>Ga0209564_1000892_pt1 | contig 39200 bp, 41 predicted proteins | sample AraplaCol_mMF_r2_FD_184272 | JGI IMG/M metagenome (GOLD analysis project Ga0209564, IMG submission 184272) | Arabidopsis root microbial communities from North Carolina, USA - plate scrape MF_Col_mMF_r2 (SPAdes) (version 3) | ecosystem: Host-associated > Plants > Roots > Endosphere | place: USA...
TTACGCGGCGATGGCGAACTCTTCAGCGAAGTTATCGTTCGCAGTTAGTTTAGCGGCCCGATACGGTGAGCCACGCCGAGAGAAAGCATACACCTTTACACGTCTGTCGATGCTGATCGGCCCCATGGATTCCCGTGATAACTCGGGAGGTTTTGGTGGAGCCGCCGGGAATCGCACCCGGGTCCAGTCCGCTTATTACGTGCGCGTTTATCCCCATAGTCCGGGCGAACCCGAGCAGATTCAATATAGGGGCTGGGGCTCGCGGATGGAAGACCGTCCGTGTCCGGGGCCATGTCCGGGATGGCGGCGGCGCTGGGCGCGGGGCGGCGGCGCCAGGCTGAGACGGCCCTCGGTCAGCCGGCCGGCCAGCTGGCCGCCGCCGTCCTCGAACAGGCGCACGTCGTCGCCGACCAGCTCGTAATGGCCGGCGAACACCAGCTCGCCGTCGTGATGCTCCTCGAACCGGCCGTCGAGGCGCAGCTCCAGGCTCACCGCCCGGTTGGCGCTGGCCCAGACGCCGGACACGCGGCGGCCGATCAATGGACCGCTCCCCAATGGACGCCATTCACGGCGGAGGCGGCGGTGACGAGGGCGGTGGCGGTCAGCCAGGCGGCGACGAACCACCGAGGCGCGGCCTGGGGCTGGCGGGGCGTGTAGCGGGTCATGATATCCTCGGGGGCGGACGGCCGCTGCGTCGCTCGATCCCGGGTCCGGACCTCGGGAGAGGACGGGCCCGGGAAGGGGCGGCGACGGCGGCGGGGCGGGACATTCCCACCATGACCCACGGATCGCCGTTCCCGATAGACCGATGCTGCCCCTTGATTGCACGATCCTGCACATCACCTGTGACAGGCGTGACGGGCCGTTTCGCCGGGCGTAGGACAACATCCTTCAACACAAGGAAATGTCGATGGTCGAGCAAGGCGAACTCGCCGCTCTGATTGAACGATACGCGCCTCACGATGGCGATCACGAGGTTTGCGACAAGGTCTCGCTGCACCGCTCGAGCCAGCCTACCGAACCCAAGCACGGCGTGTTCGGGGCGGCGGTCTGCGTGGTGGCCCAGGGTCGCAAGCAAGTGCTCAGCGGCGGATCGGTGCTGGTCTACGATCCGCTGAACTACCTGGTCGCCTCGGTCGACCTGCCGGTGATCGGCCAGGTCATCGAAGCCTCGCCGGAAGAGCCGTATCTCTCGTTTCGCATGACCCTCGACCCGGCGGTGATCGGCGATCTGCTGCTGCAGCTGGGCGGCGAGCCGGCCCTGGCCCAGGACGCCGGGCCGCTGGTCGGGGCCATGGCGGTCAGCCGGGTCAACCCGCCCCTGCTGGACGCGGTGATGCGAATGGTTCGGCTGGTCGACACCCCGCGCGACGCCGCCGTCCTGGCCCCGCTGATCGAACGCGAGATCCTCTACCGCATGCTGCTGGGCGACCAGGGGCCGCGCCTGGCCCAGGTCGCCCGAGCCGACGGCCGCATGCGCCAGGTCAAGCGGGCCATCGGCTGGATCACCCAGCACTTCAACCAGCCGTTCAGCATCGAGGAACTGGCGGCCGAGGCGCGGATGAGCCCCTCGGCCCTGCATCGCCACTTCAAGGCGGTCACCGCGCTCAGCCCCTTGCAGTACCAGAAGCAGATCCGCCTGCAGGAGGCGCGCAAGCTGATCCTGGCCCAGCGGCTGGACGCAGGTTCGGCCGGCCATGCGGTGGGCTATGACAGCCCCTCGCAGTTCAGCCGCGAATATGCCCGGCTGTTCGGCGCGCCGCCCCTGCGCGACGCGGCGCGCCTGAGGGGCCGGCCGGACATGCTGTTGGACACCTGACGCGCTCGCCACCTGTGGTCGACCGCCTGGCGAATTTCCCCTATTCCAGGACTCGCCAAATAGAGACAAGCTCGCGGGGCTTGTCTTCAAGGTGAAGCGCGGGCGCGGAGTGGGAGATCGCGAAATGTCAAAAATTGTTGCCGAGTTCATCGGCACCTTTGCTTTGGTCTTGTTCGGCTGCGGTGCGGCCGTTTTGGGGGGCGACCATGTCGGACAACTTGGCATAGCCTTGGCGTTCGGCTTCGCGATCGTGGCCATGGCCTACGGCATCGGTCCGGTCTCGGGCTGCCACGTCAATCCGGCGGTCAGCCTGGCGGCCTTCGTGGCCGGGCGGATGAGCGTCAAGGAGATGCTGCTGTACTGGGTCGCCCAGTTCGTCGGCGCGACGGCGGGGGCGGCGGTGCTGCTGCTGATCGCCGGGGGTACGGCGCACGGCCTGGGCCAGAACGGCTGGGGACCGGGCTATGGCGGCGGCTTCGGGATCGAGGCGGCCTTCGTGTTCGAGGTGGTGATGACCGCCTTGTTCGTGATCGTCATCCTGGGCTCGACCGGCACCGACGCCGCACCGGGCTTCGCGGGGCTGGGCATCGGCATCGCCCTGGCGGTGATCCACATCGTCGGCATCCAGGTGACCGGCGTATCGGTCAACCCGGCCCGCAGCTTCGGTCCGGCCGTCCTGGTCGGCGGCCAGGCCGTGGCGCAGCTGTGGCTGTTCTTCGTCGCCCCGGCGATCGGCGCGGTGCTGGGCGCGCTGCTCTATCGCTTCAACGTGCTGAAGGTGGGCTGAGGCGAGCCTGAACGGCCTGCGCCTAGGTCGCCCAAATCGTTGTCATCCCGGAAGCCTCGCGGAGGCTGTCCGGGATCCAGGGCCGGCGCAATGCGGTGGTCCTGGATCCCGGCCTTCCGCTTCGCCACGACCGGGATGACAACATTAGGGTTGGTTTCGGATAGGTCCCGACCCTCAATGCGGCAGGTCGGACCAGTTGATCATGACATGGTTCTTGGCCTGGCCGACGATGGTGATCTTCTGGCCCTTGTCGTCGCTGAGCGCATCGAAGACGTACCGGGCGCCGTCGCGAGTGATGTTCTGCACGACCTTGCCGCCGGCGTCGTAGGTGACCAGGGCGAAGGACGTCCGGTTGTCGGCGAAGCTGTAGATCCAGGTCCTGTAGGCGCCGTAGTAGATGACGGGGCAGGTCTTGCTCATCTGCGCGCCGTCGTCCGGAACCTTGACGCAGACGACCTGCAGCCCCGGGGGAACCGCGGGCGCCTCCCCGATTGGGTCGTACTTGATCTGCGGCGTATGCGGCACGGCCTGGGCCTGGACGGCGCAGGCCGCGCCCAGGGCGACGACGACGCCGGCCGCGGCCAGCATGGATTTCAGGGCGACGATCTTGACCATGGTTTCCCTCCCGGAGTCATGGTCAAGGTTGATACCGGCGTTATCCGGGAATTGCAATTTTAAAGGGTGTTTACGCGGGGAGCGCGTCAGGCGCTAGGTCGGCGGGCTGGAGGGCGTTTCCGGTTCGTCTTCGGGCGGAACGGGCACGGCGGGCGGCTGGGGACGGCTGTTGGTTCCGGCCTTGAGTCGGCCGCCAGAGGCGATCAGCGAGTCGTAGGCCCGTTGCTGGCGCGAGAAGTCGCCGCCGCGCGCGAACATCGCGTCGAACCGGGCGTCGCGTCCAGAGGCCGTCGACAAGGCCGCCGCCAGGGCCGGGGCGATGGAGCCCACCTCGGCGTCATCGCAGGCCCGGCGCAGGTGGCGGGCCTGGCCGGGGACCAGCAGGGTGACATCCCAGGAGACGCCCTCCAGGCACACGGGCTCCACGGCGCCGCCGCCGTAGTCGACGATCACCGAGCGCGGCTGGCCCCACATCGGCGCGCCGACCAGGGCCTTCAGCGGCGGGATCTGCTGGGGGGCGAGCTCGGCGTCGATATCGACGCGGCGGCCGATCTCCGGCGTGCAGCAGCCGAGGCCGGCCCGGGCCTGGACGAAGGCGCGGCCGTCGCGGCGCACGGTGACCCGGACCACCGCCTGGCGCACCCCGGTCGCCGGCCGCGCCCAGACCTCCAGCACCAGCTCACCGCGCTTGATCAGCTGACTCTGCAGGGGCTGCAGGCCCCAGAGACGGTAGAGCAGGGGATCCACGCCGTTGTCGATCGGCACCAGGGTCTCGCCCGGACGCAGGCGGCGGCCCTGGAACGGGTCCTGCTCGGGCGGCGGCTTGGGGATTTCCGGGGCCCACCACACCGCCGGGTCGGGCGGCGGGGCGGGAACGGTTTGAGGGGCGGGTTGCTGGCCGGCGAGGGCGAACCCCGTCAGGAGGCCGGCCAGAAGCATCGCGCCCGTCATGGCTACATCCCTTCAACGCCCCTCTCGATGGAAAGCACGCCGGTGCGCGACAGTTCCACCAGGCCCAGCGGCCGCATCAGGTCTAGGAACTTGTCGATCTTCGAGGGCGCGCCCGAAATCTCGAACACGAAGCTCTCCAGGGTGGTGTCCACGGGCTTGGCGCGGAAGATCTCGGCGATGCGCAGGGCCTCGACGCGGTCGACGCCCTGGCCGCGCACCTTGACCAGGGCCAGCTCGCGCTCGACGCCGTTGGGGTCGCGGGTCACGTCGTGCACGCGGCGGACATTGACCACCTTGTTCAGCTGGGCCTCGATCTGGTCGAGCACGTGACGGGTGCCGCGGGTGACCACGGTGATCCGGCTGGTGTGGGCCTTGCGATCGGTCTCGGCGACGGTGAGGCTCTCGATGTTGTAGCCGCGCGCGGCGAACAGCCCGACCACCCGGTGCAGCACGCCCGGCTCGTTGTCGACCAGCAGGGCGAAGGTCGCGGTCTGCTCGACCTGTTCGTTGGGGGCCATGTCGTAGGCGGAGGCGGGTTGGAGGTCGGTCATCGCGTTACTGTAGCCCCTAAAGTTTGAAGTTTCCCTCCCCCTCGTGGGGAGGGGGGACCAGCGAAGCTGGTGGGTGGGGTTTCCGTCCCTTTGACTCATCAAGCCCCACCCGACCCCTTCGGGGCCACCCTCCCCATGAAGGGGAGGGAAGGAATAGAGGCTAGACCAGCCCCGCGCCTGCCGCGCCGATGACGTTCCCGATGTCCTCGACGTCGCCCATGATCATCTCGTTGTGGGCCTTGCCCGAGGGGATCATCGGCAGGCAGTTCTCGTGCTTCTCGACGCGGCAGTCGAAGACCACGACCTTGTCGCTGTTGATCATCTCCAGGATCTTGCCGTCCAGCTCGGCTGGATCGTCACAGCGGATGCCGACGGCGCCATAGGCCTCGGCCAACTTCACGAAGTCGGGCAGGCTGTCGGAATAGGAGTGGCTGTAGCGCTCGCCGTGCAGCAGCTGCTGCCACTGGCGGACCATGCCCATCCATTCGTTGTTCAGGATGAAGATCTTGACCGGCAAGTCGAACTGGATCGCCGTCGACAGCTCCTGGATGCACATCTGGATCGAGGCCTCGCCGGCGATGTCGACGACCAGGCTCTTGGGATGGGCCAACTGCACGCCTAGGGCGGCGGGCAGGCCGTAGCCCATGGTGCCCAGGCCCCCGGAGGTCATCCAATGGTTGGGCTCCTCGAAGCGGAAGAACTGGGCGGCCCACATCTGGTGCTGGCCGACCTCGGTGGTGATGTAGACGTCCTTGTCGCGGGTCAGGGCGTACAGCCGCTCGATGGCGTACTGCGGCTTGATGACCGTGTCAGAGCGGCGATAGGCCAGGCACTGGCGGGCGCGCCACTGGTCGATCTGGGCCCACCAGTCGGTCAGGGCGGCCTTGTTGGCCTGGTGGCCGGCGGCCTTCCAGGCGGCGATCAGATCCTCGAGCACGCTGCCGGCGTCGCCGACGATCGGCAGGTCGACGCGGACGTTCTTGTTGATCGACGAGGCGTCGATGTCGATGTGGATCTTCTTGCTGCCCGGCGAGAAGGCGTCGAGACGCCCTGTGACGCGGTCGTCGAAGCGAGCCCCGACGCAGATCATCACGTCGCAATCGTGCATGGCGTTGTTGGCCTCGAACGTGCCGTGCATGCCCAACATGCCCAGCCAGGCCGGGTCGGCCGCCGGGAAGGCGCCCAGGCCCATCAGGGTCGAGGTGACCGGCGCGCCGGTCAGGGCCGCGAACTCGCGCAGGGCCTCACTGGCCTTGGGGCCGGCGTTGATCACGCCGCCGCCGGTGTAGAAGATCGGCCGGCGGGCCTGGGCGATCAGCCGGGCGGCCTCGGCGATGCGGTTTTGATCGCCCTTGATGCGCGGATTGTAGGCGTGGGTCGAGGCGACCTCGGTCGGACCGAAATATTCGCCCTTGGCGAACTGGACGTCCTTGGGGATGTCGATCAGCACCGGGCCGGGGCGGCCGGTGGTGGCGATCTTGAACGCCTCGTGGATGATCTGCGGCAGGTCGCGGACATCCTTCACCAGGTAGTTGTGCTTAGTGCACGAACGGGTCATGCCGACCGTATCGGCTTCCTGGAAGGCGTCCGTGCCGATCAGGTGGGTCGGGACCTGACCGGTGATGACCACCATCGGGATCGAGTCCATCAGGGCGTCCATGATGCCGGTGATGGCGTTGGTCGCGCCGGGGCCCGAGGTGACCAGGACGACGCCCGGCTTGCCCGAACTCCTCGCATAGCCTTCGGCGGCATGGGTGGCGCCCTGCTCGTGGCGGACCAGGATGTGCTGCAGGCGCGGCTCGTGAAACAGCGCGTCGTAGATCGGCAGGACCGCGCCGCCCGGATAGCCGAACAGCACCTCGACGCCCTGGTCCACCAGGCCGCGGACCACGATCTCGGCGCCGGTCATGGCGCGGGAGGCGGTGTCGACGGCGGTCGAGCTCTCGATGGTCTGGTGGGCGGTCATGGCGGTGATCCCTGGGGTTGGGAAACTGGGCAGCGGGGAATGGGGCAGCGGGGAAGCGGAAAAGAAAAAAGGCCCCGAAGGACCTTTGTGCGCGCGACCGATCTATCAGCGTGACTTCGAGGTCACGCCGTGAACGGCCGCTCCATAAGTACGATCATGGTGTTGCGCACGAGTGTTGCTCCAAATGGATGTTCGGGAAATGCCATGCTCGCCGAGGGGCGTCAAGGCGCGCTTTGACGCAAGAAACGACCCGTTGCGCGGGGGCAACGGCGTCGTCCGGGGCGAAATTCAGCTCAGGGTTTCCAACAACAGGGCAAGGGCGTGCTCGGCAAAGCGCCGCATGTTGGTCTCGCGGTCGTCCAGGCCCGTCTCGACGGTAAGACTGACCTCCTTATCCGGCCCGACCACGGCGGCGCAGCTGTGGCCCGCCGCGTCGCCATAGCGGTTGCCGTCCGGCCCGGCCGCGCCGGTTTCCGACAGGCCCCAGGTCGCCTTCAGGTTCTTGCCGGCCACTCGGGCCAGCAGCACGGCGTAGGGCTCGCTGGCCGAACGCAGGCCGTCCATGGCCTTCTGCGGGATGTCCAGCAGGGTCAGGCGGGCGCGGGCGGTGTAGACCACGGCCCCGCCGACATAGAACTTCGACGCGCCCGGCACGGCCAGCAGGGCCGCGGAAATCAGGCCGCCGCTCGAAGATTCGGCCACGGCGAGCGTCTCGCTCCGTTCGGTCAGGCGAGCGGCCACGGCGGCGGCGAGGCGGGCGAGTTCGGTCATGAGGTCAGTCCTGTGTGTCGGGGGACTTGCCCCCACCTGGCGGCTTCGCCGCCTGTCCGCCCCCATAGGGGGCGGAGCGCTTGCCTTAAGGCTCTTCCCCCTCTGGGGGAAGACGATCGCGAAGCGATCCGTAGGGGGGAAGTGCGGCGACCCGTTCCCAATCCGGCGTCTGGTTTCGGAACCAGGTCATCTGCCGTTTGGCATATCGCCGCGTCTCCTGGCGCGCGGCGTCCAGCGCCGCGTCCAGATCCGTCTCGCCCCGCAGGTGCGCGGCCAGTTCGCGGTAACCGACCGCTTTCAGCGCCGGCAGGGACGGGTCCAGGCCGCGCGCTTCCATCGCGGCCACCTCGTCCAGCGCCCCGTGCTCGACCATCAGGCCCAGGCGGGCGTCGCAGCGGGCGTAGAGCTCGGCGCGGGACGGGTCGAGCACGACGCCGCGCCAGGTTCCCGCCTCGAGGGCGGGCCGGGTGTCGGTCTGCCAGGCGGTCAGCGACTTGCCGGTGGCCACGGCCACGGCGTGGGCGCGGACCAGGCGCTGGCGGTCGCCGATCTCGATCCGGGCCTCGGCCTGAGGGTCGAGCCCGGCCAGGATGTCGCGGAACTCCGGCTCGCCCTGGGCGGCGTATAGCAGGGCCGAGATCTCGCGCTGGGTCTCGGGCACCGGCGGCACGTCGGCCAGGCCGTGGGTCAGGGCGCGGAAATAGAGGCCCGTGCCGCCGACCACGATGGCGGGACGGCCGCGGGCGGCGATGCCGGCCAGGATCTGCGTCGCCGCCGTCAACCAGCGCCCGACCGACCAGCCGTCGGCGGCGTCGGCGACGCCGAACAGGTGGTGCGGCGCCTGGGCCAGGTCCTCGGGGGACGGCCCGGCCGTCAGCACCCGCAGGCCGGCATAGATCTGCATGGAGTCGGCGTTGACGATCTCGCCGCCGGTCTCGCGCGCCAGGTTCAGGGCCAGCGCCGACTTGCCGCTGGCCGTCGGCCCGGCGATAAGGACGATCTTTGTATCAGGCAATCTCGGGTCGAGTCCTTTTTCTGGTCTCGAGGGGTTGGCGTCTTCGGGGACAAACCATGAAAACCACCTTCGGCGCCATCCTGGCCGGCGTTCTTGTTCTGGCGGCGTCTCCAGCCCTGGCGGCTTCGGGTGACCGCACCACGCCGACCCAGGTCCCGACTCAGACCCCGGTCGAGAAGGCGCCCGAGGCCGAAGGGCCGCCCAGCCTGGACGAGCGCCTGGGCTGCGGCGTGATGCTGGTGACCATCGACGAGGTGCTGCAGCGCAATCCGCAACTGGCGGCGAGTTTCTCGAAGGGCAACAGCGCTGGGGCGACGATGGTCCCGATGTTCAAGCTGCTGGGCGTTAGCGGCGGGCAGGTGCTGGACAAGGCCTATGCCGAGGGCGTGGCCCAGGGCGCGGCGCCGTCGGCGCTGTATCGCCGGGGCGTGGCGGCCCTGTCGGCCAGGATCAACCAGGGCGGCGGCGGCAAGGACCAGGCCATGGCGGTGTTCAGCCGCTGCATGTCGGTGGCTGCGCCCCAATCCTGAGGCCCGTCGCGACGCTTGAAGGTTGACGCGGGCGGCTTCCTCCAATAGCCGCCCCTCATGCTCGCGATCACCCTCGTCTCGCCCGATCCCGCCGCCCTGGCGGAGGCCGCCGCCGCCGTGCGCGCCGTCCTGACGCCTTCGTCCGAAACCCGGCTGGGCGAGGGGGCGCTGGACCTGCTGGCCGACCTGCCGCCAGTGGAGACGCACCAGGCGGTGAAGGCCGCGGTCGGCGACCGGCCCGTCGACTTCGCTGTTCAGTCAGACTGGAACCGCAGGAAGCGCCTGCTGATCGCCGACATGGACTCCACGATCATCAATGTGGAGTGCCTGGACGAGCTGGCCGACTTCGCCGGGGTCAAGGACAAGGTCTCGGAGATCACGGAGCGCGCCATGCGCGGCGAACTGGCCTTCGAGGGCGCGCTGCGCGAACGGGTGGGCATGCTCAAGGGCCTGTCGGTCGACGCCCTGCAGGCCTGCTACGACGACCGCGTGAAGCTCAATCCGGGCGCGCGCACCTTGGTGCGGACCATGGCCGAGCACGGCGCCCGCTGCGCCCTGGTGTCGGGCGGCTTCACCTTCTTCACCGCGCGGGTGGCCCAGGCCGCCGGCTTCCACCTGAACCGCGCCAACACCCTGATCGAGGAGGGCGGCCGGCTGACCGGGACGGTCGGCGAACCGATCCTGGGCAAGGAAGCCAAGCTGGCGGCCTTGCGGGAAGAGACCGCGGCCCGGGGCCTGACCCCGGCCGACGCCCTGGCGGTGGGCGACGGCGCCAACGACCTGGCGATGATCGAGGTCGCGGGGCTGGGCGTCGCCTACCGCGCCAAGCCGATCGTCGCGGCCCAGGCGCATGCGAAAGTCGACCACGCCGACCTGACCGCCTTGCTGTACTTCCAGGGCTACACCCAGGCGGAGTTCGTTTCGTGACCTTCCCGCGCGGCGTCCAGGCGGTGGTGTTCGACATGGACGGGCTGCTGCTGGACACCGAGACGGTCTACCAGGCGGCGATGATCGAGGCGGGCCAGGCGTTTGGGGTCGACTTCACGGCCGCCACCTACCGCTCGATGGTCGGCAAGACCAATCCGGAATGCGGCGTGATGCTGCGCGAGCTCTATGGGCCCAGCTTTCCGGTCGAGGATTACTTCGCCCGTACCTGGAGCGACGTCGAGGCGATTCTCGAGGCCGAGGTGCGGCTGAAGACCGGGGTGATGGAGATCCTCGACTATCTGGACGCCCTGGGCGTGCCGCGGGCCATCGCCACCTCCAACAGCCGTCAGGCGGTGGACCGCTATCTGGGCCGCTTCGACCTAGTCAAACGCTTCCACGCGGTGGTCGCCAACGCCGACGTCGTGCGTCACAAGCCGCATCCGGATCCCTATCTGGAGGCCGCCCGCCGGCTGAACGTGCATCCGACCCTGTGCCTGGCCCTCGAGGACTCCCACCCCGGCGTCCGCGCGGCCCACGCGGCGGGGATGATGACGATCATGGTGCCCGACATCCTGGATCCCACCGAGGAGATCGCGGAGAAGTGCGTGCACATCGCCGAGAGCCTGCACGTGGTGATGGATCTGCTGAAGGCGGCGGCTTAGCGGTCTTTCTGTCCGCAAGCGCTGCGTCCTTCGAGGCTCGCCTACGGCTCGCACCTCAGGATGAGGAAGTCAGCAACAAAGCTCCTCATCCTGAGGCGCCCCCGCAGCGGGCCTCGAAGGGCGCAAGGCGATTGACGCCTACCCCGCCGGACCTTTCTCGAAGTACTTGAAGAAGGCGCTGTCGGGCGAGAGCACCAGGGTGGTGTCGCCCTGGCCCAGCGCCTTCTCGTAGGCCGACATCGACCGGTAGAAGGCCGCGAAGCCCGGGTCGCGGCCGAAGCTTTCGGCGAACAGCTGGGCGCGCTGGGCGTCGGCGTCGCCGCGGATCTTTTCGGCCTCTTCGTAGGCCGTGGCGACGATCTCGCGGCGCTTCTGTTCGCCGATAGCACGCAGCTCGGCGGCTTCCTGCTTGCGGGCGGTCTGCATGCGCTCGAACACCGCCTGCTCGTTGGTGGGCGGCAGGTCGGCGCGCTTGATGCGCACGTCGATGATCTGGACGCCCAGGTTGGAGGCGGCCACCTGGCGGGCGACGCGTTCGCGGATGGCGGTCATCACCTGGGCGCGCTTGCCGGCGATCACCTCTTCCGAGGTCGAGCGGCCGATCTCCTCGCGCAAGGCGGCGTTGACGATGCGGTCGAGGCGGTCGGTGGCGACGCTCTCCTGGCCCAGGGTGCGGTAGAACTGGCGCGGGTCGGTGATGCGGTAGCGGACGAAGGCGTCGACCACCAGCCGCTCCTGGTCGGCGGCGGTGACCTCCTCCGGTTGGGCGTTGATCATCTCGATGTTGCGCTTGTCGAACCGGATGACGGTGTCGAACGGGCTCTTCAGGTGCAGGCCCGGCGTGGTCACCGTCGCCACGGGATCGCCCAGGCGGACGAGCAGGGCCTGCTGCCGCTGGTCCACCTGGAACAGGGTGAAATTGGCCAGGATCAGCAGGAACAGCGCGCCGACGCCGGCGACGACGACGGGTCCGTTGTTGAGGCGGTTCATCGGACAACTCCCTCGCTGCCGGAAACGGAGGGGGACACCGACGGACCCTTGGGCCTGAATGCGTCGGGGGGCAGGATCACCGGGGCCGTGGCGCCCTTGTTGTCGATGATCACCTTGTTGGACCGTTCCAGCACCCGCTGCATGGTCTCGATATAGAGGCGCTCGCGGGTGACGGCGGGGGCCAGCTTGTACTGGGCGTAGACCTGGTTGAAGCGATCGGCGTCGCCGGCGGCTTCGCGCACCACCTGCTCGCGATAGCCCAGGGCCGCCTGCCTGATCTGGGCGGCTTCGCCCCGGGCGTTGTTGGCGGCGGATTCGGCGTTCTGGGCGGCGCGCTGCACGTCGCGATAGGCCTCCAGCACCGGACCCGGCGTGGTGGCGGCCTGGATGTTGACGCTCTGGATCGAGACCCCGACGTCGTAACGGTCGAGGATGCGCTGCATCAGCTGCTCGGTCTGGTCCTGCACCTGACCGCGGCCGGTGGTCAGGATCGGGGTCAGGGCGGTGCGGCCGACCACTTCGCGCATGGCGCTTTCGGCCACGTCCTTGATCACGGTGTCGGGGTCGCGAACGTTGAAGGCGTACTTGGCCGCGTCCGAGACCTTCCATTGCACGGTGAAGCTGAGGTCGACGATGTTCTCGTCGCCGGTCAGCATCAGGCGCTCGTCCGGCAGCGGCTGGCTGACCGTGCCGCCGATGTCGAGGGTCTGGATCGAGGTGACGGGCACCAGTTCGGCGTGCTCGATCGGCCAGGGCAGGTGGTAGCGCAGGCCGGGCTGGGCGGTGCGGCTGTAGGCGCCGAACGTGGTGACCACCGCCTGTTCCTTGGGCTGGACCACATAGCAGCCGGAGATGGCCCACAGCGCGATCACGCCCAAGGCGGCGGCGCCGACCGCGCGCGATCGGCGGGGCCCGCCGAAGGTCTGGCGCATGCGATTGGACAGCCGATCGAGCATGGCGTTGAGGTCGATGGGCGGCGGTGCGTCGCCGGGGCTGCCGGGACCATCGGGGCGCGGCTCTTCGCCCCGGTTCCGGTCCGCGTCCTTCTTGTCGTCGTTCGGCGGGGACCCCCAGGGTCCGGGGCCGGCGTTGTCGTTCCAGGGCATGGGCGGTCTGGTCTTCCGGTCACAGCGAATGGCGGGCCAAATGGCGGGTTGTAAAACCACCCCCGCACGCGGATATGAAAGCCCCCGCAGTACAAGGCAAGACAATCCCGTGACCGCAGCTTCCCCCGCCACTCTCGACGACGCCCGCGCGGCGCTGGACCTAGTCGTCGATCCGGTCTCCGGCGAGGGGCTGGTGGCGGCCGGCTTGGTGCAGGGCCTGGTCGTGCGCGCCGGCCGCGCCGGCTTCATGCTGGAGGTTCCGGCTTCCCAGGCGGCGACCTACGCTCCGGTGCGCGAGGCGGCCGAAAAGGTCCTGGCGGGCCTGCCCGGCGTCGACGTCGCCCAGGTGGTGCTGACCGCCCAGGCGGCCGAGGGCGCGACGCGGGTGCGCAAGGGCGCCAAGGTCTCGGAAGACGGCCAGGCCCGGCTGGTCCCGCCGCCGGAGGCCGAAAAGCCGGCCCACGTGAAGCACGTGATCGCCGTGGCCTCGGGCAAGGGCGGGGTGGGCAAGTCGACCGTGGCCACCAACCTGGCCTGCGCCTTCGCCGCCCAAGGCCTGCGGGTCGGCCTGCTGGACGCCGATGTCTACGGCCCCTCGGCCCCGCGCATGATGGGCGTCGACGGCGAGCCCAGCTTCGAGGACGGCAAGCTGCAGCCGCTGCAGGCCCATGGGATCAGGCTGATGTCGATCGGCTTCCTGGTCGACGAGGGCAAGGCGATGATCTGGCGCGGCCCGATGGCCTCGTCGGCCGTCCGCCAGATGATCCACGACGTGGCCTGGGGCTCGGAGGCCGCGCCGCTGGACGTGTTGGTCGTCGACCTGCCGCCCGGCACCGGCGACATCCAGCTGACCCTGGTCCAGAAGCTGCGGATCGACGGCGCGGTGCTGGTCACCACCCCGCAGGAGATCGCCCTGATCGACGCTCGCCGCGCGGCGGCGATGTTCGGCAAGACCGCCACCCCGATCCTGGGGCTGATCGAGAACATGGCCTTCTTCGCCGATCCTGCGACAGGCGCGCCGATCCCGATCTTCGGGGCCGGCGGCGGGGTGGCGGAGGCCAAGGCCCTGGGCGTGCCGGTCCTGGCCCAGGTTCCGATCGAGATCGCCGTGCGCGAGGCCGGCGACGCCGGAACGCCGGTGGTGCTGCGTGCGCCGGACAGCGCGGCGGCCAAGGCGTTCGCGGAGGCGGCCCGGGCGCTTTGGGATGGAATGAAGGGCTAAGGCGAAGGGCGGGGACGCCCACAGGGGAGCAAAGAAAAAAGCCGCCCGGGTTTCCCCGGACGGCCTCATCCCGTTCAACTCGCGTCGAAGCCTAGAAGCTCCAGCGCAGGCCCGTCGACAGGACCACGGCCGAGCCGCCGACGTCGCCCTTCATGTTCAGGGTCGTCGCCGCCGGGGTGCCGGCGTAGATCGTCTCGGTGCGGTTGATCTTGGTGTCGTCGAAGCTGATGTACGACAGGGCCGCGTCCCACTGGATGGCGTCGGTGGCCTTCCAGGTCGAGCCGATGGCGTACAGCATGCGGTCGCCGTCCGGCACGCGGGCGGTGCGGCCGACATCCGGGGTCGGGGTCGGGTCGTACTGTACGCCGGCCCGCAGGGTCAGCTTCGGGTTGACGTCATAGTCGACGCCGGCCGCCACTGTGGTGGTGTCCTTGTAGTTCTGCTGGCTGACGCTGCCGCCGCCCGTATAGGTGACGACGATCTTGTCGAACTCGCTCCAGCCGATGCGCGAGACCGAGGCGTTGAGGGTGGCCTTGTCGGTCACCTGCCAGCGGGCGCCCAGGTGGGCCATCCACGGGGTGGTGATCTTGGCCAGGCCGTCGGTGTTGACGTTGGCGGCGGTCAGCGGGCCAAGCAGGCCGGTGACCAGCACCTTGCCGTCCAGTTCGTGCTTGATCTGCGAACGGTAGGACGCGCCGATCGTCAGGGCCGGGGTGGCGTGGAATTGGGCGCCGACGTTCCAGCCGTAGTCCCAGTTGCCTTCGCCCTTCAGCGACGACGAGCCGTCGGGCAGCAGGGGCGACAGGTTCGGCAGGGCCGAGGTCAGTTCGGCGTCGGTGTACTGGGCCGAAACGCCCACGCCAAGGTCGAGCATGTCGTTGACGCGGTAGGCGACCACGCCGTTGACGTCGATGGTCTTCAGGTTCGACTTCAGGGCGTCGTAGCGGGTCCAGCTGCGGCTGTTGTAGTCGGTGGTGAAGTTGTAGGGCGCGGCGACGGAGAGGCCGACGGCCAGCTTGTCGTTGACGCGGAAGGCGCCGGCCAGGTTGGGGACGATGCCGTTGTTGATCGGGCCGCCGGCATAGGGCTCGCCGCCCACCGGGGTGGTCAGGCCGCCCGGGATGACCGGACGGGTCAGGGTCGAGCCGGCGTTGTTGACTTGGGAATCGACCTGAACCAGGTGAACGCCGCCATAGATCTCGTTCTTGTCGAGGCCGGCGATCGAGGCGGGGTTCCACCACAGGCTGGCGGCGCCGCGGTCGGCCACTTCGCCCGAATAGGCGCGGCCGGCGCCGCGCACCGATTGTTCCTGCAGGTAGAAGGCGGCGGCCGAGGCTTGCGAAGCGGCGACCAGCGTGGCGAGCGCCACGCCCGCGGCGAGGGAGATACGCGAAAGGGACATGAGAGACGACCTTCTGGGGAGGAAGCTCCGGCGACCTTGGTGGCGCCGGTTGCCGTCGCTCTAACGCATTCAGTCAAAAAACGTTGCTATTTATTCGCGAAACCGTGAATTTTGTGCAGAGCGTCAAAGAAAACCGAGCTTTGGGCCGAGTCTGTATTTCGATGTTCCGTCAGTTATGCTCGAAGTTGCCTGAAAAGGACGCAAACAAGTTGACGTAAGGGAAATCTACGCCAGCCCAGTTCGCGTCACAATTCAATTTTGGTGTTTCCCGGACGTTCTAGCCGCCCGCCAGCTTGCGGAAGAACTTCGCGCCCTGTTCGCCGCCGTTGTAATAGGCCTTCTGGCCGGGCTCGGCGGTGATCGCGTCCCAGTTGTCGCGGACTTCCTCGGCCGAGAGGCCGCCTTCGCCCAGATAGACGCCCTCGGTCTCGAAGATCCGCGACAGGGCGAAGGCTCCGGCGCCGGCCGTCAGGATCGCCCCGGTCGGAGCGTCGTCCGACACCAGGTAGACGACGCCCGGGGTTACATATTCCGGCTTCAGCTTCTCCAGCACTTCCGGCGGCATCAGGCCTTCGGTCATGCGGGTGGCCGCCACCGGGCTGATGGCGTTGATCTTGACGTTGTTCTTGGCGCCTTCGAGCTTGAGGGTGTTCATCAGGCCCAGCACCGCCATCTTGGCCGCGCCGTAGTTGGACTGGCCGAAGTTGCCGTACATGCCCGACGACGAGGTCGTCACGACGATACGGCCGTAGTTCTGGGCCTTCATGATGTCCCAGACGGCCTTGATCGGCTTGAAGGTGCCCAGCACGTGGACCTGGATGACGGCCTCGAAATCGGCCAGCTCCATCTTGCTCAGGGTGCGGTCGCGCAGGATGCCGGCGTTGGCGATCAGGATGTCGATCCGGCCCCACGTCTCCATGGTCGTCTTGACCAGGTCGGCGACGCCGGCGTCGTCGGTCACCGAGGCGCCGTGGGCGATGGCCTGGCCGCCCAGGGCCTCGATCTCGGCCACCACGGCCCTGGCCGCCTCGGACGAACCGCCTGAGCCGTCGACGCTGCCGCCCAGGTCGTTGACCACCACCCTGGCCCCGCGCCGCGCCAGCTCCAGCGCATGCTGCCGGCCCAGGCCTCCGCCGGCCCCCGTGACGATCGCGACCTGACCGTCGAACCGGATGTCGTCCGCCATGCTCGTATCTCCCTCAAACGCCTGTTTGGTTTGGCGCGTTTTTGCGGCGCGGGAGGGGGGGCGTCAAGGGTGAGACCGTACCTCCTTCGAGGCTCGGCTTCGCCTCGCACCTCAGGATGAGGAAGTCAGCAACAGAACTCCTTATCCTGAGGCGGCCGCGAAGCGGGCCTCGAAGGACGCACGGTATTAGCTCTTGGCCGGATCCGGCTGCGTATTGGCCGGGCGCTTGGCCCCGGCCACGGCGCCGGGTTTCATGAACTTCACCAGCACCCGCTGACCGATCAGGAACGGCGTGCCGTCCGCGCTGATCACCACCTCGACCACCCGGGCGTCGGTGCGCTCGGACGGGTCGTCCGACTGCAGCTTGCGGGCCCCGAACACCGCGGCGCGACGCAGGACCTTGCCGGTGTAGACCTTGGTCTGGTCGGCCTCGGGGATGATCTCGACAGACTGGCCGAGGGTGACGAAAGGGATGGCCGACTCGCTGATCTCGGCGCGGACGATGCGGGCCGTCTGCGGCTCCAGGTCGAACATCGGGGTGACGTTCAGCGACGAGGCGCCGGCTCCAGGATTGGCGTACCGGCGAGCGATGCGGCCGTTCGCCGGGGCGCGGATGATCGTCAGTTCCTGGTTGTACCGGGCCTGGTTCAGCTGGGCGGCATAGACCCCGATGGCGGCGCGTTGGGCGGCCAGATCGGCGTCGGCCTTGGCCACGGCGTCGCGGGCCTGATCCAGCTTCTGGGCGGCGACGAAGTTGGAGGTGGTCAGGGTCTGCAGGCGCGCCAGTTCGCGCTCGGCGCTGCGGCGCTGGACCTCGATGACGGCGATCTGCGAACGCGCCTGGGCCAGGTTGGCGGCGGAGGTCTCGGCGGCCAGGCGCGCGTCGTCGTCCTCCTGCTTGGCCAGCACCTGGCCCTTGGTCACGACGTCGCCTTCCTGGACCAGCACCTCGCGGATGATGCCCTGACGGCGGGCGGCCACCTGAATAACCCCGCCCTCGACGTCGGCCTTGCCGTCGGCCACCGCCTGATAGGGCGTGGCCGGCGCGGCGGCGGCGATCGCCGCCATCTTGGCCTTCTTGGTCTTGGCCTGACCGCTCATCACGAAGAAGACCGAGACGAGGGTGAGAACGATCAGAATGACGACCCAGAAAGAGGGACGGCGAAGCAGGGCGGGCATGGAACTCAGGCTCCGATCAGGGGGCGATCGCTCGACACGGTGGTCGAGGCGGAGGTAACGCGACGGTCGTCGAGAATGCGGCCGTCTTCGATGTGGATCACGCGGTCGGCGAAGGTTTCCAGGCGCGGATCGTGAGTGACGCAGATCACCGCAGCCCCGTGCTCCTTGGCGGCGCGGTGCAGCAGCCTGGTGACGACCTGGCCGTTCTCGCCGTCGAGGGCCGAGGTCGGCTCGTCGGCGAACAGCAGCTTGGGCTGCTTGGCCAGGGCGCGGGCGATGGCGACGCGTTGCTTCTCCCCGCCTGACAGCTCAGCCGGCTTCTGGTTCATCCGCTTGCCCAGGCCCACCTCTTCCAGCGCGGTCACGGCCATAGCGCGAGCCTTGTCCGGGCTGTGACCCTGGTACTTCAGCACCGTGGTCACCTGCTGCAACGCGCTGAGGGCCGGGAACAGGTTGAAGCCCTGGAAGATGAAGCCGCAGTTATCGAGGCGGAAGCGGTCCAGCTTGCCGGCGCTCAGGCCCTTGGGACGCCCGTCGGGACCGCCCCAGAGGTCGACGCTTAAGGCCTCCACCTTGCCGGCGTCGGGCCGCAGCAGGCCCGAGAGGCAAGCCACCAGGGTCGATTTGCCTGAGCCCGAGGGACCCATGACCATGGTCACGTCGCCGTGCAGGGCGTCGAAATCGACGTCCTTGAGCACTTCGATGTAGGTGCGCCCGGTCTTGAAGCGCTTGTTCAGGCCTTTGGCGACGACAGCGCGCTTGCCTGCAGGAAAAGAGACGCTCATCGCAGCAGGTCCGCCGGTTGGCTTTTCTTGAGGATGCCCAAGGCCATCAGCCCCGAGAGCACGGAGATCAGGATCAGGAACACGGCCACGCCGATGACGATCGGAATCGGGAAACTCATCGGCACGCCATTGGACTTGGCTAGCAGGGTGACGCCGAACACCAGCACGGCCGTGGCCGCCAGGCCGGCCACGCCGGTCCAGAAGCCCAGCTCGATGACGACCATGCGCAGCGAGCCCATCGAGACGCCCAGGGCGCGCAGGGCGGCGAACTCCTTGATGTTGGCCAGGATCGCGCCGCGCAGGGTCTGGGAGGTGATGCCCACGCCGATGAACAGGCCCAGGATCAGCGACGAGATCAGCATGATGCCGATGAAGCTCTCCTTCATCATCGCCCCGTCATTGGCGTCCGACAGCTCCTGGCGGGTCCAGGCGCGATATTTCTTTTCGGAGCTGGCGTTGAGTTGGTCGCGCACCCGTTCGGCCATTTCGGGGTGCTTGATGCGGATCATCAGCGGGCCCACGCGGCTGCCGTTCGAAGCCTGGCCCAGCAGGCGCAGGGTGTCGCGCGAAATGACGATCGTCGGCTGCATCATGTTGGGATAGCCGTCGAGGATATAGCGGACATGGACGGTCTGGCCGTTGATCGCGGCGGTGTCGCCGACCTTCTTGATCCCCAGCTTGGCCATGCCCGTCCGGTCGATCGCCACGGCGTAGGGCTCGAGCAGGGCGATGCGAATGTTTTCGTTGTAGTCCTTGGGCCAAGTCACGGAGTCCGAGCGCGGATCGACCGCCGAGGTCTGGATCCATTCGCGCACCTGCTTCTTGCCCGGCGCGGGGACGTTGGTCCAAAGCCCGTTGCCGCCATCGAGATCGGCGACCTCGGTGACCTCGGGATGCATGTACATCTGGGCCATGACGCGGCGCGGCAGGCCGCTGCCGCCGTTCATCAGGCTCTCGGCCTTGGGGCCCAGCACCATGATGTCCGCTGGGGATCGGTCGATGGTGGCGGTGAAGCCCTTGCCTATGCCGGTAAACATGCCGACCTGCGCCAGGACCAGCAGGCCCGCGAACGCCAGGGCGACCACGGCCGCCATGTACCGGCGCCACTCGTACAACAGTGTGGCCAAGGCCAACGACATGCTCGCAACGCTCCCCAAATCCAGGGTTGCAGCAATGCCCGGCGAACTTCAAGCGGCCAAGTTAAATCGGAGTAAGGCGCCCAAGCAGGGGCCATCGGCGGCCCGACGATCCGGATCGTCGCAAGGCGCTTGCGTCGCGCCCCCCATTCATAGTCATTTGGTCCCTTGGCTGCGTCGCGGGGGCGCGTCGCTCATTTGGGGTCCTTCCGTCTTGATCTTCCTTCCCGAGAACGTCCAGGCCCTGGCGGGCGTGGCGCTGATCCTCGGCCTTTGCTGGCTGGTGTCCGAGAACCGCAAGCGCTTCCCGCTGGTGCTGGCCGTCTGCGCGATCGCCATCCAGCTGATCCTGGTCTTCGTGCTGTTCCGGCTGCCGGCCATGCGCGACGCCCTGCAGGGCGTGAACGGCGCTGTCGAGGGGCTGGCCTCGTCGACCCAGGCGGGCACCAACTTCGTGTTCGGCTACCTGTCGGGCACCACGCCGCCCTATGCCGAGACCAATCCGGGGGCCGGCTTCCTGTTCGCCTTCCGTGTCATGCCGGTGATCCTGGTGGTCTGCGCCCTGTCGGCCCTGCTGTGGCACTGGGGCATCCTGAAGTGGCTGGCCAAGGGGCTGGGCTTCCTGTTCCAGAAGACCCTGGGCCTGCGCGGCCCGCCCGCTCTCGCGACCGCCGCCACCATCTTCATGGGCCAGATCGAGGGGCCGATCTTCATCCGCGCCTATCTGGAACGCCTGACCCGCTCGGAGCTGTTCATGCTGATCGCGGTCGGCATGGCCTGCGTCTCCGGCTCGACCATGGTGGCCTACGCCACCATCCTGCACGACGTGCTGCCCAACGCCGCCGCCCACGTGCTGGCCGCCTCGCTGATCTCGGCCCCGGCCGGGGTGCTGCTGGCCCGGATCATGGTGCCCGGCGACCCCAGCGAGAAGTCCGACGACCTGGACCTGGCCGAGGGCGACAAGACCTATGGCAGCTCGATCGACGCGGTCATGAAGGGCACCACCGACGGCCTGCAGATCGCCCTCAACGTCGGCGCCACCCTGATCGTGTTCATCGCCCTGGCCACCATGGTCGACAAGATCCTGTTCGCCCTGCCGATGGTGGGCGGCGAACACCTGAGCATCGCCCGCATCCTGGGCGTGATCTTCTCGCCGCTGGCCTGGGCGATGGGCGTGCCTTGGAAGGAAGCCGGCGCGGCCGGCGGCCTGCTGGGCGTCAAGCTGATCCTGACCGAGTTCACCGCCTTCATCCAGATGGCCAAGACCGGCCCGGAGCTGCTGGACCCGCGCACCCGGATCATCATGACCTACGCCCTGTGCGGCTTCGCCAACATCGGCTCGGTGGGCATGAACGTCGCCGGCTTCTCGGTGCTGGTGCCCAACCGCCGGCAGGAGGTGCTGGGCCTGGTCTGGAAGGCGATGATGGCCGGCTTCCTGGCCACCTGCCTGACCGGTTCGCTGATCGGCCTGATGCCGCGGGCCTGGTTCGGGCTCTAAACACCTTTTCTTCCGCCGCGGAACCGAAGCATCCTCCCGGTCAAAAGCCGGGAGGATTTCCTTTTGAAGCTCTACGACAGCCGCCGCGCGCCCAATCCCCGCCGCGTGCGCTGGTTCATGGCCGAGAAGGGGATCGAGGACATCGAGGTCGTCGACATCGACATCTTCGGCGGCCAGCACCGCACGTCCGAATACCTGGCCAAGGCCGGCCTGCCCAACGTGCCCGCCCTGGAGATGGACGACGGCCGGACCATCACCGAGTCGGTGGCCATCTGCCGCTACCTGGAAGCGCTCTATCCCGAGCCCAACCTGTTCGGCGAGGATCCTTGCGAGTCCGCGGTGATCGAGATGTGGACGCGCCGCGCCGAGATGATGGTCGCCACCCCGCTGATGATGCTGGTGCGCCACAGCCACCCGGCCCTGGCGGCCATCGAGACCCAGCTCCCCGAGATCGCCGCCGCCAACCGGGCCATGGCCGAGAAGGGCTTGAAGATGCTCGACCGTAGCCTGGCCGACAGCGAATTCATCGCCTGCGAGCGGCTGACCATCGCCGATATCCTGGCGGCGACCGGTCTCGATTTCGCCCGCATGGCGCGGTTCCGCCCGGATCCGGAGCTGGTCAACGTCAAGCGCTGGCTGGAGGGCATGATGGCCCGGCCGGCGGCGAAGGCGGGGGTGTAGGTCAGCGCGGCCTGATCTTCTTGATCACCCCGGAAAAGTTCAGCATTGGCGATCCGCCTGTCGACACCAGCCCGCGCACGAACAGCAACGAGCCGCCGGCCTTGGTGACCTCGCCGGTCGATTCCACCAGGTCGCCGGCCTTGGCCGGACCCAGGAACTCGCCGTTCAGGCTGACGGTCACGGCCCGCACGTCCTTCAGGTGCGCCCACGAAATCGAGAACAGCGAATAGTCGGCGAAGGTCATCATGCAGCCGCCATGCATGAAGCCGCCGCCGTTCATGTGGCGGGTTTCGGCGCGGAAGGCGTTGCGGATCACGCCGTTTTCCTCCCGAAAGTAGAACGGCCCGGTCTGGTCCTCGAAGGCGTCCATGCCCGCCCAGGTGCGCCAGCCGGCCCATTCGCCGTCGGTCACCAGCTTGGGCCCGTCCCAGATCTCGTTGCCGCCGTCCATGTTCCGCCCCTTCGTTGTCTTTGAGGACCTAAGGCCCGGCGGCGAAGCGCGCAAGTCGGCGCGGACCAGGCGCTGTCAGCAACAATCGGCGTGACGATCCGTAGGTGCGCCGTGCACAGTCCGGGCGACTCGGCGGGAGGGGCTCATGGCGGTTGGAAAGTGGATGGCGCGGATCGCGGCGGGGATCGTCGCGCTGATGCTGGCGGGTCCGGCCTGGGCCGGCGTGATGTCGCCGTTCGAGTTCCGGCTGGAGCTGCGCGACGCCATCCACCGGATGTCGCCGAAGGCCAGGATCGAGATGGTCGGCGACGACACGCTGCGCGTCTTTCCGCCTGGATCCAAGCCCGACGACGGGGTCTCATTGTTCATCGGCAACGCCTATCAGCGCTATCTGAACAAGCCCGAGCAACTGGAGACCATCGTCGGCCAGATGGCGCGGTCGGCGCTGGGCGACAACGATCTGGCTGCGGTCACCCCGGAAAGCCTGGTCGTGCTGATCCGGCCCATGGACTACGTGACCCAGCCCGGCGCCGAGAACTTCAAGCTGCTGACGCGGCCGTTCGCGGGCGACTTCATCGAGATCGTCGCCGTCGACGGGGAGGAAACCTTCACGATGACGCCCGCCGACAAGATCATGCCGCTGTTCCCCGACGTGGCGGCGGCCTGGGCGCGGGCCGAGGCCAACACGCGCGCCAAGATGGGACGCATGGAGATCGAGACCCTGGAGCCCGGGGTCTGGACGATCACCAACGAGAGCAGTCTGGCTTTAAACTTCGTCACCCAGCCCGAGACCTGGAAGATCCACGGCGTGACCATGACCGGCGATCCGGTCGCCGTCTTCTCGCAGCGCAATCTCTTGCTGCTGGCCGACGGCGGGGATAAGGACCGGCTGGAACGCGTCGCGATGTTCGTCGATCAAATCGCCGGCGACCCCGAAATCATCTCCACGACCATGTTCATCCGTCACGACGGCGTCTGGTCGGTGCTCGAGCGAAAACCATGACCACCCCGATCCAAGACACCATCCTCTCGCAACTGGCCGCCGTGGCCGCCGGCAAGTCCATCGATCCGATGTCGGTCGCCAAGGCCATCGAGCCCGAGCGCTGGCAGCGCGTGCTGGGCCACGTGCGGACCAACGCCGTCGAGCTGGCCCGCGAGGGCAAGATCGTCATTCTGCGCCACAACAAGCCGGTGAATCCGGAGAAGTTCCGCGGCGTCTACCGGCTGCGCCTGCGCCAGGAAGGCGATCCGACCAGCTTCGAGGAGGCGGCGGACGAGGGCGGCGAGGAATAGCCCCGGTCACCTAAGTCTTGAATTAAAACCCAACCCGTGGACCTATGAGGGGAACTCATAAGGGAGGGTCCGCCATGATCGTCTACGGCTCGTCGTTGTCGCCCTATGTGCGCAAGACCCTAGCCTTCGGGGCCGAGAAGGGGCTGACGCTGGAGAACAAGGTCTCGCGGCCTGGCGAGCCGGATCCCGACTTCCTGGCCTGCAGTCCGTTCCGCAAGATTCCCGGGTTCAAGGACGGCGACTTCCTGATCTCGGACTCCTCGGCGATCATCACCTATCTGGAAGCTCTGCACCCCGAGCCGAACCTGATCCCGCCGGACCCGCGCAACCGGGCGCGGGCGGTGTGGTTCGAGGAGTTCGCCGACACCCTCGTGGTCGCCGCCGCCGGGCCGCTGTTCTTCAACCGCATCGTCGGCCCGCGCTTCATGGGCAAGACCGGCGACGAGGGCGTCTGCCTGAAGGCCGAGCGCGAGACGATCCCGCCGCTGCTGGACTATCTCGAACGCACGGTTCCCGACGGCGGCGGCTTCCTGCTGGAGGACCGCATCACCCTGGCGGACATCGCCGTGGCCAGCCCGTTCGCCAATCTCGGCCACCTGGGCTTCGACCTGTCGGCCTGGCCTCGGACCCGGGCCTATGCCGAGGCGATCCTGGCCCGGCCGTCGTTCGCCGGACTGATCGCCAGGGAAAAACGCCTGCTGGCCGCCTAGGCGCCGCGCTTGGTCGCGCTTGTCGGGCGGCGGCGGGCCTCCTAACTGCACGCCATGCCGCTGGATGCTCTCCTCGCCGACATCGCCGCCTGCCGGGCCTGCGCGCCGTACCTGCCGCATGCGCCCAGGCCGGTGGTGCGGGTCAGCCCGGCGACCCGCCTGCTGATCTGCGGCCAGGCGCCGGGCCGGCTGGTGCACGAGACCGGCCTGCCGTTCAACGACCCGTCCGGAAACCGCCTGCGCGACTGGATGGGGATCGACCGCGAGACCTTCTACGGCCGCCAGGAGATCGGCGTGGCGGCCATGGCCTTCTGCTTTCCCGGGACCAACCCCAAGGGCGGCGACTATCCGCCGCCGGCCCGCTGCGCCGCCCTGTGGCGGCCTCAGCTGCTGGCCGCCTTGCCCAGGGTCGAGCTGACCCTGCTGGTCGGGAGCCATGCCCAGGCCTGGGCGTTGGGGGAACGGATGAAGGCCAGCATGACCGACACCGTCGCCGCCTGGCGCGACCATATCGACGCGGGCGTCCTGCCCCTGCCGCACCCGTCGTGGCGCAACACCGGCTGGTTCAAGCGCAACCCGTGGTTCGAGGCCGAGGTCGCGCCCTATCTTCGCCGCCGAGTGGCGGGCATTCTGGCGTCATGAACCGTCGGACTCTTCTTCTCGGGGCGGCCAGCGCGGCCAGCCTGGCCGCCTGCGCCCCGGTCACCCAGCATCCCGGCCCGGGCGAGCTGGGCTATCGCGGCCCCCGGCTGGACGAGGACGGCCTGTTCAGCTTCGACGGGACGAGGCTGGGCCTGATGAAGTGGCTGCCGCCCGAGGGGCGGCCGGTCACCCACGTGATCGTCGCCCTGCACGGCATGAACGACTATTCCAACGCCTTCCACCTGTCCGGACCGTTCTGGGCCGGACAGGGGATCGCCACCTACGCCATCGACATCCGGGGCTTCGGCCGTTCGCCCGACCGCGGCGTCTGGGCGCCGCCGGACCTGGTGATCGAAGACATCCGCACCGCCGTCGCCCTGGTCCGCGAGGCCCATCCCGAGGCCAAGGTCGCCCTGGCCGGCGAGAGCATGGGCGGGGCCCTGGCCATCGTCGCCATGGCCTCGGATCGGCCGCCCGCCGCCGACCGCGTGCTGCTGTTCGCCCCGGCCGTCTGGGGCTGGTCGAACCAGCCGCTGCCCTACAAGACCAGCCTGTGGATCACCGCTCACACCACCCGCGGCTGGGTGGTCAAGCCGCCGGAATGGCTGGTCAGGAACGTCCAGCCCACCGACAATATCGACGAGCTGCGGCGCATGGGCCGCGACCCGCTGATGATCTGGGGCGCGCGCTCCGACACCCTCTACGGCCTAGTCGGGCTGATGGAGAAGGCCTGGGCGTCGCTGGGCAAGGTTCAGGTTCCGGTCGCCTATTTCTACGGGGCCAACGACCATATCATCCCCAAGGAGCCGACCATGGAGGCGGTCCGCCGGCTCAAGCCCGACGACCGCTCGGCCTATTACGCCAACGGCTGGCACCTGCTGCTGGTCGACAACCAGGCCCAGGTGGTGTGGACCGACGCGGCCTCGTTCCTGAAGGACCCGCAGGCCGACCTGCCGTCCGGCGCCCCGCCGATCCCCGGCGCGCCGACCGCGCCGAACGTGGTGCGCTCGCAGATCTCAAAACAATAGTTCCTCCGCTCATCCCGGCGTTCGCGGGATGAGCGGGGTTTTTGGGTGCGGCGAGGTGAGGCCTTGTGACCCAGCCCCCGCCAGCGTACACCCGCGCGCAAACTTTCTGACCTAGGGCAGGACTGACGGCATGACCTTGTTCGATTCCCCGGATTTCGAGGGACACGAAGGCGTTCACGCGTTCTTTGACGAAAAAACCGGCCTGAAGTCGATCATCGCCGTCCACTCCACCGCCCGCGGTCCGGCCGCCGGCGGCTGCCGGATGTGGGACTATTCCAGCGCCGACGCCGCCGTGACCGACGCCCTGAGGCTGTCGCGCGGCATGTCGTACAAGAACGCCATGGCCGACCTGGACTTCGGCGGCGGCAAGGCCGTGATCATCGGCGACGCCCGCAGCCAGAAGAGCCCGGAGCTGTTCGAGGCCTTCGGCCGCGCCGTCGACAGCTTGGCCGGCAGGTACTGGACGGCCGAGGACGTCGGCGTCTCGCCGGCCGACCTGGTCGCCACGCGCCGGACCACCCGCTATGTCGCCGGGCTGGAAGGCCACGCGGCCGCCTCGGGCGATCCGTCGCCGGTCACCGCCGAGGGCGTGTTCCGCGGCGTACGCCTGTGCGTCCAGCGGGCCCTGAACCGCGACCTGAACGGCGTCACCGTCGCCATCCAGGGCGTGGGCCATGTCGGCGCCTATCTGGCCGAGAAGCTGCACGCCGCCGGCGCCAGGCTGGTCATCGCCGACGTCAACCCGCAAGCCCTCGACGAGGTGGCGACCAGGACCGGCGCCCGGATCGTCTCGACCGACGCCATTTTCGACGTCGAAGCCGACGTCTTCGCCCCCTGCGCCCTGGGCGGCGCGATCTCGGCCACGACCCTGCCGCGCCTGAAGGTCAAGGTGATCGCCGGCGGGGCCAACAACCAACTGGCCGACAAGACCATCGGCCAGGCGGTGTTCGAGCGCGGCATCCTCTACGCCCCCGACTATGTGATCAACGGCGGCGGCATCATCAACGTGGCCGGCGAGATCCGGGCCCTGGAGGCCGGCGCGGCCTTCGATCCGGACTGGGTGGCGGCCAAGCTGGACCGCCTGGCCCAGACCCTGGGCGAGGTGCTGGACCACTCGCTGGTCGACCAGCGCCCCGCAAACCTGGTCGCCGACGAGATCGCCCGCGCGCGCATCGCGGCGGCGCGTTCCTGACCCGCCCTTTCCCATGGAAGTGGGCGGGCCCGCGCGACGTATGGCGGGCGATGCAGATCTGAACCAACCGGCGTGATGGACGGAGCCCGGGATCCTGATATAGCCCCGGCTTGTTCTAACGCGTCTCCGGGATCCAGACGAACCCGTCGCCCTGCGCCTTCACACGGCCAAGGCCGGGGTAAGGGAAGTGGACGGCGTAGAGCCGCAGGTTCTCATCGGCCGCGCGCCGCAGCAGCGCCCGGCGGCTGGCCTGAGCGGTCGCCGCGTCGCCGTCGAACTCCACGGTCCAGTCCGGCTTCTGCACCGAAACCACCGAGTGATGCGCGCTGTCGCCGATGTAGAGCAGGCGATCTCGCCCCGACGCGACTTCGTAGGCGCTGTGACCTGGGGTGTGCCCGTTCACCGGCACGGCCGTGACCAGGCCCGGCAAGACGACGGCGCCGGGGACAAAGGTGACGACCTTGGGCGCGATGGCGGCTGCAAGCACGCTTTGGTCCTTGTTGTCCCTCATGGCCGCCCATTCCGGCGCGGAGAGGTGAATGGCGGCGTTGGGAAAGGCCAGGCCGCCGCGCGGACCGAGAAGTCCGCCCACGTGATCGGGATGGGCGTGCGAGATGAAGATGTCCGTGACCTGGGCGGGGTTCACGCCGACCGCTCGCAGGGAGGCCTGGAGAGCGTCTCCGCGGGCGAAGCTGGCGTCGCCGGCCCCGGTGTCGAAGAGCAGGATCCGGCTGGCGCTACGCACCAGGAGCGGCTGGATCCCGAGCTCCAACTGGTCCTGCCGCAGCCCGTTCGTCTTGAGCACCGCCGCCACTTCGGCTGGCGAACGGCCAACGCCGAAAGTCTTCCCGTCGTTCGCGACGGTGATGGTCCCGTCGAACAGGGCCGCCGCCTCGAGTGCTCCAATTTTGAAACGGGTGATGTCGTGCGCGGGTGCGGCCAAGACAGCAGGTGCGACGGCCGATCGGGCAGGCTGGGCCTGAAGCGGATCGGCGGAGACTCCTGTCGCCAGGACGAGAAGTCCCGCCAGACCGAGATTGCGCAGGGTGTGGATAGGCACGAGCGAGCGACTCCCAAGTTGAACCGGGGATATGGGCTCGCTGGACGGGGACGCCAGACGCCTCCTGAAATTCTCGGTGAAGCTCACGGCGCCGATATGATCGTCTCAACCGTCACGGATGCCTCCAAACACCCGTCACCGATGTCACCGGTCTGAAGACCTTTGGGCGAGGGGATCCGTCGCGCGGACCCGTCCCGAAATCTCCGCCCCCGCGTCCCGGTCCAGCCGCAGGTAGACCGGCAGGGCCAGCAGCGTCACCAGGCCGATCGCCACGAACGGCCAGGTGAAGCGGTCCGGGGTCAGGTGGGCCTGGTGGCCGCGCGCCAGGTGCAGCATCAGGCCGCCGAAGCTGACGCCCAGGGCCAGCCCGACCTGCTGCGCCACGGCCGCCAGGGTCGAGGCGGCGGCCACCCGGGGCTGGGGCACGTCGGCATAGGCGATGGTGTTGGTGGCGATGAACTGGTTGGAGCGCGCGAAGCCGGCCAGAAACAGGGCGCCGGCCATCACCGCCATCGGCGTCGCCAGGGTGAAGAAGCCGGGCGCGGCCGTCAGGACCGCCGTGGCGATCACGAACACCGCCAGCGAGGTGCGGAAGCCGAAGCGCTTGAGGCCCGCCGCCGCGAACGGCCGGGCGATCAGCGTGCCGACCCCGGTCCCCAGGGTGACCGCGCTGGCCTTCAGCGGGCTCCAGCCCAGGGCGACCTGCAGCAGCAGCGGCAGCAGGAACGGACTGGCCCCGATGCCCAGCCGCACGAACGCCCCGCCCAGCAGGCTGGCGCGGTAGGTGCGATACTTGAGCAGGGCCAGATCGAGGATCGGCCTGGGCGTGACCTTGGCCTTGCGCAGATAGAGCCAGCCCGCGCCCAGCGACAGGGCCAGCACGGCGGCCTGGGCCCAGGGCGGCAGCAAGGACAGCCCCGCCGTCTCGGCCACCACCACCAGGCCGCTGATGGCGATCGCCGACAGCAGGAAGCCCAGGGTGTCGAATCGGCCCATTTCCTTGTTGGGCTGGCTCTTGGGCACGAAGCGCATCACCGCTGTCATGCCCAGCAGGCCGATCGGCAGGTTCAGATAGAAGATCCACGGCCAGTCGGCGACGCTGAGCACCAAGCCGGCCAGGGGCGGGCCGATCAGCGGGCCGACCAGGGCGGGCATGGTGAACCAGCCCATGGCTCGGATCAGCTTGTCCTTGGGCGTCGAACCGACCACGATCAGCCGGGCCACCGGGGTCATCATCGCCCCGCCGATCCCCTGCAGGATCCGGGAAGCGACCAGGGCCTCCAGGTTCCGCGACAGGCCGCACAGGGCCGAGCCGGTCAGGAACACGATCATCGCCGTCAGGAACACCCGCCGCGCGCCGAACCTTTCCGCCGCCCAGCCGCTGGCCGGGGTGAACACCGCCAGGGCCAGGATGTACGAGGTCAGGGCCAGCTTCAGGTGGATCGGGTCGACGCGAAAGGCGTGGGCCAGGGTGGGCAGGGCGGTCGACAGAGCTGTGGAGTCGATGAACTCCATCAGCAGGGCGCTGGCCACGGCCAGCGAGATCAGCCGGGTTCCAAGAACCGACGGGTCTGGCGAAGGGGCGGGCTGATCGGTCGACACGACGGGCGGCTTACGCCTGTCGGCCGGCGATCTCAAGCCGCGGCCCGATCGGGCGTCTCGCGCGTTATCATGCATGCACCCGCCGGGAGCCCGCGATGACTCAGGAAACCCATCTGTCCGAACTGGAGGAGGAGATGGCCCAGGCCGTCGCCTCCGAGGATTTCGAAACCGCCTCGGCCCTGCGCGACCAGATCGACCAGATCCGGCGCGACCAGCGGATCATGGAGCAGCCCGGCGCCGACGCGCCCCAGGCTTCCTATCTTCGTCGCCAGGAACCGGGGAAGATGGGGCTGGGGACCGACCAGCCCCGCCATGTTCCGCCCAGGGGCTGGGTTCCGCCCGCCAAGCCCGACCCGATGACGACGGGACATTCCAAGGGCGGCCGGCGTTCCAGGGGCTGAGAGCGCGGGCGCGCATCGATCTGCTTTCAGGCGCGCGGGGCGCCCGCCTTCATGGCGGCCTGGCCCCGCTTGCAGAATTCCTCCGTCCGCGTTCCATCTTGACGCTTGCGCCAAATTCGAACGGCCGTAAGACTTCCCCACAGGTAAAGGGGATACCGTAGTGAGTCCGAAGAGCGACGGCGCGACCGTCATCACCGCGCCAGAAACCGATGTCGAGGGCGTCGACAACGAAGCCGTCACCAAGAACCTGGTGTTCGTCGCCGCCGAGCGGCTGTTCGCGCTGCACGGCTTCCAGAACGTGTCGGTGCGCGACATCACCGCCGCGGCGGGCGTCAACCTGGCCTCGGTGAACTATCACTTCGGCTCCAAGGACGCGCTGCTGTACGAGATCTTCCGGCGGCGCACGGTCGAGCTGAACCGCGAGCGGGCCAAGAAGCTGCACGAGGCGACCGACCGCCATGCGGGCAATCCGCCGGTGCGCGAGATCCTGGCCGCCCTGCTGACCCCGCCGCTGAAGTGGCTGGCGCCGGACCACGAGCGCCGCATCTCGCTGCAGTTCCTGATCCGCGCCCGCAGCGAAGGCACCGACGAGATCCGCAAGGTGCTGCAGACCGACGTCACCCACCTGCGGCGCTTCTCGGACGCCCTGCTCAAGGCGCGGCCGGACCTGCCGTCCGAGGAGATCTACTGGCGGCTGCACTTCACCCTGGGCATGCTGCACAACAACCGCTTCGCCGAGTTCGACCGCCTGAACGTGCTGTCGGAAGGCGCGACCAGCGAAGCCGACGTCGAGGCCCTGCTGGGCCGCATGCTGGCCTTCGCCGAGGCGGGGTTTTCGGCTTAGGGGCCGATCGCGTTCCGAAGGAAGCCGCTCGGAGAGTCATGCCGTTGTCATCCCGGAAGCCTCGTAGAGGCTGTCCGGGACCCAGGGGACTGGGCAAGCACGGTGCAGCCGCCCCCGGAGCCCGGACAAGCGGTGCGCGCTTTCCGGGACGACAACCTTGGTTGAAGCCGGGCCTTCGGACGCCTGGCCGTCTGAGCCCACACCCGCGCCCTGATCCGACAAATGTCGCGTAAAGCCGTCCTCGCGGTTTGACAGGCCGCGCCCTTACCTCCTATTGCATTTGCGACTCATTATTGTTCGCAAGCGAGCCCTGTCCCATGATCGTCTCCCCGCGCGCCCTGCTGATGGCCGGCGCCGCCGTCCTGGCCCTGTCTTCCGGCGCCGTCGCTCGAGCCGCGGAGACCGCGCCCGCCGCCGAGGCCGGCGTGGCCGAGAACCAGGTGGACGGCGTGGTCGTCACAGGGGCCCGCACTCGCACCTCGGCGGTGACGGGCCTGGACATGAGCCTGCGCGAAACGCCGCAGTCGGTGACGATCCTCGATCAGGCGCGGATCCGGAGCTTCGGCCTGACCACGGTCAACGACCTGCTGGCCCAGGTGACCGGCGTCAATGTCGAGAAGGTCGAGACCGACCGCACCTATTACAACTCGCGCGGCTTCGACATCACCAACTTCCAGGTGGACGGGATCGGCCTGCCGCTGATCTGGGGCATCCAGTTCGGCGATCTGGACACCGTGCTGTTCGATCGCGTCGAGGTGGTGCGCGGCGCCAACAGCATGATGACCGGCACCGGCAACCCGTCGGCTACGGTCAACTACGTGCGCAAGCGCCCGACCGACAGCTTCCAGGCCAGCGCCGCGCTGCAGTACGGCTCGTGGGAGAACTACCGCCTGGAGGCCGACGTCTCGGGCCCGCTCGACGCCGCGGGAGCTGTGCGCGGCAGGCTGATCTACGCCAACGAGGACAGGGGGTCCTATCTGGATCACTACCACGTCAACCGGAACGTCTATTCGGGCCTGCTGGCCTGGGACGTCACGCCCAAGCTGACCGCCACCGCCGGCTACGCGTTGCAGGACAACCGCTCGCGCGGCGTGCTGTGGGGCGCCCTGCCGCTGCTCTATTCGGACGGGACGCGGGTCGACTATCCGCGTTCGGCCTCCACTTCGGCCGACTGGACCTACTGGAACGTCAAGGACCAGACGGCCTTCACCGAGCTGGACTACAGGTTCGACAACGGCTGGCAGGTCAAGGCCACCGGCACCTACAAGCGCTTCAACGAGAACGCCAAGCTGCTCTACGCCTACGACAACCCCGACCCGGCCACCGGCCTGGGCGTCAAGGGCATGAGCGGCGTCTATCCGTCGAAGTACGAGAACTTCATCCTCGACGCCTACGCGTCGGGCCCGTTCCAGCTGTTCGGCCGCACGCACCAGCTGGTGGTGGGCGGCCAGACCTCCAAGTCGACCGGCAAGGAGTGGGAGAACTTCTCAGGCGACACGATCCTCTATCCGGCCGTCGGCCTGTGGGGCTCGCAGCAGGTCGCCGAGCCGACCTATCCCGGCGCGTACCAGGCCTCGGACCAGACCGACCGCCTGTCGCGCTTCTACGCCGCCGCCCACTTCAGCGTGACCGACCCATTCAAGGTCGTGGCCGGCTTCAACGCCCTGAAGCTGAAGTCGAAGGGCTATTCCTACGGCGCCGACACGCCGCGCGACGAGAAGAAGGTCAGCCCCTATGTCGGCGCGGTCTACGACCTGACGCCGAACGTCTCGCTCTACGCCAGCTACACCGACATCTTCAATCCGCAGTCCGAGCGGGACGCGAACAACCAGAACCTGCCCGCCGCCCATGGCCAGGCCTATGAGGCGGGCGTCAAGAGCGAGTGGTTCGACCATCGCCTCTATCTGACCGGCGCGGTGTTCCAGTCGGAGCAGAAGGACCTGGCCTTCGCCGTCGGCATGGACGGAACCCGGACCGTCTATGACGGTCTCGACACCAAGGTGACCGGCTACGAGCTGGAAGCCACCGGCGCCCTGACCGACCAATGGACGCTCAGCGCCGGCTGGACCCAGCTGAAGATCGAGGGCGAGAACGGCCAGGATCGCGAGTACCTGCCGCGCAAGACCTTCAAGGCCACCACCACCTATACCTTCCCCGAACTGCGCAACCTGACGGTCGGGGCCGCGGTGCGCTGGCAGAGCGCGGTGTCGATGGTCGACATCGCGCCGGTCGAGCAGAAGGCCTACGGCGTCGTCGACCTGATGGCCGGCGTCGACCTGACCGACAAGGTGCGCGCCACGCTCAACGTCGATAACGCGGCCGACAAGACGTACCTGACCAGCCTGATGTGGACCCAGTCGTACTACGCCGCGCCGCGCAGCGCGTCGCTGCGCCTGACCTACAGCTTCTGAGGACGGACATGGACGCGCGAACCCAGGATCTCGCCCCGGTTCCTCCCTACGCCGGACCCGCGCCCGCGCGTTCGGGAGCCGCCCGGTTCGCGCCGTCCAGCCTTCGGCCCGTCCTGACCTTCCTCCATCGCTGGGTGGGGCTGTTCATCGCTGGATTCCTGTTCGTGTCGGGCGTCACCGGGGCGGTGATCTCGTGGGACCACGAACTGGACGACGTGCTCAATCCGCACCTGATGTTCGCCCGGTCGAAGGGCGGTCCCGCCTTGTCGCCGTTGGACCTGGCGCGCCGGATCGAGGCCCGCGACCCGCGCGTGCAGGTGACCTACCTGCCCCTGGCGGCCGAGCCGGGCGGGACCCTGGCGTTCGGCGTCGCGCCCAAGCGCAACCCCGCCACCGGCAAGCTGTTCGAGCCGCACTACAACCAGGTGTTCATCGATCCGGCGACCGGGGCCGAGCAGGGGCGGCGCGAGTGGGGCGCGGTCTGGCCGATCACCCGCGAGACCTTCGTCTCGTTCCTCTACGTGCTGCACTACAGCCTGCACATCCCGGCGATGTGGGGGATCGACCGCTGGGGGATCTGGCTGCTGGGCGGCGTGGCGATCCTGTGGACGCTGGACTGCTTCATCGGTTTCTACCTGACCCTGCCGCCGCGCCAGAAGGCGGCGGCCGGGGCGCGCGGCGCCAAGCCGGCCAAGGGGTTTTGGGCGCGCTGGAAGCCGGCCTGGATGATCAAGACCTCGGCCAGCGCCTACCGGATCAATTTCGACATCCACCGCGCGTTCGGCCTGTGGCTCTGGGGCGTGCTGTTCACCGTGGCCTTTACCGCCTTCTCGCTGAACCTCTACAGCGAGGTGTTCTATCCGGTCATGTCCAAGGTCTCGAAGGTGACGCCCGGCCCGTTCGACCTGCGCAAGCCGGCCGACCATCATGCGCCGATCATCGCCGCCCGCACCTACGCCCAGGTGCTGGACAGCGCCCGGGCCGAGGCGGCCAGGCGCGGCTGGCGGGCGCCGGCTGGCGGGGCCTTCTATTCGCCAGACTACGGGATCTACGGCGTGGCCTTCCACGAGCCCGGCGGCGACCACGGCGCGGCCGGCGTCGGCCCGCCCTACCTCTATTACGACGGCAGGACCGGCGGCCTGGTGGGCGTCTCCCAGCCGTGGAAGGGCACGGCCGCCGACATCTTCGTCCAGGCCCAGTTCCCGCTGCACTCGGGGCGCATCCTGGGCGTTCCGGGACGGATCCTGATCTCTCTGACCGGGGTGGTCGTGGCGGCGCTCAGCGTGACCGGCGTGGTGATCTGGCTGAAGAAGCGCAGGGCGAGGGCGGGGCGTCGGAGATTTAGGCGGGCGGCCGCCTAACCCGCCATCCTCCACGCCTGCTTCAGGTCCGCGACCAGTTCGGCGTAGGCGCGGTCCCTGGCGTCGGGATCGGGAATGCGCAGCAGGAAGGACGGGTGCCAGCTGACCAGGCCCTGCTCGCCGCCGTCCAGGGCCTGACGCTGGCCGCGGGTCTTGCCGATCGGCAGCGCCTTGCCGAACACCGCCCGCACGGCCGTCGCGCCGAGAGCCAGGACCACCTTGGGCCGGACCAGCCGGCGCTCGGCGTCCAGCCACCAGCGGCAGGCCTGGACCTCGCCCCGGTCCGGGGTCTTGTGCAGACGCCGCTTGCCGCGCGGCTCGTGCTTGAAGTGCTTGACGGCGTTGGTGACGAAGACCCGGTCGCGCGCCACGCCGGCCTCGGCCATCGCCCGGTCCAGCAGCCGGCCGGCCGGTCCGACGAAGGGAACGCCCTGCAGATCCTCATGGTCGCCCGGCTGCTCGCCGACGATCATCAGCGCGGCCCCGGCCGGCCCCAGGCCCGGCACGCCCTGGGTGGCGTCGCGCCACAGGTCGCAGCGGCGGCAGGCCTGGATCCCGGCGGCCACGGCCTCCAGGTCGACCAGGTCGCTCTCGCCGAGCGACCCGTCGCGCGCTCGCCGCCTGGCGGGCCTGGGCGCGCGGGCGGAGGGCTTGGCGGGATGGACGGCGACCATGGTTTCGGTGCGGTTCCGGGCGTTTCCGATCTGGTCGGAATGGCTGCGGCGCGAGGCGGGTTCCCTCCAGCCCGATCACCCGCCTGTGACGGAACAACGCGGCTCCGTTGGGGTTATGGTAGACCTATGGCGCGGCTCGGCATCCTTCACGAAACGCGGTACAGCTACGCCCGGCCGGTCGGCTTCGGGGCGCATCGCCTGCTGATCCGGCCGCGCGACAGCCACGCCATCCGCATCAGCGAGGCCTCGCTGCAGACCTCGCTGCCGGGCGCGACCCGGTGGACCTACGACGCCGCCGGCAACTGCGTCTGCTGGTTCACGCCCCAGGGCGAGGCCGACAGCCTGACCATCACCAGCCGGCTGGTCATCGACCGCTTTCCCGCGCCCCTGACCAGCCTGCACATCGACGACCCGCACACCGTCTCGCCGATCGTCTACGCTCGCGAGGACCGGGCGGTGCTCAATCCGTTCATCACCCCGGCCACCGAGGACGAGGACCGGGTGTTGCTGCGCTGGCTGCGCGGCCAGATGGAGCGTCCCGACGAGCCGGCGATCGACTTCCTGCTGCGGATGAACCGTACGATCCACGACCAGTTCGACTACGTCCCGCGCGAGGCGGCGGGCGTCCAGACGCCCGCCGAGACCATCGCCCTGGGCGCCGGCACGTGCCGCGACTTCGCCTGGTTGATGGTCGAGGCCCTGCGGCGGCTGGGCTATGCGGCGGTGTTCGCCACCGGCTACGTCCACAGCCCCGGCGCGACCATTCGCGGGGCGGGGGCGACCCACGCCTGGTGCGAGGTGTTCCTGCCCGACCTGGGCTGGACCGAGTTCGACCCGACCAACGGCTTGGCGGAGTCGCCCGACCTGATCCGGGTGGCCGCCACCCGCACCCCGGGCGAAGCCCGGCCGGTGTCGGGCACGATCATCGGCGAGCCCGGCGAGACCCATCTGAGCGTCAGGGTCGAGGTGCGTTTGCTCGATGCCCTTGAGGCGGCGGCGTGATAAGAAAGACAACAGGTTTCGGGAGGAAGACGCTATGATGAAACCGTTCCAGCAACAGGCGCCCCAGGGCGGCGGCCACCTGCCGCATCCCGAGCCCACGCCGCAGCACGGCCGGCAGTCTGACGCCGAGTGCCTGAAGACGCCGGAGAAGCGCTCGTTCGAGCCGCGGCCGGCGCACTAGGATCTAGGCCTTGCGGCCGCGCGGACTGGCGCCGGTCCAGCGCTTGAACGCCTTCGAGAAGGCGCTGGCGTCGGCGAAGCCCACCAGATAGGCGGTCTCGCTGACCGACACCTTCCGGCCGTCCAGATAGTGCACGGCCAGGCGGTGGCGCAGGTCGTCGAGCAGCTGCTCGAAGCTGACGCCCTCGGCCTTCAGCTTGCGATAGAGGGTCTGGCCGCTGACCCCCAGCTCGCGCGCCACGAAGGCCTTGCCGACGGTGTCGCCCTTGTGCAGCAGCGGCAGGATCAGGCGCTCGACCCGCCCCCGCATCGTCCGGCTGGCCTGGAGCTCCTCCAGCAGCGCGGCGGCGTGGGCGCTGAGCACGCCGAACACATACGGGTTGGGCTTGTGGATCTTCAGGCTCAGCCAGCTGGGGTCGATCCGCATGGCGTTGCGGTCGGCGCCGAAGGTCACCGGGACCTGGAGGATGCGGTCGTAGGCCTCGGCATGGGCCGGCGCGGCATGGGTGACGAGCAATTGCTTGACGAACGGCGTACCCGGATAGTGCCGCGCCACCTCGCAGATGAAGCGGCCGAAGGCGAGTTCGGTCAGTTCGGGGAAGTTGTCGGGCGGCCGCTGATCCTCCAGCCACAGGCCGTCGTCACGCGGGGTCAGCTTGAAGCGCTCGCCGGGCGCCAGGCCGTCGATCTCGATGACCAGGCGCCGGAAACGATTCAGTTCGGCCAGGGCCTCGCCCATGGTGTCGGCCGACTGGCAGATCAGGCCGACCACCGAGAACTCCTCGAACCGGGTGCCCCCGCAGAACTCCAGGGCCAGGGCGGGGGCGGCGCACAGGTCCCGGCCGGCGGTCATCAGGGCGATGTAGCGGCTCATCGGCACGCGGGCGTCCTGGTCTTCCAGGTCCTCGGCCCGCAGGCCGGCGCGGCCGAGCAGCGCCTCGCGGGACGCGCCCTTCGAGACCGCGAACGCCAGCAGCGCCCTGGCGTAGCCCGCCGACACCGTGGGCTCGGACATCCCGTTTCCTCTGTCGCGTTCGGCCAAGACTCTGGCCTCGGCGGACATGTCGTTGCGCCGCGCGGGACGTCAAGCTGACGCCCTCAGTCGGGGGATGATCAGCGTGAGCGAGACGATCTTGAGCCGGCGCGTCGAGGCCGGCGCCGGGGCGGACAGGATTCTGAAGCGGGCCGGCGCGGCCTGGTTCCTGGTCGCGGCCCTGGGGCAGGGGGCGTTCGCCGCCTACATCGTCGCCTTCTACTGGCGCGCGGCCGTGCTGGGCGACGTCCAGCGCTGGAACGAGGTCCTGGGCGGCCATGGGGTGACCCCCGGCCAGCCGGCGAGCAACCTGTTCCTGGGGCTGCACCTGCTGCTGGCCGGGATCGTCACCGTCGGCGGCCCGCTGCAACTGGTCCCCTGGGTCCGGGCGCGGTTCATCGGCTTCCATCGCTGGAACGGTCGCGCCTACGTGGTGACGGCGATCGGGGCCAGCCTGGCGGCCTTCTACCTGGTGGCCAAACGCGGCACGATCGCCGGGTCGATCATGAGCGTCGCCATCAGCCTGGACGGGGTGCTGATCCTGGCCTGCGCGGCCATGGCCTGGCGTCAGGCCCTGGCCCGCCGGATCGACAGCCACCGGCGCTGGGCCATGCGGACCTTCATGGTCGCCAGCGGGGTGTGGTTCTACCGCGTCGGGCTGATGGCCTGGTTCCTGGTCAACCGAGGACCGGCAGGCCACACCGACAGCTTCGACGGCCCGTTCGACGTGTTCTGGGCGTACGGTTGCTACCTGCTGCCGCTGGCGGTGCTGGAGCTGCACCAGTGGGTCCGGGACCGGGGCGGGGCGGCGGCGAAGCTGGGGATGGCGGGGCTGATCGGGGCGGCGGCGCTGGCGACTGGGCTCGGCGTGTTCGGAGCGGTCGTGGGGATGTGGCTGCCCAGGCTGTAGCTCCCTCAGTCGCTTCGCGACAGCTCCCCAAAGGGGGAGCATCTAGCGCGGCCCAAGACCCTCCGCCTCCGGGGGAGGTGGCCCGGAGGGCCGGAGGGGGGTCAGCCCCGCACCAGTTCCCGCATCGCCTTGTCCAGCCCGTCCAGGGTCAAGGGGAACATCCGGTCGTTCATCAACTGCTTCATCACCCCGATCGACTGGGTGTAGTCCCAATGCCGCTCGGGCGTGGGGTTCAGCCAGACGGCGCTCTGATAGATGTCGGTGACCCGGCTCATCCAGATGGCCCCGGGCTCCTCGTTCCAGTGCTCGACGCTGCCGCCCGGATAGGTGATCTCATAGGGGCTCATCGTCGCGTCGCCCACGAAGATCACCTTGTAGTCGTGCGGGAACTTGTGGAGCACGTCCCAGGTCGGGATCTTCTCGACCTGGCGGCGGCGATTGTCCTTCCACACCGCTTCGTACAGGCAGTTGTGGAAGTAGAAGAACTCCAGGTGCTTGAATTCGGTCCGGGCGGCGCTGAACAGCTCCTCGCAGAGCTTGATGTGGCCGTCCATCGAGCCGCCGATGTCGAAGAACAGCAGCACCTTGATGGTGTTGCGCCGCTCGGGGCGCATCTGGATGTCCAGA
>Ga0209564_1000905_pt1 | contig 38846 bp, 33 predicted proteins | sample AraplaCol_mMF_r2_FD_184272 | JGI IMG/M metagenome (GOLD analysis project Ga0209564, IMG submission 184272) | Arabidopsis root microbial communities from North Carolina, USA - plate scrape MF_Col_mMF_r2 (SPAdes) (version 3) | ecosystem: Host-associated > Plants > Roots > Endosphere | place: USA...
AAAAGCTCCTCACGATGGTAGTGTTGGGCGCGGCCGCAACGGCAGCGCATGCCCAGGACAAGGGCAATGTCGACACCGCCCGCGACAAAGTGGCCATGTGCATCGGCTGCCATGGCATTCCGGGTTACCGTGCTTCGTTCCCCGAGGTCTATCAGGTGCCAATGCTTGGCGGCCAGAGCGCCAAGTACATCGAGAACGCGCTCCACGGCTACAAGAAGGGTGATCGCAAGCATCCGACCATGCGGGGGATTGCCGACAGCCTGTCCGACCAGGACATCGCCGCCGTCGCTGCGTACTACTCGCAGCAGAAGGGCGACACGCAGAACAATCCGCTCAAGTAAGAGGCCCCTGATCATGAAGATGCTGAAAGCTGTTTCGTTCGTGCTGGGTGCTGTCGCGCTTGGCGCCGCTGCCATGTCCGCCTCGGCGGCGGATATTGCAGCCGGCAAGGCGCTGGTGGAAAAGGGCGGCTGCGTGGCCTGCCATGGCAAGGACCTGAACGCGCCGATCTCTCCCGACTATCCGAAGCTGGCTGGCCAGCATCCGGACTACCTCTACCACGCACTGGCGTCGTACCAGGTCAGCGGCAACCCGCTGGTGGGCCGCACCAACGCGATCATGGCCGGCCAGGTCAACAGCAACCCGGCCGTCACTGACAAGCACGGCAAGCCGCGCCCGTTCACGCGCGCCGAGCTGAAGGATATCGCCGCGTATATCGGTTCGCTGAAGGGCGACCTGGTGCTGAAGAAGTAAGCGCCGGCCGGGTGCCGTCGCGCATCGAAAGCCGCCCTCCGGGGCGGTTTTTTCGTTGAAACGTCCAAAAAACAACGCCGACCACAGGGTCGGCGTTGTTCCTTGTCGCGCGGCAGCCCTTCAGTTGCCGCTGCCCGTGGCCAGGCGGCGCTGCTTCACCGCGTTGGACAGCGTTTCCAGGATCGACAGGGAATCGTCCCAGCCGATGCAGGCATCGGTCACCGACTGGCCGTAGGTCAGGTTTTCCACCGGCGTGCCCTGGACGTGGTCCTGGCGGCCGGCCACCAGGTGCGATTCCACCATGACGCCGATGATGCGCTGGTCGCCACCGGCCACCTGGCGGCCAATGTCCTCGCAGACCGGCAGCTGGTTCTCATGTTTCTTGCTGCTGTTGGCGTGCGAGGCATCGATCATCAGGCGCGCGGCCAGGCCGGCCTTGGAAATTGCGTCGCAGGCCTCGGCCACGCTGGCGGCGTCGTAGTTCGGTGCCTTGCCGCCGCGCAGGATGATGTGGCAGTCCTCGTTGCCGGAGGTCGACACGATGGCCGAATGGCCACCTTTGGTCACCGACAGGAAATGGTGGGGCTGCGAGGCGGCCTTGATCGCATCGACGGCAATCTTCACATTGCCATCGGTGCCGTTCTTGAAGCCGACCGGGCACGACAGTCCCGACGCCAGCTCGCGGTGCACCTGCGATTCCGTGGTGCGGGCACCGATGGCGCCCCAGCTGACCAGGTCGGCGATATATTGCGGGCTGATCATGTCCAGGTATTCGGTGCCCGTCGGCACGCCCAATTCGCTGATGTTCAGCAGCAGTTCGCGCGCGGTGCGCAGGCCGTCGTTGATCTTGAAGCTGCCATCCATGTGCGGATCGTTGATCAGCCCCTTCCAGCCCACCGTGGTGCGCGGCTTCTCGAAATAGACGCGCATGACAACCTCGAGCTCGCCCGCGAAGCGGTCGCGCTGCACCTTGAGCAGCTTGGCGTATTCCAGGGCCGCGCGCGTGTCATGGATCGAGCACGGCCCGACGATGACGATCAGGCGGTCATCCATGCCATGCAGGATGCGGTGCATGGCCTGGCGGGCGCCGTAGATCACGTCGGACGCCGCCTCGGAGCAGGCGAACTCGCGGATCAGGTGCGCAGGCGGCAGCAGTTCCTTGAGTTCTCGAATACGCAGGTCGTCGGTGTTCTTCAGCATGATGGCTCCGGGTCTTGTGAGGTCGTTGGTCTGGTTGGGTTCTGCACGGCGACCGGCGGGCATAAAAAAACCGCCAGGTTCGCTGGCGGTTTTTTTGCATTCAGGGTTGCTTACAGCTGTCCCTCTCTATCCGCCAGCGGTGTGAGATGCCAAAAGAAGTAAAAGTAAAACTTGGCGGACATGGCGGAAATCGGATCGGCTGTAGCGAGCTTGTGTCGGTTTTACGCTGATGCGTGAAATTTATGCTGCGGCGCGAGATGACGAGGCATTTTATTGCGCCGCGATCCCGAAAATTGCCGGGTGCGGTCGCCGCCCGCGCGACAACGAAGCATCTTTATAGCGCTTTTCCACGGCGCTGGCAAGCGGCCGGTGCAACAGATTTAAGCGTATGCAGAGTGTCCCTGCTGCCTATATTGATATTGCGTGCTGCCGCGCGTGCCAAACAAGAAAAGCGAAGCAGGGGAGGTGCCGATCATGTCTGTCGATGAAAAAAGGCTACAGGCCTTCATGGAGCGGTTCGTCCAAGACCTGGGCGCCGTGATGCATGCGGCGACCGTGGTGGTGGGCGACGAACTGGGCCTGTACAAGGCGATGGCCGAAAAGCCGATGACGGCCGCCACGCTGGCGGAGAAGACGCGCACCGACCCGCGCTACCTGCGGGAATGGCTGTCGGCGCAGGCCGCCAGCGGCTATGTCGAATACGATCCGGCCACCGACATGTTCTCGCTGACCGAGGAGCAGGCCTTCGCGTTGGCGCAGGAGGGTAGTCCCGCCTTCATTCCGGGGGCGTTCCAGATTGCCGTGGCGCAGTTTCGCGCCATCCCGAAGATGATCGATATCTTCCGCAACGGGCGCGGGCTGGGCTGGCACGAGCATGATCCCGCGCTGTTCCACGGCACGGAGCGTTTCTTCCGGCCCGGGTATGCCGCGCATCTGGTCAGCGAGTGGATTCCGGCGCTGGAAGACATGGATGCCAGGCTCAAGGCCGGGGCCAGCGTGGCCGATGTCGGCTGCGGCCATGGCGCTTCGACGATCATCATGGCGCAGGCCTTTCCGTTGACCAGATTTAGCGGCTTCGATTATCACGAGCCGTCGATCCGCCATGCCACGGAAGCCGCGCGCCGCGCCGGCGTGAGCGACCGCGTGACCTTCGAGGTGGCATCGGCCAAGGACTTTCCGGGCACGGGCTACGACCTGGTGACGGTGTTCGATTGCCTGCACGACATGGGCGATCCGGTTGGCGCCGCGCGCCATATCCGCGGCACCCTGAAGCCCGACGGATGCTGGATGATCGTGGAGCCGTTTGCCAACGACAACCTGCAGGACAACCTGAACCCCGTTGGGCGCGTGTTCTATTCGGCGTCGACGTTCATCTGCACGCCGGGGTCGCGTTCGCAGGAGGGGGCGATGTGCCTGGGCGCGCAGGCGGGCGAGGCGCGCATGCGCGGCGTGGCGGAGCAGGGTGGCTTCCACAGCTTCCGGCGTGCCGCGCAGACGCCGTTCAACCTGGTGTACGAGGTCAGGCCGTAGAGAGCGAAAGCGGGCAGAGGGAAGAGGGAACAGGGAAAAAGGGGGAACAGGGGTTCTCCCCTCTCGCGCTTGCGGGAGAGGGGAGAAAGACAAGGCAGAGTCAGGCCGTGCCGCCCACCGTCATGTTCTCGATGCGCAGCGTCGGCTGGCCCACGCCCACCGGCACGCTCTGGCCTTCCTTGCCGCAGACGCCCACGCCCGAATCCAGGCGCATGTCGTTGCCGATCATCGTCACGTCCTTCAGCGACTCGGGGCCGTTGCCGACCAGCGTCGCGCCCTTGACCGGGTACGTGATCTTGCCGTCCTCGATCATGTAGGCCTCGCTGGCCGAGAACACGAACTTGCCATTGGTGATGTCCACCTGGCCGCCGCCGAAGTTCACGGCATACAGGCCACGCTTCACGCTGGCGATGATTTCCTGCGGGTCGCGGTCACCGTTCAGCATGTAGGTGTTGGTCATGCGCGGCATCGGCAGCGCGGCGTAGCTTTCGCGGCGGGCGTTGCCGGTGACCGGCATCTTCATCAGGCGCGCGTTGAGCGTGTCCTGGATAAAGCCGGTCAGGATGCCGTCCTCGATCAGCGTCGTGCATTGGGTCGGGTTGCCCTCGTCGTCGAGGTTCAGCGATCCGCGGCGGTTCTCGATCGTGCCGTCATCCACCACGGTCACGCCCTTGGCGGCCACGCGTTCGCCCATGCGGCCGGCGAAGGCCGACGAACCCTTGCGGTTGAAGTCGCCTTCCAGGCCGTGGCCCACTGCCTCGTGCAGCAGCACGCCGGGCCAGCCCGGGCCCAGGACCACGGTCATCGCGCCGGCGGGGGCGGGGCGCGCCTCCAGGTTGACCAGTGCCGATGCCACGGCTTCGTCCACGTACTTGCGCAGCAGGTCGTCGGTGAAATAGCCGTACGCATAGCGGCCGCCACCACCGGACGAACCAATCTCGCGGCGGCCGTTCTGTTCGGCGATGACCGTGACCGACACCCGCACCAGCGGGCGCACGTCGGCGGCGATCACGCCGTCGCTGCGCGCCACCAGCACCACGTCGTACTCACCGGCCAGGCCGGCCATGACCTGCACCACGCGCGGGTCCTTGGCACGGGCCAGTTTCTCGATCTTTTCCAGCAGCGCCACCTTTTCGGTGGCCGTCATCGAATCCAGCGGGTCGTTCGGGGCGTAGAGGTTGCGGCCCGTATGCGATGCCATGGCACCGGCCACCTTGACGCGGCCGCTGCCGGCGCGGCCGATCGTGCGCGTGGCCGCGGCGGCCTGCGACAGGGCGGCCAGGCTGATGTCGTCCGAATAGGCAAAGGCGGTCTTGTCGCCCGATACGGCGCGCACGCCCACGCCCTGGTCGATGCTGAAGCTGCCCGACTTGACGATGCCTTCCTCCAGGCTCCACGCCTCATTGCGCGTGTGCTGGAAGTACAGGTCGGCGTAGTCCACCTTGTGCGTGAAGATATCGGCCAGCACGCGCTGGAGCGTGGCCTCGTCAAGGCCGTACGGTGCCAGCAGCAGCTGTTGTGCGGTGGCCAGGTTGCGAATTCCGAGATCTCCGGCGTTCATGATTGTCCTTGTCTTGAACCCCATGGCGACCCGGGCCACGGGGAAATGCAAACGGTAATGCCCTGAATCCTACAGTACGCGATGGCGCAGTGCCGGCAGGTTCTGACGCACTTCGGCCAGCCTGGCCGGATCCACCACGCCCGACACCACGCCTTCGCCTTCCGGCAGCACGCCCATCAACTCGCCCCAGGGGTCCACCAGCATCGAGTGTCCCCAGGTGCGCCGGCCATTTTCGTGCTTGCCGCCTTGTGCCGCAGCCAGCACATAGCACTGGTTTTCGATGGCGCGTGCCCGTAGCAGGATTTCCCAATGGGCCTGCCCAGTCGTGTAGGTGAAGGCGGCCGGCATCAGGATCAGGCTGATACCTTCGCCGTCCCGGGCCAGGCCGCGATACAGCTCCGGAAAGCGCAGGTCGTAGCAGATCGACATCGCCACGCGGCCACACGGGGCATCAAATGCCACGGGCGTCTTGCCGGCCAGGATGGTTCGCGATTCGTCGAAATTCTCGTCGCCCTTGGTAAATCCGAAGAGGTGGATCTTGTCGTAGCGGGCCACGCGCGCGCCGTGCGGGTCGAAAGCCAGCGATGCGTTATAGACGCGATTGTCGTCTCCGCACCACATCGGCAGCGTGCCGCCCACCAGCCAGATCCGGTGCCGGCGCGCGGCTTCGGACAGGAAGCGCTGCACCGGGCCTTCGCCTTCGCGCTCGCGGATGGCTACCTTGTCCGACTCGTGCCGGCCCATCATGCAGAAGTACTCGGGCAGCAACACCAGGCCTGCGCCGCCGTGGGCGGCCTCCGCGATCAGCGCGTCGGCGCGGGCAAGGTTGTCGTCGAGCGACGTGCCCGTCACGGTCTGGATGGCGGCGACGCGGAACGGAGTGGCAGCGGTCATCGTGGCTTCCTCAAACGAATCGGTGCGGGGACGGGATCGGGGGCCGGCTTCAGCGGGTAAAGATGCCCGAGCGGTCCTGTACGGGCGCCTGGCGCGACTTATTGTCCTCCACTTTGGTGACCTTGGGGTCGGCCCATGATCCGCTCACGTGGTAGTGCTGGGTGAACACTTTCGAGAATTCGTCCGCGAACAGCAGCTGGGCTGCCAGCGTGCCGATGCCGAGCACCGGGTTGATGAACGCGGCAGCCACCGAGGTCGTGGTGGCGTTGATACGCGGCACCACGGCCACCTGCAGGTCCTGTGTTTCATGCAGCAGGTCCGCCGTGCCGGTCATCGAGGCCATCACCTGGCTGCCCTTGAAACGGAATTCGTCGATCTTGCCCACACCATTCTCGATGGTGCCCGAACCGGTGATGTCGTCGAACACCAGCCCCTTGCTGGCCAGCGAGCGGAAGTCGAGCGTGGCAAAGCGCAGCAGGCTTTGCAGGCTCAGCACCCCCAGCAGGCGCGCGGCGCCCGGTTCCACGCTGAGGATCTGGCCGTTTTCCAGGCTCAGGCTCAGCCGGCCCGAAAGGGTGGGGTAGTCGATCGACATTGGCGATCCGCGCCATGCGATGCGGCCTTCGAGCGCCCCCTTGCCGTCGCGCACCGTGTGCGCCAGGCCAAAGCGGTCCAGCACGTCGCCGGCATTGCGGATGTCGAGCTTGAAGTTGAGCAGCGTGCGGCGGCTCTCGGCGGGGGGGACGTTGCCCTGCGCCGCAGCCTCGCGCAGACGGCGCGGCAGGCGCCAGCTGCCGTTGCCGGTCAGCGTCGCGCCCGGCTGCTCGATGCTGAGGCTGTCCAGCGTCCAGACCGGCTGGTTGTCGGTGTGGCTGGTATGGGCCTTGACCTCGAGCTTGCCGAAATCGCGGCCGTGCAGCACGAACTTCTCGACGGAAAGGTCCAGTGCGGGCATTTCCTCGACGCTGCGCGTGATGGCCTCGGTCATGTGGCCGTCGTCGGTGGCGTCGGGAATATCCAGGTGCGACAACCGTACCGTCAGCGCACCGGCCGGCGTGGTGCTGTCACGCCGCCACTGACCATTGCCCGTGATCTGGCGCGATGCCATCTGCAGGTTCCAGCCGCTGCTTTCGCGATTGGCGTCGATTGTCACGTCGTTCAGTACGCGGCCGAAGGCGTCGAGCGATTTGGTCCGCACATTGACGCGCTCGGGCAGGAACGGTGAAGAACGGTCCACGTCGCCGGCGGGCTGGCGGTCGTTCGACGCCGGATCGAGCACGGTGCGCCAGGCGTCCACATCGAGCCGGTCTGCGGTAATCGCCGCGGTCACGCCGCTGGCCGGCTGCGGGGCAGGCTGGCCCACGCCGACGCCGCCAGCAATCACTTCGGTCGTGTCGCCCCGGCGCAGCACATAGCGTGCAGCGGCATTGTTGCCCAGCTGGATCGTCATGTCGTCCAGCCCGGCACGGGTGGCCGACGGGCGCAGGTCGAAGCGCAGCGGCATGTCCTGGCCCGCCAGCTTTGCCAGCGGCGGCGGCAGGTCGAGCGCCAGCCCGTTGAGTTCGGACGCCACCTGCACCTGCAGGCGCTTCTCGCGCACGCCAACCACGGCGCTGTACGGCGTGCTGCCCTCGATGCGCTTGCCCAGCGCGGCGGCACCGGGCCCCAGCACATCGCGCAGCCCCTGGGCCGTGGCGGTGCCGCCGATGGCGACATGGGTGGTGCCGTCCGGTTGCGTGCCGCCGGTGACGCGGGTTTCGCCGCCCAGGAAGCGGGCGCGCACGTTGTTCAGCTGGAAGCCGTGCTCGTCGAAGGCGACCGCCCCGGTGGCGCCGTACAGCGTGGGCAATTCCGGGAACAGCGTCACGTCATTGCCGGGGAAGCGGAATTCGCCGTTGACCTTCGATCCGGCTGCGTGGCTCAGCGGCAGGTCGAGCTTCAGCTTCAGTTCGCCATGGCCCGGCGCACGCGCGTGCTCGGTGACGCTGGCGGTCCAGCCCTTGACCGGCGTGGTGGCTACGTAGCGCAGGAAGCCCTGCACCGGACCGGTGGCGCCGCCGTCGATCGCCAGGTGGCCGTGGTCGCTCAGGTCGTCGATCCGGCCGCTGACATCGCGCAGCACGATGCCGGGAATGCCGCGTACGCCGGCCTCTTTGACCAGGAATGACATCGTGCTGCGGTCGAACAGCAGGTCGCCGGAAATGTCCGTGAAATCGGGCCAGGCCATGCCGGTGCTGGCGTTGCCGCCATTGGCCGGGGTGCCCCCATTGCTGGCGGCCCCGCCGGTGTTCGGGCCCGTTTCGTGCGGCGCGATCTGGTAGCTCACGTTGCGTACCGGCACCTCCACACGGAAGTCGCCGGCCTTGGCAAACGGCGGGTGGAACGGGAAGTGGTACAGGTCGCCCTTGACCAGGAACTTCACGTCATGGGCTTCGCCGCCGACCAGCGCGCCTTCCAGGTAGTGCCGCGTGGCCGGCATGGTCGAAGGCAGGTAGCGCGGCACACGGTTTGCCAGCGCGCGCTCCAGTTCGCCGGACAGGTCGGCGATGCCGCTTTGGCCGTCGCCGCCCGCGCGCCAGCTGCCGCGGACGGTGCCAGCCGTGTCGCTGTTGGCAAAGCGGATGCCCTCGGTGCTCACCACGAGCTTGTTGTCGGTGTCGTGGCGCCAGCGCACTTCGCCGCGCAGTTCGTCGAACGGCACCAGCGGATCGTCAAAGACGCCGGGGAAGCTCAGCGTGGCGCCGGTGCTGTCCACGCGTGCGGTGCCCTGGCGGTCGTCGAAGCTGAAGTTGCCGGACAGGCGGCTGAAGCCGGGCGTGCCGGTGTGGGGCTTGCCGTCGGGGCCCACCGCCGGCACCGCGGGCTGGCTGTTGACCGATACGCTGCGCAGCGTGCCCTGCACCGTGTAGTGTGGGGTGCCGGGGCCGCGCGACAGCAGCCCGGCCCGCTCGCGCGACCAGGAAACGTCTAGGTTGTCGATATGACCGGCCGGCTGCAGCGCGCGCAACTGGCGCAGCACCGCGGTATCAATCGGCATCGACGAGGCGAGCGCGCGCACCGTATTCAGGTCGAACGTTGGCGCGCGCAGCGCGAACTTGCGCAACTGGCCGGCGTTGTCGCGCGCCCAGTCGATGGTGACCTTGCGCATGCCGTCGCGCCACGATGCATCGGCGGCGGAAGGCGGGCCGGCCTGCGGTTCGCCCTGCCAGAGCAGCGTGTCGATGGTCAGCGAGTTGTTGCCGGTGCGGTCGCCCTTGTGCAGCAGCAGCGCCTGCGCGTTTGCCAGCTTGAGCGGCTCCGTGGCACCCGTCAGCAGCAGGTCCACGCCGGTCGCGCGCAGCCGGAGCTGGCTGCGCAGCACATGGCCGCCCCGGATATCGACGGTGCCGTCGGTGCTGAAGACGCCGCTGTTGACGTTGTCGAAGATTGCCAGGTAGCGCTGCACCACCGGCAGCTGCAACTGGTTGAAGGCCCAGCTGGCCTGGCCGGCCCAGTGGCGCCAGTTGCCGGCGCCGTACAGGTAGTCGTGCCGCAGGTTGGCCTGGAAGACCAGCGCCTGGGGGGCCAGCGACGCGCTGCGCGCCTCCAGCCGCACCGTATGCTGCACGCCATGGCGCTCGGCCGTGAAATGGATATCGGCGACGTCCAGTTGCGGCAGCTTCGCCTTTTCGTCGAGCCAGCGCAGATTGCCGCTCTTCAGCTCGATATGGCCCTGCGACAGCAGCCAGTTCAGGAACGGGTCGTCCTCGCTGGACGACTTGGTGGCCTCGATCGGCACCCCGGCCACCAGCAGCGCGCCCTTTTCGGTACGGCGGATCAGCACGTCGGTACGGTCGGCCGTCAGGCTGGCGAACTGCAGGGTCAGTGCCGGCACCGACTGCCAGGACAGCTTGCCTTCGAGCGTGGCCGCCGACAGCAGCATGCGGTGATCGCGATCCACCGCCTGCACGTTGCTGGCGCGAAACGCCGGGTGCCAGCCGTCCCAGTAGGTGTCGAGCTGGCCGATGGTGAGATTGGCGGTAAGCGCGGCCGAGCCCTGCTGCTCCAGCCACTGGCGCGCGGTATGGGCCTGGGGCCAGAGCACGAAGCGGATCAGCAGGACGGCTACCACCGCCAGCGCGGCCAGCACGGCCACGATGCGCACCAGCATGCGCCAGAGCCGGGTCCAGGCCGGGTGGCGCACCAGCGCGCGCAGCCCGCGCCAGGTCATGCCCAGCCCTTGCCGGGCGAGCGCCAGCAGGCGCCGGCCACGGCCAGGCGCGGAACCATGCGAAACAGGGGAGGCGGCGACCGCAGAGGTGCCGTCACCGCCCGCGTGTGGGGATGCGGCGCCGTCGTCAGGGGCGGTAGGGCGGCTGGACATGCGCAGATTATCCGACAATACTAGCCGCTCTCCAAAGTGGTGCGCGCAAGCGCCACCGCGGTCTTACGGCGCCTGCCCGATATTGCAAAGTAACTGGAATGACTGTCCCTGATCCGACGAGTTCCGCCGCGGGCACCGCCCCGGCATCGACCGGCCCGCAGCACCCGCTGGATGGCGCCGGAACCACTTCGATTCTGGCATCGCCGGGCGCCGCCGGACCGCTCGGCAACATGGCCCAGGGGGCCTTTGCCACGATGACGGCGCAGGGACTCACCCCCGCCGATTGCGAGGGACACGTATTGTACTCGGCGGCGTACTCCCATTACGCGCGCCGCGTGCTGGCCGCGCGCCCCGGGCTGCCCGCCGTGGTGGCGGATGCGGCGGTCGGGCCCATCACGCGCGACTGGATGGAAGCGCGCCTGCAGGCCCTGCACACGCCCTCGGCCGATGCCGAGGCCGCCGCGGGCCAGGCGCTGCGGCGCCTGCGTGCCGAAGTCATGTGCGTGGTGATCGAGCGCGACCTGCGCGGGCTGGCCACGCTGGCCGAGATCACCGGTGCCATGACCGACCTGGCCGAATTGTCGATCCAGCATGGCCTGCGCGTGCTGGGCGACGATCTGGCGGCCACGTTCGGGCGGCCCACCGGCGACCAGAGCGGCGAGGTGCAGGAACTGGTGGTGGTCGGCATGGGCAAGCTGGGCGGGCGCGAGCTGAATGTGTCGTCCGATATCGACCTGATCTTTCTCTACGACGAGGATGGCGACACGCGTGGCGGGTCGCGCAGCCTGTCGAACCACGAGTATTTCATCCGGCTGGGGCGGCGGCTGATCACGCTGCTGTCCGAAGTCACCGGCGACGGCTATGTGTTCCGCGTGGACATGCGCCTGCGTCCGAACGGCGACGCCGGGCCGCTGGTCTGCAGCTTTGGCATGCTCGAGGAATACCTGGTGGTGCAGGGCCGCGAGTGGGAACGGTATGCCTGGATCAAGGGCCGCGTGGTGTCCGCCATCGATACCCCGCACGCGGAGCGGGCCGCCGCGCTGCTGGGCCGCATGACCACGCCGTTCGTGTTCCGCCGTTACCTGGACTACGGCGTGATCGCTGCCATCCGCTCGCTGCACGCCCAGATCCGCTCGGAGGCGGCCAAGCGCAGCGGCGGCCTGGCAGGCCATGGCGTGAACCAGCGCTCGTTCAATATCAAGCTGGGCCGGGGCGGCATTCGCGAGATCGAGTTCATGGCCCAGGTCTTCCAGCTGATCCGCGGCGGACAGGACCCGGCGCTGCGCGTGCGGCCCACGCTGGAGGTGCTGGATGTGGCTGTGGCGCGCAACCTGCTGCCGGCCGGCCAGGCCGAGCAACTGGCCGACGCCTACCGCTTCCTGCGCCAGCTGGAGCACCGGCTCCAGTACCGCGACGACGCCCAGACGCATCACCTGCCCACTTCGGACGATGAACGGCAGGCCGTGGCGCTGATGATGGGCTGCGCCGACTGGGAAACGCTGGTCGCGCAGATGAACACGCTGATGGACCCTGTGGCGCAGCAGTTCGAGGCCACCTTCGCCGATCCGTTCGCCGACGGCGAGACGGCGCAGAGCGAACCGCTCTGGCCGGCGCTGGTGCGCGAGGAAATGGCCTCGCGCGCCACGCAGTCGAACCCCGGCGACGAGGACGACGAGACCGATCCGCAGTCTTCGCCGTGCCAGGCGCTGCAGGCGGCGGGCTTCAGCGACTGCACGGGCCTCTACGACCGCCTGCGGGCCATCGGCACGTCGATGCGCTATCGTGCGCTGTCGGAAACCAGCCGGGGGCGCTTCGACCTGCTGGTGAACCGCGCGCTGGAGCTGGCGGTCAAGCAGGACGATGCCGATGCCACGATCGCGCGTTTCCTGGACTTCCTGGATGCGATCAGCCGCCGGGCGTCGTACCTGTCGCTGCTGTCCGAGTATCCGCAGGCAATGGATCGCGTGGCGCAGACGCTGCACGCCTCGCGCTGGGCGGCCACCTACCTGACCCGCCATCCGCAGCTGCTGGACGAATTGCTGGACAGCGACGCGCTGGCGGGCGCGCCGGACTGGGCCGGTTTCCGGCAACGCCTGTCGGAGCGGCTGCATGCGTCCGACGGCCAGGTCGAAACGCAGATGGACATCCTGCGCCGCGAGCACCATGCCGAGACATTCCGCATCCTGCTGCAGGACCTGCAGGGGCTGCTGACCGTGGAGCAGGTGGCCGACCGCCTGTCGGACCTGGCCGATGCCATGCTGGAGGTCACGATGCAGGCCGTATGGCGCCAGCTGGCTACGCGCCATTGCGAGACGCCGCGCTTCGCGGTGATCGCCTACGGCCGGCTGGGCGGCAAGGAACTGGGCTACGCGTCGGACCTGGACCTGATCTTCTTGTACGACGACGACCATGAACGCGCACCCGATGTCTACGCCGCATACGCGCGCCGGCTGATTACCTGGCTGACCAGCCATACGGCGGCAGGGATGCTGTTCGACGTGGACACGCGGCTGCGGCCGAACGGGGCGGCGGGGCTGCTGGTGACGAGCTTCGACGCGTTCCGGCGCTACCAGCTGCGCGAGGGCGACAACACCGCGTGGGTGTGGGAGCACCAGGCGCTGACGCGTGCGCGCTTCGGTGCCGGCGACCGCGAGATCGGCAACCGGTTCGAGGATCTGCGCGACGAGATCTTGCGCCAGCCGCGCGATGCGGTGGCGCTGCGCGAGGAAATCGTGCAGATGCGCGCGAAGGTGGCCGAGGGCCATCCGAACCCGACCGCGTTGTTCGATCTCAAGCACGATCGCGGCGGCATGGTCGATATCGAGTTCACGGTGCAGTACCTGGTGCTGCTGCATAGCGGCGCGCATCCGGAACTGACGCGCAATGCGGGCAATATCGCGCTGCTGCGCATGGCCGGCGTGCTGAACCTGATCGACGCCGGGCTGGCGCTGGCCGTGGGCGATGCCTACCGGTTGTTCCGCGCGCGCCAGCACAAGCTGCGGCTCGATGGTCAGGACCAGGCGCGCGTGGCGCCCGACAGCGTGGCCGAGCAGACCGCGCCGGTGCGCGCGCTCTGGCAGTCGGTGTTCGGCGAACGCTGAGCGGCGCGTGAGCGTCGATCAGCCGTTGACGGCCGCGCCCCCGCCATCGGGGCAGCCCGGGTGGCGGGCCATGCTGGCGACGGTGGCTGGCGTGGCGGCCCTGTCCGCGCTGTTCACCTTCGTGCCGTGGTGGCACGCGCACGGGCTCTATGTGCGTGACGCCGTGCGGCTGGACGGGCAGTGGTGGCGCGTGCTGACGGCGATGTGGGTGCACCTGGACTGGCGCCACTACCTGTCCGATGTGGCGGCCACGGCCGGCCTGCTGTTTCTGGCCGGCCGCGTGGCCCGTATCCGCGAGATGCTGCTGGTGCTGGTGATCTGCGGCCTGGCCGTGCAGGTGGCGCTGCTGCGCATGCCCGCCGTTGGCTGGTACGGCGGATTGTCCGGCGCCACGCACGGCCTGGCGCTATGGACGGCGCTGCGGCTGCTGCAGGCACCCGGGTGGTCGCGCGTGATCGGCGTGGTGACGTGCGTGATCGTGCTGGGCAAGGTCTGGATCGAACAATCCTGGCTGGCCGCCATCGTATTCGACCCGTCGTGGGGCTTTGGCGTGGTGCGCGGCGCCCATGCGGCCGGCGCGGTGGCCGGCCTGGCGTGCTGGCTGCTGCAGGAGTGGTGGGGCCAGCGGCGGCGCTGACGATTGGCGAGTGCCGAAGATTTGCGCGCCTCTCCCGCCTGCGGGAGAGGGGCTTGGGGAGAGCGCGGGCGCGAGAGGTACTGTGGACGCCTACCGTTGCGCCCGTCGTCGCGTGCCGAAGCCGATCAGGCCGATCACAAGCAATACCGCCGCGCTCCACGGCGAGAACGCGCCGCCACCGCCGCCGCCGCCACCGCCGCTATCCGCCGTCGTGCTGGTCGATGTGGAGCCGCTTGATGGCGGATTCGGCGCCGCTGCCAGCGCGGCGTCGGCGTCGAGCAGGCCTGCGCCACATTTGCCGACATTGGCGCTGCTTGTGCAGAACGTGTTGGCCGGATGGGCACGTGCCGTGTTCTTCAGTACCGCGGTGACCTGTGCAGGCGTCAGCGCCGGGTTGACCGCAAACATCAGGCTCACCACGCCCGACACCATCGGCGCCGAGAAACTGGTGCCCTGTGAACTGACGATGTTGTAAGTGGTGGGCCCGGCCGTACCGGCGTTCGACAGCGTGCGGATAAACGACTGGGCGGTGGTGCAGCCCGTCGCCGTACCGTTGGTAACGATGACCTTCGAGTTGCCGCAGCCGCCGCCGGGCGCACTGAGCGTCACTTCCGGCCCCACGTTGGCAAAGCTGGCGTTCTCGCCATCGTTGGCGTTGGCCGTCACGGCGATCACGCCCGAGCAGTCGGCCGGGGCCTCGACCGCGCCGGCCGAATTGCCGGCGGCAGCCACCACCACCACGCCCGCGGCATTGAGGTCGTTCACGGCCTGCTGCTCGATGCTGGAGCAGCTGCCGCCGCCCAGGCTGACGTTGACCACCTTGGCCGGCGTCGGGTTGTTCGGCACGCCGGGTACCGGCAGGCCACCGGCCCAGCGCATGCCATCGACCGTATCGGACAGCAGCGCGCCGCAGCGGCCCGACACGCGCACTGGCTGGATGCGCGCATTCCAGTCCACCCCGGCAATACCGCTTGCATTGTTGGTGGCCGCGCCCAGTACGCTGGCTACGCGCGTGCCATGCCAGCTGCTGTCGCTGGCGCCGGAGCCGTCGGGGCAGGTGGTGCCGGACGGCACGTAGTCGCCCGGGTCGTGCGCGTCGCTGTCGCGTCCGTCGCCATCGACCGATACCGACGTGGTGCTGATGAAGTCGTAGCCGGCCACCAGCCGGCCCGCCAGATCGGGGTGATCGAGATACCCGGTGTCCACCACGGCAATCACCACATTGGCGCTCCCGCGCGAGCGGTCCCAGGCGCGCGACAGGTTGGCCGCGCCGGTCGTGGTCGTCGGCGAACCCATATAGGCCACCTGGTTCGCGAAATCGGAGTCGTTCGGCACGGTGTCGTGCAGTTGCAGCCAGCGGTCGGGTACGGCGTCCGCCACGCGCGGGTCCTGCCGCAGCCGCCTGGCGACGGTTTGCGGATCGTCGCCACGGCTGTCCTTGACCGTCAGCAACTGCATGGCGTTGGCCATCGGGCGCCTGACCGACAGCGCCAGCCCGGTATTGGATGCCACCCGGCGCATGCGCGCGGTGTCGGCGCTGGTGTCGGTGCTCTGGCTGCCGTCGCGCCACCGCACGATGTAGTTGCCGGTGTAGCGTGGCGCCGGCCGTACCGTGGAGGAGGTGGCCGAGGCGGACGTCGAAGCCGATGAAGCAGCCGATGAAGCAGCCGATGACGATGCCTGCGTCATGGCGGCATCGGCGTGGGAGATGCCGGGCAGGCCAAGCAGGGCGCTGGCCGCCATCGCCAGCAATACCGGCGCGATTGAGCCTTTGCGGGACTTCAGCGTTGCGTGCGACATCTGGACTCCTGTGGAGAACGTTTGATGCGAACTGCTGATAGATCAGTATGGGTTGCTTTTCGCGCCGGGTGCCTTGGGCTTTGGGCTTACGGGTTCGGCATGTCGCGGCCGGCCGGCTTGGTGCGATGCGGCCGCAGCATGCGGTCGGCGGTGGCGGATTCCACGCGCGGCGCCGCCTGCAACGTAGCCACGGCCTGCGCCAGCGTGACGTCGGCTGACGCGGTGATCGCCGTCACGAGCCAGGCACCGCCCGACATCGGCCGCTTGACGATGTAGCGCACCGGGCCCTGCACGTCGGCCAGCAGCTTGCCGGCATCCTCGGACATGGTCACCTCCGGCGGCGTGAACTTCACCAGGATGTCGCCGATGGCACGGTCGTCGGTGATGCTGCCACGCGGCGGGGCAAACGATTTCGATTCCGAAGCACAGCCCGACAAGGCGGTCAGCGCGGTCAGGCCCAGCGCCACCAGCGCGGAGGCGGCCAGGTGGCGGGTGAACCGGCCTGCAGGCGTTCGGGCGATCGGATCGGCAACCGGTCCGGCAATCGTGCGGCGGGTCGATGGCAGCTTGCCATGGGTCATCGGTTTGAAACTCCTGTCCTTGTTTGCGTGGGTGCCGGCCGGGGGGCGCGGGGTTCAGCCCGCCGCGCGGCGAGGCTTCCTGCCCCCGCCTTCGCGCGGCGCATTGGCCGCCTGCGCGGTGGCGCGGGCACCCTGGGCCAGCATCTCTTCGGCGTGTTGCACCGTCGTGGCAGTCACCGTGGCACCGCCAAGCATGCGCGCGGTCTCGTTGACGCGGCCCTCGGTATCCAGCAGGCGGATGCGCGAACGCGTGACCGCGCCGGCCTTGTCGGTCTTGCTTTCCTTGCTGACCAGCAGATGGGCGCCAGCCTGCGCGGCCACCTGCGGCAGGTGCGTGACGCACAGCACCTGGCGCGAGCGGCCCAGTTCCTGCAGCCGGCGGCCCACCACCTCGGCCACGGCGCCGCCGATGCCGGTATCGACTTCATCGAAGATCAGTGTCGGGGTGGGCGCGGCCTCGCTGGTGATCACCGAGATCGCCAGGCTGATACGGGCCAGTTCGCCGCCCGATGCCACGCGTGCCAGAGGCCGGGCGCTGACGCCTGCATGGCCGGCGACCAGGAATTCCACCTGCTCCAGTCCATGGCTCAGGCCTTCGTCCAGCGGATTCAGGGCCACCGCAAATGTGCCGCCGGCCATCGACAGCCCCTGCATGGCATCGGTGACGGCGGCCGACAGGGCGGTGGCGGCCACCTTGCGCGCGGCCGAAAGATGCTGGGCCAGCGTCAGGTAGGCGGCGCGGGCGGCGGCCTCGCGGGCCAGCACCTTGTTGATGTCCTGGGCGGCCTGCAGGTCGTCGAGCTGCTGCCTGCGGGCCAGCAGTTCAACGGGCAACTGCTCCGGCGGCAGCCGGTACTTGCGCGCGGTGGTGTGCAACGCCTGCATGCGTTCTTCCACGGCCTGCAGCCGCTCGGGGTCCAGTTCGAGCCGGTCGACGTAGCGGGTCAGCGAATGGGCGGCTTCGTCGACCTGCACCAGCGCCGGTTCCAGCGCGGCCAGCACGTCGCGCAGGCCCGGGTCGACATCGGCAAGCTGCTGCAGGCGGTGAACCACGCCGTTGAGCACCGATGCCACGGCGCCATCGGATTCGGACAGCGCGTCCAGCGCCGCGCGGCTGCCGTCGATCAGGCTGGCCGCATGCGACAGGCGGTTGTATTCGGACTGGATTTCGTCCCACTCGCCGGCCTGCGGCGCCAGCTTGTCAAGTTCGCCCACCTGCCATTCAAGCCGCTCGCGTTCAAGCTGCATCTCGCGCGACTGGTGCTCCACCGCCTCGCGCTGCGAGCGAGCGGCCCGCCAGGCACGCCAGGACTCGGCGACGGCGCCGGCCTGCTCGGTCAGCCCCGCGTGGGCATCGAACAGGTGACGCTGGGCGTCCGGGCGCAGCAGTTGCTGGTGTGCGTGCTGGCCGTGGATATCGACGAGCTGGTCGCCCACTTCGCGCAGCTGGGCCAGCGTGGCGGCGGCGCCATTGATGAATGCCTTGCCGCGGCCCGAAGCGTCGACGGTGCGGCGCAGCAGCACGGTGTCGTCGTCGCCGGCGAGTTCGCGTTCCGCCAGCCAGGCGTCCAGCGCGGGATGTGTCAGGAAGGTGGCGCTGATGCTGGCGCGGGCCGCGCCTTCACGGACCACGCCGGCATCGGCGCGCTCGCCCAGCACCAGCGCCAGTGCATCGATCAGGATCGACTTGCCGGCGCCGGTTTCGCCGGTGAACACGGTGAAGCCGGCCGAGAAGTCGAGGTCGAGCGTATCGACGATGACGAAATCGCGGATGGACAGGCTGCGCAGCATCTTGAGCGGTAGGTGGCGTCAGGCGGAAACGGGGAAGGGCAGGCTCAGAGCCGGTTGTCTTCGGTCGGGTACTCGTGCCAGTGCAGCTTCTTGCGCAGCGTGGCGTAGTAGTTGTAGCCCAGCGGGTGCAGCAGGTTGACGGTCTTGGCCGAGCGGCGCACGACGATCCGGTCGCCGGGCAGCAGCGACGCCAGTGACTGCATGTCGAAGTTGACGCTGACATCGCGCGCGCTGGCCACCTCGATCGTGACCTCGGCATCATGCGGCAGCACGATCGGCCGGTTCGACAGCGCGTGCGGGGCAATCGGCACCAGCACCAGTCCCGACAGCGTGGGATGCAGGATCGGGCCGCCCGCGGCCAGCGCGTAGGCGGTGGAACCGGTGGGCGTGGACACGATCAGGCCGTCCGAACGCTGGTTGTACATGAAATAGCCGTCGACCGAGACGGCCAGTTCGACCATGCCCGAGATGCCGGATCGGTTCACCACCACGTCATTGAACGCCAGCGCCGAGAAAATGACGGCATCGTCGCGGATCACGCGCGATTCCAGCAGCATGCGCGATTCGGCCTCGTAGCGGCCGGCCAGCATTTCGGGCAGTGTCCGGGTGACGTCCTCGAGCGGGATGTCGGTCATGAAGCCCAGCCGGCCGTGGTTGACGCCGATCACCGGCACGTTGTGGCCGGCCAGCTGGCGTGCCAGGCCCAGCAGCGTGCCATCGCCCCCCAGCACCACGGCCACGTCGGCTTCGCGGCCGATTTCCTCGGGGCTCAGCACCGGGTAGCCGGTCAGCCCCGTGGCCATGGCCGTCTCGCGCTCGAACACCACATCCTGGCCGTTGCGGGATATGCAGGACGCAAGCTCCTCCAGCGGGCCTTCGATACCGGCGGTCGAGTGCCTGCCCACCAGGGCGACAGTCTTGAACGGAGCGCGCGCGGCGCTGGGCTTTGAGGGGGCAGACATGGCGGGATTAGAACATACCGGCATGACCATTGCCAGCTTCGGCCCGGCACCGCCGGAAAGGCGCCCGGCGCACCCGTCGCGCGCACCAATCGTCGGGTCAACCACGTGCGGCGGCGCCCGAACGGGCCAGTTTTGATTAAAATCCCCAGCATCATGGACGAACGTTCTAAAACGCTGCTCAAGACCCTGATCGAGCGCTACATCGCCGAAGGGCAGCCCGTGGGCTCGCGGACCCTGTCGAAGTACTCGGGTCTGGACCTGTCGCCGGCCACCATCCGCAATGTGATGTCGGACCTTGAGGAAATGGGATTCATTGCCAGCCCGCACACGTCGGCCGGCCGCATTCCCACGCCCCGTGGCTACCGGCTGTTCGTCGACACCATGCTGACCGCGCGCCCGCTGGAAGGCCCACCGGGCCTGAGCGCCGAGCTGGCCGACCTGAAGGACCAGATCCAGGGCCAGATGGCAAGCCAGCAGCTGGGCCCGCAGCGCATGATCACGGCGGCCGCCCATACGCTGTCGAACCTGTCGCGCTTTGCCGGCGTGGTGATGACGCCACGGCGCGCCCAGGCGTTCCGGCAGGTGGAATTCATGCGGCTGTCGGACAAGCGCATCCTGCTGATCATCGTCAGCCCCGAGGGCGACGTGCAGAACCGTATCATCCAGACCGAGCTGTCCTACACGCCAGCCCAGCTGATCGAGGCCGCCAACTTCTTCAACACCCACTATGCGGGCATGAGCTTCAACGCCGTGCGCGACCACCTGCGGGGTGAGCTGCAGGCACTGCGGCGCGACATGTCGTCGCTGATGCAGGCGGCGGTGGAGGCCGGCAGCAACGCCATGGCCGAGGACAACGTCGAGCAGGTGTTCATTTCGGGCGAACGCCGGCTGCTGGAAGTGGAAGACCTGTCGTCGAGCATGGACAAGCTGCGCCGGCTCTTTGACGTGTTCGAACACAAGACCAGCCTGCTGCAGCTGCTGGACGTGTCCAGCCACGCGCAGGGCGTGCAGATCTTCATTGGCGGCGAGAGCCAGCTCGTGCCGCTGGAAGACATGGCCGTCATCACGGCGCCCTACGAGGTGGATGGCCAGATCGTCGGCACGCTGGGCGTGATCGGCCCGACCCGCATGGCCTACGAGCGGGTGATCCCGATCGTCGACATCACGGCCAGGCTGCTGTCCAGCGCGCTGAGCCAGAACTCCTGATGCGGTGCCGGTGTCTGTCCTCTAGGGGCCGGACACCGGCGCCCGGCTACCATTCCATTTTCCAGACCGAATTCCCGATTGCCAGCGCCCCGGCATCAGAAACCGAAACCCCATGACGTTTTCGCCTGAACCGGCATACCAGCACGGCCAGCCGCCGCGCACCGCGATTCTGCTGATCAACCTCGGCACCCCCGATGCCCCCACGCCCAAGGCGGTGGGCCGCTACCTGAAGGCGTTCCTGTCCGATCCGCGCGTGGTGGAAATCCCGCGCCTGGCCTGGCTGCCTATCCTGCATGGGCTGATCCTGCCGTTCCGTTCGCGGGCGTCGGCCATGAAATACGAGTCGATCTGGCTGCGCGAGGCGCATATGACCGGGTCGCCGCTGCTGGTCCACACGGAGCGCCAGGCACATGCACTGCAACTGCTGATGCACAAGCTGGGGCATGACGTGACCGTGGCCTGCGCCATGCGCTACGGCAATCCGTCGATCGGCTCTGTGATGGAAGCGCTGCGTCGGCAGGGCACCGAGCAGGTCCTGGTGCTGCCGCTCTATCCGCAGTTCTCGGGCACCACCACGGCCACCGCCTTCGACGAGCTGTTCCGGGTACTGGGCGGCTGGCGCAACCAGCCGGAATTGCGCCTAATAAAACACTTTCATGATCATCCGGCCTATATCGCGGCGCTGGACGCCCAGGTTCGGGCGTACTGGACGCACCACGGGGTGCCGGACTTCGCGCGGGGCGACAAGCTGATCCTGTCGTTCCACGGCCTGCCGCGCCGGCTGCTGGACCTGGGCGATCCCTATCATTGCGAATGCCTGAAGACGGGCCGGCTGCTCGGCGAGGCGCTGGGCCTGCAACCGGGCCAGTATCAGGTGACGTTCCAATCGCGTTTTGGCAAGGCCGAATGGCTGCAGCCCTATACGGCGCCGACGCTGACGGAACTGGGCAAGGTCGGGACGCAGCGCGTGGATGTGTTCTGTCCGGGCTTTCCGGCCGATTGCATCGAGACGCTTGAGGAAATTGCGATGGAAGGGCAAAGCGAGTTCCGGGTGGCGGGCGGCCAGGATTTCCATTTCATTCCATGCATGAATGATTCCGAGCCCTGGATCGCCGGTTTGGCCGACATTGCCCTGCAACATCTGCAAGGCTGGCCGCTGGGCGTGCCGCATCCGCACGAACTGGAAGCGCGCCGCAGCCGTGCCCAGACGCGCGGCGCGGCGGCCTGAGCGATGGCAGGGCGGGCAGCAAGGGAGTCGGGAAGGATTTGACGATGCAAGTGGATTTCGAGGCAGGTGCGCGGATGCGCATCGACAAGTGGCTGTGGTGCGCGCGGTTCTTCAAGACGCGCTCGCTGGCGGCCGATGCGGTGGAGCGTGGCCGGGTGACGGTGAATGGCCAGCCGGTCAAGAATTCGCGGGAAGTGAAGCCTGGCGATACGGTGGTGCTGGAAGCCCACCAGCAGCGCTGGGAAGTGGTGGTCAAGGGTGTACCGGCGTCGCGCGGCGCGGCCCCGATTGCCCAGAGTACCTACGAGGAAAGCCCGGAAAGCCAGTCCCGGCGCCAAGCGGAGTCAGACCGGCGGCGCATGCAGCCCGAGCCGACCGCCGAACTGCAGGGGCGTCCGACCAAGCGCGACCGGCGACGGATCGACAGCTTCAGAGGATAGGGAATCGGAAATGGCAGGCATCCCGCCACGGCATGGCTGCCGCAGCCGGATCGCGCGGAAGGGGCAGTCAGCGGACGTACTGCACGAGGTAATGCTTGAATACGGCCTTGCCGCTGCCATACTCGGTGTCGCGCGGCGCCACCGCTTCGGACAGACAGATAAAGGCCGTCATCGCCGACAGTACGGCGACCAGGCAGAACGTCACGACTGGTAGCTTGTGCATGGTGAAGCGTCCTAAAGATGCACCAAATTGATCCACCTTTTTGCTCCCGTTATTTTTGTCATTTTTTCCTGTATTGAATCTTAGTGTTTGCGTTGCAGCAAATCAATGAACACCAGATTGCATGAAACAGGCCTTTGTAACGGCGTATTTCGGGGTCTCTGAACCCGCACACTTGAAAAACTGGAAGCGCGGCGCCATGTGCGGCTAGACTTGCCGATTGGCATCCGATCCACCCCTCGGTCCGCAGTCAGCGCGGGCCGCGGTTTTGCATTTTTGATACGAATCGACATGGAAGAACAGAATCAGACGCCAGATACGAACACGCAGCAGGCGGCCAACGCCGCTGCAGCGCCGGCGCCCGAGGCTGCCGCCGCCGGTGCCGACGATGTTGCTCGCCTGACCCAGCAGGTGGCCGAGCTGGAAGCCAAGGTCAAGGAAACCTACGACCTGTTCATGCGCGCCACGGCCGAAGGCGAGAACATCCGCCGCCGCTCGCAGGACGAAGTCGCCAAGGCGCACAAGTTCGCCATTGAAAACTTTGCCGACAACCTCGTGCCCGTCATGGACAGCCTGCAGGCTGCATTGGCCGACAACACCGGCGACCTGGCCAAGCTGCGCGAAGGTGTGGAGCTTACGGCACGTCAGCTGGGTGCTGCCTTTGAGCGCGGCAAGATCGTCGAGGTCAACCCGGTCGGCGAGAAGTTCGATCCGCATCGCCACCAGGCCATCTCGATGGTGCCGTCCGAGCAGGAACCGAACACGGTGGTCACGGTGCTGCAACGTGGCTACACGATTGCCGACCGCGTGCTGCGTCCGGCGCTGGTGACGGTCTCGGCGCCGCGCTGACCCGTTTCGATATAACGGACTGAAAGACGCCCGGTGGCCGCAAGGTCTCCGGGCGTTGTTGTTTCCGGAGGACCCGTCGATGTCCGACGCGCAAGAACCCCACCTCGATCATCGTGCCTTCGAGGCGCTCGCCATGGAGCCGGTAGGCCCCGACACCATCGATGCCGCCATCGCGGCCGCTGGCGACGACCTGGTCTGCGTCTTCTTCTGGGGCGTGGACTGCTTCAATTGCGAGATGGCGAAGAAGGCCATCCTGGCCGATCCCGACAAGCTGCGTGTGCTGAACCTGCGCTGGCTGCACACCAACGTCTACGCGCATCCCGAACTGGGCCGCCGCTTCGGCCTGCACGGCATTCCCGTGTTCATGTTCTTCCACAATGGCAAGAAGCTCGGGCGCGCCACCGGCTGGCATGGCTACGGCCAGTTCGCGGCGGCGGCCGGCAATGCGCGGCTCAAGGCCGAGGGCAAGCCGCTGGCCGGCTGATTGGCTGGCTCACCCCCACTGGCCCCCCCGGGGCCCGCGCCATCAGCGGGACAGCGCGTAGCCGATGCGGAACTGCCACGGCGTCTTCTGGTTGTAGTAGAGCAGGCTCTCGCCGTAGCCGTAGAAGAAGCCCGCCATCAGGAAGCCGGCCGTGCCGGGCAGCAACCGCGCCAGCGGGTAGGTCAGTTGCGTGTCGACGCTGCCATAGCCCTTGCGCGTGCCCTTGCGCAGGGTGGCGGCCAGTTCCCAGGAATCGGCCTTGCCGTAGGCGATGTTCAGGTCCATGTAGCCGCGATAGTGCGCGATGTCCTCGTTGTCGCTCTTGCCCACGTAGGCGTAGAGCTTGGGCGCCACGCGCCAGTGCCAATCGGTCTGGTCGCCAAAGTACATCGTCGGTTTCACGAACAGCGTGTTGACCCCGCGCGATTCGTCGCCGGACTTGCCGTTCGATTCGTGTTCGAAACCGGTGGCTACCGACAGGCGGCTGAGCACGCTGTTCTTCACGCCCGTATCCGACAGGTAGTAATACAGGCTGGGCCGGTAGTTGGTGTCCTTGAACGGGCGCGAGTCGCCGGCCAGGTCCCACAGCGAGAACTGCGTGTAGGCGAAGTACAGGTTGTCCAGCACCGACTTCGAATTCGGATCCTTGCCTTCGAAGATCCGGTATTTGAAGCTGATCTGGAACTTGGCGTTGGCGCCATCGTGTGCGCCAAACATGATGTACATCGGCTCGTTGAACGACAGGCGCTGGGCGTCGCGAAGGTCCGCCGGGGCGGGCGCCGGAGCGTTGTTGCCTGCCGTGACGATGGGCGTGACCGGCGGTTTTGCCTCGGGGGCCGACGCGGCAGGCGTGGCGGCCACTGCGGACGATGTGGGCGATGTGGGCGATGCCGGTGCGATGTCGCCCAGCACCGGCGCACGATTGAGCGTGACCAGTACCGGCGCGGCGTCGATGCCGGTGACGTCCAGGCGCACCTGGCCGCGCAGGTCGGCCGGCCATTCGCCGCTATAGGCGATGGTGCGGTTTTCGCCGGGATGCAGGTTCAGCACGGCCGGCCCGCTGCCCACGCGTTTCAGGTCGATGCGGATCGGCGCGGCCAGGTCGCCCGACGCGGTCACCTGCAGCGATTCGGGCACCGCGTAGCGGCGTGTCGCCGCATCGGCACTGACCAGCAACGTCAGCGTGAGCGGCCGGGTGCCATCGACCTGGCGCGGCGGCTGCAGCAGCGCCACGGCGCCGTGCGCCGCCATCGGCATCAGCACGGCGCCCGCCATGGTCAGCGCGCAAACCAGCGTCGACACGCGCGCAGACACAGGCCGGGCAACGGCGGGCCGTCGAGCGGCCCGCACGGGGAAGTTGAAAGGCATGGGACAACGGCACGCCGCACCGGAAGGCGCAACCGACAAGGGTCAGGTGGTGCGGGCATGACAAAAGTTGCGACCGCATGAGATTAGCATGCGGCGCGCGATGCTCTTGTCGGTGTCTGTCGGACGCGCTCAGCCCGCTGCGCGGCGTTTGATGTCGTCCACGTAGGCCTGTCCGTCCGGCGGCATGCCGTTGCGCTGGGCATTCCAGAGCATCTGGCCAAGTGCTTCCATGATCTCGTGCTGGGCGGCGTGCGGCGAGTCAAGCCGGCGGCTCAGTGCCTCGTACGCGGCACGGATGCCGGGGGGCTGGTCGATCGACACCTGTTCGGAAATCGACAAGTGCATGGCCAGGTGCAGGAACGGATTGGTCTGGCCGGCTTCGGGCGTGTAGTCGCGTGCGACGGCGCCTTCGGTATCGTCCAGCTGGTCGTGATATTCGGGATGCTGGTCGATCCAGTCGACCGCGATTGCCTCGAGCGGCGTGAGGACACTGCCCGCAACGCGCTTCTGCCAGGCTTCGCAGAAGAAACGGCGGACTTCTTCTCTTGAGGGATTGAACATGATGGCCGCTATTGTAGTGCAGCGGTCCGGATGCTGCCGGGGCGGCCGCCCGCGTGAGTAGAATGCGAGCTTTCGGATCCCTTTCGTCCCCTATGACCGCCTCTGCCACCGGCACCCTGGGCCACGCCCGCGACAAGCTCGCAGGCGTGCTGCTGATCGCGCTGTCGGCCAGCGCCTTTGGCGCCATGGCTATCTTTGCGCGGTTTGCCTACGCGGCGGGGGCCGATGTCTATGGCCTGCTGGCCGTGCGCTTCGTGGTGGCGGCCATCGCCATGGCGTTCGTCATGCGTACGCGCGGCATCGCGCTGCCGCCACTGCGGCGCGTGCTGGCGCTGGCGGCCATGGGCGGCATCGGCTATGTCGGCCAGTCGTACTGCTTCTTCACTGCGCTGAACCACGCGCAGGCCAGCCTGGTGGCGTTGCTGCTCTATCTGTATCCGCTGTTCGTGACCATCCTGGCGGCTGTCTTCCTCAAGGAACGGCTGACCACGCCGGCCGTGATCGCGCTGGTGCTCTGTTCGGTCGGCGCGGGCCTGACCGTCGGCGGTGGCGAGGGCGAGCCACTGGGCATCGCGCTGGGCGTGGCAGCTGCCGTGATCTATTCGGTCTATATCGTGGTGGGGGCCAGGTGACGGCGGGTGTCAATGCCATTGCCACCACCACGGTGATCTGTTCGGCCGCCGCGCTGGTCTATGTGACGGTCGGCATCCTGCGCACCAGCGCGGGCGTGCCGCCCCAGTTTCCGTCCACGGGCGGCGGCTGGCTGGCACTGGTGGCCATTGCGCTGGTGTCGACGGTATTGGCCATCCTGACGTTCTTTGCCGGCCTGCAGCGGCTGGGGGCCTCGAAGGCGTCGATGCTGTCGACGCTGGAGCCGGTGGTAACCGTGGTGCTGGCGGCCGCACTGCTGGGCGAACGTATCGGCGTCACGCAGGCAGTTGGGGGCGGCCTGATCCTGCTGGGTGTCCTCTGGCTCACCCGCCGCGCCAGCGGCACGCCGCCGCTGGATACCGCCGACGAACGGAATTGAATGGTTTCATCAAACCGCTTGTGGGTGGGTGGCGGTTGCTTGGGTACAATCGCGCCTTCTTCCTTCACAAAACCCGGAAAACGCGCAATGAAATCCGTCGATCAGGCTGCCATCGCACAACTGTTCACCGAAGCCCGCACCCACAACGTGTGGCAAGACAAGCACGTGGACGATGCGCTGCTGAAGCAGGTTTACGAAGCGATGAAGTTCGGTCCCACGGCTGCCAACAGCTCGCCGGCCCGCATCGTTTTCGTGAAGTCGGCCGAGCAGAAAGCCCGCCTGGTGGAGTGCGTGTCCGCCGGCAACGTGGAGAAGACCCGTTCGGCGCCGGTCACCGCGATCATCGCCTTCGACAACGCGTTCCACGACCAGCTGCCGAAGCTGTTCCCGCACGCCGATGCGCGTTCCTGGTACGCCGGCAATGACGAAAAGATTGCCCGCGATGCCCTGATGAACAGCTCGCTGCAGGGCGGCTACTTCATCCTGGCCGCACGTGCGCTGGGCCTCGACTGCGGCCCGATGGGCGGCTTCGATGCCGGCAAGGTCAACGCCGCGTTCTTCCCCGACGGCAAGTGGTCGGTCAACTTCCTGATCAACCTGGGCTACGGCGAGGCCGACAAGGTCCATCCGCGCCTGCCGCGCCTGTCGTTCGACGAAGCCTGCCGCATCGTCTGATTCCGGCTTCGGCAAACTGCCTGCAAACGAAAAGGCGACCCTCGGGGGTCGCCTTTTTTGTTGCGGGTTTGGGTCCGCGCCGATGACCCGGCTCAGGCCGACCACTCCTGCATCGGATTGCACGCCTGGTAACGCACCGCCTCGGCAATGCCCAACCGCGTGCGCGCGGCGTCAAACGGCTCGGCCAGCAGCTTTTCGTAGTCCTCGCCCAGCAGCCAGCTGGCGCGGCGGCCCAGCCGGTAGCCTTCGAGCACGGCCCGGGCAAAGGCCAGGCTGCGCGTCACGCGCCAGCTTTTCAGTGATGCGGCGATGGCGATAAAGGCCCAGCCCTTGCCGCCGGTCTGCGCATAGCTGAACGCCACCAGCGCCGCTTCGCCCAGGCTTTCGTCGGCGCGGTAGCCGGTCAGCACGTGCCAGATGTCGTGGACGTCGCGGGTCCGGCGGCCAAACCACATATAGGCGTCCTCGACGATGGGCTCCTGGTTCAGGTTCGATACCTTTGCCAGGCCATCGGCGCTGTAGCCGGTCTTTTCCAGGAAAGCGCGATACGCGGCACCCACGGTGCCCGGCGCGAAGCGCGCCACGTAGCCCGGATCGGATAGTTTTTCAGCCAGTTCGACGCGCTGATATGCCATGCGCCGGCCATCGGCGGTGGATAGCAGGCGGCTGTAGTTGTGCGGCATCGACGGGCCGTTCAGCGCCCGCATGATCTTGAACACCTGTTCCGTGTCGTTGCCGTCGGCAAGCAGCTTGCGGATGGCCTGGAACGCGGTGCCCAGGTCGCGCCTGTAGGGGTTGTAGCCGGTGGAAGAAGCCATGGTTGGTTTCCTTTCTTTGATGGCTGCGGGTCAGGCGGTTGCCGGCTCGCGCAGGCGGGCGGCCGCGGTGCGCACGAAATCGACGCTGGCATCGATGGCGGTCACCGGCAGCATATGCCCGCCAGTCACCAGGGTCAGCCGGGCGGCGGGCACCCTGGCGACAAACGCTTCGCCGTTCTTGCGGTAATCGAGGATGCGGTCTTCGCGCCCGTAGAGGATGTTCACCGGCACGCGCAGGTCGCCATATTGCGCCACCAGCGGCGGCAGGCTGTGTGCGGCACCGATCAGGTCTTCGGACGCGCCCAGGAAATGTCCGGGCCGCAGCGCCAGCAGCCCGCCGCCGCGCACCGGAAAGTCAGCCGGCACGGCATCGGGGCCGAACACGATATCCATGACCTGCTCGCGATTGCGGATCGACATCGGGATCAGCAGCGTCCAGGCGATCAGCTTGCGCATGGCCGTGCTCGGGATCGTCATGGCCTTGAACACCGGCGAGATTTCCTCGGGCGGATGGGTCAGCGGGGCGATCAGCGCCAGGCCGCCCACGCGCTCGGGGTGGTGGGTGGCCAGCGCCAGCGCAATGGCGCCGCCCAGCGAATGGCCGACCACCAGCGGTTTTTCCAGCCCCAGCTTGTCGATCAGCGCGGCCAGCGTATCGGCCTGCGCGCGCAGGTCGGCCGGTGCGCCGGGCTCGCGCGTGGACCAGCCGGCGGCCGGGCGATCGACGGCCACCACGCGGAAGTCCCGCGCCAGCGGTTCGACCATCCCGTACGCGAAGTTGGCAAGCTGCCCGGACAGGCCGTGGACCAGCAGCACCGGCTGGCCCTGGCCCTGTTCGATCACGTGCAGGCGGGCGCCGGGTACGTCGACAAAGCGTCCGGTGGGCGGCAGCCCGGCCTCGATCTTGCGCACCGTGTGCCGGGTGAACAGGAACAGCAGGACGAGCAGGGCGGCGGCCAGGGCCACCACCACGGCAATCAGCGCAAGAAAGACGTTCAAGATTGGGCCTCGGCAATCGGATCGTTGTTCGGCAGCGTGGCGGCCACGCGGTCAAAGCGCAGCACGCCATCGTCGATGCGGCCATGCCGGATGGTCAGCATGTCCATCAGGTAATTCTGATACACGCGCCACGGTTTGCGGTGTCCCTGGCGGGGCAGCACGGACGCGGCGCGCTGCACGTAGCCCGACGAGAAGTCCAGGAACGGCACGGTCTGCACGGTGGGATCGACCTCGGGCATCGCGATCCGGTAGCCGCGCCGGTCCATGAACCGCAGCAGGCGGCAGACGTACTCGGCGGTGAGATCGGCCTTGAGCGTCCACGACGCATTGGTGTAGCCGAACGCCAGCGCCAGGTTCGGCACGTTGCCAAGCATCATGCCCTTGTAAGCCAGCGATTCGGACGGGCGGCGCGGCTGGCCGTCGACAGTCAGCGCGATATCGCCAAGCATGTTCAGCTTCAGGCCGGTGGCCACGACCACCACATCGGCCGGCAATGTCTGTCCGGACTTCAGCAGGATGCCGTCGGGGGTAAAACGGTCGATCTGGTCGGTGACCACCGATGCGCGGCCGTTGCGGATTTCGCGGAACAGGTCGCCGTCGGGCACCAGGCAGACGCGCTGGTCCCACGGGTTGTAGCGCGGCGTGAAATGGGTGCCGACGTCGAAGCCCGGCGCCAGCTGGGACGCCGCCATGCCGACGATGCGCTCCTTGACCCTGGCCGGACGGCGACGCGCCAGCTGGAAGAAGAACATGCCCAGCAGCACGTTTTTCCAGCGCGTGGCGCGGTAGGCCAGGCGTTCGGGCAGCATGCGCCGGAGCTTGTGCGCGATGGGGTCCTCACCCGGACGGGTCACGATGTATGTGGGCGAACGTTGCAGCATCGTCACATGCGCAGCGGTTTCGGCCATGGCCGGCACCAGCGTGACGGCCGTGGCGCCGCTGCCAATCACCACCACGCGCTTGCCGGCGTAGTCGATGGCAGGGTCCCAGAACTGGGGGTGGACCATCTGGCCGCCGAATTCCTGCTCGCCCGGAAATTCGGGCCGATGCCCTTCGGCATAGCTGTAGTAGCCGGCGCAGACATAGAGCAGGCGGGCACGCAGGCGCTGGCGGCTGCCGTCGGCGCTGCGTTCGGCGTCGATGGTCCAGCAGGCTTCGTCGCTGCGCCAGGCGGCGCCCACGACCTTGTGGCCGAACCGGATATGGCGAGTGATGCCCGTCTCCTCGGCTGTCTCGCGGATATACGCCAGGATCGATGGGCCATCCGCAATGGCCTTGGCCCCGCGCCAGGGCTTGAAGCGGTAGCCCAGCGTGTACATGTCCGAATCCGAGCGGATGCCGGGGTAGCGGAACAGGTCCCAGGTGCCGCCAATGGCTTCGCGGGCTTCGAGGATGGCGAAACGCTTGTCCGGGCACTGCTGCTGCAACTGCCGGGCGGCGCCGATGCCGGACAGGCCGGCGCCAACGATCAGGACATCCAGAACATCGTCATCGGGACTTTGAGGGCGCATGACGGCTACCGGGGGCGAGTGGGTATTCTGACAACATAGGTTGTCAGAAGCCATCTGACAATAGGGAATGTCATAATGGCCGCCATGACCACCGAGCTATCTCCCGCCCGCCGCTACCGCGGTGCCGAAGCCGAAGAGCGCCGCGCCCAGCGGCGCGAGCAGCTGATTGCCGCCGCCGTGCAGGTCTACGGCGAGCGCGGCTACCAGAACGCCACCGTCAAGGCGGTGTGCGAGGCCGCCGGCCTGACGGAGCGGTACTTCTACGAGTCGTTTGCCAACAGCGAGGCATTGCTGCTGGCGTCGTATGAAACGGTCACCCATCGGCTGCTTCAAACGCTGGAACGGGCAGGGGACGAGGCCGGCGGCAGTGGCGAACTTCGCGTACTGGCGATGCTGCGCGCCTATTTCGGGGCGCTGCAATGCGAGCCGCGCTCGGCGCGGGTGTTCCTGGTGGAGATTCGCGGGGTCAGCAAGCTCGTGGACGAGGCGCTGGCGGTATCGCTATGCGACTTCGGCGCGCTGATGGCTCGTACGCTGATGCCGCCCGGGACGGCGGTGGATGCGATGCTGGCCGCCGGCGTGGCAGGCGGCATCGTGCATGTGGCGCTGTACTGGATCCGCAATGGATACACGCCTGACGTGGACACCGTGGCGCGCACGGCCTTGCAGCTGGCGCTGGTCCTGCGAGGTCCGGACGGCGCCTAGACGTTCGGCGCCGGCGTCTTGGGCTTGAACTCGCAGAGCGGCTCGATGGCGCAATGCCAGCATTCGGGCTTGCGCGCCTTGCAGACGTAGCGGCCGTGCAGGATCAGCCAGTGGTGCGCATCGTGCAGGAATTCGGTGGGCGTCACCTTCAACAGCTTCTGTTCCACGGCATCGGGGTTCTTGCCCGGGGCCAGGCCAGTGCGATTGGCGACGCGGAAGATATGCGTGTCGACGGCAATCGTCGGCTGGCCGAACGCCACGTTCAGCACCACATTGGCGGTTTTACGACCCACCCCCGGCAGCGCCTCCAGCGCTTCGCGCACGGGTGGCACCTTGCCGCCGTGCTGCTCCACAAGGATGCGGCAGGTCTCCATCACGTGCTTGGCCTTGGTCTTGTAGAGGCCAATCGTCTTGATGTATTCGATCAGTCCGGCCTCGCCCAGATCCAGGATCTGCTGCGGGGTGTGGGCCACCGGGAACAGCTTTCGGGTAGCCTTGTTCACGCCCACGTCGGTAGCCTGGGCGGACAGCAGCACCGCGATCAGCAGTTCGAACGGCGAGCTGTATTCCAGCTCCGTCTCCGGATTCGGATTGACCTCACGCAGGGTTTCGAAAATGGCAAGGCGCTTGGCGGGATTCATGAGCGGGAATCGTCGTTTTTGCTGTTTTCGCCGGGGCCGGCGCTGCCGTCCGGGTTGTTCTGGTTGTGCGGGTTGTTCTGGCTTTGCGGATCGGGCTGATCCGTCAGGCCCAGTTTTGCGCGGCGCGCTTCGGCGGCATCGATCTGCGCCTGCACGCCGGGCGAGACATTGTCGGTGTTGCGCGGCGGTACGGCGGCGGCTTTCTGGCGCGCGCGTTCGATGGCGGCCTGGATGATCGCCTTCTTGCGCGCCTGCGCGGCCTGCTCAGCGTCGCTGGCGGCGGCTTCGGCCTGCAGCGCCTCGAGCTTGGCGGCGGCCTTGGCGGCCAGGCGGGCGTCGTTTTCCTCGCGCTCGCGCACCAGGCGGATCTTGCGCGACTGGTAGCGCCCGTGCGCGGCATCGGCCTGTTCCTGCGACCAGGCAGCCCAGCCCGTATTGGCGCCGGTGACCGGAATCATCGCAATGCAGTCCACCGGGCAGGGGGCCACGCAGAGGTCGCAGCCGGTACACCAGTCGGGCAGCACGGTATGCATCTGCTTGGCGGCGCCCACGATGGCGTCTACCGGGCAGGCCTGGATGCAGAGCGTGCAGCCGATACAGAGCGATTCGTCGATACGGGCCACGGTGCGTGCCTGCTCGACGCCGTGTTCGGGGTCCAGCGGCTGGGGCGCGACGCCCAGCATGGCTGACAGCCGCACGATGCCCTCGGCGCCGCCGGGCGGGCAGCGGTTGCTGGCGGCCTGGCCCGCCGCCATGGCTTCTGCGTAGGGGCGGCAGCCGTCGAACCCGCACTTGGTGCACTGGGTTTGCGGTAGCAGGGCTTCCAGGCGGTCTGCCAGGCTGGCGGTGCCGGCAACGGATGAGGGGGAACGGATCACGACTGGGGTACGGAATTCTGGGGACGACTGGAATCTTGCACGCCTCTGTGGACGTGTGTGCGGCAAGGATTATCCCCGATTTCGCCGCAGTGCAGAAAAGGCGATCATTCGCCGTCACCCGATCGGGGAGAGGAGCCCTGACGAGGTGACGGGCTGTGCCATAATCCGCGCAACTGACAGATCAGATATTCATGTCGAACGAGCCAAAAACCAAGCGGGACCCCGAGGGCACGCGCCGCCGCATCATGGCCGCCGCCACCGAGGAGTTTGCCAAGGGCGGCCTGGCCGGCGCACGCGTCGATCAGATCGCACGCCGTGCCGAGACCAACGAGCGCATGCTCTATTACTACTACGGCAGCAAGGAAGGCCTGTTCCTGGCCGTGCTCGAAAAACAGTACGCCGAGTTTCGCGCGGCCGAGGAGCAATTGCATATCACCGACGAGGATCCAGAGGCGGCGGTACGCACGCTGGCCCGCTTCGTCTGGGACTGGTACTACGCGCACCCCGAGTTCATCCGGCTGGTGAACAGCGAGAACCTGCACGAGGCGCGCCATCTGAAGAAGTCGGCCCAGCTTCATCAGCTGATCAATCCGGTGGTGGACGTGCTGGCCGACATCATCCGGCGCGGCCAGCAGCAGGGCGTGTTCCGCGACGCCATCGACGTGCCGCAGTTCTACCTGACGATCTCGGCGCTGGGCTATTACGTGCTGTCGAACCGGTACACGATCAGCGCCGTCATCGGCCGCGACGTGGCAACCGAGGAAGAGCACGCGCGCTTTGCCGACCTGCATACCGACATGCTGCTGTCGTACCTGACCAATCGGTGAGCCGATGCCGGACGGCATAGCCGTTCGTCCAGAAAGCTCCGGCAAAAATAAAAACGCCCGCAAGTCCTTGCGGGCGTTTTGCCATGCCGATGCCTGGCGGAGCCAGGTCAGGCTCAGTACTTGCGAATGAAGTCGCGCAGTTCCGGGTAGATGTTCTCGCGCCAGCGGCGGCCCGAGAAGATCCCGTAGTGGCCGCACTTCGGCGCGGTGATGTGTTGCTTGCGCGTTTTCGGAATGCCGGCGCACAGGTCGTGTGCTGCGGCGGTCTGGCCCGCGCCCGAGATGTCGTCGAGCTCGCCTTCGATCGTCAGCAGCGCCGTGCCCTTGATGTCCTGCGGACGTACCGGGTCGCCATCGATTTCCCACGTGCCGTTGGCCAGGCGGAATTCCTGGAACACTTCGCGGATCGTGTCGAGGTAGTACTCGGCGGCCATGTCCAGCACCGCGTTGTATTCGTCGTAGAAGCGCACGTGGGCTTCTGCGTCGTCGGCGTCGCCCTCGATCAGGCTCAGGTAATAGTCATAGTGCGACGACAGATGGCGATCCGGATTCATCGCCACGAAGCCGGCGTGCTGCAGGAAGCCCGGATACACCTTGCGGCCGTGGCCCGGATAGTTCGCCGGCACCGTGTAGATGACGTTGTTTTCGAACCATTCGAACGATTTGTTCGTCGCCAGCGAGTTGACCGACGTCGGGCTCTTGCGGGCATCGATCGGGCCACCCATCATCGTCATCGTGCGCGGCGTCTTTTCGCCGGCCGACGCCATCAGCGAGATCGCGGCCAGCACCGGGACGGTGGGCTGGCAGACCGAAATCACGTGCAGCTTGTCGGCGCCGATATGGCGGATGAATTCCTGGATGTAGTAGATGTAGTCGGCCAGGTGGAAGGCGCCATCCTCGGCCGGCACCATGCGGGCATCGACCCAGTCGGTCACATAGACCTTGTGGTCCTGCAGCAGCGTGCGCACGGTGTCGCGCAGCAGCGTGGCATGATGGCCCGACAGCGGCGCGCAGACCAGCACCACGGGCTCGTCCTTGAGCAGCTTGATGGTCTCGGGGTCGTCGGCGTAGCGCTTGAAGCGCACCAGCTTGCAGAACGGCTTTTCCAGCACGGTCTGCTCGACGATCGGGATGTCGCGGCCGTTGGAGCGCACGCTCTTGATGCCAAACTCCGGCTTCTCGTATTCCTTGCCGAGCCGGTATAGCAGCTCGTAACCGGCTGCCATGCGGGGCGCGCCCGGAATCAGCGAGAGCGGGCTGAGGGGATTCGTAAATGTCTTGGCGGTCGCCTGGGCCCACGCGGTCAGCGGGTTCAGCATCGAGCGCTGGAATTCATGCAGTTGGTAAAGCATGCCGGTACCTGTCTAGCCTTTCTTGTCGCGAGTGCTTTGTCGCGCAACTGATTATGCCCGCAATCGAACGATCGTGCTTTGCAGCATACGCTTCCAAATTACGTCGGCAAGCGGAGAAGACAATAGGACATTGGCGCTAAATCCGGATGACACCGGCCGACAATGACAAAAAAGGCGACCGGAGTGGCCTCCAGGTCGCCTTTTGTTGCTGCCGCAGGGTCAGGTGTTGCTTTTTAGTACACGGCGGCGATGGCGTTGACCACGGCGTCGATGTTGCGGCTGTTCAACGCGGCCACGCAGATGCGGCCGGTGCCCACGGCGTAGATGCCGTGCTCGGTGCGCAGGCGATCCACCTGGGCCGACGTCAGGCCCGAGTACGAGAACATGCCGCGCTGGGCCTTCACGAACGAGAAGTCGCCCGGCACGCCCTTGGCGGCCAGCTTGTCGACCAGTGCGTTGCGCATCAGCTTGATGCGGTCGCGCATTTCGGCCAGTTCCTGCTCCCACATGGCGCGCAGTTCCGGGCTGTTCAGCACGGTTGCCACCACGGTGCCGCCATGGGTCGGCGGGTTCGAATAGTTCGTGCGGATCACACGCTTGATCTGCGACATCACGCGCTGGGCTTCGTCCTTGCCCGTGGTGACGATTGACAGCGCGCCCACGCGCTCGCCGTACAGCGAGAAGCTCTTCGAGAACGAGCTCGACACGAAGAAGGGCAGGCCCGATTCGGCGAACAGGCGCACGGCTGCGCCGTCCGGGTCGATACCTTCGGCAAAGCCCTGGTAGGCCATGTCCAGGAACGGGATCAGGTTGCGTTCCTTGACCAGTTCCACCACCTGCTTCCACTGGGCGTCGTTCAGGTCCACGCCGGTCGGGTTGTGGCAGCAAGCGTGCAGCACGACGATCGTGTTGGCCGGGTACGACTTCAGCGATTCCACCATGCCGGCGAAGTTCAGGCCGTGCGACGGGGCATCGTAGTACGCGTAGTTGACCACCGGGAAACCGGCGGCTTCGAACAGCGCGCGGTGGTTTTCCCAGCTCGGGTCGCTGATGGCGACCGATGCGTTCGGGTACAGGCGCTTCAGGAAGTCGGCGCCGATCTTCAGCGCGCCGGTGCCGCCAAGTGCCTGAGCCGTCACGACGCGGCCTTCGGTGATCAGGGCCGAATCCTTGCCGAACAGCAGGGTCTGCACGGCCTGGTCATAGGCGGCGATACCTTCGATGGGCAGGTAGCCGCGCGGCGTGGCCGTGGTCAGGCGGGCCTTTTCGGCTTCCTGGACTGCGCGCAGCAGCGGAATTTTCCCTTCGTCGGTGAAGTACACGCCAACGCCCAGATTCACCTTGGTGGCACGGGTATCGGCATTGAATGCTTCATTCAGGCCCAGGATCGGGTCGCGCGGGGCCATCTCGACGGCAGAAAACAAACTCATTTGGGATCTCGTGGTCAGCTGTGTAACAAAACGGAGGGCGTAGAATGCTTCGAACTGCGCTGTGGCTGCGGCGGCACCGGCGGCGGATTCCTGACGGACTTCCTGTCACTACTGACAGAACCTGACAGTATCCCTTCGGCAAACTACAGGCAAACCGGGCTTGAACCGATCCGCGCAACCCCCAGATTCTAGCGTATCCCGCCAGTATTCCTCAGGTTTTTCCCTACGTTTATGACGAATCTAGCCGAAGTCGCCCCGCCCCTGGACGAAGACAAATTCGTCACGTTCCCGGGGTCCCCGTTCCAGCTTTACCAGCCGTATCCGCCTGCGGGCGACCAGCCCGAGGCCATCCGGCAACTGGTGGAGGGCGTGGATGACGGCCTGTCGTTCCAGACGCTGCTGGGCGTGACCGGTTCGGGCAAGACCTTCACGATGGCGAATGTGATCGCCCGGATGGGCCGGCCGGCCATCGTATTTGCGCCAAACAAGACGCTGGCGGCGCAGTTGTACTCGGAATTCCGCGAATTTTTCCCGCGCAACGCGGTGGAATACTTCGTCAGCTACTACGACTACTACCAGCCTGAGGCGTACGTGCCGCAGCGCGACCTGTTTATCGAGAAGGACTCGTCGATCAACGAGCATATCGAGCAGATGCGGCTGTCGGCCACCAAGAGCCTGCTGGAGCGGCGCGACACGATCATCGTGGCGACGGTGTCGGCGATCTACGGTATCGGTAATCCGAGCGAATACCACCAGATGATCCTGACGTTGCGCACCGGCGACAAGCTGAGCCAGCGCGACGTGATCGCGCGGCTGATCGCCATGCAGTACACGCGCAACGAGACCGATTTCCAGCGCGGCACGTTCCGCGTGCGGGGCGACACGCTCGATATCTTCCCGGCCGAGCATGCCGAGATGGCGGTGCGCGTGGAGCTGTTCGACGACGAGGTGGATTCGCTGCAGTTCTTCGATCCGCTCACTGGCCGCGTGCGGCAGAAGATTCCGCGCTTCACGGTCTACCCGTCGAGCCACTATGTGACGCCGCGCGAGACCGTGCTGCGCGCGATCGAGGACATCAAGGTGGAGCTGCGCGAGCGGCTTGACTTCTTCTACAAGGAAAACCGGCTGGTCGAGGCGCAGCGGCTTGAGCAGCGTACGCGTTTCGACCTGGAAATGCTCTCCGAGCTGGGCTTCTGCAAGGGCATCGAGAATTACTCGCGGCATTTGTCTGGCGCGAAACCCGGCGAGCCGCCACCGACGCTGGTCGACTACCTGCCGCCCGATGCGCTGATGTTTCTGGACGAATCGCACGTGCTGATCGGCCAGTTGAACGGCATGTACAACGGCGACCGGGCACGCAAGACCACGCTGGTGGAGTACGGCTTCCGGCTGCCGTCGGCACTGGACAACCGTCCGCTGAAGTTCGAGGAATACGAGCGCAAGATGCGCCAGGCGGTGTTCGTGACGGCCACGCCGGCGAACTACGAGAAGGAGCACGCGGGGCAGGTGGTGGAACAGGTGGTACGGCCGACCGGTCTGGTCGACCCGATCATCCATGTGCGGCCCGCCACCACGCAGGTGGACGACCTGCTCGGCGAGATCCACTTGCGCGTGCAGGCCGGCGAGCGCGTGCTGGTGACCACGCTGACCAAGCGCATGGCCGAGCAGCTGACCGAGTTCCTGTCCGAAAACGGCATCAAGGTGCGCTACCTGCATTCGGACATCGACACGGTCGAGCGCGTGGAAATCATCCGTGACCTGCGCCTGGGCACGTTCGACGTGCTGGTGGGGATCAACCTGCTGCGCGAAGGCCTGGATATTCCGGAAGTGTCGCTGGTCGCCATTCTCGACGCCGACAAGGAGGGTTTCCTGCGCGCGGAGCGGTCGCTGATCCAGACCATCGGGCGGGCCGCGCGGAACGTCAACGGCACGGCGATTCTCTACGGCGACCGCATGACCGATTCGATGAAGGTGGCGATCCAGGAAACCGAGCGCCGGCGCGCCAAGCAGATGGCGCACAACGAAGCCCACGGCATCACGCCGCGCGGCGTGGTCAAGCGGATCAAGGACATTATCGATGGTGTCTACGATGCCGACGAGGTCAAGGCCGAGCTGACCGCCGCCGCGGAGCGCGCCAGGTACGAGGACATGAGCGAGAAGCAGGTGGCCAAGGAAATCAAGCGCCTGGAGAAGCAGATGCTCGATCACGCCAGGAACCTGGAGTTCGAAAAGGCGGCCCAGGTGCGCGACCAGCTGGCCAAGCTGCGTGCCCAGGTGTTCGGGGCTGGCGCCGAAGGCGACCATCTGCTGCCGCCGTCAAGCTGAGGTAAGACCTGATCGGCGCCCGATGGGCATGGTGCGCCACGGCATCCTATAGTGATTAGGCAATCCGCCCAGCGCGGGACGCCGGATCACGAACCAGGGAGTGTGCCATGGTGACACAGTTCGAAT
>Ga0209564_1000909_pt1 | contig 38742 bp, 36 predicted proteins | sample AraplaCol_mMF_r2_FD_184272 | JGI IMG/M metagenome (GOLD analysis project Ga0209564, IMG submission 184272) | Arabidopsis root microbial communities from North Carolina, USA - plate scrape MF_Col_mMF_r2 (SPAdes) (version 3) | ecosystem: Host-associated > Plants > Roots > Endosphere | place: USA...
ATCGACACTCCGGCCGCGCTGATCAGGGCCAGCAGCAGCCAGGCCAGGGGATGGCCCGTCACCGCCGGATAGTGGTTGCTGATCATGATGAAGATGACCGGCAGGGTCATGTGGGTGTTGTGGACCGAGCGCTGCTTGCCCATCGCGCCCAGGCGCGGGTCGACGGGGCGGCCGGCCAGCATGTCGGCGACGATCTTGCGCTGGTTGGGGATAATGACCAGGAACACGTTGCCGACCATGCACGTGCCGATGATCGCGCCGACATGGATGAAGGCCCCGCGGTCGCTGAACAGCCGGGTCAGGGCCCACGCCGCTCCGGTCAGGGCCAGGAACCAGACCACGCCGAACAGGCGCGGGCGCTGGCCCAGCGGCGAGCGGCACAGGCCCTCATAGACCAGCAGGCCGCCGAAGATGAAGGCCAGGCCCGTGGCGATGGCGCCGGCCTGGCTGAAGGCGTGCTTGGAGGCGTCGATCAGATAGACCGGCGCGCCGACATAGTAGAGCACGACCAGCAGGGCGAAGCCCGACAGCCAGGTGGTGTAGGCCTCCCATTTGAACCAGTGCAGGTGGTCGGGCATGTGGGCCGGGGCCGTCATGTACTTCTGCGAATGGTAGAAGCCGCCGCCGTGCACGGCCCACAGCTCGCCCTTCACGCCGTCCTTCTCCGGAACGGGCGGGCGCAGGTTGTTGTCCAGCCAGACGAAGTAGAACGAGGCGCCGATCCAGGCGACGCCGGCGACCACGTGCAGCCAGCGGAGCCCCAGGTTCAGCCAGGTGGTGACGTCGTAGTCCATCTCAGCCGGTCACCGCGTCTTGCAGGCGAAGTTTCGAGATCAGGCCGATCTGGCGGATCGCCTCGGCGATCTCGGCGGCCTTGTCGTTCTCCAGGCGCGCCTGCATGGCGGCCAGGATCGCGGTCTTGTCGTTCAGCCGCACGGCGATGATGAATGGAAAGCCGAAACGTTCGCGATAGGCGGCGTTCAGGGCGTGGAAGCGCTCGAACTCCTCCGGCGTCAGCCGGTCCAAGCCGGCGCTGGCCTGTTCGGCGTTGCTCTCGGCGGTCAGGGTCTTGGCGATCGCCGCCTTGCCGGCCAGTTCCGGGTGGGCGCGGATCAGCGACAGCTTGTCGGCTTCGGGAGCGGCGTCCAGCACGGCCGTCATCGCGGCGTGCAGGCCCTCGACGCTGTCGAACGGCGCGGCGTCATAGGCCCGTTCCACCACCCATGGCGACAGCTCGAAGGCGAAGCCGAGCGTGGTGGCGAAGCCGGTGCGATTCATCCGGTTCAGGTCGGCCAGGGTCAGGGGCGGGGCGCTCATCGGGCGCTCTCCTTATAAGGATGGGCGGCGATCCAGCGCCGCGCGATGTCGATGCGCCTGGCCACCCAGACCTTGTCGTGGGCGACGACGTGTTCGAGGAAGCGGCGCAGGGCCATGATCCGGCCGGGCTTGCCGACGATCCGGCAGTGCAGGCCGACGCTCATCATCTTCGGCGCGGTCTCGCCTTCCAGATAGAGGGCGTCGAAGGCGTCGCGCAGATAGGCGAAGAACTGATCGCCGCTGTTGAAGCCCTGGGGCGCGGCGAAGCGCATGTCGTTGGCGTCCAAGGTGTAGGGCACGATCAGCTGCGGCCGGCCGTGCTGGTCGTCCCAATAGGGCAGGTCGTCGGCGTAGCTGTCGGCGTCGTAGACGAAGCCGCCTTCCTCGGCCACGAGGCGGGCGGTGTTGGGGCTGGTGCGGCCCTGGTACCAGCCCAGCGGCCGCTCGCCGGTCAGGGCCTGGTGGATCTCGATGGCCTGGGCGATGTGCTCGCGTTCCAGCGCCTCGGGGAAGTGCTGGTAGTCGATCCAGCGATAGCCGTGGGTGGCGATCTCCCAGCCGGACTTTAGCATCGCCTCGACGGCGTCGGGATGGCGCGCCATGGCCTGGGCCACGCCGAAGACGGTCAGCGGCAGGCCAAAATCGTCGAACAGCCGACGGATGCGCCAGAAACCGGCCCGTGAGCCGTATTCGTACAGGCTCTCCATCGACATGTGCCGCATGTCGGGGATCGGCTGGGCGCCAACCATCTCCGACAGGAAGTGCTCGGCCTGCGGGTCGCCATGCAGCACGCTGCGCTCGGCGCCTTCCTCGTAGTTGAGCACGAACTGCACGGCGATGCGGGCGCCGTTCGGCCACTGGGCTTGGGGCGGATGCTCGCCGTAGCCGATGAGGTCGCGAGGGTAGGTCATGCGCCGCAAGCCCCCTCAGTCGCTCCGCGACAGCTCCCCCAGGGGGGGAGCATCTTTCTAGATCCTCCCCCCCTGGGGGAGGTGGCCCGGAGGGCCGGAGGGGGGAGTGGCGGGGCGTTCACGAAAACACCCCCAGCGCCGCGTCCACGCCAGCCCCGGCCGGCGCCCCGAAGCCCTCCCACCGCAGCACCGCCTCCAGCGCCGCCAGGGTCTGGAGCACCGCGTGCTTGCGGGCGTTGACGCCCATGGCCCCGATCCGCCAGACCTTGCCGGCCAACGGGCCGAAGGCGGCGCCGATCTCGATCTCGAACTCGGTGCGCATGCGGGCCTTCACCCGGTCGTAGTCGACGCCGGCCGGCGCGAGCACGGCGGTGACGTTGGTCATCTTGTGGGCCTTGTCGCCATAGACCTGGAGCCCCATCGCCTCGACCCCGGCGACCACCGCCGCCCCGGCCTGGGCATGGCGGGCGAAGCGGGCCTCCAGCCCTTCCTCCAGCACCACCCGGGCGCATTCGCGGGCCGCGTACAGCATCGAGGCGGCCTCGGTGTGGTGGTTCAGGCGCTTGTCGGACCAGTAGTCCATGATCATCGCCAGGTCGAAATAGTTGGAGGCGATACGGCGGCCGTTTCCAGCGACCGCCCCGGCCGTGGCGATGCCGGCCTCGACGTGCTTGCGGCCGGTGATGTGCTCGGCGGCGCGGTCGGAGATCGTGATCGGCCCCGAGCCGGACGGGCCCCCCAGGCACTTCTGCAGCCCGCCGGTGACGATGTCGGCCCGCCAGGCGTCGACCGGCACGCTCATGCCGCCGATCGTGGCGGTGGCGTCGACATACAGCAGGGCGTCGTAGCGCCGGCAGATCTCGCCGATCGCCTCGATCGGCTGGGCCATGGTCGTGGAAGTGTCGCCGTGCACGCAGGCCACCAGCCGCGGGCGCACGCGCCTGACCGCGTCCTCCACCGCCTGCGGATCGACAACCGTTCCCCATTCGCCCTCGACCGTGGTGACCCGGGCGTCGCAGCGCTGGGCGATTTCCGACAGCAGCAGGCCGAAACGCCCGGCGTTGACGACCACCACCTCGTCGCCCGGCGCCAGCACCGACACCAGCGCCGCCTCGATAGCGGCGCGCGAGGTGCCGTCGATCAGGAAGGTCCAGCGGTTCTGCGTCTGGAACACCTGGCGGTACAGCGTCATGGTCTCGTTCATGTAGCCGGTGAACTCCGGGTCGAACTGGCCCAGCAGCTGCACCGACATGGCCCGCAGCACGCGCGGATGCACGTTGATCGGACCGGGACCCATCAACAGGCGGGGGGGATGGTCGAGTTCGCCGAAGGTGGTGGTCATCTTGTTGCTCAAAGCTTGTCATCCCGGGCGGAGCGAAGCGCAGACCTGGGACCGCCGGAAGCGCCGAGTTCACGCGTCGGTCCCGGATCTTCGCGCTGCGCGCTCGTCCGGGATGACAGGGAAAATTGTTCAGAAAGCCGCTCCACGAACCCCAGCATCGTCTCCGCCGCCACGGCGCAGTCGGCTTCGGTCACGGCCTCGCGCGGGTTGTGGCTGACGCCGCCCTCGCAGCGGATGAACAGCATGGCGGTGGGGCAGAGGTCGGCGATGACCATGGCGTCGTGGCCGGCCCCGCTGGGCAGGCGGCGCGGCGTCTGGCCGGTGGCGGCGACGGCGTCTTCCAGCAGGGCGGTCAGGCCCGGATCGCAGGGGCTGGCGGCCAGGTCTTGCATCAAGGTGACCGACACCTCCAGGCCGCGCCGCGCGGCGATGGCCTCGATCTCCGCGGTGACCGCGGCCACGGCCGCGTCGCGGGTCGTGGCGACCTCGGCCCGGACGTCCATCGAATATTCGACCGCGCCGGGGATGACGTTGAAGGCCCCGGGCAAGGCGGTGATCCGGCCGACGGTGCCGACCAGGCCGTCTTTCCCACCCGAACAGATCCGCTCCAGCGCCAGCATCGCCTCGGCGGCGGCGGGGCCGGGGTCCTTGCGCAGGGCCATCGGAGTCGTACCGGCGTGGCCGGCCACGCCGGTGAACCGCACCATCAGCCGCTTCTGGGCGGCGATGGCGGTGACCACGCCCAGGGCCAGGCCCTCGGCCTCCAGCACCGGGCCCTGTTCGATATGGGCCTCGAGGAAGGCGAAGATCTCGCCGGGCTTGCGGGCGGCTTCCTCCAGGCGGGTCGGGTCCAGGCCGAACGTCGCGAAGGCCTCGGCCAGGCTCACCCCGTCGCTGTCGGTCATCTCCATCACGCTGGGGCTGACGGTTCCGGCCACGGCGCGGCTGCAGGTCATCGAGGCGGGAAAGCGCGAGCCCTCCTCGTCGCCGAACGCGATCACCTCGACCGCGAACGGCAGGCGGCGGCCGGCCCGGGCCAGCGCCTCGACCACGTCGATCCCCAGCATCACGCCCAGGGCGCCGTCATAGCGCCCGCCGTTGCGCACGCTGTCGATGTGCGAGCCGATCAGCAGGGCCGGGGCTCCCGGCGCCTCGCCCTCGTAGCGGCCGACCAGGTTGCCGGCGGGGTCGCGGCGGGCGGTCATGCCGGCCTGCTCCATCCAGAAGGCCAGGGTCTTCAGCGCTTCGTCATGGGCGGAGGTGAGAAAACGGCGCACCAGCATGCCGTCGGCCTCGCTGTAGGGCTCCGCGCCCATCAGGTCGCAACGGGCCTTGGCCCGTGCGCCAGGCTTGAAGTCGCCGCTTTCGAAGGCCTCCGCCACCCTGTCGGGCTCCCCTTTGCCGTTCCACGCCATTCGTGACATCCTGCCTAGCATCGCGGACGACAAAGCCCACGACGATTGCGGCTCGCATCGACCGATCGGCGCGGATGCCTCGACAAGCGCCAGACCCCGCGGCCGGCGCCTGAAGCTAAGTCATAAATCACTTACTTAGTGAAGGGCGATCCTGCGCAGAGAATGCTTCGGCCGCCAGGTCGAGGTGCAGGAACTGGCTGAATCCGCTGTCCTCGTAGTCCGAGAACGGCCCGCCGTCGACGAAACCGCGCCGCCGATAGAGCGCCAAGGCCGGTTCGAACGCCGGGCCGCTTCCGGTTTCCAGGCTCAGCCGCGTCAGGCCCAGCGCGCGGGCCTGGGCGATGACGGTTTCGAGAAGCAGGGCGGCCACGCCGCGCCGCAGGTGGTCGGGGTGGGTGCGCATCGACTTGACCTCGCCCGTCCGCCCGTCGAGTTGCTTCAAGGCCCCGATCCCGCAGAGGTCCGGGCCCGACCATGCGCTCCAGACGGTGACGCCGGGCGCCTTCAGGCCCGACAGGTCCAGGGCGAAGACATGACCGGGCGGCGAGGTTTCGAGCATGCCCTCCAGATGCAGCCGCAGCAGCGCCCGGGTTTCCGGGCTGGAAAGATCGTCTTGTCGAACATCCATGCGCTGGGCGTTTGGCGCGCTTTGCATCGTCAGGTCTCCGAAGGGGATTTCAGCGTCGGTCGATGACGACCACGTACCGGCAGGGTCGATCGGTCTCATTGGCCAGGATCACGTCGGCGGGCGCTCCGAACGCCAGGCAGTCGCCCGCGTCGAGGACGTGCCGCTCGTCGCCTTCGACGACGGTCAGGGCGCCGTCGCGCACCCAGATCGCCTGGCGGATCATCGCGTAGGCCGAGGCCGGAAAGCCCACGCGCTTGCCGGCCGGCAGGTCGATTTCCGCCAGTTCGACCGGATGGTCCGGCATGGCCAGCAGTTGGCGGCGGACGTAGCCCGTCTCGGGATCGGTCCATCGCGGCTGGTTGGCGGCGCGCGACACGCGGCCCGCCGGCTGCTCGGCGCGGACCAGAAGACCGGCCAGGGTGAGGCCGAAGGCGGTCGACAGCCGCACCAGCAAGGCCGCGGTGGCGCTGGTCTCGCCGCGCTCGATCTTGCTGAGCATCGCCTTGGACACGCCTGAACGCTGGGCGACATCGGCCAGCGACCAGCCGCGCGCCTCCCGCTCCAGGCGCAGGCGCCGGGCCAGGGCGGCGTCGATATCAAGTGAAGTGTTCATTCGTCCACTATAGTGGACATCTTGGCTGTGACAAGACGCGCAACGACGCCGTTGACCGCCTAGGCTCCCGCCGCCGGGGACGCCTCGTCAGCCAGCGAGAGCCGCTGCCGCGCCAGCGCCTCGGGAACCTCGTCGCGCAGGAAGGCCATCATCTTCTCGCGGACCTCGCAGCGCAGGTCGAAGGTCCTGGGCGCGCTGCGGGCGCTGACCAGGCAGCGCACCTCCAGCACCTGGGCGGTGACGTCGGTGACCTGCAGGTTGACCACCTTGCCGTCCCACAGCGGCGAGGCCCTGGCGATCTCCTCCAGCTTGGCGCGCAGGCGGTCGATCGGGGCGGCGTGGTCGACATAGAGCATGGCCGTGCCGATCAGCGCGGCGGACTCACGGGTCCAGTTCTGGAACGGCGTCTGGATGAAGTAGCTGAGCGGCAGCACCATGCGCCGCCAGTCCCACAGGCGCACCACCACATAGGTGGCGTTGATCTCCTCGACATTGCCCCACTCCTTCTCGACGATCACCGCGTCGTCGATGCGGATCGGCTGGGTGATGGCGATCTGGATGCCGGCGATCAGGTTGGTCAGCAGCGGCTGCAGGGCCAAGCCGACGATCAGCGAGGCCGCGCCGCCGGCCGCCAGCAGGCTGACGCCCCATTGGCGCACGCCGGGGATGGTCATCAGGGCCAGGCCCGCCGTCACCAGCGCCACCACCACCGCGCAGGCCCGGCGCAGGATCTTCACCTGGGTCAGGTGCTTGCGGGCCAGCAGGTTGTCCTCGACGTCGATCTTGAACTTGCGCAGATGCAGGGCGGCGGCGATGTCCAGGGCGGTCAGCACGATCCAGCCGACCAGCACGATGAACAGCACCAGCAGCGCCTGCTTGCCGGCCGCCGCCTGGCCGGCGGTCAGGGGCGCGGCCGCCACCGCCAGGCTGAGGGCGGCGGCGATGAAGGCCAGCCGCGTCGGCCGCCGGGTGCGCACCGCCAGGGCCGACCAGAAGGCGTCGTTCTTCAGCGAGCGGCGGACGATCCGCACGATCGCCCAATGCGCGGCCAGGGCGACCAGCACGGCGACGGCGATCAGGCCCAGGCTGACGGCCCACGGCGGCGCCCAGGCCAGGCGCAGCGCCAGGTCGGTGAGCCAGGGAGGGGAGGCGGACATGGGGTTTGAACGTGCAATGGGGAGGATCGGTCCCGATCAGATTCATCGCGACGGGACGGAACGGTCTCCAGATCCAGCTACCGAACGGTGTTGCAGGCTCCGCCGTAGGCCTCGGCATACGGGCGATCGAAACAGGCCAGCAGGCGATCCACGACGTCCAGGTTGAGAGGCCAGGTCAGGCCTCGGCCGGTCTGGGCTTTGAACGCATCGGCGCCGGCCTGGAAGTCGGCGGGCCGCGGCAAGCCGGCAAGCCGGCGACGAGCAGCGATCAACGCCGGGCGGTCCTGGCGCAGGAAGGCGAGGGTGGCGTCGATATAGGCCTGGTTCGCGGAGTCGTCGTCGTGATTGGAGGCGGCCAGCAGCGGTATGGCGCCCTGCGTGTCGCCGACCATGGCTCTGAGTTGGCCCTCGTGCCAGCGCAGACCATCAGCCTGGGAAAGCGACAGGTTCGGATGGACCTTGCGATAGTCGGCGATCAATCCGGCTCCTGCGAGGAAGCAACCCGGCGCCTGGCCAATCGAACGCCAACCCGACGCGTCCTGGTCGAAGCGGTCGAAATCCATGGCCAGCATGGCGGCGCGGTCGTAGGCGCAATTCTCCGAGCGCGCCACGCCGCCGAAGGTCAGCAGGCCGGCGACCGCGATGAGCGAGGCGAGACCGGGTCCCTTCACCCCGCCATCCATCCGTCCAAATCCGCCAGCGCCCGCAGGCTCATCAGCCGCTTCTTGGCGCGGCCGCGTTCCTTCAGCGGGATCTTGACGCCGTGCTCGTCGACCTTGGGGGCCTCCAGCGGCGGCAGCAGGCCGTAGTTGATGTTCATCGGCTGGAAGCTGGCCTTGCCCTCGGGGCCGCCCTCCAGGTGGCCGCCGGTCACGTGGTCGACCAGGGCGCCCAGGGCGGTGGTCGGCGGCGGAGCGTCCAGCGTCCGGCCCAGGCGCTCGGCGGCGGCGAAGCGGCCGGCCAGCAGGCCGGTGGCGGCGCTTTCGACATAGCCCTCGACCCCGGTCATCTGGCCGGCGAAGCGCAGGCGCGGCGCGACCTTCATCCGCAGGGACCGGTCCAGCAGCCGCGGGCTGTTGATGAAGGTGTTGCGGTGCAGGCCGCCCAGCCGCGCGAACTGGGCGTTCGCCAGGCCCGGGATCATCCGAAACACCTCGGCCTGGACGCCGTGCTTCAGCTTGGTCTGGAAGCCGACCATGTTCCACAGCGTGCCCAGGGCGTTGTCCTGGCGCAGCTGGACGATGGCGTACGACTTGACCGTCGGGTCGCGCGGATTGGTCAGACCGACCGGCTTCATCGGGCCGTGGCGCAGGGTCTCGCGGCCGCGCTCGGCCATCACCTCGATCGGCAGGCAGCCGTCGAAATAGGGCACGTGCTCCCAGTCCTTGAACTCGGCCTTGGGACCCTCGAGCAGGGCGTCGATGAAGGCCTCGTACTGGGCCTTGTCCATCGGGCAGTTGATATAGGCCGCCGCGTCGCCGCCGGGGCCTTCCTTGTCGTAGCGCGACTGGCGCCAGGCGATGTCCATGTCGATCGACTCGACGTGGATGATCGGGGCGATGGCGTCGAAGAAGCTGAGCTGGCCTTCGCCGCTGAGCTCCAGGATCGCGTCGGCCAGGGCCGGCGAGGTGAGCGGGCCGGTGGCGACCACGACGTTGTCCCATTCGGCGGGCGGCAGGCCGGCGACCTCCTCGCGGACGATGGTGATCAGCGGGTGGGCCGCGATGCGGCGGGTGACCTCGGCCGAGAAGCCGTCGCGGTCGACCGCCAGGGCCCCGCCGGCCGGCACCTGGTGCTGGTCGGCGGCCGACATGATCAGCGAGCCCAGCTTGCGCATCTCGGCGTGCAGCAGGCCCACGGCGTTGAACTGCCAGTCGTCGGAGCGGAACGAGTTGGAGCACACCATCTCCGCCAGGCCGTCGGTCTGGTGCGCGTCGGTGCGAACTGGGCCCGACGTGTCGTCGCGACGCATCTCATGGAGAACGACGGGCACGCCGGCCTGGGCGATCTGCCAGGCGGCCTCGGAGCCGGCCAGGCCGCCGCCGATGACGTGAATGGGCGGGATGGAAGAAGGGGAGGTGCTCATGCGCGTCCTCATACCCCCGCTGGTCAGCCGGCGAAACCTGCGTGTAGGTTGGGCCCGGACTCAGGGTTGCGGGTATGGGCATGGCGAGATTTTCGGCGACGGGCGCGGCGACGGCCGGGTTCGGGGTGATCGGCCGCGCGCCGCTGGCGGTGCTGGCCTGGGGACTGGTGATCCTGGTGACGCTGGTCGGGCCGATGGTGGCCCTGATGTGGACCCTGGCGCCGCAGTTCATCGACATCGTCAAGACGATGCCCGACCCGGCCACGTCGCCTTCGAGCGCGGCCGATTCCGCCATGATGGCGCGCATGATGCAGCTTCAAGGCAGCATGATGGGCGTGAACCTGATCAGCTGGATCGGCGGCACGCTGGTCAAGGCGGTGGTGGCCGGGGCGGTGTTCCGCGCCGTGCTGCAGCCCGACCAGAAGCGCTGGGCCTATCTGCGCCTGGGCAAGGCCGAGCTGTGGCTGGGCCTGGTGACCCTGGTCCAGGGCGTGCTGTTCATGATGGCCTATTTCGCCGTGCTGATCGTCGGCTTCATCCTGGGCCTGATCATCTTCCTGGTCGGCTCGGCGGGGGGAGACGCGGGCAAGCTGGTGGCCGGCCTGCTGATCGCCCTGGTGGTCCTGGCGGCGATCGGCGTGCTGATCTGGGGCGTCCTGCGCCTGTCGATGGCGGGGCCGATGAGCTTCGCCGAGGGCGAGTTCCGGCTGTTCGAATCCTGGACCTTCACCCGCGGCCAGAGCGGTCGCCTGTTCGGGATGGCGGTGCTGCTGATGCTGATCCTGATGGCGCTGGAACTGGTGGTCTACGCGGTTCTCGGCGTGGCGGCCTTCGGGTCCTGGGCGGGGATCAAGGCCATGGTCGAGAGCCTGCAGGGCCAGCCGCCTCAGGCCTGGCTGCACGCGTTCTGGAAGATCGCGGCGGTCGGGACCGTCGTGCTGTCGTTCCTGGCCGCCTTCGCCATGGCCCTGGTCTATGCGCCCTGGGCCAAGGCCTATCAGGAGCTGGCGGCCTCGGGCGCGGGCAAATCCTGACGCCGCGCGGCGCCGCGGCCACGGGCGGCGAAATTCAGCGTGACAGGCTTCGCGACTCGTCGCCAAGGCGGGGTCGAACCGCCTATGAGTCCAAGGGATTCGAGGGGTTCGCGCGGTCGCGGACGAGTGAGGGCTTCATGGCTGAGGGATCGGCGGCGATCGGGCGGACCGTTCGCGCCGGAATGGCGGGGTGGACGTCGGGTCTGCGGACCTGCTGGGCCGCGCTGGCCGCCGGCGCGGTGCTCGGCCTGCTGCCCCGCGCCCTGCCGCCGGCCCTGGGCTTTCTGGGGCTGCTGCTGGAGCTGGCCGCCACCACCCTGGCCTACGGCGCCCTGTACCGCGCCGCGTTCGGCGGTCCCGCCGGCTTCAAGGGCCTGCGTTGGGGCGTCCAAGAGTGGCGGCTGCTGGCGGTCCAGGTGCTGGTCACCGTCATCCTGACCGTCGTCATGGCCGTGCTATTGGTGCTGGTCGGCGCGGTGGTCGTGGGCGTGGCCAAGAGCAACGCGCCCGGCCTGGACATCAGTTCGGTGGACGCCTGGCGCGCCGCCCTGGGCGGTCCCGGCGCCCTGGCCGCCAGCCTGCCCCCGCTGCTGTCGATGGCCATCATGGTCTGGCTGTTCCTGCGCCTGTCCCTGGCGCCGGCCGCCACCATCGACCTGGGCCGGATCCAGGTGCTCAGCGCCTTCGGACGCACGCGCGGCGCGGTCCTGGTCCTGGCCGCGGCCGGGGCCGTGCTCGCCGCGCCGGCCGTCATCCTGGTGGTGCTGATCGGCTATCTGCGGGCGATCGCCGGCTTCGCGGAGGGGACGCTGATCCCCGAGCTGGTCAGCGTCGCCCTGGTGTTCTTCTATCTCATCCCGGTCTGGACCGCGGCCTTGGTCGACGTCTATCGCGTGCAGCCCGCCCCGACCCCTGGAACCCTCCGGACATGACCACCTTCTCGCCTGTCCAAGCCGCGCTCGAGGGCGTCCGCATGACCCGGCGCAAGCCGCTGGTCGTATTGGCCTGGGCCGCCTGCTACTTCGCCATGCTGGTCGTACTGGGCCTGGTCGTCGCCTTCGCGTTCGGCGGCACCGTGCGGGCCGACCTGGCGCTGCTGGCCCGGACCAACGACCTGCGCGAGCTGATCGACATCGTCGCCCGCCGCAAGGGCACGCTGCTGCCGCTGATCGCCTTCGCCGTGGCCCTGCAGTCGGTGATCAGCGTGGCGATCATGCGGGCGGTGGTGCGGCCGGACGAACGGCGCCTGGCCTATCTGCGGGTGGGCCGCGAAGAGGCGCGCCAGTTCGTCGTCGCCCTGGTCGGCTGGGTCGTGGCCCTGGTCGTCACCGCCCTGCCCAGCGCCGTGCTGGTGCTGATTGGCGCGGGCCTGATCAGCCTGGGCGCGGTCGAGACCAACCGCTGGGTCGAGGTGCTGGGCGCTATCGCGGTGGCGGGCCTGTCGATCTGGTTCGGCATCCGTCTGTCGCTGCTGTCGATCACCACCTTCGCCGAGGGCAAGCTGTCGCTGCGCCGGACCTGGGCCCTGACCGACCATCACTTCTGGCATCTGCTGGGCATGTACGCCCTGGCCTTCGTGATCACCTTCCTGGTCAGCGTGGCCCAGACCATCGTGGCGGGGGTGATCCTCAGCCTGTCGGGCGGGGTGACCAACCTGGTGATGCTGGCCCTCAGCGGCCTGTCCAACCTGCTGCTGGCGCCGTTCTTCTTCACCATCCAGATGGTCATCCTGACCGCCGCCCCGGCCCGGGCCTATTACGACCTGCACGAAAGCGAACTGGCCCCGGCGGCCGTCTAGGCGCTGGCGCTGGGGCGCGCCGAGGCCCGCTCCCGCCAGGCCTTCAAGCGTTCGGCGTCCTCCGGGACATCCAGGCCGATGAAGCCGGCGAAGTCGAGCGTGGTCAGGGCGACGATGTCGGCCATGCCGTAGGCGTCGCCGGCGATCCATTCGCGGCCGTCGGCCAGCTCGCGGTCCAGCCAGCCCATGGCCTTGGCCGCGGCCGGCCGATTGGACTCGCCGAATTCGCGGTTCTGGACCAGCAGCGAGGCGGTCAGCGGGTGGGCGTGGCGCCAGTACATGGCCACCGGGATCATCACCTGGAACTCGATGCGGCGGATCCACATGTCGGTGCGCGCCTGGGTCAGGGCGCAGGTCCCGAACAGCGGCGGCGTCGGGTGCAGGGCTTCCAGATAGCGGCAGATGGCGACGCTTTCGCTGATCGTCTGGCCGTCGTCCAGCTCCAGCACCGGAACCTGGCCCAGGCTGTTGCGCGCCTTGTGCTCGGGCGACTTGTGGCCGCCCTGGCGCATGCCGATCCGGATCTCGGGCAGGTCCAGCCCCTTCTCCGCCGCGAAGATGCGCACCCGGCGCGGATTGGGCGCGGGATCGGCCTCACCGTAGAGCTTCACGACGATCCTCCTCGTCCGGCCTGTCCCGCCGCTTCAAACGAACGTTAGAATTGGCCGGGGCGTTTGGATAGCGCAATCCTCCCGGCGGGGCTGTCGCACGGCCGCGAACCTTGTTAGGCGTGGGCGAGATGGAACGGGGCATGGCGATGGATCAGTTTTCGGCCACGGACGCGGCGCTGGCCGGTTTTCGAGCGGCGCGCGAGAAACCCAGGGCGGTGGCCGTCTGGGCCGGCATCATGGCGGTCCTGTCGTTCGCCGTCGCGATCTTCGCCATATCGAGGTTTGGCGACAAACTGACCGCCCTGACGGAGGCGCTGGAAGCCGACCCCGATCCGAAGACCACCATGGCGGCGATGAGCGGCTTGTGGCCGCTGTTCCTGGGCTCGATGCTCTATGTGCTGGTCACCAATTCGGTGCTGATGGCCGCCGTCAACCGCCTGATCCTGCGGCCAAGCGAGAGCGCGGGGGCCTATCTGCGGCTGGGCGGCGACGAACTGCGCCAGGCCGCGGTCCAGGTGCTGCTCTACCTGGTGCTGTTCGGCGCCTATTTCGTCGGGGTGGTCATCGTGGCGCTGCTGGGCGCGATCGGCGGGGCGATCGGCGGCGCGGCCCTGGGCGTTCTGCTGGGCCTGCTGGCGGGCCTGGCCCTGCTGGCCGGCCTGATCCTGCTGTCGGTGCGGCTGTCGTTCGTCAGCACCGTGGCGTTCGACACCCGCCGGATCGACCTGCGCGCCTCGTGGGACATGACCAAGGGCCGGTTCTGGCGGCTGTTCGGGACCTATCTGATCGCCACCGTCCTGGCGGTGGTGGTCTATCTGCTGCTGTTCGTGATGATCGCCGCGGTGAGCGCGATCGCCAGCGTGGCCATGGGCGGCGGCCTGGCGGCGGCGGGCGACGCCCTGCACGGCGAGGCCACCACCCTGACGGAGCTGTTCTCGGTGTCCGGCGTCATCCGCGCGCTGCTGTCGGGCCTGATGTCGGTGCTGGTCTCGCTGATCGTCTTCGCCCCGGCCCCGACGATCTACGCCCAGCTGAAGGGCCGCGACGTCACCGAGACCTTCGGCTAAGGCGGTCCCGGGGGCCAAGTCTTGGGGGACGTAAAGGCGGACTTTTCCTGGTCGCGCGCCGCGCTCGCGGGCTTTGGCGTGCTGCGCCGGGAGCCGGGCGTCCTGCTGCTATGGGGCCTAGTGGGACTGGTCTTCGGCCTAGCCGACCAAATCTTGGACGCCCGCGCCGAATTCCTCAGCGCGGCGGGCTATTCCGGAACCTGGATCGTGCCGGTCATCGGCCTGGTTCGAACCGCCGTCGCCATGGTCGCCATGGCGATCTTTTCGGCGGCCGTCTATCGCGCCGTGCTGCGGCCGCAAGGGGAGACCCGGGGCCGCATGCGGTTCGGGCGCGACGAAGTCCGGCTGACCCTCGTCTGGATGTCGCAGGGCGTTCTGCTGCTGGTGACAAGCATTGTCGCGGTCATCCCGGGCTTCGTCCTCTCGACAATGATGCCCAAACAGAATGCGACGACCACCGCGACCGTCGGGGTGATCAGCGCCCTGGGCATCGTGCTCGTCTGGATCGGCGTGCTCGCCCGCCTGTCTCTCGCCGCGCCGATGGCCCTGGCCGAGGGGCGATGGAGCGTTCGCGCCGCCTGGGACCTGACGCGGGGCCGGTTCTGGAAAACCCTGGCGGTCCACCTGCCCGTCTTGTTGGGAGTCGGTCTGGTCTTCAGCGGCTCGAAGATGCTGTATGTCCTGGCCCTCGCCGCGATGCACATCGACTTCCCGCCCGCCATCTCGTCGCATAGCCGCTCGCTGGCGGAGGTGTTCTCGCCGGTTCGGCTGGGCTTCACGATCGTCACCGCAGCGCTGGGCGCGGCGGCCGCCGCCATCCTCTACGCGCCGGCGGCGGCCATCTATCGCGACTTGAAGGGCGACGACCCCGCCGACCAGGCCGCGGTGTTCGATTAGGAGCGACCCATGACGACGGCGAGACTGTCCTGGCGCGACGCCGTCCTGTCCGGCTTCCAGCTCATCGCCAGTCGGCCGGCGGCGGCGTTCTCCTGGGCGTTGGTGTTCGCGATCGGCGGGACGGTCATGGCCGGTTTTCAGCTCTGGGCCTGGCGGACTCTCGACGCAAAGCACGACCTGTCGGCCGTCGCCGTCCAGCTCGGCTTCAGCGGCTTTGCCCTGAACCTGGTGACGACGGTCCTGGTCTGCGCGTCGGTCCTTCGCGCGACGATCCGTCCCGAGGATCGTTATGCGGCCTGGCCAAGGTTCGGCGGCGACGAACTGCGCCTGCTGGCGTTCGCCTTGCCGCTCGTCTTGGTGTCGATGACGATCTCGGCCTTGATCAGCGCGCTGCTATATCCGCTGCGGGCGGAGCAAGCGGCGTATCCGTCCATCGTGACCCATGCGATGCGAGCGACCGAGGTGGCGCTGACGCTGCTGGGCGCGCGCCTGGTTCTGGCCGCGCCGATGACGGTCGCCGACCGGCGCTTGCGCCTGGGAAGCGCGCTGCCGCTAAGCCATGGCCGCCACGCGTTGCTGGCGGCGACCTTCGTCGCGGCTCTGCTGATCGCCATGTCGATCGAATGGGCGGGAGCCGTGGCGCGCGACATGCTGATCGCCGCGATGGAAGGCGCCCCGCAGCCCGTGCTGAAGTCGCTGTCGCTGTCGATCGCCTGGAGCGCGGCCTTCGGACCCGCCGCGATGGCGTCCAGGGGCCTGGGCGCCATCGTCCACACCTTGGCCGTCGCGGTGCAGGTCGCGCCGATCGGCTACGCCTATCGCCGTCTGAAGGGCGACCCGATCGACCGGATCGGCATATTCGACTGATCCAGGCCCGCCGCCCAGGACCTTGCCATCCGGCCAGCGCGACGCGAGGATGCCCCCCGGTTTGGAGGGGGCTCAAATGCAATTCAAGGTGACGGAAGCCGCGTTCGAAGGTTTCCGCCTGATCCGGCGCGAGCCCAGGACGATCGTGATCTGGGCGGTGTTCAGCCTGGTCGCCAGCGTGGCGCTGCTGGCGGCGATGATCGCGTCCGGGTTCAGCCGGTTCATGGGCGTGTCGGCGGCCCAGGGGACCATGACGCCCGAAGCGCTGACGGGCTTTCTGGTCGGTGAGGTGATCGCGATCGGCGGGGCGATCCTGATCGCCTCGGTCATGGGCGCGGCCGTCTATCGCGCGATCCTGCGGCCGGCCGAGGCGCCGCTGACCCGGCTGCGGCTGGGCGGCGACGAGCTGAGGCTGGTCCTGCTCTCGCTGATCATGGGCGTGGTGTTCACCGGCCTGCTGATCGCGTTGGTCATTCCGGTGGCCCTGGTGAGCACGGTGATCGGGTTCGCGGGCCTGGCGGGGCCTGGCGGAGGCGAGTCCGGCGTCGGCGCGATGGCCGGTGTCGTCCTGCTGGTGCTGTTCAGCTACCTGCTGGTCTTCGCCGGCCTGGTCTTCTTCGCGGTCCGGCTGTCACTGGCGGGCGTGATGACCTTCGCCGAGCGCCGGCTGCGGGTGTTCGAGTCGTGGCGGCTGACCAAGGGGCGGTTCTGGCGGCTGCTGGGCTGCTACAGCCTGACGGTGGCGCTGATGCTGCCGATCTACATGGTGATGATGACGGTGTATTTCGCCGTCGCCTTCGCCTTCTCCGGCGGCGATGTCGGCCGGGCGATGGGCGAGATCGCCCAGCCCGACATGACCTCGCTGGCGGCCTATTTCAGCCCGGCGCGCATCGTCTATCTGGTGTTGGCCGGCGCGGTGGGCGGCGTGTTGAACGCGGTGATGTACGCGCCCGCCGCCGCCGTCTATCGCGCGATCGCCGACACCCGTCCCGAGAACCAGGCCGAGGTGTTCAGCTGACGGGACTCCGGATGGGGCGATCCGTCGCTCCATCCAATCCGTCTCAGGCCCGCTTGGCCGCCTTCAGGGCCGCCACGCGTTCCAGCCGCCGGTCCTCGTGGCGGGCCAGGACGTCCTTCAGATAGCGGCCGGTCCAGCTGGCCTCGACCTTGGCCACGTCCTGGGGCGAGCCCACCGCGACGATCTCGCCGCCGCCGTCGCCGCCTTCCGGACCGAAGTCCAGCAGCCAGTCGGCGGTCTTCACCACGTCCAGGTTATGCTCGATGACGACCACGGTGTTGCCCTGGTCGACCAGCTCGTGCAGCACTTCCAGGAGCTTCTTGGTGTCCTCGAAGTGCAGGCCGGTGGTCGGTTCGTCGAGGATGTACAGCGTGCGGCCGGTGGCGCGCTTGCTGAGCTCCTTGGACAGCTTGACCCGCTGGGCCTCGCCGCCCGACAGGGTCGTGGCCTGCTGGCCGACCTTGATGTAGCTGAGGCCCACGCGTTTGAGCGTTTCCATCTTGTCGCGGATCGGCGGCACGGCCTTGAAGAAGTCGGCGGCCTCTTCCACCGTCATATCCAGCACGTCGGCGATGGTCTTGCCCTTGAACAGGATGTCCAGGGTCTCGCGATTGTAGCGCTGGCCCTTGCAGACGTCGCAGGTGACGTAGACGTCGGGCAGGAAGTGCATCTCGATCTTGATCAGCCCGTCGCCCTGGCAGGCCTCGCAGCGGCCGCCCTTGACGTTGAAGCTGAAGCGGCCGGGACCGTAGCCGCGCGCCTTGCTCTCCGGCAACTGGGCGAACCAGTCGCGGATCGGGCCGAAGGCGCCCGTATAGGTCGCCGGGTTCGAGCGCGGGGTGCGGCCGATCGGCGACTGGTCGATGTCGATGACCTTGTCGAAGTTCTCCAGCCCCTCGATCCGCTCGTGCGAGGCCGGGGCGTCGCTGGCGTTGTTCAGGCGGCGCGCGGCGGCCTTGTACAGGGTCTCGATCGTGAAGGTCGACTTGCCGCCGCCCGACACGCCGGTGATGCAGGTGAAGGTGCCGACCGGGATCTCGCCGGTCACATCCTTCAGATTGTTGCCCTTGGCGCCGACGACCCGCAGCATCTTCTTCTTGCTGATCGGGCGGCGCTGTTCGGGCACCTCGATCTCGCGCACGCCGGTCAGGTACTGGCCGGTGACGCTGTTTGGATTGGCCATGATGTCGGCCGGCTTGCCCTCGGCCACGATCTCGCCGCCATGCACGCCCGCCGCCGGACCCATGTCGATCACGTAGTCGGCGGTGAGGATGGCCTCCTCGTCGTGCTCGACGACGAGGACCGAGTTGCCCAGGTCGCGCAGGCCCTGCAGCGACTGCAGCAGGCGGGTGTTGTCGCGCTGGTGCAGGCCGATCGACGGCTCGTCCAGAACGTAGAGCACGCCGGTCAGGCCGCTGCCGATCTGGCTGGCCAGGCGGATGCGCTGGCTCTCGCCGCCCGACAGGGTGCCCGAGCCGCGCGACAGGTTCAGATAGTCCAGCCCGACGTCGACCAGGAACCGCAGGCGATCGTTGATCTCCTTCAGGATCCGCCGGGCGATCTCCATCTGCTTGTCGGTCAGGTGGCCTTCCAGCGCCGTGAACCAGTCGCGGGCCGGGCGGATGGCCAGGTTCGAGACGGCGGCGATGTCCTGGCCGTGGATCTTCACCGCCAGGGCCTCGGGCTTCAGGCGCTTGCCATGGCAGACCTCGCAGGGCGTGTCGGACTGGTAGCGGCCCAGTTCCTCGCGGACCCAGCTGGAGTCCGTCTCGCGCCAGCGCCGCTCCAGGTTCGGCAGCACGCCCTCGAACGGCTTGGCGACCTCGTACTTGCGGGCGTTGTCGTCGTAGGTGAACTTGATCTTCTCTCCCTTGGAGCCTTGCAGCACCACCTGGCGGGCGCTTTCCGGCAGCTTGTGCCAGGGCTCGTCCATCGAGAAGCCGTAGTGGCGGGCCAGGGCCTGCAGGGTCTGGGTGTAGAGCGGCGAGGGGCCCTTGGCCCACGGCGCGACGGCCCCCTTGTGAAGCGAGCGATCCTTGTCCGGGATCACCAGGTCGGCGTCGAAGGCCAGCTTGGCGCCCAGGCCGTCGCAGGCCGGGCAGGCGCCCGCCGGGTTGTTGAACGAGAACAATCGCGGCTCGATCTCGGCGATGGTGAAGCCGCTGACCGGGCAGGCGAAGCGTTCGGAGAACAGCAGCCGGCGCGGCTCCTTCTCACCCTCCTCGACATTGGCCCACTCGGCGACGGCCAGGCCGTCGGCGAGACGGAGCGCCTGCTCCATCGAGTCGGCCAGGCGCTGCTCCATGCCCGGCTTGGTCACGATGCGGTCCACGACCACGTCGATGTCGTGCTTGAACTTCTTGTCGAGGGCCGGGGCGTCCTCGATCGGATAGAATTCGCCGTCGATCTTCAGCCGCTGGAAGCCGGCCTTCTGCCACTCGGCGATCTCCTTGCGGTACTCGCCCTTGCGGTCGCGCACGACCGGGGCCAGCAGGTAGAGGCGCGTGCCCTCGGGCAGGGCGGTGATCTTGTCGACCATCTGGCTGATGGTCTGGCTTTCGATCGGCAGGCCGGTGGCCGGCGAATAGGGCACGCCGACCCGCGCCCACAAAAGGCGCATGTAGTCGTGGATCTCGGTGACGGTGCCCACCGTCGAGCGCGGGTTGCGCGAGGTGGTCTTCTGCTCGATCGAGATGGCCGGCGACAGGCCCTCGATCAGGTCGACGTCCGGCTTGCTCATCAGCTCCAGGAACTGGCGGGCGTAGGCTGACAGGCTCTCGACATAGCGGCGCTGGCCCTCGGCGTAGATGGTGTCGAACGCCAGGGAGCTCTTGCCCGAGCCCGACAGGCCGGTCAGCACCACGAGCTCGCCCCGCGGGATGTCGACGCTGACGTCCTTGAGATTGTGCTCCCGCGCGCCGCGCACGCGGATGAAGTTCAGTTGTTCAGCCATGTTTTCCGGAACGCGTAGGGCCATGGAGGGGAGCCACGGCGAGACGGGTATATGTAGGGCGCGATCCGGCGATTAACACAAGAACAAGGTGCGAACAAACGTCGCGATGGCGGCAGCTGTCGGCAGACTGCTGACATCAGGTGTCAGCAGGGGCTCAAAGCCGCGCCGCCGCCAGGATCGGGCCGCCGTCGCGGGCCTGGACCAGCACCGCCGTGCGCAGGGCCGGGTCGGCCGGCGGCCGGGCCGCGAAGCCGACGGGGGCGCCGTTCCAGCCGCCCAGGCGAGTCAGCTCCACGACCACGTCGCGGTGGGGCAGGGTCTTGCCGTTGTTCTCGCCGCGCTGGATGGCCACCTGCCGGACGCGCGGGTCGTAGCGCACCAGCCAGACATCGGCGCCGGCCTTGGGCGCCTGGCCGGCCCCGATCTCGACCCGGCCCCGCGACAGGGCCACCGTGGCCTCCATGGCCGGGCGGGCGCGGCGCAGGGCCAGCTCGACGTCGCGGGCGTTGGTCCCGATCAGGTCCTCGCGGCCCTCGACCACCATCTGCGGCGTGCCCAGCTGGGCGTCCAGCCCGCGGGCATAGGCCTTCTGGCGGTCGGTGAAGGCCGGCTTGGCGAAGGTGTCCTTCCACCCGAGCTGGTCCCAGTAGGTGACGCCGAAGCTCAGGGCCAGCACGTCGGGCCGGTCGGCGATGGCGTTGAGGTTGGCGTTGGCCGGCGGGCAGGACGAGCAGCCCTGGCTCTGGAACAGCTCCAGCACCACCGGCCGCTGGGCCGTGCCGCCCGCGCCGGCGGTGGTCCAGGCCCCTACGGCGACCGCCAGGGCGGCGCCGGCCGCCAGGCTGGCCCAGGCTGTCTTGCGCATCGTCGGTCCGGTCATGGCGGCGTCCTCGTTGATCGTCGAGGGTCAGTTCGCGGCGGGACGGGCGAAGGTTACGGCGTTCACGAACAATAAACCGCCTTTGGAAGCGCAACCTTCAGCACCCGTGGCGTCTATGGCCGGACGGGGCGCGCATCGGGGCGCCGAACGAGGACGACGGGCGTGGCCAAGGCGGCGGCGAAGGACGATGCGAAGGCGCCCGCCAAGGGCAAGGCCGGCAAGGCCGCCAAGGTCGCTCGCCAGCGCTCCGAGATCGACGACGTCATCACCCTGGTGGTCTGCGTCGCCTGCACGATCTGGGCGTTCAAGATCATCGTCGATCTGGGCGTGCTGAGCTTCTGACGGTTCGCCAAAGCCGCGAGTCACCGCATGGCTTGGCGCGGGACGATCGGCGGGGGCGTGACGACGATGCTTTTCAAGGCGGCGATGGCGGCGATCTGCGCCGTGGTGCTGGGATGGAGCGGCGCGGCCGCGGCGCGTGGCGCCGACACCGTTCGGGTGGAGGGCGGCCTGATCGCGGGGACGGCCACCGACGGCGTCAGGGCGTTCTTCGGCGTGCCCTACGCCGCGCCGCCGGTCGGCGACCTGCGCTGGCGCGCGCCCCGTCCGGTGAAGCCCTGGAACGGCGTCAGGCCGGCGACCGCCTTCTCGCCGGTCTGCCGCCAGACCGCGCCGTGGATCACCGAACCCCAGAGCGAGGACTGCCTCTATCTGAACATCTGGGCGCCGGCCGCGCCGTCGAGCGCCAAGCGGCCGGTCATGGTCTGGATTCATGGCGGCGGCTTCTTCGGCGGTTCCGGGTCGCAGGCCCAGTATGATGGGGCGCGGCTGACCCGGCGCGACGTGGTCGTGGTGACGCTGAACTACCGCCTGGGCCTGCTGGGCTTCTTTTCGCATCCGGACCTGACGGCGGAGTCTCCGGATCGCGCGTCGGGCAACCAGGGCGTTCTCGACCAGATCGCCGCGCTGCGCTGGATTCACGACAACATCGCCGCCGTGGGCGGCGATCCAAGCCGCGTGACCATCATGGGCGAATCCGCCGGCGGCGAGTCGGTGGCGATCCTGGTCGCCTCTCCCCTGGCCAAAGGCCTGTTCCAGCGGGCCATCTCGGAGAGCGGCAACTATGGCCTGCCGCTCGACCCGGCCGAGGCGAGGCAGTTCGACATGGCCGAGGCCGAGGCGGCCGGGGCGGCCTTCGCCCAGGCCAACGGCGCGTCCGGGATCGCCGGTCTTCGCGCCTTGCCGGCGGAGCAGTTGCTGCGCGCCGCGTGGTCGCCGCGCACGGTGGTCGACGGCCATCTGCTGCGCGAGGACCTGACGACCCTCTATCGGGCGGGGCGCCAGAACAGGGTTCCGATCCTGGTGGGCTGGAACGCGGACGAGGGCAAGGACCTAGCGCCGGAGATCTTCGCCACCTCGCAGTTCACCGCCGAGCGCCACGCGGCCCTGCTGGAGGGGCTGCTGCACAAGAAGCCGTCCGCCGCCATGCTGGCCAAGTACCCGGCGCGCACCGACGCCGAGGCCCGGGCGTCGATCGATCGGTTCACGACGGATTACTGGGGCTGGCGGATCTGGTTCTGGGCCCGGCTGCAGGCGGCCCGGAACGGCGACAGGGCCTATGTCTACCATTTCGTCCATTCGCCGACCGAGCCCCTGGAGCCCTGCGGCTATGGCTGCAAGGCGGGCCATGGCGCCGAGATCCGCTATGTGTTCGACCAGCTGTGGCAGGATCCGCGCCCCTGGGGGGGGGACGACCGCCTGCTGGCCGACCAGATCGCCGGCTATTGGACCAATTTCGCCAAGAGCGGGGATCCCAACGGAGCGGGCCTGCCGCGCTGGACGCCGTTCGACGGATCCGATCGCACGATCCACCGTCTGGGCGCGCCGGCCGAGGCGGCCGAGCGGGGCGCGGTCGATTTCCGCGTGTTCGAGCCGTAGCGTCGTTAAGGGCTAGAGCATCGTGCGGAAAAGTGGACACCGGTTTTCCGCAAAAACGATGCGAAAACAAAAATCGAGAGCAAGTCGTGCGATTCCTAAATCGCGCGACTTGCTCTAGGGCGCGCCGGCCAGCGCCGCGTCCAGCGCCGCCGCCAGCCGCTGGGCGGCGATCGGCTTGGCCACGAAGCCGTCCATGCCGGCGGCCAGGTAGCGTTCGGTCTCGTGGGTCAGGACGCTGGCGGTGACCGCCAGGATCGGGGTGCGGACCCGGCCTTCGGCGGCCTCGCGGGCGCGGATCAGCCGGCCGGCCTCCAGCCCGTCCATGCCCGGCATGTGGATGTCCATCAGGATGGCGTCCCAGGACCCGCTCTCCCACAGGGCCACCGCCTCGTGGCCGTCGCGCGCCACGTCGCAGGCGACGCCCAGGTGGCCCAGCATGGCCTGGAGGACGGTGCGGTTGACGGCGTTGTCGTCGACGACCAGCATCTTCAGCGCGTCGCCCATCGCCGGGGCGTCCTCGGCCGCTTCGACGAGCGCCGGCTGAACTGGCGCCTCCAAGGCCGGACAGGGCGCGGAGAAGGTGAAGCAGGCGCCGCCTCGCGCCGGGCTCTCCAAGCCGATCTCGCCGCCCATCAGGGTCACCAGCTCGCGACAGATGGCCAGGCCCAGCCCGCAGCCGCCCGTGCGGCGGGTGCTGGACCCGTCGACCTGGACGAACCGTTCGAAGATCTGGGCGCGGCGGGCCTCAGGCACGCCCACGCCGGTGTCGGTGACGGCGCAGGCCAGGGTCGCTGAGTCGCCGCCGACGCGCACGACCACCTGGCCCGCGTCGGTGAACTTGATGGCGTTGGCGATCAGGTTGCTCAGCACCTGGCGCAGCCGGGCGGCGTCGCCGTCGCGCCAGCCGCCGGCCCCGGGCGCGACCTCGAGGGTGAAGTCCAGGCCCTTGTCGTGGGCCAGGCCGCCATAGAGCTGGCGCAGGGCGCCGGCCAGGGCGTCCAGGTCGAACGGGGCGCGGACGATCTCCATCTTGCCCGCCTCGATCCGCGAGATGTCGAGCACGGCGTTGATCACGTCCAGCAGGGCGGCGCTGGAGTCGTGGACCACGGCCAGGCGAGCGCGCTGCCGGGCCGACAGCGGGTCGCGCGCCATGGCCTGGGCCATGCCCAGCACGCCGTTCAGGGGCGTGAACATCTCGTGGCTCATGGTTTCTAGGAACTCGGTCTTCACGCGGCTGGCGGCCTGCGCGGCGACGGCCAGGTCCTGGGCCTCGGTGCGCAGGCGGCGGTTCTCCTCGAGCTCGGCCTCGAGCTTGCGGTTGAGGGCGTCCGACGCCAGGCGGGCCCGCAGCTCGCGCAGCACCGCGCCGCGCATCAGGGTCGACATGCCCAGGGCGGCGAAGACGCCGGCCACGCCGATGAAGCCGTACTGACCGATCAGGTCGCCGGGCGCATGGCGGACCATGACCGCCAGGGCGAGGATCGCGGCGCCGACGCTGACCAGGGCCACGCGCCGGGTCGGGGCCGAGGTGGCGAACACCAGGGCCAGCAGCACGAAATAAACCAGCTTCGCCGGCTCGAAATGCAGGGTCTGATAGGCCGCGACATTGGCCAGGAACAGGGCGTTCATCGCCAGGGCGGCGGCTTCCAGGGCCGGGATCCCCGGCGACCGGGCCTTCAGCCGGCGCCAGAGCTGGAAGCCGGTCGCGGCGGCGACCAGCGCCAGCCCCTCCAGCACGGCCAGGGCCGCGCCCTTTTCATAGAAGGGGTGGGACAGGCTGATCAGGCCGTAATAGGCCGCGGCGGCCGCCAGATAGCCACGCAGGATCGGCACGTAGGAGCTGGCGATCTCCCGGCTGGGTATCGGTTCCGGCTTGCCGATCGTCCGCTTCATGAGCCCCCCGCGCCTTTTCACCCCTGGCTTGAGCGCAAGCCTAGACGGTCGGGGTTAAGTGGCGATTGAGATTGTTATCGTTCCCGAGCGAAGTTCGAGGCGGAGACGCTAGGCGCGGTCGATCCGGGCGGCGTAGCAGCCGGGCTTGGCGTAGTGAGCGTGCAGATAGGCCACGCCGGGGTCGGCCAGCATCCGTTCGATCACCGGTTCGGCCGCCGCGCCCTCGACGACGTCGGCGTCGCGCAGCATGCCGGCCGCGTCGAAACCGCGGAGCGACAGCAGCCGGCGGCGCAGGGCCGGGGGCAGGGCGTCGGTGGTCGAGGCCGGGGCTTGCGCCGCCTCGCGCACATAGATGGCGTAACGCGAGCGGAACGGGGTGTCGGCGGCCTGGTGCTCGTGGTTCAGCAGGATCAGGGTCTCGCCTGGCGCCGCGTCGTCCAGGGTGACGCGGCAGGGGAAGGCGAACGGCGCGTCGGCGACGACGCGCAGCATGCCCCGCTTCGCCAGGGCCGCGTCGTCGAGGGCGAACAGCGGCGCGAACGGTTCGAGCGGCAGGCTGGAAACGGTGAAAGACATGGGAACCTCCTGTTCTGGCGACCCGTTGTGGCGCCGTCCCCCGGGGGGCGACACCCGATCCTTGCGGTTGCATCGAAGCTTGCCGAACGTCGGTCGATCGCCTAGAACGTCCGTGCCCGAAACCCCGGGTCAACCGATGGAGGCAGCCATGGACATTGCGATGGACGACCGTTTCGCCCTTTCCGCAGCCCTGACCGTGGTTTCCCATGCCCGCCTTCATCACCCTGGATTCCGTTCGCGCCGACACGCCTGACGGCCGCGTCCTCTTCGACAATCTGAACCTGACGATCGGGGCCGAGCGTATCGGCCTGGTCGGCCGCAACGGCGTAGGCAAGTCCACGCTGCTGTCGCTGATCGCCGGGACCGCCGCGCCCGTCTCGGGAACGGTCAACCGCGCCGGCGTGGTCGGGGTGCTGCCCCAGCTGCACGCCCCGCCGCCGGGCGCGCGCCTGGCCGACCTGCTGGGCGTCGGCCCCGCCTGGGACCGGCTGTGCCGCATCGAGGCCGAGGAGGGCGGGCCTGAAAGCCTTCAGGACGACCTGGCCGAGGCCGACTGGACCCTGCCCGGCCGCGTCGCCGCCGCCCTGGGCGAGGTGGGGCTGTCGCGCTGGGATGCGTCCCGCCCGGCCGCCAGCCTCAGCGGCGGTCAGATGACCCGCGCGGCCCTGGCCGGCCTGCTGATCGCCGCCCCGGACGTGATCCTGCTGGACGAGCCGACCAACAATCTGGACGCTGCGGCCCGCAGCCTGCTGGCCGACGTGCTGCGGCGCTGGAAGGGCGGGGCGGTGGTGGTCAGCCACGACCGGACCCTGCTGCGCGGCATGGACCGCATCGTCGAGCTGTCCAGCCTGGGCGCGACCAGTTACGGCGGCGGCTACGACCTCTATGCCGAGCGCAAGGCCCAGGCGGTGGCCGCCGCCGAGCACGACCTGGAGACGGCCGAGCGCCAGGTGCGCCAGGCGGCCCGCGAGGCCCAGGTCGCCCGCGAACGCAAGGCGCGCCGTGACGCCGCCGGCCGCCGGTTCGCCGCCAAGGGAAGCGAGCCGAGGATCCTGCTGGGGGCCCAGGCCGAGCGGGCCGAGCTGAGCGGCGCGCGCGACGGAAGACTGGCCGACCGCGCCGCCCAGGACGCCGCCCAGGCCCGCGAAGCCGCCGACGCCCGAGTCGAGCGCCTGCGCCGCCTGGCCTTCGACCTGCCGTCCTGCGGTCTTCCGGCCGGGCGCATGGTGCTGGACTTCGACGGCGTCGGTTTCGCCTATCCGGGCGGGCCGCCGGTGCTGGCGGACCTGAGCTTCCGCCTGGCCGGCCCCGAGCGCGTGGCCCTGGTCGGCGGCAACGGGGCGGGCAAGTCGACCCTGATCCGGCTGGCGACCGGCGGCCTGGCGCCGACGTCGGGCTCGGTGACGCGCGGCGTCCCCGCGGCCCTGCTGGACCAGCGCGTGGCGGTGCTGGACGAGACCCAGACCATCCTGGAGAACTTCCGCCGCCTGAACCCGGCGGCCGGCGCCAACGAGGCCCACGCCGCCCTGGCCCGGTTCCTGTTCCGCAACCTCGCCGCCCACCAGCTGGTGGCCACGCTCAGCGGCGGCGAGCGCCTGCGCGCCGCCCTGGCCTGCGTGCTGATGGCCGCCGACCCGCCGCAGCTGCTGATCCTGGACGAGCCGACCAACCACCTGGACCTCGACTCCGTCGAGGCGGTGGAGAGCGCCCTGGCCGGCTATGACGGCGCCCTGCTGATCGCCAGCCACGACGAGGATTTTCTCGACGCGGTGGGAGTGGAGCGGCGGATCGAACTCCCGTCCCGGTGACGTACGCATCATGGTTTGTTGCTAATCACTCTCAACAGCAGCTATACGGCGCCTCAGTTTGAATTGCCGGGGCGTCGATCATCATGCGGACCATCCCAACCCAGGGCCCTCGCGCCGCCGCCTTGGCCGGCCTGAGCCTGCTGGCCCTGGCGACCGCCACCGTGGCCCAGGCCGCGGACAAGGCCGAGACGACCGACGTCGACCAGCTGGTGGTCACCGCCGCCCGCACCATCCTGCCGGCCAGCGCCCTGCCGCTGACCGTCGACGTCATCGATTCCGAGGCCCTGTCGCAGCAGGTCGGAATCGGCGGCTCGATCGTCGACGCCGTCTCGACCCTGTCGCCGTCGTTCTCGCCCACCCGCCAGAAGTTGTCGGGGGCCGGCGAGACCCTGCGCGGCCGCTCGCCCCTGTACGCCATCAACGGCATTCCGCAGTCGACCCCGATCCGCGACGGCTCGCGCGACGGTTACACGATCGATCCGTTCTTCATCGACCGGGTCGAGGTGATCTACGGCTCCAACGCCCTGCAGGGCATCGGCGCCACCGGCGGCGTGGTCAACCAGGTCACCGTCGGGCCGCCCCGCGCGGACGGCGTCAGCGGCAAGATCCTGACCCAGGCCACGGCCGGCCATGACCTGGGCGACAGCGTCGGCGGCAAGGTCGCCGGCCTGGTCGCCTGGCGCGGCGGCCCGTTCGACGCCACCGCCGGCGTCGCCTATGACGCGCGCGGCGCCTATTACGACGCCGACGGCCGCCGCCTGGGCATGGACAACACCCAGGGCGACGTCCAGGATTCCAAGGCCTTGTCGTTCTTCGCCCGGCTGGGCTGGCAGCTGGGCGACGACACCCGCCTGGACGTGGTGGCCAACCGTTTCGAGCTGAAGGGCGACGGCGACTACGTCACCACCACCATTTCGGCCCGGAACCCCGTCCCAGCGACCAACGGCAATCGCCAGACCTACCTGCCGACCACCAGCTTCCGCGGCGTCCAGCCCGGCCAGCCGGCCGCCAACCGGGTCGAGACGGTCTCGGCCTCTCTGACCAACACCGACCTGATGGGCGGCAACCTGATCGCCCAGCTGTTCTTCAACCGCTCGCGCGACACCTTCGGCGGCGATATCAACGACACGTTCCAGGACGCCGCGATCGCGCCGAAAGGCACGCTGTTCGACCAGTCGTCCAACCGCTCGCGCAAGCTGGGCGCGCGGGTCAGCTACGAGCGGGCCGTTCCGGGGATCCAGGGCCTGACCGGCACGGTCGGCCTGGACGCCATCAACGACCGCACCGAGCAACTGCTGATCGAGACCGGCCGCGCCTGGGTGCCCCCGACCCGGTTCCAAAGCGTCGCGCCGTTCGTGCAGGGCAACCTTTCGCTGCTGGACGACAAGGTGCACCTGGCCGGCGGGGTGCGGTTCGAGAACGTCGAACTGAAGGTCGACGACTTCACCACCCTGGCCTTCTACGGCGCGCGCAAGGTGGCCGGCGGCAATCCGGATTTCAAGGCGACCCTGGCCAACGGCGGGATCGTGGTCGAGCCGGTTCGGGGCCTGCGCCTCTACGCCAGCTACGCCGAGGGCTACACCGTGCCCGACGTCGGCCGGATCCTGCGCGCCATCAATATCGACGGCGTCGACGTCGACTCCTACCTGAACATCGAGCCGATCGTGTCCAACAACCGCGAGATCGGCGCCGAGCTGAAGCGCGGGCCGTTCGACGCCAGCGTCAGCTACTTCTGGTCGGCCTCGAAGCTGGGCCAGCTGCTGGTCAAGAACAGCGGCGGCGTCTTCGACGTCCAGCGCCAGCGGGTCGAGATCGAGGGCCTGGAAGCCAATGTGAAGGCCCGCACGCCCGTGCCTGGGCTGGTGGTCTCCGCCGGCTACGCCCACCTGAAGGGCCGAACCGACACCAACAAGGACAACAGGGTCGACACCGACCTGGACGGCGCCAACATCTCGCCCGACCGCCTGAACCTGGCCGCCGACTATCAGGGCGGCAAGTGGGGCCTGCGCCTGCAGATCCAGTCCTACATCCGGCGCGACATGCAGGACGCCCTGGTGAAGGACAACTTCGCCGGCTACACCCTGGCCGACGCCTTCGTGCGCTACCAATTGCCGGTGGGCGCGCTGTCGCTGGGCGTCCAGAACCTCTTCAATAGCCAGTACATCTCCTACAACTCCGACACCACGGCGCCGGCGGTCGACCGCTATTTCGCCGGGCGCGGGCGGACGGCGACCCTGGGCTGGGAAGCGCGCTTCTGATGAAGGTCGTCCGGCTCATCCACCGCTGGACCGGCGGGCTGATCGGCCTGCTGTTGGCCCTGATGGGGCTGAGCGGCGCGCTGCTGGTGCACGAGGACGCCTTCCTGCGCGCCACCGTGCCGCACGCCGCCGACGCCCAGCGCCAGGACGCCGCCACGCTGGGCGCCGCCGCCACGCGGATCTTCGCGGCCAAGGACCGCCCACGCTCGATCGTGCTGGCCAGCCAGCGCCTGGGCCTGCACAAGCTGGCCTACAAGGGCGAACACGGGGCCTATGCCGACCAGGACGGCGCGATCGTCCAGAGCTGGACCTCCAACTGGGCCCGGCCGGAGGTCTGGTTGTTCGACTTCCACCACCATCTGTTCAACGGCGATGCGGGCGAGGTCGTCGGCGGGATCGCCGGGCTGGCGGGGCTGGGCTTCGTAGGCACGGGCCTATGGCTGTGGTGGCCGACCCGGCGGATGTTCCATGTCCGGCCCTGGCCGCGGATGATGAAGCGGGCGGCCATCGTCCATCACCATCGCGACCTGGGCGCGCTGGCGGCGCCGCTGCTGATCCTGTCGCTGACCACGGGCGCGGCGATGGACCTGAAATGGTTCTCCGAGGCGCTTCGGGCGCCGTTCTCGTCGGCCGCCGCGATGAAGGCCGCCTCGGCCCCGCCGAAGATCAAGGGCGGCAAGCTGGCCGCGGACCTGGACTGGACGGCGGTGATCGCCCGGGCCCAGGCCCGTTATCCGGGGGCCGAGATCCGCACCATCGGCCTGCCGGCCAAGCCGGGCGGTCTGATCTCGGTGCGCCTGCGCCAGCAGGCCGAATGGCTGCCCAACGGCCGCACCATGGCCTGGTTCGACCCGGCGACCGGCAGGATGGTCGCCGACCGTGACGCCCAGGGCCTGCCGCTGGGCTCGCGCATCGCCAATCTCGACTACCCGCTGCACGCGGCCAAGGTGGGCGGCCTGCCGTATCGGCTGGTGATGACGGTGTCGGGCCTGGTCCTGACCCTGCTGGGCACGGTGGCGGTGGCGACGTTCTGGGGCAATCCGACCGGCAGCCTGAAGCGGCGACGCAAGGCGCCCCCTTCCGCCAGCTGACCCGAAGGGGGAGTTTCCGGAAAAACACTCTATGAGTGTACTCCCGAGTTCGCGCGAACTAGGATCGCCGGGCGCGCCGCGACGGGGTCCGCCCGCCGGGCTCGACGGGAGGCGACCATGCGCAAGACTTCGGTGATCACCGCAGGTGTTTTGGCTTTCGGTGCAAGCTTAGCGACCTTCAGCGCGGCGCAGGCTCAGGGGCCCGTCCCCCGCGCCGACCCGCCGCTGCGGCTGCAGCCCCGGCCCGTGGGACAGGTGCTCAAGATTCCGAAGATCACCCTCAGCCCCGCGGCGGTGGAGCGGATCTGGGTCGGCAAGTTCACCGCGGCGTTCATGGCCCGGTGCGCCGATCACGCCGTGGGCTGCGCGGTGGCGGCGATCGGCTCCAGCGGCGTCACCTCGGAGGCCGCTGACGGCGCCGCGCGTCGGGCGCCCGACTTCGCGCCGCGCGCGATGACCGCGGGCGACGTCATCACCATGGCCAGCGTCAGCAAGACCTTCACCGCCGCCACCCTGTTGAAAATCATCAGCGACAAGAAGGTCATCGTGAACGGTAAGCCGACGGCGATCAGCGTGGACGACAAGATCGCGCCCTATCTTCCCAAGAGCTGGACGCTTTCGGAACCGGCCAAGACCCTGACCTTCCGCCAACTCCTTCGACACCAGAGCGGACTGGAGTGCGGCGGGATTTCCTACGCCCAGCTGAAGACCTGCTTCGCCACGACCAAGCTCGACGGGGCCAAGACCTATCATAACGAGAACTTCGCCGTCATGCGGATGATCATTCCGATCATGTACGGCTCGCCCGTTCGCGTGAACATGACCGATATGCTGGCCAAGGAGGCGGCGGGCGATCCTGGGCCGATCGCGGCCTATTACGGCGCGCGCTACCGCAGCATCGTCAACACGGTGGTCTTCTCCAAGGCTGGATTGCCGACCCTGGAGTGCAAGGTCCAAGGTCGCGCGCCCGCACTCAGCTACAAGTCAGCCACGACCCACAAATGGGACTTCAGCAGCGTGCTGCCCGGAGAAAGCTGGGGCGACATGAGCGACTACTGCGGGTCGCAAGGCTGGTTCATGTCGGCGCGCCAGATGGCCGCCGCGATGCGGGCGATCAACACCCCCGGCCTCGTGATGCCGGCCGCCGCCCTGACCCAGATGCAGGGCGAGCAACTGGGCGTCTATGCTTCGGGGGACCTGGGCAAGGGCGTCTCGTCCTGGTCGCACGGCGGCTACCATCCGGCGGAGTGGAACAAGGGTGAGATCAACACCATCATCGTCCACTTCAGCAACGGCGTCAGCGCGGGGGTGATCGTCAACTCGCCCTACAAGGGCGCGACCGTCGATGCCGGCGGCGACCTATGGGGCGACTTGGTGCAGGCCGCCTTGACCGCGGGGCCGTAGGGCCGGCCGGGGCGTGGCGTCGCCCGAGCCGGCGACGTCACGCCCGCTGGTTCAGCGTGATCGCCGTGCCGTTCTGCCGATAGGCCGCGCCCTGGGCGCTGGGGCCGTACCCTGACGCCGTCGGCCGTTGTTCGGCGACCTCCTGGGCGATGGCGCGGACCAGGCCCTCGGTGACGGTCTTGGCGGCGGTCACCGCGCGGCCCTGGCGGGCCAGGACGGCGTCGAAGGCCTCGGTGGCGCGCACCAAGCGCTGGCGGCGCTGGAGGCTGGCGCCCGACACCAGGGCGACATTGCCCCGCACCCGGGTCGACTCGTGGCGATAGAGATTGGCCAGCTTGGCCACCTCGTCGACATATTGCGCGGCTTCGTGCGGGCGGCGGGCCTCGAAGGCGGCCGACTGCCGGGCGATCAGGTCGGTCAGGCGCTCGGTCAGGATGATCAGCTGTTCGACGCGGTCGTCGCAGTCGAGGGCGGTGAGGGCCATGCGGGCTACTCCTTCAGACCTTGCATCTTCAGCATTTCCTTCTGCACGGCGGCGGCCACGCCGACGCCGCCGGCCTTGGAGACCTGCTTGGCCATCTCCTCGGCCAGAAGGGACTTGAACATCTCCTCGCCGGTCCCGCCGCCGCCGATCTCCGGCGTCTTCATGCCGGCGGTCATCGACTGCATCATCACCGACAGGAACGAGGCCTCGAACTTCTGCGCCGTCTCGCGGATCTTGCCGCGCTTGAGCAGCTCGGCGGTCGAGGCGGCGGTCGGACCGACCGTGTCGAGGGCGGGCGCGGCGATCGTCGACAGGCTCATCACATCACCTCGATGTCGGCTTGCAGGGCGCCCGCGGCCTTGATGGCTTGCAGGATCGAGATCATGTCGCGCGGGGTGACGCCCAGGGCGTTGAGGCCGCCGACCAGGCTCTTGAGCGAGGCGCCGCCGCCCAGGGTCAGCAGCTTGCGGCCCTTTTCCTCGTCGACGCTGACGGTCGATTGCGGGACGATGGCGGTCCGGCCCTGGCTGAACGGGGCCGGCTGGCTGACGGCCGGGGTCTCCTGGACCGAGATGGTCAGGTTGCCCTGGGCGATCGCCACCTGGCTGATGCGGACGTCGTCGCCCATGACGATGACGCCGGCCACCTCGTCGATGATCACCTTGGCCGGGGCGTCGGGCTCGACCTCCAGGTTCTCGATGGCGGTGACGAAGCTGATCATGTCCATGCCGGCCGGCGGACGGACCGCGACGATGGTCGGGTTCTGAGCCTGGGCGCAGTTGGCGAAGCGCTGGTTGATGGCGTCGGCGATGCGGCGCGAGGTGGTGAAGTCGGGGTTGCGCAGGGTCATGCGCAGCACGTCCATGTTCACCATCTGGAAGCCGGTCTCCTTTTCGATGATGCCGCCGGCGGCGATCCGGCCCGCGGTCGGCACGCCCTTGGTCACCGAGCTGCCCGAGGCCCCGCCGGCCGAGACCGAGCCGGTCTGCACCGAGCCCTGCGCCACCGCATAGGTCTGGCCGTCGGCGCCCTGCAGCGAGGTGACCAGCAGGGTGCCGCCCAGCAGGCTCTTGGCGTCCCCCAGGGTCGAGACCGTGACGTCCATGCGCGCCCCGGCCGCCGAGAACGGCGGCAGGTTGGCCGTGACCATGACGGCGGCGGTGTTCTTGGTGTTGAGGTTGCCGTCGCGGACGTTGACGCCCTGGCGCTCGAGCATGGCCTCCAGGCTCTGCTTGGTCATCGGCGCGTTGCGCAGGCTGTCGCCCGAACCGTTCAGGCCCACGACGATGCCGTAGCCGACCAACTGGTTGTCGCGCACGCCCTCGAAGGCGACGATGTCCTTGATCCGCGACTTGGCGTCGGCGGGAGAGGCGACCAAGGTGACGGCGGCGAGGGCGAGGCTCAGAACGGAGGCGAACAATGAACGAGACATGGCGATCCTGCGGCGGGGTGGGGTCCCCGCGCCGTCCCATGCCAGAACCGGGCCAGATTTAAACTTGGAAAAAATTCAATGAAATCAGTCAGAAGGTGGCGATTTCCTGCCTGCGACATTCTGCTTCGGCAGATTCTGCCCGGCATTAACCATACCGCAAGCGCCGCCCAGCAAGATGTGGTTAACGGGAAGGGGTGACTCCCTTGTTTCGTCGTCGGAGCAGCGTTTCGTCATGAAGGTTTCCAGCACGGGAGGCGCGGGCGCGATTGGCGCATCGCGGGCCAAACCGACGGTCGGCGGATCGGGCTTTTCCCTGCCTTCGGTCGGCGGGACGAGCGCGGCCAGCGGCGTGGCCCAGGCGGGCGGCGTGGCCGGGATCGGGTCGCTGGACGCCCTGCTGGCTTTGCAGGCCGACCTGGATCCGACGGAGCGCAAGCGCCGGGCGGTCAAGCGGGCCGGCGGCCTGCTGGACCTGCTGGACGCCCTGAAGCTGGCCACCCTGGACGGCGAGGTCTCGACCGGCACGCTGTCGCGGCTCAAGAGCGCGGTTCGCGAGCATCGCGAGGCCACCGACGACCCCAAGCTCGAGGCCATCCTCAACGAGATCGAGACCCGCGCGGCCGTCGAGGCGGCCAAGCTCGAGCAGGCGCGGCTGGGCTGAGAACGCCGATGAAACCGTATCTTGAAGAACACGGTTCATCGAATATCCCCAGAATCGTGTCATCCATGCACGGGGCTGAATGTCGCGCTCACGCGACGTTCATTGAACCGGGCTATCGTTTTGGTATAAGCACCCGGCCTGACCAGGGCGGAGTTCATCGGGGCGTGAGGCGTTAATGCAAACGGCCACTGTTCTTAAGGTACCAGACTCGTATCGTCCTTCGGACGACGAGCCTTTCATGAACGAGCGTCAGCTTGAGTATTTCAAGCAGAAGCTCCTAGCCTGGAAAGAAGAGATCCTCCGCGAATCTCGCGAGACGGTTTCCCACTTGCAGACTGAAACTGAAAACCATGCCGACCTCGCCGATCGCGCGTCGTCGGAAACTGACCGGGCGCTGGAGCTTCGCACCCGGGATCGTCAGAGAAAACTCATCTCCAAGATCGACCAGGCGTTGCGCCGGGTCGAGGACGGTTCCTACGGCTATTGCGAAGAGACCGGCGAGCCGATCGGTTTGGCCAGACTGGACGCGCGGCCCACCGCGACGCTCAGCCTGGAGGCCCAGGAACGCCATGAACGCCGGGAACGGGTTCACCGCGACGACTGAGACCCTTCAAGGGATCTCGACTGAATGTGTTTTGGAACGGCCTCGCCCTCAACAGGGCGGGGCCGTTTTCGTTTGAACCGCTCATCCCGGCGAATGCCGGGATGAGCGGATCTAGATTACCACAGCGTCGCCGCCGCGCGTTCCGGCCAGGCCCTGTCGTAGTCCGCCCCGCCGACCGCATCCGCGCTCATCGCCGCCAGCATCGCGCCGGGCGTGGGCAGGGACCGGGGATCCAGGTGCGCGTCGGCGTTCCACAGCCCCGAGCGGACGATGGCGCGGGCGCATTGGAAATAGGCCTCGGCCACGGTGACCACCAGGCAGGTGCGCGGCGCCTTGCCGTCGACCGCGAAGCTGGCCAGCAGCTCGGGATCGGCGCTGATCACGGCCTGGCCGTTGACCCGGAAGGTCGTGCCCGAGCCGGGGATCAGGAACATCAGCGCCACGCGCGGATCGCGGACCACGTTGCGCAGGCTGTCGATGCGGTTGTTGCCGCGCCGGTCGGGCAGGATCAGCGTCCGCTCGTCCTGGATGCGGACAAAGCCGGGCTGGTCGCCGCGCGGGCTGCAGTCCAGCCCCTCGGGGCCGACGGTGGCCAGGGCCAGGAACGGCGAGGCCTCGATCAGGGCGCGATAGTGCGGGGTGATGCGGTCGGCGACCTTGACGGTCGAGGCCGGGGCGGGGGCCGGCGTGTAGAGCGCCTCGAGGGCTTCGAGCGTGTCGACGATCATGGGCGGCTCCCCTGCGGGCCGCCAGCATAGCCGTCGGGGGGCGGCGGCGCCTAGGCGCCGGCGGCCATGGCGCAGGCCTCGGCCAGGCGGTGGGGCGAGATCGGCTTGTCGACCACGGCGCGGGTGCGCGCGCCCAGCTGGTCGGCGTTACCGGTCACGTAGACCACGGGGATCGGCCCCAGCCGGGCCAGGATCGCGGTGACCGCCTCCACGCCCGTGCCGCCGACGATGCGATAGTCGGCCGTGATCAGGTCCGGCGGCCGGCGCAGGGCGCAGTCCAGCGCTTCCTGAGGGCTTTCCGCGATATCGAAGCTGTCGAACCCCTGCTCGCCAAGCAGGGCCTCGACTTCCATCGCGATGAGGATTTCATCCTCTATGATCAAAGCATGTCTGTGGGACATGAGCACTGCACGCCACCGCTTTTCAAAATCGTCCCTGGCCTTAGTAGAAACCTATGATTCTCTTCTGCGCTAACGGTTTTTACGGCTCAGCTTGTCTAAAATGTCGCAGGCGTGCTGTTGCGTCTTGTTCTCATCATGCAAGTTCTTCCAGGTGTTGTGTGTGATCACAATAAGACGCGCAGGGTCTTGTCTATTTTGTACGAAGTCAGGGATTAACCCTATTTTGTAGAACGCGGTCCGGCGAGCGTCGGTCTCTTGCCTCTCCCTGCGGGATTTGCGCTATGCAGAGCAAAACATCAGACCAGAAAAGCAGGAGCGCGCCCGCATGCCGCAAGACCCCCTGATCCTGAGCGAGAAGCGCGGCCACGTCGCGATTCTCACCCTCAACCGGCCCGACGCCCTCAACGCCCTGGGCGCGCCCGGCGACGGCGACCAGGTCGCGGCCGCCTGCGAGGCGATCAACGACGACCAGGAGATCCGCTGCGTGATCCTGACCGGTGCGGGCCGGGCGTTCTCGGCCGGCGGCGACGTCAAGGCGATGAAGGCGCGCGAAGGGGCGTTCGGCGGCAACGGCGTCAAGGTCCGCGACGGCTACCGCAAGAACATCCACCGCATCGTGCGGGCCATCTACGGCCTGGAGGTCCCGTCGATCGCGGCGGTCAACGGCGCGGCCATCGGCCTGGGCTGCGACGTGGCCTGCATGACCGACATCCGCATCGCCGCCGACACCGCGAAGTTCGGGGTCACCTTCCTGAAGCTGGGCCTGATCCCCGGCGACGGCGGGGCCTGGCTGATGCCGCGCACCATCGGCATGAGCCGCGCCGCCGAGCTGCTGTTCACCGGCGACGTGATCGATGCGGCCAAGGCGGAGGACTGGGGCCTGATCAGCAAGGCCGTGCCGGCCGAGACCCTGATGGACGAGGCCATGGCCCTGGCCACGCGGATCGCCCAGCAGCCGCCCCACGCCCTGCGCATGGCCAAGAGCCTGCTCAAGCACGGCCAGACCGCCAGCTACGACACCCTGATGGAGATGAGCGCCGCCGCCCAGGCCATCGCCCATCACACCGACGACCATATGGAGGGCGTCGACGCCATCCTCGAAAAACGCCAACCCAACTTCCGGGGCTCGTGACCATGGGCAAGGAGGCCAGGGGCGTCTGGGGCCAGCTGTCGGACGGCGAGAGCGACGGCAAGCTGCTGTGGGAGCCGCCCAAGCTGATCTTCCGCGGCGCCGTGCGCGGCATCTACCAGGGCCACGCCCTGCGCGATCTGCGGGTCGAGGGCGACGACCTGGTGCTGACCGACGGCACGCGTTTCACCCTGGAGCCGGGCCAGGCCGGCAAGTGGCTGCACGCCATCCAGAACCCGCCCGGGCGGCTGGACAAGCTGGGCGTCAAGGCCGGCCAGACGGTGGTGGTCGAGGGGATCGACGACGCCGAGTTCCTGGACGAGCTGTCGACCCGCGCCCCGCCGGTCGAGGCCTACGAGGACATCGACCTGCTGTTCCTCGGCGTCGAGGACCTGGCCGATTTCGACCAGATGGAGGACCTGGTCGGCGGGCTGGCGGCCAAGGGCGCGATCTGGATCGTCGCCAAGAAGGGCAAGGGCGCGCCGCTGAAGGACGTCGAGATCCTGGCCGCCGCCCGCGAACGGGGGTTGGTCGACACCAAGGTCTGCGCGTTCTCGAAGACCCACACCGCGCTGCGGTTCGTGCGGCGCAAGGGCGGGGCGGCGGTCAAGGCGGCGCCGGTCGAGGACGACGACGCGGGGTTCGACGACGAGGACTAGGCGTCGGAATTGTCCGGCAGGCGGCTTTCGATCCGAGTCGGACGCTACCTGCCAGGCCGATGCCCGTCCCATGGCTCAGGTGATCGAACATATTGGAGCGGCCAGACACCTTGCCTAGAGCGCCCACACTGGGGGCAGGGACGTTCGCTCGGTGGGTCGCCCGGCCAGTAATTGCCGTATCGATGGCCGCTTATGTGTAGTTTGCAGCGCGGACACTTGACCTGGAGAGCCAGGGCGCCGGCAGCCATGCCGCCAGCAAGCAGGAGTGCCCGCGCCCAGCCCGCAACATCGAGCATTACGGCGCCAAAAAGCATCAATCCCGCGACCGCCATGAGTCCGTAAAACCAACGCATGCCCGATCTCCAACCTTCGCAGTCTAACGCAGGTCGCGGCGCCGCGACCACGAAAGCCTGAAACCCACCCTTGGCGGATCTTCGGGATGTCCGCTGGTTGGAAGCCACCATCCGCCCCGGATGGGGCCGCGCCTTAAAGCCTTGGTGGATCGGAGCTCTGGCGTCTGGCCGTGTCAAGGACGGCGCGTCGCGCCGCCGCGACGCGGCCGCCGGAGGCGGTCCTTGACACGGCCAGACGCCAGAGCAGGCTCGCCATCAAGGTTTCAAGGCGCGGCCTCGCCGCCGCGGGCGGAGGGCGTCAGGGGCTCGTTGTCACCCTCTCCCAGCGGGAGAGGGAGGGGCCCAAGCGTAGCTTGGGAGGGTGAGGGATTACACCCTGACCGATTTCACACCGAGCCCGTGCCGGCGCGCCGGTCGGCGGTTTACGCCCTCACCCTCCCACCGCTGCGCGGCGGGCCCCTCCCTCTCCCCACGGGAGAGGGTTGGAAATGACTTATGCTCAGCGGATAGCCAACAAAGTCTCAGGATTTCAACGCCCTGAACTTTCTCGACCCGATTTGGTCCCCACCCTTCCAGATCGCCGTATCCTGGTGTCACCTCGTCGCGGGGAAAGGGCGCATGGCCAGCGACCGATGCGGCGGCGGGGGGCGATCGAGCGGGACTGGGCTGGAGGGGGTTACTCCAGCGTGTCCGGGGCCTTCCATCGTTGGGGAGCCCGCCCGCCGTCGG
>Ga0209564_1000945_pt1 | contig 37432 bp, 31 predicted proteins | sample AraplaCol_mMF_r2_FD_184272 | JGI IMG/M metagenome (GOLD analysis project Ga0209564, IMG submission 184272) | Arabidopsis root microbial communities from North Carolina, USA - plate scrape MF_Col_mMF_r2 (SPAdes) (version 3) | ecosystem: Host-associated > Plants > Roots > Endosphere | place: USA...
TCGAATAGAATGCAACAATTGTATCGAGGCGGCGTTGCTTATTCGCGTACAAGGCAAAATCGCAGCCTATGGCAAACCCCAAAAACCCTCAACTGGACAGCCGACAGCTCCAAATCGAGGACACCGACGACGCATCACCGGCCTGCGTCATGACATTCAATGCCAACGATCCCAGCGGAGCCGGTGGACTGACCGCCGATATTGCCTCCATCACCTCGGCCGGCGCCCATCCGCTGGCGGTTGTAACAGGCGCTTATGTGCGCGACACGGCCGAAATCTTCGACCATTTTGCCTTCGACGAAGAAGCTGTAACAGACCAGGCCCGCTCGGCGCTTGAGGACATGCCGGTATCGGCCATCAAGGTCGGCTTTGTGGGCAGCCCCGAAAACATCTCGACCATCGCCGAAATCGCCTCGGACTATGCAGACGTTCCGCTGATCGCCTATATGCCCAATCTTTCGTGGTGGGAAGAAAGCGAGATTGACAGCTACTTGGACGCCTTTCGCGAGCTGATGCTGCCGCAGACAACGGTGTTGGTCGGCAACCACAGCAGCCTGTGGCGCTGGCTGTTGCCCGACTGGCCCGGCGAGCGCAATCCTTCGGCCCGGGACATCGCAAAAGCCGCCGCCGATCTTGGCGTTCCCTACACCCTGGTGACCGGCGTTCCCATGCCCGACCAGTTCATCGACAACGTGCTGGCCACGCCGCAGGCGGTGCTCTACAGCGAAAAGTTCGAGCGTTTCGAAGCAGTTTTCGCCGGCGCCGGCGACACCCTGTCGGCCGCCCTTTCGGCCCTGCTGGCCAACGGCCACGACCTGCAGGCGGCCACCGCGGAAGCCCTGACCTTCCTGGACCACAGCCTGGACGCCGGCTTTCACCCCGGTATGGGCAACATCGTGCCGGACCGCCTGTTCTGGGCGCAAGCCGACATCGACCCTGAAGACAACGAATCGGGGGAAGAAGCGGGCGACGCCAATGACGATGTCGAGCTGACGTCCAAACCTCCCCTTGATCTGCCTCCCAATGGAACTACCAAACACTAAACCCGCCGCCTCCCAGACAGCCTCCCGCAACGATGCCCTCTTCGAACGCGCAAAAAAACTGATCCCCGGAGGGGTCAACTCCCCGGTCCGGGCCTTCAAGGCCGTGGGCGGCACGCCGCGCTTCGTGCAACACGCGCAAGGCGCCTACTTCTGGGACGCCGACGGCAAGCGCTACATCGACTACATCGGCTCCTGGGGCCCCATGATCCTGGGCCACGGCCACCCGGCAGTACTGGAAGCCGTGCAAAAAGCCGCATTGGAAGGCTTTTCCTATGGCGCGCCCACCGAACGCGAGGTCGAGCTGGCCGAAGAAATCGTGCGACTCGTGCCTTCGCTCGAGATGGTGCGCCTGGTCAGCTCGGGCACGGAGGCCGCCATGAGCGCCATCCGCCTGGCGCGTGGCGCTACCGGGCGCAGCAAGATCATCAAGTTCGAGGGCTGTTACCACGGCCACGCCGACGCCTTGCTGGTCAAGGCAGGCTCGGGCCTGGCCACCTTCGGCAACCCGACCAGCGCCGGCGTGCCGCCCGAAGTGGTGCAGCACACCCTGGTACTCGAATACAACCACCTAGCCCAGCTCGAGGAAGCTTTTGCCCTGCACGGCAAGGACATCGCCTGCCTGATGATCGAGCCCATCGCCGGCAACATGAATTTCGTGCGCGCCAGCCTGCCCTTCATGAAGCGCTGCCGTGAGCTGTGCACGCAGCACGGCGCGCTGCTGGTGTTCGACGAAGTCATGACCGGCTTCCGTGTAGCGCTGGGCGGCGCGCAAAGCGTCTATGCCCGCGGCATTCCCGGCTTCAAGCCCGACATGACCGTCATGGGCAAGGTCATAGGCGGCGGCATGCCGCTGGCGGCTTTTGGCGGCACACGCGCCGTGATGGAACAGCTTGCGCCCCTGGGCCCGGTCTACCAGGCCGGCACGCTCTCAGGCAACCCCGTCGCCACCGCCTGCGGCCTGGCAACCCTGCGCGAAATTGCCAAACCAGGGTTTTACGAGGCCTTGGGCGAACGCACCCGCAGCCTGGTCGCCGGCCTCACGCAGGCGGCCGCCAAGGCCGGTGTGCCGTTTTGCGGCGACAGCGAGGGCGGCATGTTCGGCTTTTTCCTGCTGGGGCAATTGCCGCAGAACTACGCCACGGTGATGACCACCGACGGGCCGTCGTTCAATCGCTTCTTTCATGCGATGCTGGACAGCGGGGTGTATTACGCGCCCGCTTTATATGAGGCCGGGTTTGTGAGTTCTGCTCACACGGCTGCGGATATTGACGCCACAGTAGACGCCGCAGCCAGATTCTTCGCCGCCGGCTGAGCACCCTGCCAACCGGTGGCCGGTGGCTTGATGCAGGGACGGCTTGAAGCCTCAGTGCCGGAAGTGCCGGACCCCGGTCAGCACCATCACCACTCCGCGCTCATCGGCCGCAGCGATAACTTCATCGTCGCGCATGCTCCCGCCGGGCTGGATCACGCAGGTCGCGCCGGCGTCGACCACCACGTCGAGGCCGTCGCGGAAGGGGAAAAAGGCATCGCTGGCGACCGCTGATCCCTGCAGGGTCAGGCCGCCGTTGGCGGCCTTGATGGAGGCGATGCGCGCGGAGTCGATACGGCTCATCTGGCCGGCCCCCACGCCCAGGGTCATGCCGTCGCCACAGAACACGATGGCGTTGGACTTGACGTACTTCGCGACCTTCCAGGCAAACAGCATGTCGTGCAGTTGCTCCTGCGTGGGCTGCAGCTTGCTGACGACCTTGAGGTCGCCGATGGACAGCTCGTGGTTGTCGGCGGTCTGCATCAGCAGGCCGGAGCCCACGCGCTTGACGTCCATCAGGTTGCGGCCTTGTTTCCAGGCGGTGTCGCCGCCAGGCGGCAGGTCAATCTGCAGGAGGCGCACATTGACCTTGCTCTTGAAGATTTCCAGTGCTTCGGGCGTAAAGGCGGGGGCCATCAGCACTTCGACAAATTGCTTGGAAATCTGCTGCGCGGCGCGCTCGTCGAGCGGGCAGTTCAAGGCGATGATGCCGCCGAAAGCGGAGGTCGGGTCGGTCTTGAAGGCCTTGCTGTAGGCCTCCAGGCCGTCCTTGCCCACGGCCACGCCGCAGGGGTTGGCATGCTTGACGATCACACAGGCTGCGCCGTCCTTGATGAAGTCGAAGCTCTTGACGCATTCCCAGGCGGCGTCGGCGTCGGCAATGTTGTTGTACGAAAGCTCCTTGCCCTGCAGCTGTTTGGCCGTCACCAGCGAGCCGGGGGCGGGATACAGGTCGCGGTACAGCGCCGCCTGCTGGTGCGAGTTTTCGCCGTAGCGCAGGTCCTGCACCTTGATGAAGCGGCCGTTGGCCTGGCCGGAGAACATGCCATGGCTGCCGTCATCTTGGATACTGGAGAGGTAGTCGCTGATGGCGCCGTCGTACTGGCTGATGCGATTGAAGGCGGCCACTGACAGGGCAAATTTGGTTTTGTCGCTGAGCTTGCCGCCGGCTTTCAGTTCAGCGAGCACGCCCGCGTACTGCGAAGCATCGGTCAGCACGCCGACATCCTTCCAGTTCTTGGCGGCGGAGCGCACCATGGCCGGGCCGCCGATGTCGATGTTCTCGATGGCGTCTTCCAGCGTGCAGCCTGGCTTGGCAACGGTGGCCTCAAAAGGATAGAGATTGACCACCAGCAGGTCTATGGTGTCTATGCCGTGCGTTGCCAGCGCCGCCATGTGCTCGGGCAGGTCGCGCCGGGCCAGCAGGCCGCCGTGAATCTTGGGGTGCAGGGTCTTGACGCGGCCATCCAGCATTTCGGGAAAGCCGGTATGGTCGGCCACCTCGGTCACCGGCAGGCCCGCGTCGGCCAGCAGCTTGGCCGTGCCGCCGGTGGACAACAGCTTGATGCCCAGGGCGTGCAGCGCCTGCGCGAATTCGAGGATGCCGGTTTTGTCGGAAACGGAAATCAGTGCGTTCATGGTGGTGTCTTCAAAAGGAAACGGAGCGGAGGGTCCGGCGAAAGGCCAATCGCCGGACGAAGGAATTTTTATTTGATGAGCTTGTGCTCGACCAGTTTCTTGCGCAGGGTGTTGCGGTTCAGGCCCAGCCATTCGGCGGCGCGCGACTGGTTTTGTTCGGCGTGCTGCATGACGACTTCCAGCAGCGGCTTTTCCACCACCTTCACCATCATGTCGTACATGCCGTCGGGCTCGGTGCCGCGCAGGTCCTTGAAATAGCCTTCCAGGCTCGCACGTACGCATTCTTCAATATGTTTCTTGCTCATGCAGCAGTTTCTTCCTGATTTTTATCTTTATTCGCCCGTGCCTGCCCTGGCACGCCCTCATCGTCATCGCCGGCTTTGGCGGCACTGGCCGGAATCCGGTCCATGTGCTCGCCCAGCCCTTCAAAAAAACCACTGACCGCGCGCAGCTGGGCATCGCAGTCTTCCAGCAGGTTCATGCGCGCGCGGAAGGCCTCGCCGCCGGGCAGGGCCCTCACATACCATCCGATGTGCTTGCGTGCGGTGCGTACGCCGGTGAACTCACCGTACAAATCGTAGTGGTCGCGCAAATGGTCGACCAGCAGGCGTTCCACCTCGGCCACCAAAGGCGGCGCAAGATGCGTGCCGGTTGCCAGAAAATGCGCCACTTCGCGAAAAATCCAGGGCCGGCCCTGGGCCGCGCGGCCGATCATCACGGCATCGGCGCCGGTGCGGGCCAGTACGTCGCGAGCCTTTTCAGGACTGTCGATATCGCCGTTGGCCACCACCGGAATCCGCAGGGCGGCCTTGACGGCGGCGATGGTGTCGTATTCGGCCGCGCCCTTGTAACCCTGCTCGCGCGTGCGGCCGTGCACGGTGACCATCTGTACGCCAGCGCTCTCGGCGGCGCGCGCAATCGACAGCGCGTTCTTTTCGGCCTGGCACCAGCCGGTGCGCATCTTGAGCGTGACGGGGATGCCTCGTGGCGCGCATGCGGCGACCACGGCCTCCACGATCTGCAGCGCCAGGGTTTCATCCTGCATCAGGGCCGAGCCGGCCCACTTGTTGCAAACCTTTTTGGCCGGGCAGCCCATGTTGATGTCGATGATCTGTGCGCCGCGGTCGATGTTGTAGGCCGCAGCCTCGGCCATCATCTGCGCGTCGGTGCCGGCGATCTGCACGGCGATAGGCGCGGCCTCGCCCTCGTGGTTGGCGCGGCGCGAAGTCTTCAGGCTGTCCCACAGGTCCTTGCGCGAAGTCACCATCTCGCTGACGGCGTAGCCCGCGCCCAGCTTCTTGCTGAGCTGGCGAAACGGCCTGTCCGTGACGCCGGCCATGGGCGCGACAAACAGGTTGTTTGCCAAAGCATAGGGGCCGATGTTCATGGGGATGGGGACTGGGGCTTGCTGAAAAAGGAGGCACGATTGTACCTGCCCAAAATTTCAGCAATTGAAAATCCGCGCACGGACTTGTAAGCGTCTTCCCGGCCCAGCGGCCGGCCCGCCCTGCCTATACTGGAATGCATATATGGAAGCCTGGATTCACCGCCTGATAGAAATTTTGGCCTTGCCCGAGTACGGCCTGAGCACGGTGTTCATCGTGTCTTTCATTTCGGCCACACTGTTGCCGCTGGGCTCGGAGCCCGTGGTCTTCGGCCTGGTCAAACTCAACCCGGCCATGTTCTGGCCGGCGGTGCTGGTCGCCACCGCAGGCAACACACTGGGCGGCGCGCTCGACTGGTGGATGGGCTACGGCGCCCACAAGGTGGTCGACAAATACAAGCACTCCTCACACCATGGCCGCGCCATGCGCTGGCTGGAAAAGCTGGGGCCCAAAGCCTGCCTGCTGGCCTGGTTGCCGGTGGTGGGAGATCCCTTGTGCGCGGTGGCGGGCTGGCTCAAGTTTCCGTTCTGGCCGTGCCTGGCCTATATGGCGATCGGGAAGTTCTTGCGCTATCTCGTGATGACCGGCAGCCTCATCTGGGCGTTTCCCGGTGTGGTGACCGGCTAGCGATTCAAAAGCGTTCGTGCGGCAAGAGATAACGCCACTGGCCGGGCTGCAGCTGGCTCATCGCCACCCGGCCTATGCGCAAGCGCTTCATTCCCTGCACCCTGAGGCCGACGCTTTCGCACATGTAGGCAATCTGCCCCGGGACTTCGCCCTTGAGGGCAAAGCGCAAGCGGGTCTCGCTTTGCCAGCTGACCTTGGCCGGCGGTAGCGGCATGCCGTTGAAAGTGAAGCCGTGGTTCACACGGTTGAGCCGCTCCAGCCCACCGGGTTTGATATCACCACTGACATCGACGACGACTTCATGCTCGATCACACGCGCGTCTTCGCGCAGCTTGCGCACCACGCGCCAGTCCTGCGTCAATACGACCAGCCCGCTGGCGGGTGTGGCCAGGGGTGTCACCAACTCCGCGGAGGAGAAATGCTTTTTGAGCGGGCGGATGCCGGAGTTGTCGGCGGGGGAGCGCGTGGCAGCCGAGAGCAAAGGTGCCAGGGATAGCGCCCGTCCGTCCGGCCCCGCTTCATAGCCCGCAGGTTTGTGCAACAGCAGGGTTACCGGCGCGAGCGCCGACAGGCTGGCATCCTTGTCGAGCGCGATGGCTTGATCGAGCACCCGGAATTGCGGCTCTTCAACCGTCACCCCGTCGACCGTCACCCAGCCGCCCTCTATGTACTGCTCGGCCTCGCGGCGCGAACAGGACAGCATTTCGGCCAGGCGCTTGGCCAGGCGAACGGGCTCTGTCATCGCAGCCGGCCCTTATGGCGTGACGGATACGCGCCGGCCGGAGCTCAGCTTTGCGCCGCCACCACGCCGATTTCCACGTGGTACTTGGGCGCCGCCAGGCGCGGGCTCATCACCGTGGCTCGAGCCGGCGTGGCGCCCGGCACCACCCAGGCTTCCCAGGCACGGTTCATTTCGCCGAAGGTGTCCATGTCGGTCAGCCAGATGGTGGCGCTCAGCAGGCGCGACTTGTCGCTGCCTGCGGCCGCCAGCAGGCGGTCGATATTGGCCAGGATGCTGCGGGTCTGTTCGTACACGCCGGGGCCGGCATCATCCGCGGCCACCTGGCCGGCGAGGTAAACGGTTTTATTGTGGATGACGGCCTGCGACATGCGTGGGCCTGTTTCGATGCGCTGGATGGACATGGTGCTCTCTTTCAAAGTCAAGGAGTGTGTTGGCGGGAAGAGCTGTTCGGCGGATCAGCGACAGCCGCTCAGCTGCTGAACAGGAAGTTCATCACGTCGCCATCCTTGACGACGTATTCCTTGCCCTCGCTGCGCATCTTGCCTGCGTCTTTGGCGCCCTGCTCACCCTTGTAGCTGATGTAGTCGGCGAAGGCGATGGTCTGGGCGCGGATATAGCCTTTTTCGAAGTCGGTGTGGATCACACCGGCCGCCTGCGGGCCGGTGTCGCCGACATGGATGGTCCAGGCACGCACTTCCTTGACGCCCGCGGTGAAGTAGGTCTGCAGGCCCAGCAGCTTGTAGGCCGCGAGGATCAGGCGGTTAAGGCCCGGCTCGTCCTGGCCGATTTCGGCGAGGAACATCTTCTTGTCTTCCTCGTCCATGTCGGCCATTTCGGCTTCCATCTTGGCGCAGATGGCCACCACCGGCGCCTTCTGGGCTTCGGCGTAGGCTTTCAGGCGATCCAGCAAGGGGTTGTTGTCAAAGCCGTCTTCGGCCACGTTGGCAACGAACATGGCGGGCTTGGCGGTGATCAGGAAAAACTGCTTGAGCAGCGGCAGCTCTTCCTTGCTGAAGTCCAGGGTGCGCACGGGCTTGCCCTCGTTGAGCGCGGCCTGGCATTTTTCGAGGATGGCAACCAGTTTGGCGGCTTCTTTGTCGCCGGAACGCGCGACCTTGGTCAGGCGCTGCAGGGCTTTTTCGACGGCGCCCAGGTCGGCCAGGCACAGCTCGGTCTGTATCACCTCGATGTCGGAGATCGGATCCACCTTGCCTGCCACGTGCACAACGTTGTCGTCTTCAAAGCAGCGCACCACATTGATGGTGGCGTCGGTTTCCCGGATGTGGGCCAGGAATTTGTTGCCCAGGCCTTCGCCCGTGCTGGCACCCGCCACCAGGCCGGCGATGTCCACAAATTCAACGATGGCCGGAACAATGCGCTCGGGCTTGACGATCTCCGCCAATTGGGCCAACCTCGGATCGGGCACTTCCACGATACCGACATTCGGCTCTATGGTGCAGAAAGGGTAGTTCTCGGCCGCGATTCCCGCTTTGGTCAACGCGTTGAAAAGGGTGGATTTTCCGACGTTAGGCAAGCCTACAATGCCGCACTTCAAACTCATGAGAAACCTTCAAAAACAGGCTGAGAAGTGTATTCGATGCGCGCTCGGCCGGGGTTGGGGGGTGCTGCGGCAGGCAGGGGCCACCCTTTTGCTGGGCGGGTTTTTGCTGCTTCAGGCCGGGCCGGCGCGGGCCCAGCCGGTCATAGCCCTGAACGACGCGAATCCGGTCATGGACGCGCGCACCAGCGGCCTCATGTGGATAGACACCGGCGGCCAGGCCACCATCGAGCAGGTTGCCAGCGCCAGCAAGGCGGGCGCGGCCTTCATTACACCGGCAGCGGACACCATTCATTCGCTGGGCCCGCAGGCGGCGCTGTGGCTGCACTACCGGTTCGCGAAGTCTTCCAGCTCACGCCAGGATTGGCTGCTGTCCTTTCCCCTGCCCCTGCTGGACCTGGCGACCGTATACCAGCGCGGCCCAACCGGCGCCTGGACCTCCCAGACCGCAGGGGACACCCTGGCGGTCTCCAGCTGGCCCGAGCCCGGGCGCTATGGGCAGTTCGAGCTCATCCTGCCCAACGACGGGGTGCACGACGTCTACGTGCGCATACAGCACCAGACGGAAGTCAGCATTCCGGTGCAGGTCAGCACGCGCAGCAGCCTGGCGCAGCGGCTCCAGCTGGAATACCTGGCCATCGGCGTGGTGTTCGGCGCGCTGGTGCTGCTGATCGTCGCCTGCGCGGTGCAAAGCTGGGTTTACCGCGACAAGGCCTACGGCTGGTATGCCGTCTACGCGTCCATCATGGCGCTGGTGGTAGCGGCCTGGACCGGCGTGGCCGGCCATTTGCTGTGGAGCAACTTCAGCGCCTGGAACAACATGGCACAGGGCTGCCTGGCCATCCTGGGCGGCGGCTCGGCGTTGCTGGTCGTGCACCACCTGTGCGGTGCCGGTTCGCGCCACCGGTGGTTTGAACGCCTGGCCTATTGGACCGGCGCGGCCGGCGTGCCGCTGTCCCTGGTCTATCTCGTCCTGGAGCGCGGCCTGGGTGTCCGCCTCATCAGCATTTACCTCGTCGCCGTGGTGGTCATGGGCATAAGCCGGGCCTACATGACGTGGCGGCGCCAGGATGTCGTCGGCTTCTGGGTGATGGCGGCCTTCGTTCCGCTCGGGCTGGTGACGCTGCTGACCGTCACCAGCGTCCTCGGCCTGTTCTCGGCATCGTGGCTTTCCCAGTACGGCCTGATGGCGGCGCTGGCGATTGAAGTGCCCATGCTGCTGGTGGCGTTGAACATGCGCTCGCGCGAACGTCACGCGGTGCAAGCGCGCGAGCAGGCCATGTCCAGCCAGGACGCGCTCACCGGCCTGCTGGCCGCCCATCTTTTCCACGACCGCTTCAAGCAGGTGGTGGGCCGCGCCCAGCGCCACAAGGAACCGGCGGCCGTGGTGTACATCGAACTGGTCAACTACCGCTACATCAAGAAGACATGGGGCACGGCCGTGGCCGAGCAAAGCCTGCTGCGCAGCGTGATCAAGCTGCGCCGCATCCTTCGCGACGTCAACACCGTGGGGCGCATCGACGAGGCGCGCTTCGGCCTGATCCTCGAGGGCGTCTCATCACGCGCCCCCGTCACCGACCTGGCGGCACGGCTGATCGCGGCCGGCCTCATGCCGCTCAAGGGCCTGAAACCGGAAGTGGTGCTGCAATTTCACGTGGCGGGCGTACTCTTCAACGAACGCCTGGGCAGCCATGAGGAAATTTCCACGGCCCTGACCGACCTATTGCACAGCATGGCCGCGCGCACCCGCCGGCCCATCCGCTTCCTGGAGCCGGAATCGACACACCCCATGCCGCTCGAAACCGAGACTGGAACTGAAACCGAATCCGCACCCGACAGCCTCGAAAGCGAAAGCGGCCCGCCGTCCCGGCAACCATCGCACGTTTCCGCGAACCATCACAGGCCCGTGCCGGCGCGTGCGCTCGGAAGTCACTCAAACCGGTAGCTGGCACCCACGGCCTGGCCCACTTTGAGCTGGTGGTCAATGCCGGCCAGCACGATGGCATTCATGCCGAACGTCAGCGCGCCATTGACGCGGGGGTCCTGCCGGTAAGTCTGCAGCATGTCGTTCACCTCGGGGCTGCTGACGGCGGTGGCCGGGTCGATGTTGGGGATAGGGCAACGCGGGCAGGGCTTGACGGGCTTGAGCTGGACCGGGCCTTGTCCGGTCGCGACCTGCAACAGGTCGACGCGGTCTTCGTCGTGCGGCGCCAGGCCCTGGTCGCCGGCCGCGTCGCCCAGCACGATGTTGGGGCGAAAACGTTCCATGCCCACGGCGGCCGCGCCAGCGGCCACAAGCTTTTCATTGAGCTGCGCGAGCGAGGCTTCGCTGAGCACCAGCAACGAATAGCCGTCGCTGAACTGGTTGAGTGCTTCCAGCCCGCCGGTCCACTCGGTGTTGCAGACCCGTTTGTGCTCGGGGTCAAAGCGCACCAGGCGCGCCGTCCGGCCGAGGAAATCACTGAACCACTGGGCGGCGATCGGGCCCATGTCATAGGCCTGGACCTCGTCCTTCCAGACCTTCACGCGCACCGGCTCCTCCACCTGGTCCAGCGCGATGTGCAGGGCCAGCATGCCGGGCGCGCGCAGCACCATGTCGTGGTACCTCAGCTGTGGCTTGATCAGTGCCATGCGCGGCAATTCACGCTGCGTGAGGAAATGCCCTTTCTCGTCCACCACCATCCAGGCGCGGTCGAATTCCAGCCCCGTCTCGGTCAGCAGGGCCTCCTGCACCTGCACGCCGGCACAGGACTTGACCGGGTACACATACAGGCGCGAGATCACCGCGTTCAGGTCGAAGGCGGTGTCGGCCATTGCGGGTGCCGCCTGTGTGTTGTTCGATGCATGGCTCACGTCGTCATGTCCTTATGAATGCGGGAAGCGCAGGAAAGGCGCTGGAAGGTGCGAAATCGCACGGGAAAGGGGTTCGCCCGAAACGCCGATTTTGCCCTGCCTTCTAGAATGAGGCATGTCCAAGACTTTTGATGTCTGTATCCGCGGCGACGGCGTGGTGGGCCGCACGCTGGCCCTGCTGCTGGCGCGCGAACGCCTGCGCGTGGCCCTGGTCACCCGGCCCGAAAAAGCCGTGGGCGCGCAAGCCGCCGATGTACGCGCCTACGCGCTCAACAGCGCCTCGCGCGGCGTGCTTGAAGCCTTGCGTGCCTGGCCCGAGGCAGCCTTCGCCACCCCGGTATCGGAAATGCAGGTCTGGGGCGACGACGGCGGCAAGCTGGATTTCTGCGCCCGCAGCGTGGGACAGGAAGCGCTGGCCTGGATCGTGGACGTCCCGGCGCTGGAGCAGCAGCTGATCCAGGCGGTGCGCTACCAGCCGCAGATCGAAACCGTGAGCGAACCGGCCAAGGCCGCCCTCCAGGTGATCTGCGAAGGCCAGAAAAGCGCCAGCCGTGACGAATTCGGCCGCCAGCGCCCGATCAACTGGACGGTCAAGCCCTACCCCCAAAAGGCGGTGGCAGCCCGCCTGGAGTTGGAAAAACCCCACGGTGGCGTGGCCCGCCAATGGTTTACCGGCGGGGATATCCTGGCTTTGTTGCCTTTATCCGGCGCCCAGGGGAACTTGGCGGCGCTGGTGTGGTCAGTCTCCGTGGAACGCGCCGGCGCGCTGGAAAATTTGCCGCCCGAGGAATTCTGCAAAGCCCTGCAGGCTGTGTGCGGCCAGGAAACCGGCAGCCTGCGGCTGGCCAGCGAGAGAGCGAGCTGGCCGCTGTCGCTGTCCAGCGCCGGCCATTGGGTCGGACCAGGGTGGGCACTGGCGGGCGATGCCGCGCACACGGTGCATCCGCTGGCGGGCCAGGGGCTGAACCTGGGCCTGGCCGATGCGGCCTGCCTGGCACGGGTGCTGGCAGAGCGCGAGTACTGGCGCGGGCTAGGCGACGAAAAATTGCTGCGCCGCTATGAAAGGGCCCGCAAGGCCGACGTGGCGGCCATGGGCGCGGTAACCGACGGTTTGCACGGGCTGTTCGCGCAGACCGACGGGCGCTGGCAAGCCTTGCGCAATTGGGGTATGAAGGGTTTTGAGCGCAGCGGTTTCTTGAAAAATTGGCTGACACGGCAAGCCGCGGGTTTGTGAGCTGCGGGTTGTATGAAATGGGCCGGCCGAAAGATGCCGAACACGGAAAGACACCGGGAATGATCATGAGACTTTTGAAAACCATCACCGTCCTGGGCCTGCTGGCCTGCAGCCTTGGCACCGCGTCCGCGCAGGAGGCCGCCATCCGTAAAAACCTCGCGGAAAGAATGCCCGCTTTCGCCAGGATCGACGAGGTCAGCAAGACGCCGATCAACGGCCTCTACGAAATCCGGATCAACGAGAGCGATATTTTTTACACCGACGCCGAAGGCAATTTCCTGATCCAGGGCAATCTCATCGATGTCCGGGCCAGGCGCAACCTGACCGAGGAGCGCGTGGAAAAACTCACCGCCATCGATTTTTCGGCCCTGCCCGTCAAGGATGCCTTCACCATCGTGCGCGGCAACGGCAAGCGCAAGCTGGCGGTGTTTGAGGACCCCAACTGCGGCTACTGCAAACGCTTCGAGCGCGACCTGCAAAAGGTCAACGACATCACCGTTTACATGTTTCTTTTCCCCATCCTGAGCCCGGATTCCACCGAAAAGGCAAAAAACGTCTGGTGTGCCAAGGACCAGGGCAAGGCCTGGGTGGACATGATGGTGCGCGACCAGCCGGTCGCCAAAGGCAACTGCGACACTTCCGTGCTCGAACGCAACCTGGCCCTGGGCCGAAAACACAAGATCACCGGCACGCCTGCCCTGATCTTTGAAGACGGCTCGCGCATTCCCGGCGCGATCAATGCGCAGCAAGTGGAGCAGCAGCTGGCTGCCGCGAAAACCCGCTAGGACCGCACGGCCCAACCTGGGGTATTCTGTGCGCAAGATGCCAGGCCCCACACGAAATACCCGCCCCCCCGTTCACTACCGCGTCGAAATCGGCGACCTTCACGCCCATCTCTTTCGCGTCACCCTCACGATCGCCCAACCCGACGCGCTGCAGCGGGTTTCCCTGCCCGTCTGGATTCCCGGCAGCTACCTGGTGCGGGAGTTTTCCAAGAACCTGCAAAAGCTCGAAGCCCGGCAGGCCGCCAATACGCCGCTGCCCGTGGAACAGCTCGACAAGTGCACCTGGCAGGTCCAATGCTCGCCGGCCCGGCCGCTGGTGCTGCGCTATGAGGTGTATGCCAACGACAACTCGGTGCGCACCGCCTGGCTGGACGCGCATCGCGGCTTCTTCAACGGCACCAGCCTGTGCCTGAGGGTTCAGGGCCGGGAAAAAGCCGAGCATGTGCTGGAAGTCCCCGTGCCCAAAGCGCCCCAGGGTTGGTCGCTGGCCACGGGGCTGGCCCCGCGCGAGATCAATAAACAGGGCTTCGGCAGCTACGTGGCGGCCGACTATGACGAACTGGTCGATTGCCCGGTGGAGATGGGTGCTTTCTGGAGCGGCAGCTTCACGGCGCGCGGCGTGCCGCACCGCATGGTGGTGGCGGGCGCGACGGCCAGTTTCGACGGTGCCAGGCTGCTGGCCGACACGCACAAAATTTGCGAGGCCGAAATCCGCTTCTGGCATGGCGCGAGAAAGCCACCCTTCCAGAACTACCTGTTCATGCTCAATGCCGTCGACGATGGCTACGGCGGGCTGGAACACCGCAACTCCACCGCGCTGATCTGCAAGCGCCAGGACCTGCCGCGTGTGGGCGAGGCCCGCAGCACCGAGGGCTACACCACGCTGCGCGGCCTGATCAGCCACGAATATTTCCACACCTGGAACGTCAAGCGCCTGCGCCCCGCGGAGCTTGAAAGCTACGACTACAGCGGCGAGAACTACACCCGCATGCTGTGGTTCTTCGAGGGCTTTACGAGCTACTACGACGACCTCCTCCTGCGCCGTGCCGGCCTGCTGGACAACGCGGCCTACCTCAAGCTGCTCAACAAGACCATCAACCAGGTCATGCAAACTCCAGGCCGCCTGGTCCAGTCGGTGGCCGAGGCCAGCTTCGATGCCTGGGTGAAGTACTACCGGCAGGATGAAAACACGCCTAACGCCACCGTCAGCTACTACACCAAGGGTGCGCTGGTGGCCCTGTGCTTTGACCTCACGCTGCGCGGCGAGGCCCGGGAGCACCGCCGCGCAAAGGCCGGCACGCTGGACGACGTGATGCGCGCGCTCTGGCAGCGCTGCAAGGCCGGCCCCATGCGCGAGGCCGATTTCGCGGAAGAACTCGCGGCGGCCGGGCACAGGCCCTACGCCACGGAACTGGCACGCTGGGTCCACGGACGGGATGAACTGCCGCTCAAGGCGCTGCTGCAGCAGCACGGCGTCGCGGTGCTGGAGGAGCCCGCGCAACTGGCCCACCGGCTCGGCCTGCGCGTCGGCGAAAGCCAGGGCGTGGTGCAGGTCAAGACGGTGTTGCGCGGTGGTGTCGCCGAAAGCGCCGGCTTTGCGGCCGGTGATGAATGGCTGGGGCTGGAGCCTGCCACCAAAGCCGCGGCGCGGGGCATGGACAGCGGCTGGCGCATGAGCCGGCTTGACGACCTGGTGCACTACGCCGGCGAGGCCAAAAAAGTCATCGCCCTGGTGTCGCGTGACAAACGCCTGATGCGGCTGGAACTCGCCATGCCGCCCGCAATGACCACCTGGCGCCTGGCGGTACAGGACGCCACGCTGATGGATCACTGGCTGGGCCCCCAGGGCTGACTCTGCCCCCGGTGGCGTTTACTCGCCCTTGAAAACCGCGGGCCGCTTTTCCAGAAAGGCGGTCACGCCTTCAAAATAATCATGCGTCCGGCCCAGGGCCGACTGCATGTCGCGTTCCGCATCCAGCTGCTGGTGCAAGCTGCGGGTGGCGCCCTCTCGCATCAATTGCCGCGTTGCGACCAGGGCTCGCGTGGGCAGTGCGGCCAGCCGCTGCGCCAGGGCCTGGGCCGCAGCCAGCGGGTCGTCCGCCACATCCCAGATCAGCCCCCACTCCTTGGCCTGCGTCGCCGGCAATTTGTCACCCGTGAACGCCAGGCCGATGGCACGGGCCAGCCCCAGCTTTTGCACCAGCAGCCAGCTGCCGCCCGCATCGGGCACCAGGCCTATCTTGCTGAAAGCCTGGATAAAACTGGCGCCGGGAGCGGCCACCGCCATATCGCAGGTCATGGCCAGCGAGGCACCGGCTCCCGCCGCCACGCCGTTCACCGCCGCCACCGTGGGCATGCGCAACCCGAGCAGCCTGCGGGCCGTGGGATTGAAGGCCTGGTCGATCAGCGGTCCCGGGTCGGCGCGCTCGACAAGGCCGGGACCGGGCGCGAAATCAAACTCCGAGAGGTCGGCGCCGGCGCAAAAACCGCGGCCGGCGCCGGTGATCACCAGGGCACGAACCTGCGCATCGGCTTCCGCACGGTCCAGCGCGGCCCACAGCTCGCGGTGCATCTGCCGGGTAAAGCTGTTGAGCGCCTGGGGGCGGTTCAGCGTGACGACGGCCACGTCGCCCTGCGTGGCGTACAACACAACGGGATCGGCGGTGGAAGGGGAATCGGTCATGGTGCGGGTCTCCTGCCTCGAATCTAGCACCCACTGCCCGGCGAAGCGGGGCCGGCCCGGCTCATGGCATCATTGCCCCAGCATTGCCTCGCATCCCTTCATTTCCCGCATTCCCGGCAAAGGACTTCATTCATGACCTACGAAACCATCGAAACCCGCACCGAAGGCCCGGACGGCCGCAAGGTGGCCATCGTCACGCTGAACCGGCCCAAGCAGCTCAATGCCCTGAACGACCAGCTGATGGACGAGCTGGGCCATGCGCTCAAGGGCTTTGATGCCGACGACGGCATAGGCTGCATCATCCTGACCGGCAGTGAAAAGGCCTTCGCGGCCGGCGCCGACATAGGCGCCATGGCCACCTACAGCTTTGCCGACGTCTACAACAAGGACTACATCGGCCGCAACTGGGAGCAGATCCGCAGCGTGCGCAAACCGGTGATCGCCGCCGTCAGCGGCTTCGCCCTGGGCGGTGGCTGCGAGCTGGCCATGATGTGCGACTTCATCATCGCCGCCGACAACGCCCGCTTCGGCCAGCCTGAAATCAAGCTGGGCATCATCCCGGGCGCCGGCGGCACGCAGCGCCTGCCGCGCGCCGTGGGCAAGTCCAAGGCCATGGACATGGCCCTGACCGGCCGCATGATGGACGCCCAGGAGGCCGAGCGCTCCGGCCTGGTGAGCCGCGTCGTGCCGCTGGAAAAGCTGATGGACGAGGCCATGGGCGCCGCCCTGCTGATTTGCGGCTTCGGCCAGACCAGCCTGATAGCCGCCAAGGAAGCCGTCAACCGGTCCTTTGAAAGCGGGCTCAGCGACGGCGTGATGTTCGAGCGGCGCCTGTTCCACGCGCTGTTTGCCACCGAGGACCAGAAGGAAGGCATGGATGCCTTCGTGAACAAGCGAAAGCCTGTGTTCAAACACAGGTAAGCGGTCTAGGACAAAGCCAGTCTTCCCCAATGTTGCGGCATGTCCCCGGTTTTGGCTATAATCATCGGCTGTCGGTCGTATAGCTCAGTTGGTTAGAGCGCAGCATTCATAATGCTGATGTCGGTGGTTCAAGTCCACCTACGACCACCAAGAATGCTTTCAAAGCCCCAGAGGGTCCCCTCCCCTGGGGCTTTGTTCTTTGTGTTCTGGGCTTTTGCGGGCCTTTATGGTGCGCTTTGGCCGTTCTTTGCTATCCTTTTGATATTCAACAGCCTCTGGACACATACCATGAACCGCTGCACCATCCGCTTTTCAACCCTGCCCCTGCTGGCCGCCTGCACCGCCCTGCTGGGCCTGCCGGCCCTGGCCCAGACGGACCAGGGCACCCAGGCCGTCCAGACGACCTCGTCCAGCGAAGCCGTCAAGCCCAATGTCAGGCAATTCCCGGCCAAGGCCCTGCGCGGGGAAATGGTGGTGCTGGCGCCGCCGGTGATTACCATGGATGGCAAGCAAGACCGGCTCTCGGTGGGCGCACGCATACGCGATGCCAACAACCATTTCACGCTGTCCACGCCCCTGCTGAACAAGCCGCTACTGGTGAATTACATGCGCGACAACACCGGCCTGGTGCAGGAGGTCTGGATCCTCAACGCGGAAGAGGCCAAGGAAAAGCGGCCCGGCGGCACCGCCACGCTGTTTAACTTCACCACCGGCAGCAGCACCTCCACGGCGCCCGCGGACAACGGCAAGACGCCGTACCACCAGTTGCCCGCCTACAAGCGCTGATTTGCGCCGCGCCGGGTACTCCCGGCGTTCGTCCCTAGCTCGCCCATTCAGGGCATGGGCAATATTCATTCAACAGCGGATCCAGCGGCCACCCGCGAGCAGAGCAGACCATGAGCAAAAAAGTCTTTATCAAAACCTTCGGTTGCCAGATGAACGAGTACGACTCGGACAAGATGTCCGACGTTCTCAACGCCGCCGAGGGCTACGAGCCCACGCAGGACATGGAGCAGGCCGACCTGATCCTGTTCAACACCTGCTCGGTACGCGAGAAGGCGCAGGAAAAAGTCTTCAGCGACCTGGGCCGCGTCAAGCACCTGAAGGAGAAAGGCGTGCTGATCGGCGTGGGCGGCTGCGTGGCCAGCCAGGAAGGCGCGGCCATCATCCAGCGTGCACCCTATGTCGATGTGGTCTTCGGCCCGCAAACCCTGCACCGCCTGCCGCAGATGCTGGCCAGCCGCGCCCGGCTGGGCAAGCCGCAGGTCGATATCAGTTTTCCCGAAATCGAAAAATTCGACCATCTGCCGCCGGCGCGTGTCGAAGGCGCCAGCGCCTTCGTGAGCATCATGGAAGGCTGCTCCAAATATTGCAGCTATTGCGTGGTGCCCTATACCCGCGGCGAAGAAGTTTCCCGGCCTTTTGAGGACGTGCTGGTCGAGGTCGCGGGCCTGGCCGACCAGGGTGTGAAGGAAGTCACCCTGCTCGGCCAGAACGTCAACGCCTACCGGGGGGCCATGGGCGGAACCGCCGAAATCGCCGACTTCGCGACGCTGCTCGAATACGTGTCCGACATCCCGGGCATAGCCCGCATCCGCTACATCACCAGCCACCCCAACGAGTTCACGCAAAGCCTGATCGATGCCTACGCCAAACTGCCCAAGCTCGTGAACCACTTGCACCTGCCGGTTCAGCACGGCTCCGACCGCATCCTGATGGCCATGAAGCGCGGTTACACCGCCATGGAATACAAAAGCACCGTGCGCAAGCTGCGCGCCATCCGCCCCGACCTGGCCATGAGCAGCGACTTCATCGTTGGCTTCCCCGGCGAAACCGAGGACGACTTCAACAAGCTGATGAAGCTGATCGATGAGATCGGCTATGACACTTCCTTCAGCTTCATCTACAGCCCGCGCCCCGGCACGCCGGCCGCCGCGCTGCACGACGACACGCCGCACGAAGTCAAGCTCAGGCGGCTGCAGCACCTGCAGGCTGCCATCGACGACAACGTACGCGCCATCAGCGCGAGCCGCCAGGGCACGGTGCAGCGCATCCTGGTCGAGGGTGCCTCGCGCAAGGACCCGACCGAACTCATGGGCCGCACGGAATGCAACCGCGTGGTCAATTTCAAGGGCCAGCCGCGGCTGGTCGGCCAAATGGTCGACATCACCATCACCCAGGCCACGCAGCGCTCGCTGCGCGGCGAAGTGCTGACGCGGGACGTTGCCGTCGCGGCCTGAAGAGCCTTTGCCCACACACCTGACGCGCATGCTGCAGCGATTTTCGTTCCGGCAACTCCTGGTGATCGCTTTCCTGCTGATCGCGGCGCTGCTGGGCGCCGCCTCGCTGCGCGCGCTGTTCACCCTGGAAGACCTCTCGCTGCAAAGCCGCGACAACGCCGCCCGGGCCCTGGACCTCAGCCGCGCGGCGCAGTCGCTCAGCGAGCGCAGCGTCTCCATGGAGCGCACCTCGCGGCAGTCGGTGGTGCTCGACGACCGTGTGCTCAGGGAACGTTTTGCGGAAGAACTGAAGGAAGCCGGCGGCATCGTGGCCAGTCTGGCCCGCGAGGACATTCCCGCCGCCAGGGCCCAGCAATGGCGCGCCCATTTGCAGACGATTGCCGGCCTGCTGACCGGCCCGTCCGACACCGCGCTGGACCGGGAGCGGCAGCTGGCACAGGAGTTTCGCGAACTCGAGGGCATCAATGCCGCCATCGCGGTGCAGGTGCAGCAGGCCATCCAGCAGCGCAACAAGTCGCTGGAGGGCAAACTCGAAGCCAGCCGGCAGCGGCTGGCGCAGCAGGTGACCTGGGCCATCGTGCTGGCGGTCGTCATGGCGCTGGCCTTCGGCGTGTGGTTCACACTCCCGCTGCGCCGCCTGGAAAACGCCATCGTCGGACTGGGCGAAAACCGGCTCGGCCAGGTGATTGCCATCCAGGGGCCGGCCGACCTGGCGCTGGTCGGGCAAAGGCTGAACTGGCTGCGCCTGCGGCTGGTCGAGCTGGACGCCGACAAGTCGCGCTTTCTGCGCCACATCTCGCACGAACTCAAAACGCCGCTGGCCTCGCTGCGTGAAGGCGTCTCGCTGCTCGAAGACGGCGTGGCCGGCGCACTGAGCAGCGACCAGCGCGAGATCGCGCAAATTCTCAAACACAACACCGGCGTGCTGCAAAGCCAGATCGAGGACCTGCTGCGCTTCAACACCGCAGCTTTCGAAGCGCGCCAGCTGCACCGGCAAAGCGTGGACCTGCTGCAGCTCATGGAAGAGCAGGTCTATGCGCAGCGCCTGCAATGGCGCGCGCGCGAATTGACGGTCACCGTCGTCGGCGAGCCGTTGGTAATGGAGATAGACGCTGAGAAAATCGGCACCGCGCTGGCCAACCTGCTGTCCAATGCCATACGCTACTCCCCGGCCAAAGGCATGATCCGCCTGGAGCTCAGCGCGTTGCGGGGTTTTGTGCGCATCGACATCCACGACCAGGGCGTGGGCGTGGCGATGGCCGACCGCGAACGGATTTTCGAGCCCTTTTACCGCGGCGAGCGCCAGCCGGCCGACGTGGTTCGCGGCAGCGGCATAGGCCTGTCCATCGTGCATGAATACATTGCGGCACACGGCGGAAGCATCACCCTGATGCCCGATCAACCTGGTGCACACTTCAGAATAGAGCTTCCCCATGTTTCCAAGTAGCCATTTCTCCCCTTCCGCGCTTGCCGCCCGCATTCCCGGGCGCGGCTGCCTGTCCGCTGTGGCGATCTCGGCCTTGCTGGCCGCATGCACGAGCGGCGGCCCGGCGCCAGAACGCGACGACGCCGCCGCCGTTCAGGCCACCCGGGCCGCGGCCTCCGCCGCCGAGGCGGCGCGTGCCAGTGCCAGCCAAACCAATCCGCTGCCCGAGGCGGTGGTGTTTGCCAGCGGCATGACGCTGCGCATGCTGGCCTACGCCGAGCGCGTGCGCCTCATGCAACCGGCCGAGCTCACCCAGGAAGCCGGCCGGCTCGGCGACGCCGCCAGCCCCGAAGCCCAGATCCAGCTGTCGTTGGTGCTGAGCCAGTTGCGCCAGCTGCCTGAACTGATACGCGCCCAGGAACTGCTAGCCCGCGTGCTCGGCAACGCCGAAGCCCAGGCATTGCATCCGCTGGCTCGCCTGCTGGCATCGCGCTACAGCGAACAGCGCCGGCTCGAGGAACAGCTTGAAAAACAGAACCAGCAACTGCGCGAAGTTCAGCGCCGGCTGGACCAGACCAACGAACGGCTCGAAGCGCTCAAGGCCATTGAACGCAGCCTCACGAGCCGCCCGCCCGCGGCGCCAGCATCGGCGCCCGCCGCCAGCAAGCCACGCCCCGCCGCACCATGAACACCATCGGCAGCGACATTTCCCCCCACCTGCTCGTGGTGGACGACGATGCGGACATGCTGCGCCTGCTCACCATGCGGCTGACCGCGGCCGGCTACCGCGTCACGGCCGCCACCTCGGCCGAAGCGGCGCTGACCCAGCTTCATATCGAGCGGCCGCAACTGGTGCTCAGCGACGTGCGTCTGCCCGGCAAGGACGGCCTCGCGCTGTTTGACGACATCCGCCGCCAGCACCCTTCGCTGCCGGTGATCCTGCTGACCGCTCACGGCACCATTCCCGACGCCGTGGAAGCCACGGAGCGGGGCGTGTTTACCTACCTCACCAAGCCGTTTGACGGCAAGGGCCTGCTCGACAAGATCTCCCAGGCCCTGGCCTTGAGCGCGCCCGCCAGCCAGGCCAGGCGCGGCGGCACCGAAGCCTGGCAGAGCCAGATCATCAGCCGCTCCAGCCGCATGGCCGAGGCGCTGGCCGAAGCGCGCATGGTGGCGCAGTCCGACGCCAGCGTGCTGCTGCGCGGCGAGAGCGGCACCGGCAAGGAGCTGCTGGCCCAGGCCATCCACCAGGCCGGCCCTCGCGCCAGCAAGCCCTTCGTCGCGGTGAACTGCGGCGCCATTCCCGAAGCCCTGCTCGAGTCCGAATTGTTCGGCCACGTCAAAGGCGCTTTCACCGACGCGGTGGCCAACCACAAAGGCCTGTTCCAGGCGGCGGACGGCGGCACGCTGCTGCTCGATGAGATCGGCGACATGCCGCCGGCCCTGCAGATCAAGCTGCTGCGGGTGCTGCAGGAGCGCGTCGTGCGGCCGCTGGGATCCAGCCAGTCGATTCCCGTGGACGTGCGCATCATCTCGGCAACCCACCGCGACCTCGATGCCGCCATGGCCGAGGGCCAGTTCCGCGCCGACCTCTACTACCGGCTCAACGTCGTCACGCTGACCTTGCCGCCGCTGTCGGAGCGCCGCGAAGACATTCCCCTGCTGGCCAACCACTTCCTGCTCAAGCTGGCCACCAAGTACGACAAGCGGCTGAGCGGCTTTGCGCCGGAAGCCCTCAAGGCCCTGACCACCGCCGCCTGGCCGGGCAATGTGCGGCAGCTCTACAACGTCGTGGAGCAGGTCTGCGCGCTGTCGACCACGCCGCTGGTGCCGCTGGCATTGGTGCAGCGGGCCCTGCGTTCACCAAGCGTGCAGGTGCTCACATTTGCCGAAGCCAGGCAGCGCTTTGAGCGCGACTACCTGGTGGGCCTGCTCAAGCTGACGGACGGCAACGTCGCGGACGCCGCCCGGCTGGCCGACCGCAACCGGACCGAGTTTTACCGGCTGATGCAAAAGCACGGGCTCACGCCTGGACACTTCAAGGCTGAGAACTCCGGCTCGGCAACCTGAGCATGTCGCCATACCCCTGGCCGTCGTCGCTCACCGGCGACATCCGCAAGCCCTTGATTTAAAACAAATTAATCGACTCAACCCTGAAGCTTGTCGCTCACAAGCGACAAAAACAGCGCTTCCGAAGGCTTTTAAGCGGGATTACATTTTGTTAAATCAAGTATCACGTTCAAGTCTTTGATTTAGAACAATTTTTCGAAGTTGGCACAGGGTTTGCCCTAGTCAGGGCATGCCACCTTTTTTCCGGTCTTTCCGCAGCAGCTCCAGCACCTGCAGCCCAGCCACCCATTGGGTTCAGGCCGGCCTCGCTGCGCTGCTGCTCGCGGCAGCACAAGCTCAGGCCTTCAGCCTGGACGATGTGGCGGCAATGGCGCGCCAGCGCTCACAAACGCCCTGGCGGGAGCCCTTGCACGCCGTCCCCGCCGAACTCGCGAAGATGGCCTACGACGACTACCGGGATATCCGGTTCAACGCCGCGAAGACGCTCTGGCGCGCCGACAAATTGCCTTACGAAGCGAATTTTTTCCACGTCGGCCGGCATGGCGATTCGGTCCGCATTCATGAAATCACGACAGAGGGCGTGAAGCCCCTGCCCTACGACCCGGCGGCTTTCAATTTCGGAAAAAACAAATTGTCACCCGAGACCTGGGGCGACCTGGGCCACGGTGGCGTGCGTTTTTTCAGCAACCTCAATTCGCCCGCCTACAAGGATGAGCTGGTGGTTTTCACCGGCGCCACCTATTTCCGTGCGCTGGGCGCGGGCCAGCGCTATGGGCTTTCCGCCCGCGGCCTGGCGGTGGACACGGCAGGCGGCGGCAAGGAAGAATTTCCGCGCTTCACCGATTTCTGGCTCGAAAAACCTGCCGGCGACGCGAAGCAGCTGACGGTCTACGCGCTGATGGATTCCGAGCGCATGACAGGCGCCTACCGCTTCGACATCACACCCGGCGACCAGACGACCACCAAGGTCCAGGCGCGCATCTTCATGCGGCCGGCGGCCACCAGCGGCAACAGCGCGCCGGTGGCCACCCTGGGTATCGCGCCGCTGACCAGCATGTTTTTCTTTGGTGAGAACCAGCCCCGTCCCGGCGACTTCCGGCCTGAGGTGCATGACTCCGACGGCCTGATGATGGCCACCGGCGACGGTGAATGGCTGTGGCGGCCGCTGCAAAACCCATCGTCCACGCTGGTGACGTCTTTTGCCATGAAGTCGCTCAAAGGCTTTGGCCTGATGCAACGCGACCGCGCATTTGCCAGCTACGAAGACTCGGAGGCTCGCTACGAGTTGCGGCCCAGCGCCTGGGTCACGCCCGTGGGCGACTGGGGCCCCGGCCGGGTCGAGCTGCTGCAATTCACCACGCCCGATGAGACGCACGACAACGTGGCGGCCTATTGGGTGCCCGAAAAAATGCCGGCGCCCGGCCAGTCGCTGGACATCGCCTGGCAGGTCAGCTGGCAGGGCAAGAACCAGCAACTCCCGCCCAACGGCTGGGCCACGCAATCGCGCCGCGGTTTCGGCTTCTCCAAGCCCGGCACCGACCTGAAGGGCCAGGTCCAGTACGTCATCGATTTTGCCGGCCCGGCGCTGGACGCCTTGCCCGAGGACGCCAGGGTCGAAGCGGTTTCCAGCACAAATGCCAACGGCCGGGTACTCGAAAGCCTGGCCTACAAAAACCCCGTCACCGGCGCCTGGCGCGTGACGCTGCGCGTGCAGCAGCTGAACGCAGCCCAGCCCGTCGAGCTGCGCGCCTTCCTCAAACACGACAACCACACCGTAAGCGAAACATGGACCAACCTGATCACACCCTGATACCGTCCGGCACCCGCAGCCTGCTGCGTGAGGAGCGCCATCCGAATTCGGTCACGGCGCCGCCGCTGAACCGCGGCTCCATGGTGCCGCGGCCCTGGCGCGGTTTCTGGAACAGCATGGCGACCGCCATGCTGCTGCCCATGCTGGCCCTGTTCAAGGCTGGCGGCGCGCAGCCCCGGCGCCCCCTGCCCGCCGCCCGGCCCGAGCCGTGGCAGCGCGCGGCCAGGCGCCGCCGCGCGGTGTTCCTGCTGCTCACGCTGGTCAGCACGGTGCTGGCAACCAGCATCTTCGCCGACATGCAGCCCGACTACGACAACGCCTGGCTGCAGTACGGCCAGATCAGCCTGTTCGCGCTGCTGTCCGCCTGGGTGGTGACCGGCTTCATGACCGCGATCATGGGTTTTTACGTCACCCTCTTCGGCGACAAACACGCGCTGTCGGCGAAAAAAGTCCAGCATTACACGCTGGACGCGGGCACGCGTACCGCCATCATCATGCCCATCTGCAACGAAGACGTGCGCACCGTGTTCGCCGGCCTGCGCGCCACCTGCGAGTCGGTCGCGATGACGGGGCATGTGCAGAGCTTCGACGTGTTCGTGCTGTCGGACAGCAGCAACCCGGCCATCATCAAGGCCGAGCGCGCCGCCTGGGAAAACCTGCGCGCCCAGCTGGCCGGCCACCCCGACCAGCCGCAGATCGAGGTCTACTACCGCCTGCGCAAACGCCGCACCGACCGCAAGGCCGGCAACGTGGCCGACTTCTGCCGCCGTTGGGGCAAGGACTACCGCTATATGGTGGTGCTCGACGCCGACAGCGTGATGAGCGGCGATTGCCTGGTCTCCATGGTCAAGCTGATGGAAGCCAACCCCAGGGCCGGCATCATCCAGACCGCCACCCAGGCCATAGGCCACGTAACGCTGCATGCGCGCGCGCAGCAGTTCGCCTCGCGCGTGACGGGACGGCTGTTCACGCTGGGCATGCAGTTCTGGCAGATGGGCGAGTCCCACTACTGGGGCCATAACGCCATCATCCGCATAGAACCCTTCATGAAACACTGCGCGCTGGCCCACATTCCGGGCACGGGCGGCATGGCCGGCAGCATCATGTCGCACGACTTCGTCGAAGCCGCGCTGATGCGCCGCGCCGGCTACCACGTCTGGCTGGTGGGCGACCTGGTCGGCAGCTATGAGCAGCAACCGCCCGACCTGCTGGCCGAGCTGCAGCGCGACCGCCGCTGGTGCCAGGGCAACCTGCAGAACTCACGCCTGATCGCCGAACCGGGCATACACCCGGTGCACCGCTCCATGTTCGGCACCGGTGCCATGGCCTATCTGTCGGCGCCGCTGTGGCTGTGCTTCCTGACCCTGGGTACCGCGCTGTGGCTGTCGGGCTCCCCCATGATCGCCGACTGGACGCTGCTGCCCGGCGAACTGATGTCGCTCTGGGCCTGGACGCTGTGCATGCTGTTTTTGCCGCGCATCCTGGGCATCGCCGCCGTGCTGATCAACCGCCAGCAGCAGTCTTATGGCGGCACCGCCAGCCTGCTGCGCAGCGCGCTGCTGGAAACCCTGATCGCGATGCTGCAAGCCCCCATTCGCATGCTGGCGCATTCGCTGTTCGTGGTGGTGGCGCTGACCGGCCTGAAGCTCGAATGGAAGTCGCCCCCGCGCGAGGCGGCCGCCGTGCCCTGGCGCCATGCGCTGGCGCAGCTGGCGCCCATGTCGGGCGTGATCGCGCTGCTGGCCGTCGGCATTGCCGTGATCGATGCGCGCGCGCTGATCTGGCTGATCCCGGTGGGCCTGCCGCTGCTGCTGGCCATCCCGATGACGGTGATCACCAGCAAGGTCGGCGTGGGAACGGCCCTGCGTGCGCAAAACTACCTGCTGATCCCGGAAGAAACCCGCTCCCCCGCAGTGCTGCGCCGCGCCTGGCTGCACGCGAGCCGGCTGGCCCAGCCGCTGCTGAAGGCAAGCTGAGGCCCTGTGAATGCCGACAATAAAAAAGCCGCTTCAAGCGGCTTTTTTATTGGGCAAGGTCGTGGCAGGCTTACTCAGAACTTGGGCATGCCTTTCATGCCTCCCATGCGTTTCATCATCTTCATCATGCCGCTGCCCTTCATCTTCTTCATCATGCCCTGCATCTGCTCGAATTCGTTGAGCAGCCGGTTGACGTCCTGAACATGCACGCCTGAGCCCGCCGCGATGCGGCGCTTGCGCGTGGCCTTGATGAGCTCGGGCTTGCGGCGCTCCAGCGGCGTCATGCTCTGGATGATGCCTTCCTTGCGCTTGATGTCTTTCTCGGCCTTGTCCATGTCGACCTGGCCGGCCTTGGCGGCCATCTGCGCCGGCAGCTTGTCGAGCAGGCTGGACAGGCCGCCCATGTTCTTCATCTGCTGCAGCTGCCCCAGGAAATCGTTGAGGTCGAAACCGTCTCCCGATTTGATCTTGGCGGCCAGTTTTTGCGCCGCGGCCACGTCGACGCCGGCGGCGACCTGCTCGACCAGCGCCACGATGTCGCCCATGCCCAGGATGCGGCCCGCGTGGCGCTCGGCATCGAACACCTCCAGGCCGTCGATCTTCTCGCTGGTGCCTGAAAACTTGATGGGCGCACCGGTGATCTGCCGCACGCTGAGCGCCGCGCCGCCGCGTGAATCGCCGTCCGTCTTGGTCAGGATGATGCCTGTCAGCGGCAGCGCATCCTTGAAAGCCTTGGCCGTATTGACCGCATCCTGGCCCTGCATGGCATCGACAACGAACAGGGTCTCGACCGGGTTCAGGATGGCGTGCAGCTGCTTGATCTCAGCCATCAGGGCTTCGTCGATGGCCAGCCGGCCGGCCGTGTCCACCAGAAGCACATCGAAAAAATGCCTGCGGGCATGGTCGATGGCTGCGCGGGCAATATCGGCCGGCTTCTGGTCCGGCGTGCTGGGAAACCATTCGGCGCCAGCCTGCTTTGTCACGGTCTTGAGCTGCTCGATAGCGGCGGGGCGGTAAACGTCGCCCGAAACCGTCAGCACTTTTTTCTTGCGCTTTTCAATCAGGTGCTTGGCCAGCTTGGCGGTCGTGGTCGTTTTACCCGCGCCCTGCAAGCCGGCCATCAGGATGACCGCCGGCGGCTGCGCCGCCAGGTTGATATCGCTCACACCTGCGCCCATAGTGGCGGCGAGCTCCTTGTTGACGATGCCGACCAGCGCCTGGCCCGGTGAGAGCGACCCCATCACTTCCTGGCCCAGCGCCTTTTCCTTGACACGGGCGATGAAGTCGCGCACCACCGGCAGGGCCACGTCGGCCTCCAGCAGCGCCATGCGCACCTCGCGCAGCATGTCCTGCACATTGGATTCGGTGATGCGGGCCTGGCCTCGCATTTCCTTGACGAGGCGGGATAACTTGTCGGTAAGGGCTGAAGCCATGGGAAAGCGCCACGGGCGTGGGGCGGTTAGGTGGAGAAAGAAAGCCGCGGAAGGAGTCGCAGAGGCGGCCGTCGGGAAAGAAGTAAAGGCTAAACTCTAGCCATGATTTTAGCTTTGAGCGATTGGTGGGGTCTTGCCGCGGCAACCGGCGCCGCTGTCGCCTACGCCGTCCTGGCGCTGGCCGCACCGCGCCTGGGCACCGGCACCATTCGCGGCCTGTTGCTGGCAGCCTGGCTGCTGCACGCGCTGGCGCTGGCCGACGGCCTGCTGGGTGAACCACCACGTTTCGGTTTTGCGCCCGCGTTGTCCATGACGGTCTGGCTGGTGCTGACCGTGTACGCGATCGAAAGCCGCCTTTTTCCGCAAATGCAGGCCCATTGGGCCCTGGCGGGCCTGGGCAGCGTGGCTGTCATCCTGACGCTGGTTTTTCCCGGCACCACCTACCACGCCATCGCCTCGCCATGGCTGCCGCTGCACTGGGCGCTGGGCATCGCGTCCTACGGATTGTTTGCCGCCGCGGTGGTGCACGGCTGGCTCATGACGCGCTCCGAGCGCTCTATCCGGCTGGCCGCGCAGACCGACGCCGGCGTGCCGCTGATGACGCTGGAGCGCCTCACCTTTCGCTTCGTCGAAGCCGGTTTTGTGCTGCTGTCGGCAACGCTGCTCGTAGGCTGGCTGTTCGCTGAAACCTTGTACGGGCCGGGCCTAGCCTGGAAATGGAACCACAAAACCGTGTTTTCCGTGCTGGCCTGGCTGACCTTTGCCAGCCTGCTGGCAGGCCGTGCGCGCCTCGGCTGGCGCGGCCGCAAGGCGGTCCATGTGCTGTACCTGGGCTCCGGGCTGCTGCTTTTGGGCTATGCCGGTTCCCGCTTTGTGCTTGAAGTCATCCTGAGGCGCGCATGAAGTACCTGCTGGTCATGGCCCTGGTGCTGGCGGCGTTCTGGATCTGGCGGCACAACCGTGAAACCGAAAAAAATGCCGGCTCGCCACGCCCGCCAACGCCGCAACGCGAACCCGCCGTCACGGAAATGGTGGCCTGCGACGTCTGCCATGTGCACTTGCCCAGGTCCGAGGCCCTGATCGGCGACCGCGGCATTTATTGCAGCGAAGCGCACCGGCGCCAGGCCAGATGAGCACGCCGTCCCACTGGTTTGAGACAGGCGGCGACAAGGACTCGGGCAATTGGGAAGCCACGCCCGAAACCGGCTCCTTCGGCCGCCTGTGGCATGTATTCATGACGGCGCGTGTCGCCATCGCCGGCGTTCTGGTGATCCTGCAGGCATTCATCTACGCGCTGGGCATCCCCAACCACTGGTCCATCGCAACCTGCATCGCCTATCTCTGCGCCACCCTGGCCGTACGGGTCTGGTCGCGGCCGCAGCCGCCCGGCAGCACCTTTGACGCGCAATGGGTGCTGACCATAGGCGTGGACGTCATCGCCTTTTCGGCGTTGAACTTCCTGCAGTCCAGCGGCATCAACTACACCCCCCTGTTCGCGCTTCCGGTGCTGCTGTCCTCCGTCCTCGGCCCGATTTTGCTGGCCTTCGGGACCGCCGCCAGCGTGACGCTGCTTTTGCTGGCCGACGCCTGGTGGAGTTCACTGCAGGCGCTGGGCGACTCCAATGCACGCTTCCTGCAATCGGGACTGAGCGGTTCCGGCTTCTTCCTTGTCGCGCTGCTCGCCAACCATCTCGCCCTGCGCCTGGCCAGGGAAGAGCAGTTGGCCAAGCGCAGCCAGTCCGCTGCACGCATGCAAACGCAAGTGAACGAACTGGTGATTGAAGCCCTGGCCGACGGTGTGCTGGTGATCGATGTCAACGGCATCGTGCGCTCGGCCAACCCGGCCTCCCGGAGCCTGCTGGCGGCCGGCGACAGCGTGCGCAGTGCCCCCTTCATCCTGGCCACGGAAGCCGCCTGGCAGCCCCTTGCCGAGCTCACGCATCGCACTTTTGTGGCGCAAGCACCGCAGGAAGCGGACGTCAGCCTGCGCAATGCGGACGGCCACACCCGGCGCCTGCATGTACGCACGCGGCTGGCCTCATCGCCAAACGGCGCGCATGAAAGCCTGTGCGTGATGTTCCTGGAAGACCTGCGCCAGATGGAAGCGCGTGTGCGGACTGAAAAAATGGCGGCGATGGGCCGCATGTCGGCCGCTGTGGCCCACGAAATCCGCAATCCGCTGGCCGCCATTTCACAGGCCAATGCGCTGCTCGAGGAAGACCTGCAGGATGAAGGGCAGCGCCAGCTGACGGCTATGGTCAGGCAAAACGCGCAGCGCCTGGCGCGGATTGTCGAAGAGGTGCTGAATATTTCGCGTGCCCAGGCGCAACTGCCTTCGCCGGAAACCACCACGCTGGCGCTGGATGACGCCGTCCAGAAGATCGCCTCCGACTGGGCGGGACAGACCGCGGCCGCCAGGCGTACGCGCATCGCGGCGAGTTCGGACAACATGGTCGTGATTTTTGAGCCCGAGCATTTGCGGCGGCTGATGATCAACCTGCTGGACAACGCCCTGCGCTATGCCAGCGATTCCCCCGGGGCGATCGAAGTCGCGACGCAGAGCGTGGCGCCGGGGCAGGCGCGGCTGTCCGTCTGGAGCGATGGGCAACCGCTGGAGCAGTCTGTGCAGACCCATTTGTTCGAACCGTTTTTCTCGTCGGAAAGCCGCTCCAGCGGGCTGGGCCTGTACATCTGCCGCGAGCTGTGCGAACGCTACGGCGCCATGATCGGCTATCAGCGCGTGCAACGCGAAGGCGTCGAGGGCAATGAATTTTTCGTCATGTTCAGGCCTTCCCCTCAATCCCCGAACACGCCCTCCCCTTCTTTTGCCACAATGCCCTCCTGAGACTCATGAGCATGCAAAACCCCGCATCCCAGCAGGCCCGCATCCTCGTCATCGACGACGAGCCGGACCTGCGCACCTTGTATGAGCTGACCTTGCTCAGGGAGGGTTACCGGGTGGAGGCCGCCGGTGATTTGCTGCAGGCGCGCCAACAGCTCAGCGAGAACCGGTTTGACGCGGTCATCACCGACATGCGACTGCCGGACGGCCTGGGCCTGGAGTTGCTGCGCGATATCGTCAACCAGCAACGCAGCGAGCGCTGCGTCGTCATCACGGCACATGGCTCCGCCGAAAACGCGGTCGAAGCCCTCAAAGCAGGCGCTTTCGATTACCTCACCAAGCCCGTCGATCTCAAGCAGTTCCGCAGCGTGGTGGCATCGGCCGTGCAGGGCGCCAAGCAGTCGCTGCCGGGCGCCGACAAAGCCGAGCGCGGCACGCCCGACTCCGGCATCGCGCCTCTGGCGATCCCCTTGCCGATGGCCGCCGAGGCCCCGCTGATATTGCAAAAGCTGGTCGGTGAATCCGCCGTCATGCGCGCCGTCAAGTCGCGCATCCTCAAGGTGGCCGGCAGCATGGCGCCGGTGCTGATCCAGGGTGAGTCGGGCACGGGCAAGGAGCTGGTCGCGCGTGCGGTGCACGGCTGCAGCCACCGCGCGGCGGGCCCGTTTGTGGCCGTCAATTGCAGCGCCATCCCGGAGAACCTTCTGGAGGCGGAATTTTTCGGTGCGCGCAAGGGTGCCTACACCGGCTCGGCCCAGGACCGCCAGGGTTATTTCCAGGCGGCCAAGGGAGGAACCCTGTTTCTCGACGAAATCGGCGACCTGCCGCTGGCCATGCAATCCAAGCTCTTGCGCGCCATCCAGGAGCGCACCGTACGGCCGCTGGGCTCCGCGCAGGAAGACCCGGTGGACGTACGCATCGTCAGTGCCACCCACAAGGACCTTGTGGCCGAAGTCCAGGCGGGGACTTTTCGCCAGGATCTTTATTACCGGCTCAACGTCATCGAAATCCACGTACCTGCCTTGCGCGAGCGGCGTGAGGATTTGCCGGCCTTGTGCAAAGCCTTGCTGGCCAGGATTTGCCAGGAGTCGGGCTTTCCAGTCCCCGAGCTCACCGACGCCATGCTGGCGCAGCTGCGCGCCCTGCCTTTCAACGGCAACGTCCGCGAACTTGAAAACACGCTGCACCGGGCGGTGGCGCTCGGCGACGGCAGCGAACTGCATTTCGACGCACCGGCCGAGGAGCAGGTCGCCATCCCGGAAAACCTGCAGGACTACCTGGACAGGCAGGAGCGCAGCATCCTCACGAAGGTGCTTCTGGAAAACGGGTTCAACCGCACCGCCGCGGCCGCCAGGCTGGGCCTGAGCCTGCGCCAGATCCGCTACCGCATTGCCCGCCTCAACATCGTGACGCCGGGCAGCGAAGACCCAGCCGATGGGCTCGATGCCGCCGATGACCCCGCCTGACAACCGGGACCCGAGCACCCCGCAACCCCTGTGGCGGGATGGCTGGTACCGTTACGCACGCGTGCTGGCATCGCCCAATTTCGGCCCGCGGCCCGAAGGCGCGCGGATCGACCTTGTTGTCATTCATTCCATCAGCCTGCCGCCCGGCGAATTCGGCAACGGCAACGTACAGCGCCTCTTCACCAACCAGCTTGATTGGGAAGCCCACGCTTACTTCCAGGCCATACGCGGCCTGCAGGTGTCGTCGCATTTCTTCATCACCCGCTCCGGCGCCTTATGGCAATTTGTCGCCTGCAGCGACCGGGCCTGGCATGCCGGCGAATCAAGCTACCGCGGGCGCGGCAACTGCAATGACGATTCCATAGGCATCGAGCTCGAGGGCCTGGAAGGCGGTGTATTTGAAGCATCGCAATACGAAACCCTGGCCGGGCTGTGCGCCTCCCTGCTTCAGGCTTATCCGATTGCGCACATCGCGGGGCATGAGCACATCGCACCCGGCCGCAAGCGGGACCCAGGCCCAGGTTTTGACTGGCCGTTGCTGCAAGACTCGCTGGCATTGCCGACTAGGTATTTTCCCGCGACCGTTTGAGCACCCACGGTGCAAAACCACACCAGCGTGGTGCGCTTTAAAGCGCGAAATTTCCTGGTACTTTTACCGCGCTAGCATGGACTTGTGTTAGCGGACCAAAGCTTACGGCGGGGCGCGCCGCTGCGTCGTCCAGCCCTCGCGGGCCTGATGGAATCAGGCTTTGCGCGGGATGCGACGCGAGTACGAAGGCCTTATGCGAAGGGGGCCGCGGTGCAAGGAAAAAAGCCACAAAACGTAACGGTCCATAAACTCGGCGATACACTACCTGTAGTGGCTTGTATTCCCCCAATACCCTATGTATAGTGCCTAAGCCCTAATTCAAGATTGATGTAATTCGGGCCCCCGGCGGTGAGAAATTGGTTCATATTTTTTGAACCTCTCCCGCCAAACGGATTGCCAGAACCGCACATCAAGCCAGTCAATAAAACAAAGCAAAGAGGAAGTCATGCAAACAGCACAACACGCAGTGCCCGCAACGCCAGGCGTTGCCGCCAGCACCCCGGCAGCCAGCCCCAATACCCAGCCCAATCCCCTTGCCCACTACCAGATCATCCGCCGCAACGGCAGCGTGGTGCCGTTTGAGCCGAACAAGATTGCCGTGGCCATGATGAAGGCCTTCCTGGCCGTTCACGGCACCCAGGGCGCGGCCTCGGCCAGCGTTCGCGAAACAGTTGACGGCCTGACCCAGGCGGTCATACGTGCCCTGATGCGCTCGCGCCCAGGCGGCGGCACCTTTCATATAGAAGACGTCCAGGACCAGGTCGAGCTCGGCCTGATGCGCGGCGGCCATCACGAGATTGCCCGCGCCTACGTGCTGTACCGCGAAAAGCGCACGCAGGAGCGCGCTCGCCAGCCCCAAGTCCAGACACCAGCCGCACCCCTGATCCACGTGACCGACCGCGGCAACCGCGTAGCGCTCGACGTGGGCAAGCTGCAGGCGCTGATTGAAGCGTCCTGCGCCAACCTGGGCGCCGACGTCAAGCCAGACCCCATCGTCGCGGAAACCATGCGCAACCTCTACGACGGCGTTCCCATCGACGAGGTCTACAAGGCGTCCATCCTGGCGGCACGCACCCTCATTGAAAAAGACCCCGACTACACCTATGCCACCGCACGCCTGCTGATGCACACCATCCGCCGCGAAGTGCTGGGCGAGGAAGTCACCCAGGCCGACATGGCCGTTCGCTATGCCGAGTACTTCCCGCAATTCATCGCCAAGGGCGTGGAAAACGAACTGCTCGACGAAAAGCTGCAGCAATTCGACCTGGCCCGTCTGGGCGCCGCGCTCAAGCCCGAGCGCGACCTGAAATTTGACTACCTCGGCCTGCAGACCCTGTTCGACCGCTATTTCCTGCATGTGCGCAAGCAGCGCATCGAGCTTCCCCAGGCTTTCTTCATGCGCGTGGCCATGGGCCTGTCGCTCAACGAGATCGACCGTGAAGAGCGCGCCATCGAGTTCTACGAAATCCTTTCGTCCTTCGACTTCATGTCGAGCACGCCCACCCTGTTCAACGCCGGCACCCTGCGCTCGCAGCTGTCGTCCTGCTACCTGACCACGGTCGCCGACGACCTGGGCGGCATCTACGACGCCATCAAGGAAAACGCGCTGCTGTCCAAATTCGCCGGCGGCCTGGGCAACGACTGGACGCCGGTGCGCGCCCTGGGCGCCCATATCAAAGGCACCAACGGCGAATCTCAGGGCGTCGTGCCTTTCCTCAAGGTCGTCAACGACACCGCGGTTGCGGTCAACCAGGGCGGCAAGCGCAAGGGCGCCGTCTGCGCCTACCTGGAAAGCTGGCACCTGGATATTGAGGAGTTCCTGGAACTGCGCAAGAACACCGGCGACGACCGCCGCCGCACGCACGACATGAACACGGCCAACTGGATTCCCGACCTCTTCATGCGCCGCGTGATGGAAAAGGGTACCTGGACGCTGTTCTCTCCGTCCGACACACCCGACCTGCACGACAAGTTCGGCAAGGACTTCGAGAAGATCTACACCGCCTACGAAGCCAAGGCCGAGCGCGGCGAGATCAAGCCGTCCCGGAAAGTGCAGGCCACCGACATGTGGCGCAAGATGCTGTCCATGCTGTTTGAAACCGGCCATCCCTGGATCACCTTCAAGGACGCCTGCAACGTGCGCTCGCCGCAGCAGCATGCCGGTGTTGTGCACTCGTCAAACCTGTGCACCGAGATCACGCTCAACACCAGCGACACCGAAACCGCCGTCTGCAACCTCGGCTCGGTCAACCTCGTCCAGCACCTGAAAGACGGCGCAATCGACCAGGAAAAGCTCAAGAAGACCATCACCACGGCCATGCGCATGCTGGACAACGTGATCGACATCAATTACTACGCCGTCAAGAAGGCACGCGACTCCAACATGCGCCACCGCCCGGTTGGCCTGGGCATCATGGGCTTCCAGGACTGCCTGTATGAGTTGCGCGTGCCCTACGCTTCCCAGGAAGCCGTCGAATTCGCCGACAAATCCATGGAAGCCGTCTGCTACCACGCCTACTGGGCCTCCACCGAGCTGGCCAAAGAGCGCGGCAAATACACCAGCTACAAGGGCTCGCTCTGGGACAAGGGCATCCTGCCGCTGGACACGCTGGACATGCTGGCTGAACAGCGCGGCGGCTACGTCGAGATCGACCGTTCCACCACGCTGGACTGGGAAGCCCTGCGCGCCAAGATTGCCCGGGACGGCATGCGCAACTCCAACTGCGTCGCCATCGCACCGACCGCCACCATCTCCAACATCATCGGCGTGGACGCCTGCATCGAGCCCTGCTTCGGCAACCTCTCGGTCAAGTCCAACCTGTCGGGCGAATTCACCGTCATCAACCACTACCTGGTTCGCGACCTCAAGCGCCTGAACCTCTGGGACGACGTGATGGTGGTGGATCTCAAGCACTTTGACGGATCGCTGCGCCCCATCGACCGCGTGCCGCAGGACGTCAAGGCGCTGTACGCCACAGCCTTTGAAATCGAGACCTCCTGGATCGTCGAAGCCGCGGCACGTCGCCAGAAGTGGATAGACCAGGCGCAGTCGCTCAATATCTATATGGCGGGCGCTTCCGGCAAGAAGCTGGACGACACCTACAAGCTGGCCTGGCTGCGCGGCCTCAAGACCACCTACTACCTGCGCACCCAGAGCGCGACGCACGCCGAGAAATCGACCGTGACCGCGGGCAAGCTGAACTCGGTGTCCTCCGGCACCGCGCCCGCAAGCGGTGGCATGAGCGCACTTGAAGCTGCAGCCGCCGCGGCGCAGGCACAGATGAACGCGACGCCGGCAACCGACATCAAGTTCTGCGCGATCGATGATCCGGGATGCGAGGCCTGCCAATAAAAACACCGGATCGCGCGGTCGAGTGGCCGCGCGATTCGATGTATATGAGCAACACAATTTTGTAGCGATGTGAATGAACACTTTTCATTTTGTATCGCTGCTTTCATAATCCCACAGTATTGGAAACCTCTATGTTGACCTGGGACGAAGAAGTCAAACCATCGTTGCAAACACCTATGAACAGCGGCTCGCCCGAAGGCCGCTCGATGGAACTTCCGCCTCTTTCTTTGAACACCGCCGAGCAAGCCCAGCCGCAAGTGCGCATGCTTAACGACGGCGCCTTCCCGGCGCCGCAAGCCGCGGCCCCTGTTGTTGCGACGCCTGCCACCAAGACTCAGCGCGTCAAAGCCTCCGACAAGCGCATCATCAACGGCCAGACCGACGTCAACCAGCTGGTGCCCTTCAAATACAAATGGGCCTGGGAAAAATACCTCGCTACCTGCGCCAACCACTGGATGCCGCAGGAAGTGAACATGACGCGCGACATCGCGCTCTGGAAAGACCCGAACGGCCTGACCGAAGACGAACGCCGCGTGGTCAAGCGCAACCTGGGTTTCTTCGTGACCGCCGACTCGCTGGCCGCCAACAACATCGTGCTGGGCACCTACCGCCATATCACGGCGCCCGAATGCCGCCAGTTCCTGCTGCGCCAGGCTTTCGAGGAAGCCATCCACACCCACGCCTACCAGTACATCACCGAGTCGCTGGGCCTGGACGAAGCCGAGATCTTCAACGCCTACAACGAAGTCCAGTCCATCAAGGACAAGGACCAGTTCCTGATCCCTTTCATTGAAGTCATCTCCAACCCGCACTTCAAGACCGGTACGCCCGAAGCCGACCAGACCCTGCTCAAGTCGCTGATCGTGTTCGCCTGCCTGATGGAAGGCCTGTTCTTCTACGTCGGCTTCACACAGATTCTTGCCTTGGGCCGCCAGAACAAGATGACGGGCGCCGCCGAGCAATACCAGTACATCCTGCGCGACGAGTCCATGCACTGCAATTTCGGCATCGACCTGATCAACCAGCTCAAGCTGGAGAACCCCCATCTCTGGACGGCGGAGTTCAAGGCCGAGATCAAGGCGCTGTTCATGCAAGCCGTCGAACTGGAATACCGCTACGCCGAAGACACCATGCCGCGCGGCGTGCTCGGCCTCAACGCCTCCATGTTCAAAGGCTACCTGCGCTACATCGCCAATCGCCGTGCCACGCAGATCGGACTTGAAACTCTCTTCCCCAACGAGGAAAATCCATTCCCGTGGATGAGCGAAATGATCGACTTGAAAAAAGAACGCAACTTCTTTGAAACCCGCGTGATCGAGTACCAGTCCGGTGGTGCCCTTTCCTGGGATTGATTGAACAAGACGCGCAACACAAGACAACAATGATTTCTAGAATTGCAATGACCAACGACAGCACCGCAGAGTGCGCGCTGGGCTTTGCTCCTGTGTTC
>Ga0209564_1000953_pt1 | contig 36860 bp, 34 predicted proteins | sample AraplaCol_mMF_r2_FD_184272 | JGI IMG/M metagenome (GOLD analysis project Ga0209564, IMG submission 184272) | Arabidopsis root microbial communities from North Carolina, USA - plate scrape MF_Col_mMF_r2 (SPAdes) (version 3) | ecosystem: Host-associated > Plants > Roots > Endosphere | place: USA...
GCAAGCTGCCCAGGGCTGCTTGGCTCTTACGCTATGCTTGCCGGCGAAACCCTGGAATCGTTCCTCGGTTCCGATACATTTCGAGGCATTGTTGCCTTGCAATGGAGAGACTGTCAATGCGGAAATCCGCATTGCGATGCGTGGGCTGAATAAGTGAAGCCCAACCTACCGGACGGTAATGCTGGCGCGGGTTGCCGGGCCGGTCCAACCCCTATCCAGGAAAGATGAAAGCCTGATGTATATCGTGGCAATTGGCTGGCTCTACGTCGCCTTGATGATGGCCATCACCGAGACCAGTGTCGTCGCCGGTGTGGCCACGTTCCTGTTGTACGGATTGGCGCCGGTGTCGATCGTGATGTACATCATGGGGACGCCGGGCCGGCGTCGCCGGCGCCGTGCGCAGGAAGCCCGTGAAGCCGCGGAAGCGGCCACGGCACAGGCGGCGCGGCTTCCGGACGATGGTGCGACCGGGCCCTAGTCGGCCAGCCAGACCAGCGTGGCCATGCGGCCCGTGGTGCGGTCGCGGCGGTAGGAGTAGAAGCGATCGGCGTCGCTGACCGTGCAGGTATTGCCGCCGAACACCTGCGTGCAGCCGGCGCGCGCGAGGCGAATGCGTGCGAGTGCATACAGGTCGGCCAGGAATTTGCCGGGCGCGCCCGCGACGAACGCCGCTGCCACGGCCGCGCGCTCGTCGGCCAAGGCCTGCTGCAGGAACGCCTCGCGTACCTCGGCCCCCACCTCGAAGGCATCGGGGCCGATCGCCGGGCCGAGCCAGGCCAGCCACCGCGCCCCCGCGCCCGCCCGCGTGGCCATGCGCGCCAGGGTGGCCTCGATCACGCCGTCGCACAGCCCGCGCCAGCCCGCGTGCGCGGCACCCACCACCGTCCCATCCGTATTGCACAGCAGCACGGGCAGGCAATCGGCCGTCATGATCGCGCAGACGTGTCCGGCCGTGGCACTCACGCTGGCATCGGCGCGCGGCACATCGTCGCCTTCGCCCGCGTCGTCGGCCGTCGCCACGCCGCATCCATGCACCTGTTCGAGCCAGTGCGGCATGGCCGGCAGATGGCTGGCCAGCCGTGCCCGGTTGGCCGCCACGGCAGCCGGATCGTCGCCGACGTGAGTACCCAGGTTGAGTCCTCCGGCGCGACCATCGGCCAAGCCATACGGACCTGCGCTGACACCCCCCTTTCGCGTGGTGGAGAGCGCGCGCACCCGGGCCGGCGCCGGCCAGTCCGGGACGATCCAGGCTGCGGCACCGGCCATCGGGTCAACTGTCGCCCGGTCAGTCGTCATCGTCATCGGCCTCTCCTTCGTACCACTCGGGCTCGCCCTCGTCCTCTTCGTCTTCCTCGGCATAGCGATCGAAGTCGAGCGCATCGATCAATGCCTGCAGGTCTTCGGGGGGCTCGGCCTCCCAGGATTTCTTGCGACCCGTCACCGGGTGCATCAGCCCCAGCCGGTATGCGTGCAGCGCCTGGCGCGTGAACGGCACCGGCAGCGGAACGCGCACGGCCGGGCGCTGTCCGCGCTGCGTCGCCTTGTGATAGACCGGATCCCCCACAAGCGGATGGCCAATGGACTCGAAATGCACACGGATCTGGTGCGTGCGCCCGGTTTCGAGCTGGCACATCACCATCGATACCTTCGAGCGGCCCAGCGGCACCGTGCCAAGCGTTTCGAAATGCGTGCGCGACGGCTTGCCGCTGTTGGTATGCACAATGGCCATCCGCGTGCGCTCGCGCGGATCGCGCCCGATCGGCGCATCGATCGTGCCCTCGTCGGGCGTCTCGCCCCAGACCAGCGCGATATACGTGCGCTTGACCGTGCGGGCCTGCAGTTGCCGTACGAGGTCGGTCTGAGCAGTCAGCGTGCGCGCCACCACCATCAGGCCCGAGGTTTCCTTGTCGAGCCGATGCACGATGCCGGCGCGCGGCAGGCGCGCCGCGTGCGGATCGCGGTGCAGCAGGCCATTGAGGACCGTGCCGCTCCAGTTGCCCGCGGCAGGATGCACCACCAGCCCGGCCGGCTTGTTGATGACCAGCAGCGCGTCGTCCTCGTACAGCACGTCGAGTGGGACGTCCTCTGCGGTAAAGGCCATCGTTTCCGGCGCGGCCTGGGGGCGGATCTCGATCTGCTGGCCCATCTGCACCGATGCCTTGGCACGGCTGGGCTCGCCGTCCACGCGGACGGCGCCCTCCTCGATCCACTGCTGGATGCGGCTGCGCGAAAATTCGTTGAAGTGCCGCGCGAGCAGTTTGTCGAGCCGCTCGCCATGCGCCGCACTATCGACTTCCAGGTACAGTGGCATCAGGTCAGGCGCGGCAGGCGCCGTGGCAGGCACCTCGTCATTGAATTCGCCAGTCGCCTCCCCTTCGTCGCCATCATCAAGATGGTCGTCGAAGTCTTCGGATTCCTCGTCGGTCACGTCGGCGTTTTCGGAGTGGCGTTCCAGACCGGTTTCGGTCTTGGGGCTTCGGCTATAATGCTTGGCGCTATTTTTTTTCATCCGGAACAGGTTGCCCATGCAATTGCAGAGCATCAAACGCGCGAACTGGCGCGCGAAAATTGGAGCGGTTTTGCTCGCAGGCGGATGCGTCATGCTATCGGCATGCGGCCTGCTGGGAGACCAGCCTGACGAAACTGCCGGCTGGTCGGCCAACAAATTATATTCGGAAGCCAAGGATGCCCTCGATGGCGGCGACTACACGCGCGCCGTCAAGCTGTACGAAAAGCTCGAGGGCCGCTATCCGTTTGGCCGCTATGCACAGCAGGCCCAGATCGATACCGCCTACGCCAACTACAAGGATGGCGAGACCGCTGCCGCGCTGGCTGCCGTGGACCGCTTCATCCAGCTGCACCCGAGCCACCCGAACATCGATTACGCCTACTACCTCAAGGGCCTGATCAACTTCAACGACAACCTCGGCTGGCTTGGCCGCTTCTCGGGCCAGGATCTCAGCGAACGCGACCCCAAGGCAGCCCGCGCCGCCTATGACGCGTTCCAGACCCTGATCACGCGCTATCCGGACAGCAAGTACACCCCGGACGCCACGCTGCGCATGCAGTACATCGTCAACGCGCTGGCCCAGCACGAAGTCCACGCCGCGCGTTACTACTACCGCCGTGGCGCCTACCTGGCGGCCGTGAACCGCGCACAGCAGGCGCTCAAGGACTACGATGGCGCGCCGGCCAACGAAGAGGCGCTGTACATCATGGTCCGGTCGTACGATGCGCTGGGCATGAAGGACCTGCGCGACGACGCGGCACGCGTGATGGAACGCAACTACCCGAACAGCGATTTCATCAAGTACGGACAGCGCCGCAAGGACAAGTCCTGGTGGGAAGTGTTCTGACGACGCCCGGTCTGGCCGGAACATGAGAAAAGCCCGACGCAAGGTCGGGCTTTTTCGTTTTTCGGCGACGGTGTTGAGTGCTGGCTGGCGCTTTTCCCGCTCTTCCTATGCCTCGCCGCCCCGTTCTTCGCCACCCCGTTCTTCGCCACCCCGTTCTTCGCCGCCCCGGCCTTCGTCGACCCGTTCTTCGTCGACCCGGCCCTCGCCGCCCGCTTCCGCGCCAGACGTGGCAATCGTGCCTGCTTCGTCAGCCGGCTTGCGCAGGCTTTCCAGGAACCGCACCACCGTTTCGGCCTCTCGCGTACGCGTGAACGGCGGCAAGCTCTGCCAGATCTGCCGGCCATATGGCTTTTCTACGAGCCGCGTATCGCAGATGGCCAGTACGCCGCGATCCGATTCGGAACGGATCAGGCGCCCGGCGCCCTGCTTCAGCGTAATCACCGCGTGCGGCAGCTGGTGTACGGCAAATGGGCTCAGGCCCTTTTTCTGCAACACCTCCATGCGTGCGGCCAGCACCGGGTCGTCGGGCGGCGCGAAAGGCAGCTTGTCGATGATGACCAGAGAAAGCGCCTCGCCGCGCACATCCACACCTTCCCAGAAGCTTTGGCTCCCGACCAGCACGGCGTTGCCGAGTTGACGGAAGCGGTCCAGCAGTTCGGTGCGGCTGGCCTGGCCTTGCACCAGCAGCGGCAGGTTGATACCGCGCGCGGCAAAGAGGTCATACAGCATGTCCGACGCCTTCTGCACCGCACGCAGCGTGGTACAGAGCAGGAAGGTGCGGCCGCCAGCCGCCTCGATCAGTGGCAGCGCCTTTTCGACCACGGCTTCGGTGAACTGGGGCGAATTGGGCGGCGGCATGTCGCGCGGCACGTAGAGCAGGCCCTGTTTCGCGTAATCGAACGGGCTGGGCAGCGTCAGCGATTGATCCTTGTTCAGCCCGAGCTGCGCCGCGTAGTGGGCGAAGTTGCCCTTTACCGACAGCGTCGCCGAGGTGAAGACCCACGCGCGGGGCTGGCCTTCGCGCTGGCGCGTGAAGATCGGGGCGATCGACAACGGCGTGCGGTGCAGCTGGACGGTGTGCGAGAACACTTCGACCCAGCGCACGGTATCCGGGCCGGACTGGGCAGGCGCGGGCGGCGCCGCGGTTTCCGCATCACCCTCGGCCGCCGGCTCGCCGGACGCTACCGCCGTGGGGGCCGGCGTCGCAGCCACGCGGTCATCGCGCCAGACTTCCAGCCTGTTGGCCAGCTCCACGGCCCGGCGATGGCACTGTTCCAGCGTTTCGGCGCGCTCGGCCTGCGATTCCAGCGCCTCGACAAACCCGGACAATGCCTCTTCCAGCGCGTCCAGCGTTTCGTAGAACGGCTCCGCAGTGCGCGGATCGGCATCGATCTGTCCCATCGCCATGCGCACGTTGTCGCGGCCGAACGCCAGCCGCAAGTCGCGCGCAGCACGTTCCAGCGGCGCGCCCAGCGCCACCCAGTCCACGGCGTCGCGGGCGTGTGACAGGCCTTCGGCCACGGTGTCGCGGGCCAGTTCGAGCAACTGGCTGGTGGACAGCGTTTCGCCAAAGAACAGCGTCGCCGTTTCGGGCAGCTGGTGGGCTTCGTCGAAGATCACCGTGTTGGCGGCGGGCAGCAGCTCGGCCATGCCGGTATCGCGCAGCACCACGTCCGCAAAGAACAGGTGATGGTTCACCACCACCACGTCTGCCTGCTGCGCTTCCTTGCGGGCGCGCATCACAAAGCATTCCTTGTAGTTCGGGCATTCGCTGCCCAGGCAGTTGTCCCGCGTGGACGTCACCATCTGCCAGACAGGCGCGTTCTCGGGCACGGACGCCAGCTCGGCCTTGTCGCCGGTAGCCGTGGTCTTGGCGAAATTCCCGATGTCGCGCAGCCATGCGGCATCCTGCTTCGATGCAAGCCGGCCATTGGCCTGCGCGCGCTCCAGGTGGTAGTGGCACACGTAATTGGCGCGCCCCTTGAGCAGCGACACCGACACCGGCACGTTCAGCGCATGGCGCACCGTCGGAATATCGCGCAGGAACAGCTGGTCCTGCAGGTTCTTGGTGCCGGTGGAGAGGATGACCTTGCCGCCCCAGAGCATGGCGGGCACCAGGTAGGCAAAGGTCTTGCCGGTGCCGGTGCCGGCCTCGACGATGACCGTGTCGTTCTGGCCGATGGCATTGGCCACGGCTTCGGCCATCTTCAACTGCGACGCACGCGGACGGTAGCCCGGGATGGCCGTGGCCAGCGTGCCCGTGTCGGCGAACATCGTCGACAGTTGCGCGGCTTGCGAGGCCGCCTGGCTGGCCGATGCCGCGGCCACGGCCTCGCCCAGGGATTCGGCGGGTTCGTGTGCGTCGGGCGCCTCGGCGGCATCGGACAGGAGGTCGTCGGTGGGATCTGGCAAGGTGGGGCTTTCTTCGATACCCGTGGCCGGTTGCCCTGCCACGAGAGATGTGTGGTGCGTGTGCCGCGCTTCAGTTGGCCGGATCGTCAGGCCAGCGCGCCGTTGCGGGGGCCTCAGGCCGGAACATCGGGTTCCAGGTGCAGTTGCAGCAAGGTGATCGCGTCCTTGAGCTTGAGGCGGCGCTTTTTCAGGCGACGCAGCTGCAGTTCATCGTGGGCGGGATCGGCGGACAGCCGGTCAATCAGGAAATCGAGGTCGCGGTGTTCGATCTGCAACTCGATGATCTGCCGCGCCAGCGTGTTGAGATTTTCATCCATGGTACGCCTTCGTACTCCATGGCGGCAGCCAGCGGCCCCGCCAGACCCTGCCAACGAATCAGAAACCGAACGGGCTCGGCCCGGAATTCTGGCCGCCCTGCTTCTGCTTCTCCTCGGCACGTGCGCGCCGCTCGTCCAGGTCTTTCTGGCGCTGCACGGCGTCTGCCTGCTTCTGCTCGTACGTCTTGACGTTTTCCTGACGCTGGCGCGCGCTTTCGGCGCCCTTCTGCTGGGCTTCCTTCATGCGCGCGTTGTAATCGTCGTGCTTCTTCTGGTACGCCTCGGCATTGGCCGCGCGCTGCGGCGCCTGCCCCGTGGCCTGCGCATCGCGCAGCGCCTGTTCCTGCTGCTTGCGATCAAACGCTTCCCGGCTGGCTTGCTCGTTGGCCCCCCGGCCCGGTTGGCCGGCCTCGAATTCGGCGCGGCGCAGGGCCTGCTCGCGATCGCGCGTGGCCGCCTTGTAGGCCCGCTCGGCATCGCCGACTTCCAGGTCCTTGGCCCGCAGCACGTGCAGTTCCTCGCGCTGCACGTCCTTGGCCTTGTCGATGCAGTTGGTCACCAGGAACTTGCTGTAGCACGCGCGCTCGGCCACCGCGAAGCGGTAATTGGTCCATGCGCGCGAATCATTGATGGCCTTGCGCTCGGCCTCGAAATCGCGAGGCTTGCCAGGGTCCGGCGGGATGGGTACCGATGCGGGCGCGGACGCAGGCGCGGCAACGGGTGCGGACGCCTGCGCGTGCGCGGCGCCCAGCGGCGCCCCCAGCAGCAGCGAGGCCAGCGCCAGCGTGGCAATCGAGGAAGCGGAAAAGGAAACCGGGCGAGCCATGACGGCCGGAAGGGACTTGACGATCATGCCGCGATTCTAGCATCCGGGGGCCCCTCGGACCGCACCGCGAACCGGCCGCCAGGTGCCGTGCGGGCACCACCCGCGCAAGCCGTGGAAAAGACACGGTAAAAGGTGTCTTCCCGTCACCGGAAGCGCGCCGCGCTTGTGGCACAATGCCCCGCTTTCGACTGACTCGTTTTCTCGATGTCCAATCTGCCTGCTTCCGTCCTGCAAAAGATTGTGTCGCTGATCGCGGCCGAACTGTCCGTGCAACCGCGCCAGGTGGCGGCTGCCGTCGACCTGTTGGACGAAGGTGCCACGGTGCCGTTCATCGCCCGCTACCGCAAGGAAGTGACGGGCAACCTCGACGATACGCAGCTGCGTAACCTGGAAGAGCGCCTGCTGTACCTGCGCGACATGGAAGACCGCCGCGCCACGATCCTGGCGTCGATCGAGGAACAGGGCAAGCTCACCGACGAGCTGCGCGCCGCCATCGAGGGCGCCGAGACCAAGCAGACGCTGGAAGATCTGTACCTGCCCTACAAGCCAAAGCGCCGCACGCGCGCCCAGATCGCCCGGGAATGCGGCCTGGAGCCGCTGGCCCAGGCGCTGCTGGCCGACCCCACGCTGGATCCGCAGACCGAGGCTGCCAAATTCGTCAATGGCAACCCCACCGCCGAAGGCGGCGTGCCTGACACCAAGGCCGCGCTGGACGGCGCCCGCGACATCCTGTCCGAGCAGTTTGGCGAAACGGCCGAGCTGCTGGGCAAGCTGCGCGATCACCTGTGGAACAACGGCGTGGTGTCGTCCACGGTCATGGAAGGCAAGGAAACCGCCGAGGAAGAGAAATTCCGCGACTACTACCAGTACAGCGAGACCCTCCGCACCGTGCCGTCGCACCGTGCGCTGGCGCTGTTCCGCGGCCGCAACGCGGGCGTGCTGCTGGTCAAGCTGGGCCTGGGCGAAGAGCAGGACGCCATGGTGCCGCACCCGTGCGAAGGCATGATTGCGCGCCATGTCGGCATCGAGAACCGCAACCGTCCCGCCGACAAATGGCTGGCCGACGTGTGCCGCTGGTGCTGGCGCGTCAAGGTGCAGCCGCATCTGGAAACGGAACTGCTGACCCAGCTGCGCGAAACCGCCGAGGGCGAAGCCATCAAGGTGTTCGGCCGAAACCTGCATGAACTGCTGCTGGCCGCGCCGGCGGGCCCGAAGTCCGTGATGGGTATCGACCCAGGCATCCGCACGGGCTGCAAGATCGCCGTGGTGGACAGCACCGGCAAGCTGCTGGATACCGCCACGATTTACCCGCACGAGCCGCGCCGCGACTGGAACGGTTCGCTGGCCACGCTGGCCCGGCTGGCCCGGCAGCACAATGTCGCGCTCTGTTCCATCGGCAACGGCACGGCCAGCCGCGAGACCGACAAGCTCGTGCAGGACCTGATGAAGGGCGCCCCGGAGCTGAAGCTGACCAAGATCGTGGTGAGCGAGGCCGGCGCGTCGGTGTACTCGGCGTCGGAACTGGCTGCCAAGGAATTCCCTGACCTGGACGTATCGCTGCGCGGCGCCGTGTCGATTGCCCGCCGCCTGCAGGATCCGCTGGCCGAGCTGGTCAAGATCGATCCGAAGTCGATCGGCGTGGGCCAGTACCAGCACGACGTGAACCAGCGCGAACTGGCCCGTGCGCTGGACGCCGTGGTGGAAGACTGCGTGAACGCCGTGGGCGTGGACGTGAACACCGCATCCGCCCCGCTGCTGGCGCGCGTGTCGGGCCTGAACTCGGTGCTGGCGCGCAATATCGTCGAGTTCCGGGATGCCAACGGTGCGTTCAGCAATCGCGAATCGCTGAAGAAAGTGCCACGCCTGGGCGACAAGACGTTCGAGCAGGCGGCCGGCTTCCTGCGCATCAACAATGGCGACAATCCGCTTGACCGTTCGTCCGTGCACCCGGAAGCCTACCCGGTGGTGCAGAAGATTCTCGACCACATCAAGAAGGGCCTGCCCGACGTGATGGGCAACCGCGAGAGCCTGCGCGGCCTGTCGCCGCAGCAGTTTGCCGACGACAAGTTCGGTGTGCCGACCGTGCGCGACATCCTGACCGAACTCGAAAAACCGGGCCGCGACCCGCGCCCCGAGTTCAAGACCGCAACCTTCCAGGAAGGCGTGGAAGACGTGAAGGATCTGCAGCCGGGCATGATCCTGGAAGGCGTGGTTACCAACGTGGCGGCCTTTGGCGCGTTCGTCGACATCGGCGTGCATCAGGACGGGCTGGTCCACATCTCGGCGCTGTCGACGAAGTTCGTCAAGGACGCGCACGAAGTGGTCAAGGCCGGCCAGATCGTCAAGGTCAAGGTCATGGAAGTGGACGTCAAGCGCAACCGTATCGGCCTGACCATGCGCCTGGACGACGAACCCGGCCAGCAGGCCGCCCGCGCGGGCGGCGGCGACCGCCCTGCCGAGCGTGGTCCGCGTAGCGGAGGCGGCAACCGTGGCGCCGGCGGCATCGCCCGCCGCGAGCCCGAGACGCAAGGCGCCATGGCCGCCGCCTTTGCCAAGCTCAAGCGTTAAGCCGCCCGCAACGCACGGCAGAACGAAAAACGCCCCGCTCGATGCGGGGCGTTTTCATTGTGGCGGCCAGTGGGCGAGCTGGCTCAGATTTCTACCTTCGTACCCAGTTCCACCACCCGGTTGGCCGGGATCGAGAAGAAGTCCGACGGCTTGGCGCCGTTCTGATGCATCCACGCGAAGAGGCGTTCGCGCCACATCGACATCCCCGGCAGCTTGGACGGGATCACCGTCTCGCGCGCGATGAAGAACGAGGTCTCCATCAGTTCGAAATGCATGTCGAGCTTGCGCTGCGCCAGGTCGAGCACCCGGTTCACGTCCGGCGTTTCCTTGAAGCCGTACTCCGATGCCAGGATGAACACGCCACCGCCCAGGTCCTTGCAGGTCAGGCGATGGTCGTCGTCCACGTAGGGAATGTCGCGTGTGACAAAGCTCAGGAACACCACGCGCTCGTGCAGCACGCGGTTGTGCTTCAGGTTGTGCAGCAGCGACACCGGCACCGATTCGGTACTGCCGGTCAGGAACACCGCCGTGCCTTCGACGCGATGCGGCGGATGGGCCAGCAGGCCGGCGATGAAGGGCTCCAGCGGAATGCCGTCTTCGAGGCTGCGCGCCCGCAGCAGCTTGCGGCCGCTATGCCAGGTCATCAGCAGGAAGAACGCCGTGCTGCCCATCAGCAGCGGGAACCAGCCCCCCTCCGCCACTTTGAGCAGGTTGGCGGCGAAGAACGACAGGTCGACGATCAGGAACGATGCGCCAAGTACCGTCACCAGCACCCGGTTCCACTTCCAGAACCGGCGCATGACGATGACCGCCAGGAAGGTCGTGATCAGCATCGTGGTAGTCACGGCAATGCCGTAGGCTGCGGCCAGGTTCTCGGACTTGCGGAACGACAGCACCACGGCAATCACCAGCACCAGCAACGCCCAGTTGATCACGGGCAGGTAGATCTGGCCGATTTCCGCCGCCGACGTGTACAGGATGCGCATGCGCGGCAGGAAACCCAGCTGGATGGCCTGGCTGGTCAGCGAGAACGCGCCGGAGATGACCGCCTGCGACGCGATCACCGTGGCCGCCGTGGCCAGCAGCACCATGGGCAGCTGCAGCATGTCCGGCACCATCAGGAAAAACGGGTTCTCGATGGCGTTCGGGTTGACCAGCAGCAGCGCGCCCTGACCGAAGTAGTTCAGCATCAGGCAGGGCATCACCAGCGCGAACCAGCCGTAGCGGATGGGCTTGGCGCCGAAGTGGCCCATGTCGATGTACAGCGCCTCGGCACCGGTCAGCACCAGGAACACGCTGCCGAGCACGATGAACGCCAGCAGCGAGTGTTCGATCAGGAACGAGATGCCGTACCAGGGATTGATGGCCTTGAGGATGTCCGGCGCCTGCGCCAGATTGAAGATCCCCAGGCCGCCCAGGGCCAGGAACCAGACCACCATGATCGGCCCGAAGAGCTTGCCCACGGCGCTGGTGCCGTGCCGCTGGATAAAGAACAGCACGCAGAGGATCGACAGCGTGATCGGGATCACGAAGTGCGACAGCGCAGGCGCGGCGATCTCCAGCCCCTCCACGGCGGACAGCACCGAGATGGCCGGGGTGATCACCGCATCGCCATAGAACATGCAGGCGCCGAAAATGGCCGACATCATGATCAGCCGGGCCATGCGCGACCGTGGCGCCGCGGTTCGCAGCGCCAGCGCCATCAGCGCCAGCACCCCGCCTTCGCCGTTGTTGTCGGCGCGCATCACGAACAACACGTATTTGATCGACACGACGACGATCATCGCCCAGAACAGCAGCGAGATGATGCCCAGCACCGCTTCGGGGCTGAACGGAATGCCGTGGTCCTTGCTGAAACACTCCTTCAGCGAATAAAGGGGGCTGGTACCGATGTCGCCAAAGACGACGCCGATCGCGCCGATCACGAGCGCACGGGTGCTCGGGCTTTCGACGAAGTAATGGCTGGTGGTTGCGGACTGGGTCATGGAATTGGGTCAGGTGAACCGGCTCGCGCCTCCCGTGCCTGCCTTTGGCTGCCCTGGCATGGCGCCAGACGGACAGTCCCTCCAAAGTGCTTCATCAGGCACGATCTTCTCTCACGCTAGCGGCTCCGGTCCCCGATGGGGCGTATTGGCCTTCTCAGTTTCTATTGCGATGCACAAACGCGCGCATTCTAGATGAAGTGTCGTGCGGCGACCACTGTGGAAAAGCCGACGTCATTGGCCGCGACCGATCAAGCATGGGAAAGAAGCGGGGCATGGTCAAGGCCCACCAATGCCGCCACGGTGGTATCACCCACCATCGGCACGTTGTGAAGGCACGACACCAAATGTCTGATACGTTACTTTTTTCAAACAGGTGTCAGACGCCCAGGTAGCGGTCCAGCGCCGCTGGCGTGGCGGCCAGCCTGGCGGCGGGCCCCGCCATGACCACCTGCCCTTTTTCGAGGACGACCACGCGGTCGGCGTGCGACAGCACCGCGCGGTAGTTGCGATCGACCACGATCGATGCGATGCCCGTGCCGCGCACGGTGGCGATCACGTTCCAGATCTCGTGGACGATGCGCGGCGCCAGCCCCTCGGTGGCCTCATCCAGGATCAGGCAGTCGGGGTTGGTCATCAGCGCGCGGCCGATCGACAGCATCTGCTGCTCGCCGCCGGACAGCTGCTGCCCGCCGTGGGATAGCCGTTCCTTGAGCCGAGGAAAGAGGTCCAGCACGCGTGCCTCGTCCCAGTCCCTGCGGCCACCGCAGCCGGCCCGCGCTGCCATCACCAGATTCTCGCGCACGCTCAAATTCGGAAAAATGCCACGTCCTTCTGGCACGTAGGCGATGCCAAGCCGGGCCACCTCGTGCGGCCGGGCGCGCGACATCTCGCGGCCAGCCACGCGGATCGTGCCGGCGCGTTCCCGGACATGGCCCAGCAGCGTACGCAGCAGCGTGCTCTTGCCCATGCCGTTGCGGCCCAGCAGGCCGACGGTCTCGCCCGCGTTGACATGGAAGTCGATGCCGCGCAGCACGTGGCTGGATCCATACCAGGCGTTGACGCCGCTGGCGTCGATGATGGCGGTGGTGCTCATGCGCCGGCCTCCTGCCGCTGCCCCGTCTCGTCCTCTTCGCCCAGGTAGGCCAGCTGCACCTCACGGTTGGCGCGGATGCTGGCCGGATCGCCCGATGCAATGACCGTGCCGTTGACCATGACCGTGATGCGGTCGGCCACGGCGAACACGGCCTCCATGTCGTGTTCGACCAGCAGGATCGCGTGCCCTTCGCGCAGGCCGCGCAGCAGGTCGAGCATGCGGGCCGATTCCTCGGCACCCATGCCGGCCAGCGGTTCGTCCAGCAGCAGCGCCACGGGCTCCGTGGCCAGGCACATCGCTACTTCCAGCTGGCGCTTCTGGCCGTGGGCCAGTTCGCTGGCCACGCGGCCCGCGTGCTGCGCCAGGCCGGCGCGCTCCAGCGCTTCATCGGCCAGCGCCCGGCTGGTACGGCAGCCTTGTGCGGATTCCCACAGCCGCCATGCGCGCTGGGCGCGCGACTGGGCGGCCAGCCGGCAGTTCTCGCGCACGGTCAGCGGCAGGAAGATATTGTTGCGCTGGTAGCTGCGCCCCACCCCGTGGCGCGCCAGCCTGGGCTGCGCCCAGCCGGTGACCTCATGCCCCTGCAGATACAGCCGGCCTTCGGACGGCGGCAGCTCGCCGGACAGCAGGTTGATCAGTGTCGACTTGCCGGCGCCGTTGGTGCCGATCACGGCGTGGATTTCATTGAGGTGCAGCGACAGGTCCACCTGGTTGACCGCCGTCAGACCGCCAAAGCGGCGCGACAGCATCTCGGCCTGCATCACCGGCGCCGATGTGGCATGGTTCATACGGCCTCCCGGCTCTGCGCGTTCGGGTCGGCGGCGCCGGCATGGCGGCGCCCGCGGCGCGGCGAACGTTGCCGCAGCACCGCCGGCACGCTCACCAGCCCGCGCGGCAGCAGCGCCACCGCGACGATGATGAAGCCGCCCATCAGCAACTGCCAGTGTCTGGTCAGCGTGCCGAACCACTCGGCCAGCAGCACGAACGAGAACGCGCCCAGCACGGCCCCGGCCAGGCTGCCCACGCCGCCCAGGATCACCATGAGCATGGCATTGCCCGACTGGTGCCACGACGCAATCTCGGGGTTCACGAAACCGAACTGGATGGCATACAGGAATCCCGCCAGCCCGGCCAGCATGCCGCCAGCCACGAAGGCGCCCAGCTGGTAGCGATACGTGCCGAAGCCGGCCGCGCGCATGCGCTGCTCGTTATGGCGGATGCCCACCAACGCATGGCCGAAACGCGAGCGCAGCAGCAACGCCAGCAGCGCCACGGTCAGCACCAGCGCGGCCAGCACGAGCCAGTAAAAGCGCACCGGATCGTTCACCGTGAGGGGCAGTTCCGAGAACAGGCCGAATTCGGGACGGAAGTAGATATAAGTGCCATCGCTGCCCCCGGCGATCTTGGTGTCGTGGAACACGAAATACACCATCTGCGCGAAGGCCAGCGTGACCATGATGAAGTAGATGCCGCGCGTGCGCAGCACCAGCGTACCCACCACCAGCGCCAGCGCGCCGGCGGCGCCCACCGCGCCCAGCAACAGCAGCCAGCCGTTGCCCGCGCCGCTCTGGGGCGCCAGCATGGCGGTGGCGTAGGCCGCCATGGCGAAATACGCCGCGTGCCCCAGGCTCACCAGTCCGGTGTAGCCGATCAGCAGCTGCAGCGACAGCGCGAAGATCGCCATGATCATCACCTTGCTGAGCAGCTCGATGTAGTACTTGTGGCTGTCGGCGGTCAAAAGCAGCGGCGCGGCGCACAGCACGGCCAGCGCGATGATCCAGCCCGTTGCGGCCAGCCACGCGGGGCGCCGCACTGGCTGGGGCGCGGTTGTCGAGATGTCGGTTTGCATGTCCCCTTCCCTGCTCAACCCGCGCGGAACAGCCCTTGCGGCTTCCACAGCAGGATCACGGCCATCAGCAGGTACACCAGCACGCCGGCGGCGTCCTGCCAGAACACCTTGCCGAACGTGTCGACAAAGCCGATCAGCAGCGAGGCCACCAGCGCCCCCTTGACCGACCCGATACCGCCAATCACCACCACCACGAAGCAGATGATCAGCACCTGCCCCCCCATGCCCGGGTACACCGACGACACTGGCGACGCGATCATCCCCGCCAGCACGGCCAGCGCCACGCCCAGCGCGAACACGAAGCGGTACAGCACCGTCACGTTGATGCCGAGCGACTGCACCATCTCGCGGTTGGTGGCGCCAGCGCGGATCATCATGCCCACCCGCGTGCGCCGGATCACGTAGTACATCGCGCCCGCCACCAGCAGGCAGACCGCCGAGATGAACAGCCGGTACACCGGATAGGTCATGTCGTTGCCGATCGGCAGCGACCCGTCCAGCAGCGCGGGCACCGGCACGCCATGGACGTCGTCGCCCACCAGGATGCTGCGCAGTTCCTCGAACACCAGGATCAGCCCGTAGGTCATCAGCACCTGCTGCAGGTGGTCGCGCTGGTACAGGTAGCTGAAGAAAGCCCATTCGAGCACGTAGCCGAACAGCACGGCCAGCACGATGCCCAGCGGCAGCGCGATAAACAGGTTGCCGGTCAGGCTGGCCAGCGTGAACGCCAGGTAGGCCCCCAGCATGTAGAAGCTGCCATGGGCCAGGTTGATCACGCCCATGATGCCGAAGATCAGCGTCAGCCCGCTGGCCACCAGGAACAGCAGCAGGCCGTACTGCACGCTGTTCAGGCACTGGATGAGAAAGGAAACAATGTCCATCGTGAAACTGGCCGTGCCGTCTGGTGGGTCGAGGGGTGGCGTTGGGGCGCCGTGCGAAAGGCCGCGGCGGCGCCGGATCAGAGGCGGCAGCCGCGCGCCGGATCGGCCAGCGCCTTCACCGCCACGGCACTGACCTTGTTCTCGCGGCCATCCACGCGGCGCAGGTAGAAGTCCTGCACCGGGTTGTGAGCCTTCGACAACGTGAACGCGCCGCGCGGGCTATCCACCTTCGCCGCTTCCATGGCCCTGATGATGTCCGGCTTGCGCGTCATGTCGCCCTTCACCGCGTTGGCGCCGGCGGCCAGCAGCTGCGCGGCGTCGTAGCCCTGCACGGCGTAGACATCAGGCTGCAGCTTGTAGGTCTTGGCGTAGTCCAGGCGGAAGGCCTTGTCGCGCGCGTTGCTCAGGCCATCGGCGTAGTGCAGCGTGGTCTCCAGCCCCTGGGCGGCGGCGCCCTGTGCCTCCAGCGTGCCATCGGTCAGGAAGCCCGAGCCGAAGAGCGGGATCTTGTCCTTCAGCCCGGCTGCCTGCCAGTCCTTCACGAACTTGACCGCACCGCCGCCGGCAAAGAACACGAACACGGCGTCCGGTTTCAGCGACGCCACTTCGGTAATCAGCGCCTGGAACTCGACGTTCGGGAACGGCAGGCTCAGTTCCTTGACCACCTTGCCGCCCTTGGCCTCGAAGGCCTCCTTGAAACCCTTGACCGACTGCTCGCCGGCCGCGTACTTCCAGGTCAGCGTGACCACCTTCTTCATGCCGCGATCGGCCAGCACGTGGCCCATGGCATAGCCCGGCTGCCAGTTCGAGAACGACGACCGGAAGATATTGGGGCCGCACAGCGGGCCCGTGGCCTCGTCCACGCCCGCATTGGGGATGATCAGCAGCGTGTTGTTTTCCTTGGCCACCTTGACGATGCCCATCTGCACGCCCGAATGCACAGTGCCGACCACCACATCCACCTGGTCGCGCCGGATCAGCTTGGTGGCGTTTTCCGGTGCCTTGGCCGGGTCCGATTCATCGTCCACCTTGAAGTACTCCACATCGCGCCCGCCCAGCTTGCCGCCCTGCTGCTGCACATACATCCGGAAGCCGTTCTCGATGGCCGTGCCCAGCGCCGCATAGGTGCCCGTGTACGGCAGCATGAAGCCGACCTTGACCTTGCCGCCGGCCGGGGCGGCCGGTGCCGTCTGGGCCAGAGCTGCTGAGCCGGTGGCCAGCACCGCGCTGGCGGCCAATGTGACGACAGACAGACGACGCGCGTGCAGCAGCCTGCGCAATGCATTGCGATGCATGGAATCTCCTCCTGGTGGTCTGAAGCCGATGGCGCCGCGTGCACCGGGCCGGTGCCGGCCCGGCTGTCGCCGCCAGTTATTTTAGGATTGAAGTATTTGCCGTTATAAACGCCGCGGTCGCAGCCGTCAATGCGCCCGCCTGGTCGCGGTGTGGCGAATGCCCACAGCGCGCGAGTTTAAGCAGTACGGTTTGCGGGGCATATCGCTGGATACCCTCGATCTGGGCCATGGTGCCGTACTCGTCGTCCTCGCCCTGCACGGCCAGTACCGGGCTGCGGATGCCGTCCAGCAGCGGGCGCAGGTCGAAATGGCGAAATTCCGGGTTCAGCCAGATATCGTTCCAGCCCCAGAAGGCCGATTCCACGTCGGCATGGTGGCGCGCCAGGCGTGCGCGCAGATCGGTGTTCAGATAGGTCTCGCGCGTGGCGGCGATGCTGCGCACCGACAGGTCCTCGACGAAGATGTGGGGCGCCAGCACGGTCAGGCCGTCCACGGCATCGGGAAAGCTTGCCGCGTAGATCAGCGCGATCGACCCGCCGTCGCTGTGGCCCAGCATCCAGGGCTTGCCATGCTGGCGGCCGGGGCCGATGCCCAGCGCATCGAACAGCGCCGGCAACGCCTCGCGGGCCTGGCGATGCATGAAATCGACACCCCATTTCTCGTCATGCGGCCGTGGGGTGGAACGCCCGTAGCCGTAGCGTGAGAAGACCAGGCCCCGGAAGTCGCCGGCGTCGCAGAACTGGCGCGGAAAGTCGCGCCACATGCTGATCGAGCCCAGGCCCTCGTGCAGGAACACCACCAGCGGCCGCCGCTTGCGTTCCTGCCTCAGCCATTGGTACTCGATGTCGATCTGCCGCCCATCGAAAGGAATTCGAACCAGCTCGCTGCCCATGTCACTACCCCTGTCACCACGCCTGCCTGCACCCGCCTGACTGACTGCCCGACGCTACGCCGTCACGATACCTCACGAGAGCCGCGCCGCTTCCTCGCGCTGGCGCAAACGGAATCGCTGAATCTTGCCGGTGGCCGTCTTCGGCAATTCCTCCACGCATTCGATCTGCCGCGGATACTTGTACGGCGCCAGTTTTGTCTTGACGAAAGCCTGCAGTTCGGCGGCCATGCCGTCGTGCCATTGCTGGCCCGGCCGCAGTACCACGAAGGCCTTCGGCTTGATCAGGTCGTCGGCATCGGCCACGCCGATCACGGCCGCCTCCAGCACGGCCGGATGCTGGGCCAGCACGGCCTCCACCTCGAACGGCGACACATAGATGCCACCCACCTTGAGCATGTCGTCGCTGCGGCCCGCGTAGGTGTAGTAGCCATCGGCATCGCAGACATACTTGTCGCCGCTGCGCGTCCAGGCGCCCACGAAGGTATCGCGGCTCTTGTCGCGATTGCCCCAGTACATCAGCGCGGCCGAAGGCCCCTTGATGAACAGGTCGCCAATCTCGCCCGGCGCGCACGGCTCGCCCTGCTCGTCGAGCAGCTTCAGTTCATAACCCGGCACCGGGCGGCCCGTGGTCCCGTAGCGCACTTCGCCCGGACGGTTCGACAGGAAGATGTGCAGCATCTCGGTGGATCCAATGCCGTCGAGAATGTCGCAGCCGAAGTGGTTCTGGAAACGGTCGCCGATATCGCGCGGCAGCGCCTCGCCGGCCGACGTGCACACCCGCATCGCCACATCGGCGCGCGGCGGCAGGTCGGCGGCGGCCAGCATGCCGGCGAATAGCGTCGGCACTCCGCAGAACACGGTCGGACGATGCTTGACAAGGCGCTGGAATACCGCCTGAGGCGTCGGCCGCTCGCCCATCAGCACCGTGGTGGCCCCCACCGACAGCGGAAATGTCAGCGCATTGCCCAGTCCATAGGCAAAGAACAGCTTGGCGGCCGAGAACACCACGTCGTCTTCGCGGATGCCCAGTACCCGGCGCGCGTACAGATCGGCCGTGTGGAACAGGTTGCCATGGGTGTGGACCGTGCCCTTGGGGCGGCCCGTCGAGCCCGACGAATATAGCCAGAACGCCATGTCGTCAGGGCCGGTAGCGGCTGCGGTGGGTGCCGGATCGGCATCGGCCACCATGCTGGCGACGGTGGGGGCGGGTGCGTCGGCCATCGGCGGCGCCCCGGGCGCGGCCACGATCACGTCGGGCGCCAGCCCGGCCTTGTCGATGGCGGCCTGCATCGTACCCAGCAGCGGCGCCGACACCACCACGGCCCGCGCGCCGCTGTGCGCCAGCATGTATGCGTAGTCGTCGACGGTCAGCAGCGTGTTGACGGCCACCGGCACCACGCCGGCCAGCAGGCAGCCCAGAAATACCGTGGGAAAGTCGATCGTATCGAGCGCGCACAGCAAGACGCGCTCCTCGCGCCGGAACCCCGCCCGATGCAGCGCGCCGGCAAAGCGGCGGCAGCGATCGTCCAGCCCGGCAAAGGTCAGCGTCGTGGTGTCGTCGATATAGGCAAGCTTGCCGCCCCGCCCGGCCTGCAGGTGGCGCGCAAGGAGGTCGTCGGCGGCGTTGTAGCGGTTGGGCAGCGCGGTCACGGCGACGGTGGCCGTCGCCGTTGCCGGGCCCGGCGCCTCGCCAGCCGACACGGAAGACGATGCGAGGGATACAGCCGGGGACACCGCCTGCCCTGCCGTGCCGGCAGCCGCGGTGCTAGTGATCGGGGGCGTCATGTCTCCACTCCTCTGGCCACCCGGATCGTCGCCAGCCACAGCACGCGGTCCGGTATGGCTTCCAGCAGTTTGTCTTCTTGTCCCGACAGCCACGCGCAGCGCCGCCGTGATGTTGATGCATTTTATTTCATATCGACTACTATGCAAGCAAGGGTATGCACTATATAACAGTGCCCGCCATGCGCGATCAGGCGCGCCGTGTACGTATAATGCGTCGCCCGATCCAACCGGACCCAATTTTCGATACCAGCATGCGTCGCGATCCCGACACGCTCCTGCCCCCCGACGGCCGCGCCGACGCGCGCGCGGAGTCACGCGCCACGGGCGAGCGCGACCCCTATCTGACGCAGCTTGGCGAACGCATCCGCTCGTTGCGCGCGGCGCGCGGGATGTCTCGCAAGGACCTGGCACGCGGCGCCGATGTCTCGGAACGCTACCTGGCCAACCTCGAAACGGGCACCGGCAATGCATCGGTGCTGTTGCTGCGCCAGGTGGCCGGCGCGCTGGACGTGCCGCTGCCCGTCGTGCTGGCCGAGGTGGATGGCCACGCCACCGGGCACGGCAACCCCGGCGCCGCCGAGTTTTCGCAACTGGTGCAGTGGCTGGCACAACTGCCCGCCAGCGATCTGGCGCGCGTGCGCGAGGCGGCGCAGCACGCGCTGTCGCCAGCGGAGTCGCGCGACGCGCGGCATCGTCGCATTGCGCTGATCGGGCTGCGCGGCGCCGGCAAATCCACGATCGGCCGCGCGCTGGCTGCCGCCGAAGGCATCCCGTTCGTCGAACTGAACGCGGCGATCGAGCAGGAGGCCGGCGCCAGCCTGTCCGAGATCCATTCGCTCTACGGCCAGGCCGCCTACCGGCGCTATGAAATGCGCGCGCTCGAACGCGTGCTGCGCGAGCACGACACGATGGTGCTGGCCACGCCAGGCAGCCTGGTTTCCGAACCGGCCACATTCAACCTGCTGCTGTCGCGCTGCCTGACGGTCTGGGTGCGCACCTCGCCCGAGGAGCACATGGCGCGCGTGGTCGCCCAGGGCGACATGCGCCCGATGGAGGGCAACCGCGAAGCCATGACCGACCTGCGCCGTATCCTGCAGGCGCGCACCCCGCTCTACTCGCGCGCGGATGTTTCGATCGACACCAGCGGCCAGGACGCCGCGTCGTCGCTGCAGGCTCTCCAGACGCAACTGCGCCAGCTTCCGCACTAGACCTGCCCGGCCGCCCCGGACAGTGCCCGGGGCGGCCGGAACATTTCCACGATACCGGGCGCGCGTCGCCGCCCTTCGCCCACGAATTCCGCGAAGTCCCCGGCTTCCGCCGACATGTTGCGCGGGACTTGCATCGCCCGCCTCGATGCACTATATTTCATCGCAAATGATACGGCACTATAGTGCATCAAGGAGACGCCCCCATGTCGACGGATACCGCCACGCTCGCCCCTGCCGCCCCGGTGACCTTCGAGCGCCATCCCGAGCAGTACCGCCACTGGAAGCTGACGTTCGATGGACCGATTGCGACACTGGCCATGGACGTCGACGAGGAAGGCGGCCTGCGCCCCGGGTACACGCTGAAACTCAATTCCTACGACCTGGGCGTGGATATTGAACTGCACGACGCGCTGCAGCGCATCCGTTTCGAACATCCCGAAGTCCGCACCGTGGTGCTCACCAGCGCGAAGGACCGCATCTTCTGCTCGGGCGCCAATATTTTCATGCTGGGCAAGTCCAGCCATGCCTGGAAGGTGAACTTCTGCAAGTTCACCAACGAAACGCGCAACGGCATCGAGGATGCCAGCCGCCACTCCGGCATCAGGTTCATCGCAGCCTGCAACGGCACCACCGCCGGCGGTGGCTACGAACTGGCGCTGGCCTGCGACGAAATCGTATTGATCGATGACCGCTCGTCGGCCGTGAGCCTGCCCGAGGTGCCATTGCTGGGCGTGCTGCCCGGCACCGGCGGCCTGACGCGCGTGACCGACAAGCGCCGCGTACGCCGCGACCACGCCGACATCTTCTGCCTGACCACCGAGGGCGTGCGCGGCCAGCGCGCCAAGGACTGGCGACTGGTGGACGATGTGGTCAAACCCGCCCGCTTCAACGAACACGTGCGCGAACGCGCGCATGCGCTGGCCGCGCAAAGCGATCGACCCGCGGGCGAGGCCGGCGTGGCGCTGACACCGCTGGCGCGCCACACCAGCGACACCGGCTATCGCTATGACACCGTGCGCGTCGACATCGACCGCGACGCGCGCCACGCCACGATCACCGTTAGCGCCCCCACCGGCGAGCAGCCGACTGACGTGGCAGGCATCGTCGCTGCCGGCGCGCAGTGGTGGCCGCTGAAGATGGCCCGCGAGCTCGATGACGCCATCCTGACCCTGCGCGCCAACCACCTCGACATCGGCATGTGGGTCCTGAAGACCACGGGCGACGCCGCGCAGGTGCTGGCAGCCGATGCGCTGATGGACGCCCACGCCAGTCACTGGTTCGTGCGCGAAACCATCGGCATGCTGCGCCGGACGCTGGCACGGCTCGATGTGTCCTCGCGCAGCCTGTTCGCGCTGGTGGAACCGGGTTCGTGCTTTGCCGGCACGCTGCTGGAACTGGCGCTGGCCGCCGACCGCACCTACATGCTGCATATGCCCGATGCCCCCGACGAGGCCCCGCACCTGCATGCCGACGCCGCCAATTTTGGCCGTTATCCGATGCCGAACGGGCTGACGCGGATCGCCGCACGGTTCTACGAAGAATCCGACGCACTGGCCGCCGTGCGCGAGCAGGCGGGCAAGCCACTCGCCGGCCCTGCGGCCGAGGCGCTGGGGCTGGTCACGGCCGCGCTGGACGACATCGACTGGGAAGACGAGATCCGTATCGCCATCGAGGAACGCGCGAGCCTGTCGCCGGATGCGCTGACCGGCCTGGAGGCCAACCTGCGCTTCGGGGGCCACGAGACCATGGAAACGCGGATCTTCGGCCGGCTCACGGCCTGGCAGAACTGGATCTTCAACCGCCCCAACGCCGTGGGCGAGCACGGGGCGCTCAAGGTCTTCGGCACCGGCAACAAGGCACGCTTCGACTGGGACCGGGTCTGACCGCCGCCCGCCACCCGTGACAACGAAAAAAGGAGACCCGCGATGAGCATCGACTACAGCCAGAAGATTCCGAATAACGTCAACCTGTCGGAAGACCGCACGCTGCAACGCGCGCTGGAACACTGGCAGCCGGCCTTCCTGGACTGGTGGCGCGACATGGGTCCGGACGGCTCGCACAATTTCGATGTCTATCTGCGCACGGCGGTGTCGGTGGACCCGTCGGGCTGGGCGCATTTCGACCACGTGAAGATGCCCGACTACCGCTGGGGCATCTTCCTGCAACCGGCCGATGCCGAGCGCAAGATCCACTTTGGCGAGCACAAGGGCGAGGCGGCCTGGCAGGAAGTGCCGGGCGAGCACCGCGCCAACCTGCGCCGCATCATCGTCACGCAGGGCGACACCGAGCCCGCGTCGGTGGAGCAGCAGCGCCACCTGGGCCTGACCGCCCCATCGCTCTATGACCTGCGCAACCTGTTCCAGGTCAATGTGGAGGAAGGACGCCACCTGTGGGCCATGGTGTACCTGCTGCACCGCCACTTCGGCCGCGATGGCCGCGAGGAGGCCGAGGCGCTGCTGGGCCGCCGCTCTGGCGACGAGGATAACCCGCGCATCCTGGGCGCCTTCAACGAACGCACACCCGACTGGCTGTCGTTCTTCATGTTCACCTACTTCACCGACCGCGACGGCAAGTTCCAGCTCTGCGCGCTGGCCGAATCGGGCTTCGATCCGCTGGCGCGCACCACGCGCTTCATGCTGACCGAGGAAGCCCACCACATGTTCGTGGGCGAATCGGGCGTGTCGCGCGTGATCCAGCGCACCTGCGAGGTCATGCGCGAGCGCGACATCCAGGACCCGGCCGACGTGCGCGCCGCCGGGGTGATCGACCTCGAAACCATCCAGCGTTACCTGAACTTCCACTACAGCGTGACGATCGACCTGTTCGGCGCGGACCAGTCGTCCAACGCCGCCACGTTCTACAGCGCCGGCCTCAAGGGCCGCTTCGAGGAGGGCAAGCGCGCCGACGATCACCTGCTCAAGGGGGATGTGTACCGTATCCTCGAAGTCCGGGACGGCAAGCTGGCCGAGCGCGAGGTGCCGATGCTCAACGCGCTGAACGAAGTGCTGCGGGACGACTACATCAAGGATTCCGTGGGCGGGGTGGCGCGCTGGAACAAGGTGATCGAGAAAGCCGGCATCCCGTTCCGGCTGACGGTGCCGCACAAGGCGTTCAACCGCAAGATCGGCACGTTCGCGAACCTGCATGTGTCGCCCACAGGCGATGTGATCGGCGAAGCCGAGTGGAATGCCAACAAGGACAAGTGGCTGGCCACCGACGCGGACCGCAAGTACGTGGCGTCGCTGATGGGCCGGGTGGTGGAGCCGGGCAAATTCGCCAACTGGATCGCGCCGCCTGCCATTGGCATCAACCGCCAGCCGGTGGACTTCGAGTACGTCCGCTTCAACTGAATTTTCTGAGGATCCGACGATCATGGGCGCCGCCGACATCATCAAGCAACATCTGATCGATCCGGAAATCTGCATTCGGTGCAATACCTGCGAAGACACCTGCCCGATCGATGCCATCACCCACGACGACCGCAACTACGTGGTCAAGGCCGACGTCTGCAACGGCTGCGGCGCGTGCCTGTCGCCCTGCCCCACGGGCGCCATCGACAACTGGCGCACCATGTTCAAGGGGCAGGCCTACACGATCGAGGCGCAGCTGGGTTGGGACGAACTGCCCGCCGAGGTGCCGCTGACCGATGCGGTGATCGACGCCGCCATCGACGCCGCGGCAGCCGCCGACGAGGCGATTGGCGAGGCTGCGGCATCGAGCACGCCGGTAACGGTGCAGGCGGTGGAAACCAGCCGCCATACCTCGCCCAAGGCGCCGTGGTCGGCGGCGCATCCATACGTCAACCTGCATGGCATCCGCGAACCGCTGACCGCCACGGTGGCCGGCAACTACCGGCTGACGGAGACCGACGCGTCGAGTGATATCCACCATATCGTGCTGGATTTCGGCAACGAGTTCTTTCCGGTGCTCGAAGGACAGGCCATCGGCGTCATTCCGCCCGGCACCGATGCGTCGGGCAGGCCACATTACATCCGCATGTATTCGGTGGCCAGCCCGCGCGACGGCGAACGGCCCGGTTACAACAACCTGGCGCTGACCGTGAAGCGCGTGGACACCGACCACGACGGCAATCCGGTGCGCGGCGTGGCCTCGAATTTCCTGTGTGACCTGAACAAGGGCGACACCGTGCAGGTCGTCGGCCCGTTCGGCAACACGTTCCTGATGCCGAACCACCGCGAAGCCAGCGTCATGATGATCTGCACCGGGACGGGATCGGCCCCGATGCGCGCCATGACCGAACGGATGCGCCGCAACATGAGCCACTTCGGCGGTCGCCGCCTGCTCTTCTTCGGGGCTCGCAACCGGCGCGAACTGCCATACTTCGGCCCGCTGCTGAAGCTGCCAAAGGACTTCCTGGACATCCACTTCGCATTCTCCCGCGACCCGGGCGTGCCGCGCCGCTATGTGCAGGATGCGATACGCGAAGTGGCCCCCAGCGTCGCCGCCCTGCTTGGCGACCCGCATGGCTACGTCTACATCTGCGGGCTCAAGGGCATGGAGGAAGGCGTGCTCGGCGCCTTTTCGGAGGTGTGCGCGATGGCCGGGCTGTCGTGGACTGAGGTGGAGACGCGCCTGCGCGCCGAAGGCCGGCTGCACATCGAAACGTACTGATTGTCGAGGGTCTGGAACTGTCTCCATTTGCAACTTCCCAAGTGAAACCTGCCGCCTATAATGTTTCTCAAGAAACAGGAGACCATGGGCGATGCAATCGAGGCAGATTCCGGAGACTGCGCCGACCGGCAACCCTGACGCCGGTGTGACGCTGACCAAGGCGGTGATGCGTGCGGCCGGCTTCCTGGGCATCAGCCAGGCCATCGTCGCCAGTGTGCTGGGCATCAGCACCGCCTCGGTGTCCCGCATGGCCTCGGGCGGCTATGTGCTGGACGCGCATCGCAAGGAATGGGAATTCGCTGTCCTGTTCGTCCGCCTGTTCCGATCGCTGGATGCCATCCTCGGCCATGACGAGCAGGCGCGGCTCTGGCTGACCCACGACAACATCTCGCTCGGCGGCAAGCCGCTGGAACTGATCCGCACCACTGAGGGCCTCGTCCGTGTCGTTCACTACCTGGACGCCACCCGCGGTCGCATCTGAGCGCAAGCTGTTCGCGCTCACGCTCTGGCGGGCCGTGGAAGCCCAGCATGTTGTCTCGACCATGCCCCTGGTCGACACCCTCGAGGAGCAGGCCGTTCTGGAAGCCGTGATCGATGCCGGCAAACCTGTCGTCCCACACGACGCGCGCGCCCTGCACTACCTGATCTTTACGCCGTTCCGCTATCCGGCCACCGAGTGGGGCTCACGCTTCCGGGGCGGCCAGGACCCCGGCGTGTTCTACGGCGCGGAATCGATCCGTACTGCCTGCGCCGAACTGGGCTACTGGCGCTGGCGCTTCCTGATGGACTGCCCGGCCCTGCCCCGCATCGATGCGCGCGCACAGACGCTGTTGCAGGTAGGTGTCCGCAGCGATGGCGTGGCGCTGGACGCCCTGCCCTTCGCGCAGGACGCCGCGCAGTGGACGCACCCCCGCGAGTACGGCCCATGCCAGGACTTCGCGCGCATCGCCCGGGAAGCCGGTGTCGGCCTGATCCGCTACACGTCGGTGCGAGATCCCGAGCCAGGTACCTGCGTGGCCGTGTTGACGCCGCGCGCGTTCGACCCGCCGCAACCGCTGGCCACCACCACCTGGATGCTCACGGTGCGCCACGACCGCGTGATCTGGCAACGCGATGACCTGCGACAGCGCGACAGCTTCGAATTCGAAAGTACCCCCTGGCCGCCACCGCATCGCACAAGTGAAAATCCGCCATCGGCTTGAACGGCCCGGCGCAAAAACGCTCCAATAGTTAGGCAGGTCAGGCGCAGCCCGAACGCGCCGGATTGGCTGCCATCGCAGAACTTTTAAGTTTCTGTTGCAATGCGAAAACAGGTCACCTATAATCACAGCTTCGACGGACGCGGGGTGGAGCAGTCTGGCAGCTCGTCGGGCTCATAACCCGAAGGTCGCAGGTTCAAATCCTGCCCCCGCAACCAACCGATCAGCATCAATCGGATCCGTCACGCAGCAACACAGCAAACCCGCCCCAACGGCGGGTTTTTTGTTTTGCATCGCCGCCTCGGCCATGCCGCATGTCAGGCGCGGTGCGCCCTCGCCACGCTTCGCGCGCCTGCCTCACGCAGCCGCCAAAGCGAGTCTCCGGCGCGGTGATACACTTTCCCCCATTCTTCCCGGACGCCTCCCATGAAATTCTGCTCGAACTGTGGTCATGCGGTTGTGCTGCGCGTGCCCGAAGGCGACAACCGCCCGCGCAGCATGTGCGATAACTGCGGCACCATCCACTACGTCAATCCGCGCAATGTCGTGGGCACGATTCCGGTCTGGGAAGACAAGATCCTGATCTGCAAGCGCGCCATCGAGCCGCGCTACGGATTCTGGACCTTGCCCGCTGGCTTCATGGAAATTGGCGAAACTACGGCGCAGGCTGCGTCTCGCGAGACGCTCGAAGAAGCCGGCGCACGCGTGGAAGTGGGCGAGCTGTTCTCGATGTTGAACGTGCCGCATGTGCATCAGGTGCACCTGTTCTACCTGGCCAGACTGAACGACCTGGACATCGCTCCGGGAGAAGAAAGCCTGGAGGTCAAGCTCGTCGATGAAGCCGACGTGCCCTGGGACGACCTGGCCTTCCCGACCGTGATCCACACGCTCCGCTGCTTCTTTGCCGACCGCGCCGCGGGCAGGATCGCCGCTGGCGACTTCCGCCTGCACACGCTCGACATCGACAAGCCGATGCGGCCGCTTACCAGCCGCGCCACCGTCACACCGTAACCGCGGCCCAGGCGGCCCCGCCCATCTTCCCGGCATGATTACCTGGCTCGACCCGCAGGATCCGTTTCCGCCGGTCGAGCGCGCGCTCGGCCCAGCCAGCGACGCGCCCGGACTGCTCGCGGCCAGCCGCGACCTGACCCCGCAGCGCCTGCTGCTGGCGTATCGCCAGGGCATCTTCCCGTGGTACTCCGAAGGCCAGCCCGTGCTGTGGTGGAGCACCGACCCGCGCATGGTGCTGGTGCCCGCCGCGCTCAAGGTTTCTCCTTCGTTCCGCAAGACACTGCGACGCGTGGTGCGCGATCCCGACTGGGAAATCCGCGTCGACGACAACTTCACGGCCGTCATGCGGGCCTGCGCCATGACGCCGCGCAACGGCCAGCTCGGCACATGGATCACGAACGAGATCATTGCCGCGTACGCGGCCCTGCACCGGCTGGGCCTGGCGCATTCCGTCGAGGCCTGGTACCAGGGCGAGCGCGTGGGCGGCCTGTACGGGGTGGCGCTGGGACGCATGTTCTACGGCGAATCGATGTTTGCGCATCGGACCGATGCCTCGAAGATCGCGCTGGCGGCGCTCTGTGCGTTCCTGGAGCGCCACGGCGTCGCCATGATCGACTGCCAGCAGGAAACCGACCACCTTGCATCGCTTGGCGCGGCGCCGATTCCGCGCGCCGACTTTATCGCGCATGTGCGGGCCGCGGCAGGCTCTGCCACTATCGAGCCATGGCATTTCGACAAGGGCGAACTGCGCCGCTGGACTGGCACAAACGGCGACGCCTGAGCCATCACTTGGCGACCTTTCCTTCGAGCCGGCCCAGGCGGACGTTGATGCCGCCGACTTCCTTTTCCAGCCCGACAAGGCGCTGATTGGTTTCATCGAGACGCCGGTTCGTGGCGTCGATCTTGTCGCCAAGGCGGGCTTCCAGCCCCTTCATTCCCCCGCTGAGCCTGTTGTCCAGCGCCCCGATTTGTCCGCTGAGCCTGTTATCCAGCGCGACGATTTGTCCGCTGAGCTTCTTGTCCAGCGCGACGATTTGTCCGCTGAGCTTCTTGTCCAGCGCCCCGATTTCACCACTGAGCCGCCTGTCCATTTCCGACATTGTGGACACAACGGCCCGAACCTCGGTTTTCAACATGTCGCCGTAGACGTTGCGTTGGTAATCGAGAATGCCGAACAACGCGGCGAGCAGCCCGAGACCGAGGCCTGCCACCGCCGCCATGTCTGCGTAGCGCGTCCACCGGCCAACCGGGTAGCCCGCAACCATGGTCGCGCCAGGCTGCGCCCTTCCCGAACCTTCCTCGAATGGCATGGATGCCATGATGTGCTCCTGAAGTATCAGAGAGCGCATCCTAGAAAGCCGCTACGCTGAAAACAATGCGAGGAATCTCAAAGTGCCGGCCGCCGTGCCGATTCCGCTTGCAGACGTGCCCCAATGGGCTCTGATAGACTGCCACTCAGACCCGCAATGCCGGCGTCCGACGCGCCGCCCCCTCATTCGACGTCATGAGCAAGCTGAAGGAACTACCGCTCTCCGCGCTGCAGTTTTATGCGACGGCGCCCTACGCTTGCAGCTATCTGGAAGGCCGCATGGCCCGCTCGCAGGTGGCGACACCCGCCCACCTGATCAACGCCGATGTCTACTCGCGGCTGGTGCGGGCCGGGTTTCGCCGCAGCGGCATCTTCACATACCGCCCCTACTGCGACGAATGCCGCGCCTGCACGCCGTGCCGGGTGCTGGTGGACCAGTTCGAACCCGACCGCAGCCAGCGTCGCGCGTGGAAGCAGCACCAGGGCCTGCAGGCGCTGGTAGCGCCGCTGACGTACGTGGAAGAGCACTACGCGCTGTACCTGCTCTACCAGTCGATGCGCCATGCGGGCGGCGGCATGGACCAGGACAGCCGCGACCAGTACGAGCAGTTCCTGCTGCAAAGCCGGGTCAATTCCCGGCTGGTGGAATTCCGCGAGCCGGCGGGTTCGCCCGAGGCCGGCAAGCTGCGCATGGTGAGCATGATCGATGTGCTCGACGATGGGCTGTCGTCGGTCTACACGTTCTACGACCCGCTGGTAACCGGCACCAGCTATGGCACGTACAACATCCTCTGGCAGATCAATCAGACCCGCGAGCTGGGCCTGCCGCATCTGTACCTGGGATACTGGATCGCAGACAGCCGCAAGATGGCCTACAAGGCGCGCTTCCAGCCGCTGCAGGTCCTGACCGGCAACCAGTGGCACGCGTTCGAAGGCGCGCCCGCTTCACCGGAGCCGCAACCGTCGGCCAATCCCGGCCCGGCACAGGAATAGGCGCCAGGCGCGGGCCCCCGTCCGGGCTACGGGCCAGGCAAGGCAAATCAAGTCGATATCAGGCCGAACGGGGCAGTTCGCGCCCAGACCGGGCGGAATTGGGAGCAGACGCGGCCTGAACGGCTACAATGCCGCCCTGGTTCCGACTCCTCTCCGGCTCCGGCCGCGCCCCATCCGTGCTCAACGCGCTCTATCCCCTGTTTCGCCCCGCCCTGTTCTCCATGGACGCGGAGGATGCCCACCATTTCACGCTGAATAACCTGATGCGCGCCAAGCGCATGGGTCTGGCCGGCTGCCTCGGCAACAGCATCGCCGACGATCCGCGCACCGTGATGGGCATCCGCTTTCCGAACCCGGTGGGCCTGGCCGCGGGGCTGGACAAGGACGGGGCCTATATCGACGGGCTGGCCGCGTTCGGCTTTGGCTTTATCGAAGTGGGCACCGTCACGCCCCGCGCCCAGGCCGGCAATCCGCGTCCGCGCATGTTCCGCCTGCCCCAGGCCGATGCGCTGATCAACCGCATGGGCTTCAACAACGGAGGCGTCGACGCGTTCATCCGGAACGTGCAGGCGTCTCGCTGGAAGGCCGAAGGCGGCGTGCTGGGCCTGAACATCGGCAAGAACGCCGATACGCCGATCGAGCGCGCGGCCGACGACTACCTGTACTGCCTGGAGCGCGTCTATCCGCACGCCAGCTACGTGACGGTGAACATCTCGTCGCCCAACACCAAGAACCTGCGCCAGCTGCAGGGCGCCAGCGAGCTGGACAGCCTGCTGTCCACGCTCAAGACCGCCCAGCAGCGCCTGGCCGACCAGCACAAGCGGTACGTGCCGGTGGCACTGAAGATCGCGCCCGATCTCGATGACGACCAGATCCGCAATATCGGCGATGCCCTGGTGCGCCACGGTATCGACGGTGTGATCGCCACCAACACCACCATCTCGCGCGACGCGGTCAAGGGTCTGCCCCATGCCGACGAAGCCGGCGGCCTGTCCGGCCGCCCCGTCTTCGAGGCATCCACGCGTGTAGTGCGTGAACTGCGCCGCGTCGTTGGCAATGATCTGCCAATTATTGGCGTGGGCGGTATCTTCGACGGCGCGGGCGCGCGCGCCAAAATCGACGCCGGCGCGCAACTGGTACAGGTCTACAGCGGCTTGATTTACCGCGGCCCGACGCTGGTCCGCGACTGCGCAGCCGCCCTGCGCCGGTAGGCGGCGGACGGCATCGCGGGGGCCACCGCCCCGTGTCGGTCATCGGGCGCATTCACGCGAAAAATGACAATCTTGCGCAATATCTTGCGGCACACCCTTCTTTGGGAGGTGTTTTTCGGCAGGATATGGCGCAATGCAGCACCAAAAGCGATCCCAGCGGGGGCCGAAAATGGTATGCTCGCAGGCTTCGCGCCGTCGCATCCGATGTGATCACGCGCGTGCCCGTACCTGCCGCCGGGCGCGCCGCGTCCGCATCAGGACCGCCGGGCAGCCCCGCAGATGCCCTTTTCCGGCCTGCCGGCGCCCGTCAGGACGGCTGTCGTACCGTTTGCGGCTGACTGACTGAAAAGCACCGAACCCTCGGGGGAGAACAATTACATGCTGCGTTTCAAGGCATCCACCACCCAGTCCATCCTCGGCAGCGCAGTGGCGCTGGCCCTGCTCTACGGCGGCGCCGTGCAGGCCCAGACGGCCACCGTGAAGGTCCTGTCGATCGTGGATCACCCCGCGCTCGACGCCATCCGCGACGGCGTGCGCGACGAGCTGAAGACTGCCGGCTACGACGCCGACAAGAACCTGAAGTGGGAATACCAGAGCGCCCAGGGCAACCCGGGCACCGCCGCCCAGATCGCCCGCAAGTTCGTGGGCGACCAGCCGAGCGCGATCGTGGCCATCGCCACGCCGTCGGCCCAGGCCGTGGTGGCCGCCACCAAGTCCGTGCCGGTGGTGTACTCGGGCGTGACCGATCCGGTGGCCGCGCAGCTGGTGAAGAGCTGGAGCGCGACGGGCACCAACGTGACCGGCGTGTCGGACAAGCTGCCGCTGGACAAGCAGGTGTCGCTGATCAAGCGCGTGGTGCCCAAGGCCAAGACCGTCGGCATGGTCTACAACCCCGGTGAAGCCAACTCGGTGGTGGTGGTCAAGGAGCTGAAGGATCTGCTGGCCAAGCAGGGCATGTCGCTGAAGGAAGCCGCCGCGCCGCGTACCGTGGACATCGGCCCGGCCGCCAAGAGCCTGATCGGCAAGGTGGACGTGATCTACACGAACACCGACAACAACGTGGTGTCGGCCTACGAATCGCTGGTCAAGGTGGCCAACGAATCGAAGATTCCGCTGGTGGCCTCCGATACCGACAGCGTCAAGCGTGGCGCCATCGCCGCGCTGGGCATCAACTACGGCGACCTCGGCCACCAGACCGGCAAGGTCGTGGTGCGCATCCTGAAGGGCGAGAAGCCGGGCGCGATCGCCTCGCAGACGTCGGATAACCTTGAACTGTTCGTGAACACGGGCGCCGCCGAGAAGCAAGGCGTCGCGCTGTCGCCGGACCTGGTCAAGGAAGCCAAGACCGTCATCAAGTAATACCGCCGGATGCCGCGCGCCCTACCCTGTGGCGCGCGGCCCGAAGCGCCCCCAATGGCCCTATCCGGGCCGGCCGGACGGCCTGCAAAGGATTTTCCCCAATGTCCCTCTTTTCCCTGCTGGGTGCCCTGGAGATCGGCCTGATCTTCAGCCTCGTGGCGCTCGGGGTGCTGATTTCGTTCCGCATCCTCAATTTTCCCGATCTGACCGTTGACGGCAGCTTTCCGCTCGGTGGCGCTGTCGCCGCCACGCTGATCTCCGCCGGACAGGATCCGTTCATTGCCACGGTGGTCGCCATCGTCGCCGGCGCCATGGCCGGCTGGATCACGGGCTGGCTCAACGTGCGCCTGAAGATCATGGATCTGCTGGCCAGTATCCTGATGATGATCGCGCTGTACTCGGTCAACCTGCGCATCATGGGCCGCCCCAATGTGCCGCTGATCACCGAGCCGACGATCTTCACGATCCTGCAGCCCGAATGGATGCCCGACTACGTGCTGCGCCCGCTGGTGCTGTTCGTCGTGGTGGTCATCGCCAAGCTCGCGCTGGACTGGTTCTTCTCGTCGCAGCTTGGCCTGGCGATGCGTGCCACCGGCGCCAATCCGCGCATGGCGCGTGCCCAGGGCGTGCCCACGGGCCGCGCCACGCTGGCCGGCATGGCGCTGTCGAACGCGCTGGTGGCGCTGGCCGGCGCCTTGTTCGCCCAGACGCAGGGCGGATCGGACATCTCGATGGGTATCGGCACGATCGTGATCGGCCTGGCCGCGGTGATCATCGGCGAGACCATCATCCCGGCGCGACGCCTGGTGTACGTGACGCTGGCCGTGGTAGTCGGCGCCATCCTGTACCGCTTCTTCATCGCGCTGGCACTGAATTCGGAATTCATCGGCCTCAAGGCACAGGATCTGAACCTGGTGACCGCCGCGCTGGTGACGCTGGCGCTGGTGCTGCCCGCCACGCGCAAGAAGCTGTTCGCCCGCAAGAACGGAGGTGCCTGAGATGCTGCGCGCTGAAAACCTGAAGCTCACCTTCAACCCGGGCACGCCGATCGAAAACCGCGCCCTGCGCGGCCTGAGCCTGGAAATCCCGGCCGGCCAGTTCGTGGCCGTGATCGGGTCCAACGGTGCCGGCAAGTCGACCTTCCTGAACGCCGTCAGCGGCGACACGATGGTCGACAGCGGCCGCATCATGATCGACGACACCGACGTTACGCGCCAGCCCGCCTGGGACCGCGCGCACCTGGTGGCCCGCGTGTTCCAGGATCCGATGGCCGGCACCTGCGAGGCGCTGACGATCGAGGAAAACATGGCGCTGGCCATGGCTAGGGGCTCGCGCCGCGGTTTCCGGCCGGCACTGAACAAGCCGTCGCGCGAACTGTTCCGCGACAAGCTGCGCCTGCTGAACCTGGGCCTGGAAAACCGTCTGACGGACCGCATCGGCCTGCTGTCGGGCGGCCAGCGCCAGGCGGTGAGCCTGCTGATGGCATCGCTGCAGCCGTCGCGCATCCTGCTGCTCGACGAGCACACCGCAGCGCTGGACCCCAAGACCGCAGCGTTCGTGCTGGAACTGACCGCGCGTATCGTCGAGGAAAGCAAGCTGACGACGATGATGGTCACCCACTCGATGCGCCAAGCGCTGGACTACGGCCAGCGCACCGTGATGCTGCACCAGGGCCAGGTGGTGCTCGATGTGTCGGGCGACCAGCGCAAGGGCCTCGACGTGCCCGACCTGCTCAAGTTGTTCGAGCAGACGCGGCATGAGCAACTCGATGACGACGCCCTTCTGCTGAGCTGATCGCCACGCGTGGCGCAAGCCGCTCGCAAAAAAGCCCGCTTCGAAGCCGAAGCGGGCTTTTCTTCTTCCTGCCGGCACCCGGAGTATCGGGGCCGCCGCTCAGGCAGTTGCCGCCTTGTCCAGCCAGCGTTGGAGCTGATCGGTCACCGCCGTGCTCGAAAATGAGCAGCTGTCCTGTGCGAAGACCGCCGCCATCTCCATCCGACGTAGCAATTCCTCCATTGCCTGTCCGAACACGGGTGGCAGCGTCAGCGACGGTGCGGCAGCCCGCCACCGGGCGATCAGCTCGCCGGCAGGCAGCGTGCCGGCCAGATGGGCTTCCAGCGCCTGGCGCATGACGGCCAGCGTTTCCTGATTGGCGCTCATGAACGCGCCCTCCTTTCCTTGTATAGCTCGCGGAACGTGCGGCCGCTCGGGGCCGGCATGTCGCGTGTTTCGGTCCAGCCCTTGCCTGCCATGGGCAGGCTGGCAATCAGCTTGCTGCGGCCACCCATGCGTGACAGCATACGCGCCCCAATCCGTGCGACAAAGGCGTACAGGTCCGGGCGCCGGGCCACGTAGCCCCAGACCTGCAGCGCCACGCGCTCCTGCCACGGGCGCAGGTGGCGCTCCATCTGCTTCTCGCGCAGCTTGCGCAGCAGGTCCGACAGCGGAATCGATGCCGGACACACCCGGTTGCATTCGCCACACAGCGTGGCGGCCTGCGGCAGGTCCACCGCATTGGCCAGGCCGACATAGCTGGGCGTCAGCACGCTGCCCATCGGACCGGGATAGACCCAGCCGTACGCATGGCCGCCGATCTTCTGGTACACGGGGCAGTGGTTCATGCACGCGCCGCAACGGATGCAGCGAAGCATCTCCTGGAATTCGCCACCGATCAGCCCGCTACGCCCGCCATCCACCAGCACGAAGTACATGTGCTCCGGGCCATCGCGCTCGCCCTCCGCACGCGGCCCGGTCAGCAGCGAAAAGTAGTTCGAGATTGCCTGGCCTGTGGCCGAGCGCGGCAGCAGCCGCATCACCGTGGCCAGGTCTTCCAGTGTGGGCAAGACCTTCTCGATGCCCGTCACGGCCACGTGCACGCGCGGCATGATCGTGCACATGCCCTCGTTGCCTTCGTTCGTGACCACCGCCACGGAGCCGGTCTCGGCGATGATGAAGTTTCCGCCTGTCACGCCCATGTCGGCGGAGAGGAACTCGGGGCGCAGCACTTCGCGCGCCTCGCGCGTCATCTCGGGAATGTCGGTCAGGCGCGGCTTGTTGTGGACCTTGGCAAACAGGTCGGCAATCTCGTCCTTGTCCTTGTGGATCACCGGCGCAATGATGTGCGACGGCGGCTCGGCATCGTTGATCTGCAGGATGTACTCGCCCAGATCGGTCTCGATGCTCTGCACGCCCATCTCGCCCAGCACCTGGTTCAGGCGCATTTCCTCGGTCACCATCGACTTGCTCTTGATGACCTTCTTCACGCCATGCTTCTGGGCGATCTCGGCGACCAGCCGGGCCGCGTCGGCCGTAGTCTCGGCAAACAGCACCGTGGCGCCACGCCGGGTCGCATTTTCTTCAAAAGTGGCCAGCCAGACGTCGAGGTTTTCCAGTGCGCGGTTGCGGCGCTCTTTCAGCGCGGCCCGGGTGGCGTCGAAGTCGATGTCGCGGATGGCGTCGGCACGGGCCGTCACGAATTTCGTCGAAAGCTTCTTGAGGTTCTGCTGCAGACGCTGATCGGCCAGCTTCTGCCCGGCGCGCGCCTTGAATTCCATGCTGTGCACTTGCATCTGGGGCTCTCTTGAAAGTTCGCGGTGTCAGGCGTCGCCGGCCAGCACCTGTGCGATATGGAGCACGCGCGTCTGCGCATCGCCCGAGCGGCGCAGCCGGCCTTCGATATTCAACATGCAGCCCAGGTCGCCCAGCACCACGGCGTCGGCGCCGCTGGCCTTGATGTTGGCGCATTTCTCGTCGACGATCGCCGTGGAGATATTGCCGTACTTGACCGAAAACGTACCGCCGAAACCGCAGCAGGCCTCGCAGTCCTTCATCTCGGTCAGCTGCACGGCCGGCAGCTTGCCCAGCAAGGCGCGTGGCTGTTGCTTGACGCCCAGTTCGCGCAGGCCCGAGCACGAATCGTGATAGGTGATATGGCCGGCAAAGCTGGAATCGAGCTTGTCGATCTTCGCCACGTTGACCAGGAAATCGGTCAGTTCGAACACGCGTTCGCGCAGTCGCTCGTAGCGGCCGTTCAGCTCGGGGTCGTCGCGCAGCAGGTCGTGGTAGTGGTGGCGGATCATGCCGCCGCAAGAGCCCGACGGCACCACCACATAGTCGAACATCTCGAATTCACGCAGGAATTTCTCGGCCAGATCGCGCGACACGGCGCGCTCGCCCGAGTTGTACGCGGGTTGACCGCAGCAGGTCTGCGCCTCGGGCACCATCACCTCGTAGCCAGCCGATTCCAGCAGCTTCAGCACCGAAAACCCGATCTCGGGGCGCATGAGGTCCACCAGGCAGGTGGCGAACAGTCCGATTCGCATGGCGTTTTCTTTATCCAGACCCTGAAACCCCGTGATTATGCCCCTTTGCCCCACCGCTGCGGGCATCCGGCGCCGCAATCCTGTTCATCGGGCGGTGCAAAGTGGCTCATGACCCGCCGGGCGCCAGGCCGCATCAATCGAAGGAAATCTCGAAAATCACGTTTCACCTGTTGAAATTTTCACGATGCGAGATAGAATCAGGCAAACGCTTAATTTGCCGCACGGCAACATTTTCCACATGGCAGAAGCAGACAAGTCACCCGGCAAGACCTCGATCCAGGTGATCGAGCGCATGATGACGCTGCTGGACGCGCTGGCCCAGCACGCGGATCCCGTCAGCCTGAAAGAGCTGTCGCT
>Ga0209564_1000961_pt1 | contig 36622 bp, 36 predicted proteins | sample AraplaCol_mMF_r2_FD_184272 | JGI IMG/M metagenome (GOLD analysis project Ga0209564, IMG submission 184272) | Arabidopsis root microbial communities from North Carolina, USA - plate scrape MF_Col_mMF_r2 (SPAdes) (version 3) | ecosystem: Host-associated > Plants > Roots > Endosphere | place: USA...
CGTATCAGATCCTGTTGTGATGGGTGATCGAGGGGCGCCGGTCTATGCTTTCGGCGTTCCGTCGGCCTGGCGCGTCGTCCAGAATTTCTCCAGCTTCAGGTCGGCCAATGCCTGGTTGAGCGGCGCAGGAAACGCCCACTGCTTGACGTCGATATCGTTGCGGATCAGCTTTTCCTCTTTCGAGAAATCGACCACGTCCTGGAATTGGGCCAGCAGGAACTCATCGACCAGCGGGTTGAACGCTTCCTTGAGCGGCTGGCCGCGGAATTCCTCCTGCAGCGCTTCATAGGGCGTGCCGGATTTCGACCAGATGCGTAGCGCCTCGTCGCGATTGGCTTCATCCGCGATCCAGGCGGCGGCCTTGACCAGACCGGTGACGACCCGGCGCATGGCGTCGGGATATTTTTCACGGAACTGTTCGGTGACCAGGATGCCGCCGAAGCCGGTGACCTTGGGGCCGATATCCTTGGACGTATAGAAGATATCCACGATGCCTTTCTCGCGCAGCGACAGCACCGAGCTCGATCCGATGCTGGCATCGACGCTCCCGGCCGCCAGTGCTGCGAGCTGGTCGGCGGTCTTGAGATCGACGATGGTGACGTCCTTCGCCGTCAGGCCGTTGCTCTTCAGCGCGCGCAGGAAAGCCCAATGCAGGATAGTGCCTTTCTGGAAGGTGACCTTGCGTCCCTTGAGATCCTTGATGGAATGGATCGGCAGGCCTTTTCGCGTCGCGCCGAAGATGGTGGTGGGGCCGTAATTCAGCAGCACGCGGGTCTGCAGGCCATTGGCGCGGCCGATGACGTTCGGCAAAGCGCCGTATTGCGCGAAGTCGATGCGGCCGTTGGCGATGCCTTCATTGACCGCCGGGCCGGTGCCGCTGAGATAGGTCCATTCCAGCTTGACCGATGTGTCCTTGAATTCATTTGCGATGAAGTCCTTGGCCTGCGCAACGCCGAAGGTGGCAACGCCAAAAGGCTGGCCGAAGCCAGCGCCAAAGGCACCGAAGCGGATCGTTTCGGGATTTTCGGCAGCGCGGACCGTGCTCGCCGTCGCCAGCAAGGCGGCAGCACCTGCGGTGAAATGGCGTCGGGTGATGTTGTGCATGATATGCTCTTTGCTCAGTGTCGGAGATCGGCGAGGACGCGCTGCTTCAGCGCGACGAAATCGGGAGCGGCGCGGTCACGCGCGATGAGCTCGACCGGGATGACGCTGCGGATACGCCCCGGGCGCGGCTCCATCACGACGATGCGGGTCGAGAGATAGACGGCTTCCTCCACATCATGGGTGACCATGATCACGGTGGTGCGTTGCGCTTCCCAGATATCGAGCAGCGCATCCTGCAGACGGGTTCGGTTCAGCGAGTCCAGCGCGCCGAGCGGCTCATCGAGCAGCAGGATCGCGGGGCGCCGTACCAGTGCACGCGCGATGGCGGCGCGTTGCGCCATGCCGCCGGACAATTGCGCGGGGCGGGCGCGTTCGAAGCCGGTGAGGCCGACCAGTGCGATGGCGTCGCGCACGCGCTGCGTCTTTTCTTCCGCCGGCAGCGGAAGTGCATCCAGCGCGAGCGCGACATTCTCCGTCAGCGTCAGCCACGGAAACAGCCGGTGATCCTGAAACACGATGCCACGATCGGCGCCGGGGCCGTTCACCGGCGAGCCGCCGAGCAGGATCTCGCCACGAAAATGGTCGTCGAGCCCGACGATCAGGCGCAGCAGCGTGGACTTGCCGCAACCGGATGCTCCGACAATGCTGACGAATTCGCCGGGGAACACCGACAGCGAGATATCCTGTAGCACGGGCAGAGGAGTGTCATCGACCGTATAGGTTTTGGTGACGTGACGGATCGCAAGTTCGTTGAAGGCAGCCATGTGTTTCCTCACGTCAGGCCGGAGGCGCGCGCGAGCGCCAGCGATGACAGCCGGCGGCATAGCCGCGTGGCGAGATAGCCGGTGGCGGCGAGCGCGGTGACGCCGATGATCACGATGTCCATGCGAAACTGCTCGCGGCCTTCGGACACGAAAGTGCCGATGCCGCGTCCGTTGCCAATGGCGTATTCCGCGCCGACGGTGCCGATCCAGCCGCTGATCAGCGCAATCTCGATGCCGATCGTGATGGCGGGCAAAGCTGCCGGAATGAGCACGCGGCGGATTTCCTGGCGGCGTGACAGGCTGAGCACGCGCGATACTTCACGATAGGTGATCGGCACATTGCGCAATCCGGTGGTCGTGTTGAGCGCCACGGGAAAGAAAGCGGACAGTGCGATGTAGACGATCTTGCTCGCTTCACCATTGCCGAACCACGCGGTCAGTAACGGGATCCATGCGAACAGTGTGATCTGGCGCAAAGCGTGGAAAGTGCCACCACCGGCGCGCTCCGTGGTGGCTGACAGGCCCATGCTGGTCCCGAAGGCGAGACCGACGGCGATGCCGATACTGATCCCTGTGATGTAACGCAGCAGACTGGCGCCAATGGCATGCCAGATTTCGCGGCCGGCGGCATCGTCGAACGGTGCCAGCAGCAACTGTTCGGCATGGACGGCGAGCGGGCCAGTCACCCAGCCGGCATGAACGGACCACGTCCAGCCAAGCACGAGGACGACCGGGAGTATGAGGCCGCGAGGCCAGGCCACGCGCTTCGTGCGTATCGTTGCTTGTGGCAGGGCGGCGGCGATTTGCGGATGGCTCACGCGCGCAGCTCCCAACGCTGCAACCTGCGTTCGACACGCGCGAGGCCGGTATCCATGGCGAGACCGATCAAGCCGATCACCACCATGCCGACGATCACGATGTCGATCTGGAACAGCGTACGGCCCCAGACCATCGTATAGCCGACACCTTCTGTGGCGGCGAGCATCTCGACAACGATGAGGGCGATCCAGGCATGGCTCAGCGCGGTGCGAAGCCCGCCGAAAATGCCAGGCACCGTGGCCGGCACGACCAGCCTGCGCAGATAGGACACCGCCGGCAGTTGCAGCACGCGTGCGACTTCGCGAAACGGCGTGGGAATCTGCTTGATGCTCTCCGATGTTGCAATGACTGTCGGCACGAAACTGGCTTTGGCGATGAGCACGAATTTTAACGTCTCATCGAGGCCGAAGATCAGCAGCAGGATCGGCAACCAGCCGAGCGACGGAATCTGAGCCAGCAGGCGGAATGTCAGGCCGCAATAATCCTCGACGGTGCGGGACAGGCCGAGCACGGCGCCGAAGATCAGGCCGGAGCCCGCGCCGATGGCAAAGCCAATGCCGATCCGCCTCAGGCTGACGCGAAGGCCATCGATGATCTCGCCGCCGCGAATGAGTTCGATCGCCGTGCTCGCGACCAATAACGGCGACGGCAGGATCTGAACGGGCAGGACATGTAGCGAGGTTGCGACCTGCCAAAGCACCAGAATGGCCAATGGCGCAGCCAAAGGCAACAAACGATAGCCGACAATGCGACCGGTCCAGATGCGTCGCGCAGCCGGAGGGGCATCAATGACGCGATCGGCGACCGCGGATCTGACGTTCATGTAAAACTCCGGGACGCGACAGCGTCCGATGCCATCGGAATCGGTCTAGTGACCGAACAGTTCATGGCTGCGATCGATGCCGCGACGGTCTTTGGTGTCCTTGGTCCATCCGACGGCACGACGGTAGCTTCCCAACCCGTCGGCGTCCTTCAACTCGGTTGCGTGAAGGCTGACCGATGTTTCCGCGAAGGGCGACACGTAGAGTGAGTCCTCGGGGCAATAGAGCTCGCACATGAAGCAGGTCTGGCAATCCTCCTGTCGCGCAATGACAGGAAAGCCGTCCGTCTTGTCGAACACATTGGTCGGGCAAACGCGGACGCAGATATTGCACGAGGTGCAGGTCTCGCTATCGATGACTTCGATCATTCCGCAGCCTCCGCCAGATAGGCATCGGCATGTGGACGGATAGATGTCCACACCTCATCGAGGCCGCCGGTGGTGATGTAGTGTCGTTGCGTGGCATCTTGCTCGGGAAAATCGTCGCGGCGATGCATGCCGCGGGTTTCGGTGCGCGCTAGGGCGCTGCGATACATCCAGCGGACCGTCGCCAGCATGGCCGCGCTTTGGCGGGCTCGGACGATGTCCCTGTGGGGTGCAGCACCGGCCCGCGTCGCGTCGTGCCACAGGGTGTCGAGCCGATCGAGCGACGCCGTCAGGCGGCCAGCCTCGCGAAAATAGTTGATCTCGTAAGGGAAGGCCTCCGCCTGCACCGCAGCGGCGAGGTCGGCGCCGTTCAGTGCAGCTCGCGAACCGTGTTGCAGGCCGACCGTGCCTGCGCCCGTGGCTGATCCGCGCGCGCTGCGACGGCCTTTGACGTAACGCGCGGCGCCTTGTCCTGACCAGAAGCCGGAGGACATCGCCCAGGCTGCGTTATGGCTGCCACCGCCGGTGAAGCCGCCGCAGACCAGCTCGCGCGTGGCGGCGTCGCCGGCCGCGTAGAGACCGGGCACCGTGGTCGCGCAGTGATCGTCGACGATACGCAGGCCGCCGGTGCCGCGAATGGTGCCTTCAAGGCGCAGCGTGACGGGGAAACGCTGGGTGAACGGATCGATGCCGGTGCGATCGAACGGCAGGAAGAAGTTGGGCTGGGACGCGCGCATCGCTTCGCGCACATCCGCATCGGCCTTGTCGAGCTGCGCATAGACGGGGCCTTTGAGAAGCGCGCGAGCGATGGCGGAGCGGCCCCCTTTGGACGCCGCGCCCGGCACTAGCGATCCGTCCTGGTGGGTAAAGGTGCCCCAGCCAAAGAACAGCGTCTTGGTGACCGATCCGAAGGCAGTCGAGATCGCATACGGATTGGAGAACTCCATGCTGGTGAGTTCGGCGCCGAGCTCGGCCGCCATCAGATATCCGTCACCGGTGAGGACGTTGGATCCCAACGTCTTGCTCAGAAACGCGCAGCCACCTGTGGCGATGACCACGGCTCCCGCGCGGACACGCCAGGGCTTGCCGTCCTGCCGCTGGACGCCCGCCGCGCCTGCGACGGCGCCGGCATCATCCACGAGCAGTTCAAGCGCGGGGCTCTGATCGAGGATTGTGACTCCGGCCGCCTTGGTGCGCTTGCGCATCAGCCGCATATATTCGGGGCCCTGCAGCGAATTGCGCTGCGGGCGCCCATCGGTGTCGGTGGGATAGGGATAGCCCCAGCCGGCGAGCTGGTTGCTCTGCTCATAGGTGCGGTCGAGCACACGCGCCATCCAGCGGCGATCCTGCAGATAGCCCCCCATTTTCTCGCGGCCGGCCATTGCCGCTTCACGCTTGTCAGCCGCGGGATCGATATACCAGACGCCGGTGCCTGCTGCCGCGGTCGCGCCAGATGTGCCGCAAAAGCCCTTATCGACCAGCACGACACGTGCGCCTTCGTTCGCTGCGCTGATCGCGGCCCAGGTGCCGGCCGGTCCGCCGCCGATGACAAGGACGTCGGCATCGAGCGAAATGCCCTCGCTCGCGCTGCGTTCGTCGCGGCGTGTGTGCTCGCCCATCTGAAATCTCCACTGCCTGTCGGGATGCGCCGAAGCAACGGCGTATGCTTGAGTGGATGTTCGCGCGAACTGTTTGCGCTGACAATTTCAGAGTTTGCGGCAAAGCCAGCACAAATGGGTTGCGTCGCCACGTCATCGTGAAAAATACATCCGCACCAGTCGGTCCGCATTCAGCTAACTTGTACGAGAATCCATTTTGCATCGAGCGACGACGAATAAGACTCTTCATCATGTGTGCAGCATTGAAGAATGCATGCTGTGTAGTGTTGGCGATATCGAAACGGATATTTCTATTTTTCCGTTCGCGTTGAAGTCGGCCGCTGCTGTGTCAATCTCGATCATCAAGACTATTCACATGACGGGAGAAACGCTGTGGCCATCCACTACGACATTCAGGGAGGAACTCTGCCGTTCGTCACCGCAGAGTTGAACTATCTCGTACCGATGCGAGACAAGCCGCGGACCTACGCTTACGATCCGCCACCCGGGGAGCCGAAGAGTACGGCTCTGTCGCAAGCGGTGCAGGTCAAGATTGCCAATGGGCGCCCGATACGAGACAGATTTACGCTCGATCGGGCGGGTTTCGCGCTTGTCGACCAGCCGACGACGGTGCGGGACTTCCATGATGATGAGGAAGTCAGACGAAGCTATTACCCGGAAGCCATCGCTTTCATTCGTAGCAGTCTCGGCGCCGATCGCGTGCTGATCTTCGACCACACGGTTCGCAAACGCGTTGTGGGTGCGGCGGATGTCCGTGGAGACGGTCCACGTCAGCCAGCGAGTCGGGTTCACGTCGATCAGACCCTGCGCTCGGGACCAAACCGGGTTCGCGAGCATCTACCGGACGAGGCTGACGCATTGCTGGCTGGGCGCGTGCAGGTCATCAATCTGTGGCGGCCGATCAAGGGACCGTTGAAAGATACGCCGCTTGCGATGTGTGACGGAGGCAGCGTTGCGCAGAAGGATCTGGTTGCGTCCGATCTCATCTATCCGAACCGGCAGGGCGAGACATATTCCGTCACCTATCATCCCAATCACAAGTGGTTCTACTTTCCGGACATGGACGTCAACGAGGCGCTGCTCCTGAAGTGTTATGATTCTGCATCCGACGGTCGCACGCGGTTTGGGCCGCATACCGCTTTTGTTGATCCGACCACGCCGCCAAATGCGCCGCCGCGAGAGAGTATCGAGTTGCGCGCGCTTGTCTTTCATCATGCGTGATGGTTGCGCTGTCGCTGCGTGACCAAGTTTGCGGAGGACGATCAGGCGGTTCGATGTATGCCGCATTCCGTCTTGGCCCGGCCGCGCCAGCGGCCGGCGCGCGGATCTTCGCCGGGCAGGGTGCGTGACGTGCAGGGGATGCAGCCGATCGACGAGAAGCCAGCGGCCGCCAACGGATGCTGCGGGAGATGGGCGGCCGCGTAGATCAATTCGATATCGCGCAATGTGATCTGTGCGAAAGGATTGAATTTCATCCGGTCGCTGTCGAGCTCGACGATCGGAATATCGGCGCGGCTTGCGGCCTGGAAGCGCTTGCGCCCGTTGATGGACGCATCGAACTGCGCCAACGCAGCACTCAGCGTGTCGACCTTGCGCAACTGGCAGCAGGCGTCAGGATCTGCAGACCACAGATCAGCGTCGGGGTCGAGACGGTTGAGCATCGCTGCTCGAGGAAGGACCGACCGCACATCGCGCAAGCCGAGCTGATCCACCAAAGCGTCGCGATACTGCAATGTCTCGGCAAACATCCATCCGGTGTCGATGAAGATCACCGGAATGTCTGGATCGACATCAGCGACGATCTTGAGCAGCGCGCCGGATTGTGTGCCGAAGGATGAGACGACGCCGAGTCTGTCGCGACCGACAGCGTCGAGCGCAGCGCTGATCACATCGGCGGGCGATGCGTCCTGCAGCAGGTCGTTCAACTGTGTGACTTGAAGGGCGCGCTCGGCGGCAGACATCAGGTTATCACGAAGAGTAGCTTGACTAGAACTAAATTCTATATACTCATATCTAATGAGTCAGAAAGAGAGAAATATTCTTCCTTTTTGAATTTGTTGGAATGAAATTTCCTCCTCCGATCCCTCGATTCTATGGATGCACTTTCTGCGCGTCCGTCTTTCGTTCGATTTGAGGCGAACGACCTCGCGGATTTTGCCATGGATTCTTCCGTTCTCGACCGTCCCGCCACTGCCGTCCCGGCCATGAGTCATCTCGATGAGCTGGAGGCGCAGAGCATCTACATTCTGCGCGAAGCCTTTGCCCGGCTGAAGAAGGTCGCTTTGCTGTGGTCGCTCGGCAAAGATTCAAACGTGATGATCTGGCTGGCGCGAAAAGCCTTCTTCGGCCATGTGCCGTTTCCGGCGCTGCATGTGGACACCGACAAGAAGTTTCCGGAGATGTATGCGTTTCGCGATCGCTACGCGAAAGAGTGGGGGCTCGATCTGCGCATCGAACAATGCCCGCCCATCGATGCCGTCGATCCGACCTTGCCACCCGCGGCGCGCTCGGCCGCGCGAAAAACCGAAGGGCTCAAGCTTGCGCTGGCCAAATATGGTTTTGATGGCCTGATCGCCGGCATTCGTCGTGACGAAGAGGCAACGCGCGCCAAGGAGCGCGTGTTCTCGCCGCGTGGCGTCGAAGGTGGCTGGGATGTGCGCGATCAACCGCCCGAATTCTGGGATCAGTTCAATGCATCGCCGCCGCCTGGCGCGCATTTGCGTGTGCATCCGATCCTGCATTGGACCGAGGCCGATATCTGGGCCTACACGCAACGCGAAAACATCCCGATCATCCCGCTCTATCTCGCGCGCGACGGCAAGCGTTATCGTTCGCTTGGCGATGCCGACATCACGCATCCCGTCGCGTCGACAGCATCGACGATTGCCGAGATCCTGATCGAACTGGACGGCAGCAAAGTGCCGGAGCGCGCAGGCCGCGCGCTCGATCACGAAACCGAAGATGCATTCGAGCGGCTGCGTGCCGCCGGCTATTTGTAAGAGCAGCATCATGACCCTCTCCGCAAATCTTTCCGCATCCGCTTCGCTTCCCGGTCCACGGCGCCCGCAATTGCGCGTCGTTATCGTCGGCCATGTCGATCACGGCAAATCAACTTTGGTCGGCCGTCTGCTGCATGAGACCGGCAGCCTGCCCGACGGCAAGCTCGAAGCGCTCAAAGCCGCCAGCGCACGGCGCGGCATGCCATTCGAATGGTCGTTCCTGCTCGATGCGCTGCAGACCGAGCGCGACCAGGGCATCACCATCGACACCACGCAGATCCGGTTTCGCACCAAGAGCCGCGATGTAGTTCTGATCGATGCGCCAGGCCATGCTGAATTCCTGCGTAACATGATCACCGGTGCCGCGCAGGCCGATGGCGCCGTACTGATCATCGACGCGCTCGAAGGTGTGCGCGACCAAACGCGCCGTCATGGCTATCTGCTGCATCTGCTCGGCGTGAGCCAGGTCGCCGTGGTGGTCAACAAGATGGACAAGGTCGGCTTCGACGCGGAGCGGTTCGAGGCGATCCGTGCGGAAATATCTGCCCATCTGACAGGGCTGGGTGTCGTGCCGCTGGCGGTGATCCCGATTTCGGCGCGCGACGGCGATGGCGTCGCGGCATTCACCGATCGTGCTGCATGGTATCGCGGGCCAACCGTTATCGATGCCTTCGAGCAGTTCGATCCCGCGCGCCCGCTCGACGACCGACCGCTGCGCCTGCCGGTGCAGGCGATCTACAAGTTCGACGACAGGCGGATTGTTGCGGGTCGGATCGAAGCGGGTCATCTGGCGGCAGACGACGACATCGTGATCATGCCAGCGGGCAAGAAGGCGCGGATCAAGTCGATCGAAGGCTGGTCGGTGACGGCGGCGCCGGAAGTAATTTCCGCCGGTCATTCGGTTGGGATCACGCTGGACCGCGAATTGTTCATCGAGCGCGGCGACGTCATTGCACATGCCGATGCGGCGCCGGCGGGCATCCGTCGGCTGCGGACGCGGCTATTTTGGCTTCATGATCAACCGCTGACCACGCGCGCATCGATCGTGGTGCGGATCGGTGCCAATCAGGTGCGCGCAGTTGTCGAGAACATCGAGAAGGCGATCGACCCCGGTGATCTCGCTGCAACTGCGCAGCTATCCGTCGCGCGCAATCATGTGGGCGAAGTGGATCTGGTGCTTGCCCATCCGGTCGCGGCCGATCGCTATGTTGACAGTCCGCCGACCGGCCGTCTGGTGATCGAAGTCGATGGGCGGATTGCCGGCGGTGGGCTCATTCTATCGGTGCAGCCAGAGGAGCGCGTACAGCAACTGGATATCGTGCCGGTGGCGTCCGATCTGGGCGCGCAGGAACGTGCCGAACGCTTTCATCACCGTGGAGCGGTCGTGTGGTTCACGGGGCTGCCGGGCTCGGGCAAATCGACTTTGGCGCTGGCGCTGGAGCAGCGGCTGTTTCGCAGTGGCGGTTCGCCGATCCTGCTGGATGGCGATACGATGCGCGCGGGCCTGAATGGCGATCTCGGTTTCGCGCCGGCGGATCGCAGTGAAAACGTCCGGCGTCTCGCCGAGGTCGCCAATCATCTCGCGCAGAATGGCCATATCGCCATCGTGGCGGCGGTGTCGCCGTTCCTGAAGGATCGTGCTGAAGCGCGCCGCATCGCCGATGGGCATTTTCGCGAGATCTATGTATCGACGCCCAGCAAGATCTGCGAGACCCGCGATCCCAAAGGTCATTACGCAAAGGCGCGGGCAGGGGAGATCCAGGGGTTTACCGGGATCACCGGCGACTATCAGCCGCCGCGAGATGTCGAACTTGATATCGATACGTCGAGTTCTGAAATCTCCGCGTCGGCGGAGGAGATCGAATTGATGCTCAAGCGCACGGGAATCATGCTGTAGCGCAGGCTGGTTCGACGATGGCTACGTCGCCTCTGGAGCGCGGAGCAGGGGAAGGAGAGTGCGGCCCTGCCGCTCGATCTCGGCGAGGTAGGGCGTGTCGGACAGGATGAATGTCCGAATACCCAGAGCGCGATATTTCTGCAGCGAGGCAGCCACTTCCTCGGCAGATCCGACCAGCCATGTGGTGCCGGCACCGGCGGCGCCGTATTTGCCAGGCGCGGTGTAGAGATTGTCGTCGAGCACATCGCCGCGCGACTGCAGGTCGAGCAGGCGCCGCTGACCGACGGCGATCGGCGGCCCGTGATCGTTCCAGCCGGCGCCGGCTTGCCGGGCCATCTCGGCAACCTTGGCCTCGGCAACGGCCCAGGCTTCGCGCGATGTCTCGCGCACGACCGTGGTGATGCGCAGGCCGAATTCCAGCGGAGCGAGATCGCGATCAAGGCGCCAGCTAAGGTCTCCCAGCCGCGTGATGCGTTCCTTCACGTCGGCCAGCGGTTCGCCCCAGAACAGCTGCACATCGGCTTCGGTGGCGGCGACGCGCTCGGCCGCGTCCGATGCCCCGCCAAAATACAGCTTTGGATGCCTGCGTTCGCCGCGCGGTGAGATTCGCGGTGCAGCTGTCGAGTTCGCAACGCGAAAATGCTCGCCGGCATAGGTGACGTACTCCTCGCTCCAGAGGCGCCGAACCAGCCGCATGAATTCCTTTGTCCGTGCATATCGCTGGGAGGGATCCGCTTCCCCGTCGCCATAAGCCGCGAGATTGTCTGTGCCGGTGACGATATTGATACGGACACGGCCACTGGTGAGTTGATCGAGCGTGGCGGCTGCGGAGGCGAAATGCGCCGGCTGCCAGTAGCCCGGCCGGATCGCGATCAGCGGCTCGAATGTCTCCGTGCGTGCCGCCAGCGCGGCTGCGACCGTAAACGTATCCGGCCGTCCCCAGCCGCTGCCGATCAGCGCGCCGCGCCAGCCATGGCGCTCAAGGGCCTGCGCCTGGTCAGTGAGTGTCGCGATGCTGTTGTGGTTCGGATCCGCGGTATCGCCGCGATGGCCGGCCTTGACGTCATTCGGGATGTACCAGAGGAATTCCGATTGAGCACTCAAGGTGATCTCCAGTGTCTTTGCGAGGCGACGCGCATGACCGCCGTAGCGTCTCACGACCGTTCATGCGAGCCTCCGGTGGCATTTATCAGGCAGCCCACAGGTGCGTATGGCTGGTGCGGCGGGTGTCGAGAAGCGCGCGTGCTGCGCGTTCCGCTGCGCGCGCCGATCCAAAGTGAGTGCCTTCGAGGGCATCGAAGGCGCTCTCCGAGGAGAAGAAGCGGAAACCGCGTTCTTCGGCGACGACGATACCGGCGGTGTGGTTTGCGATTTCGATAATATAGGCGTGTGGCATGTATTTATATCGCTGCATAGCAGCGATCCCATCCGAGAGTTGCGATGTCGTGAAATGAAGATCGACGTCTAGCTGGGATCAACAACACGCGCCGGAGGCCGCAGACACGCAGCGGCGTGTCACGCTTTTGCGCAACTCACTCACTTCTGTTCTGCCAATCGCGGTCATGCGGGTGCCTCTGAGCACGGGGTGTCAGGCTGAATGTCCTCGGAATAGCCGTTCCGGTCAATGAAATGGCTATCCATATTCGGCAGCCAGGCGAGCCGAACGTTCTTCGCGGAGGGCGGCGGACGGAAGGCCAGTCGCAAGGCGTTTACGGCCTACCGTCTGCGCGTTACCCGCTAGCTGTCAAAACCTGCCGGGATGAAGGCTGGCAGTTTTTCCTCGATGAAGCGCTTCACTTCCGGGGACTTGAACACCTTGATGAAGGCGGCCAGGCGCGGATCGTCCTTCTTGTCCGCGCGGGCCGTGAAGCGCAGCACCAGCCCTTCATCGATCGTCTGGTCGATGATCAGTGCTGATTTCGGATCGCCGCCCGCGGGGATGAGATAGGTGATGTTGACCAGGCCCAGCGTCACGTCATCCAGCGCCCGATATGTCTGAGCCGGATCGAGCTCGACGATCTTCAGGTTCTTTGGATTCTCGATGATGTCGAATTTCGACACGGAGCATCCCTTTCCCGGCGTCAGCTTGATGAGGCCCGCACGTTCCAGCAGGATCAGCCCGCGGGCGCCGTTCAGCGGTTCGTTCGGAATGGCGACGCTGTCGCCGGACTTGATCTCGCTCAGGCTCTTGATCTTTCGCGAGAACAGGCCGACCGGCGCGATCACGCCAACCTTGTCGGCCTGGGCGAGGGTAAAGCCGCGCTGCTTGTTCTGAATGGCGAGATAAGTGCCGTGCTGGAAGAAGTTCGCATCGGCATCGCCGTTCTGAACGGTCTCGTTGATCACGATCCAGTCGGTGATCTCGATCGTCTTGACGTCGATGCCTCTCTCCTTGGCGAGATTGGCAGCGAAGGAAATCAATTGCCCCACGGGGCCGGCGCTCGCTGCGATTTTCAGCGGCTGATCGGCGGCGGCAGCACCCGTCAAGGCCAGCCACACGGCGCCAGCCTGAATGAAGCGAGACAACAGATGCGTCATGTGAATTGATCTCCCCATTGTGATGGGGAAAGTGTAGCGATGCACGTTCTGAAAGCGACGAGAGCGATTTCGTTTTTTGCGCAGCCTTGAAAGGCCAAACGCAGTCCGCCGGCATGTCTGCGCAGGCCGGATATTTTCTCGTGAAATGGTGTTCTCGCAGCGAAGTTTTGCAGAGATGTTTCTTCGCTGCGAGAAAAGCTGGTCTAGCGGACTGTAGGATTCGCCAGGGTCGCGAGCAATGCATTGCTTCTCTGGCGCGCTTCGGCCGTCGCATCCGCATTGTAAGGCGGGTAGCCGGTCCGCGCGAAACCGTGTCCCGTATCCGGATAGATATGGATAGCGACATTCGGTCGTCCCGCGAGCACTTCGCCGACCGAATCCTTGGTCTGCTGCGGCACCCACGGATCGGTTTCGCCGAAGTGCAGCAAGGTGGGTTTTTCCAATTGCGCAAGTTCGTCGAGATGCTGATCCAGCTTGACGGCATAATAGCCGATGACGGCATCGACTTTCTCGCGAACACCGGCCAGCGCAGCAAGACGTCCGCCGAGGCAGAAGCCGATCACGCCGATCTTTGCATCGGCGCCCAATCGGTTGCGAAGCCATGTGGCTGACTGCCCGACATCGCTGACCACGCCGTCGACATCGACCTCTTCTCCCTGCGCACGCGCACGATCGGGCTGGTCGTAGTCGAGATACACGCCAGGTTGTTGTCGCCAGAACAGGTCCGGCACGACGACGGTGTAACCATCCGCCGCATAGCTATCGGCGACGCCGCGCGCCCAGTGATTCACATTGTAAACTTCGGGAAGAATGACGAGGCCGATGCCGTTCGGACGGTCAGGTGTGACCTCATAGGCTTCGAATGTCTCACCCGTGCGAGCAGGAATTTGCACGAAGGCTGCGTTGCTCAAACTCGATCTCCTTTGTGATAAAGGTTTTGTAGGTCATTTTTCTTCATTGATTTCAATGACTTGACACCATTGTTGCAAAATCACGAGATGTAAATCGTGAATTCATCAGGGGAGTTTCAGGTGTCTCGTTTCGAACTCGATCGCCGCGCACTCATTGCCGGGCTGCTCGCAACCACCGCGTTCAACACAGCGGCTCAGGCCGATGCCTCGGTGCTCAAGATCGGCGTGTTGTCGACACTGACGGGACCTGGTGCGACATGGGGACTTGCGATCGATGGCGGTGCGCGCATCGCCGCGAAGGAGATCAATGATCGCGGCGGGCTGAATGTCGGCGGCAAGAAGCTGCAGATCGAGATCGTCGCTTATGACGATCAGTACAAGGCCGCGAATGCCGTGACGGCGATCAATCGGTTGATCGATCGCGACGGCGTGCGTTTCATTCTGGGGCCGATTGCGTCGGTGTCGCTGTCGGCCATCAAGCCAGTGACGGAAAGCCGTAAGGTTTTCCTTTTCCCAAATTCATGGTCGCCTACCGTGTTCCAGGATGCGCAGCATGTGTTTCGCATCTCGTCCACGACGCGCGAATTCCTGCCCAAGTCCGTCGAGTGGCTGAAGGCGACGAAGCCGGATATCAAGCGCGTCGCAACGCTGGCACCGAATGACGAGACCGGCTGGACCAGCCAGCAGGTGCAGAAGGATGTCTACGGCAAAGCCGGCTATACGGTCACGGCGGCCGAATTCTTCGAACGGCAGCAGACCGATTTCCGCGCGCTGCTCACCAAGATTCTTGCGACGAAGCCCGACAGCATCGAACTCGATACGGTGCCGCCGGCGACCGCCGGCCTCGTTGTCAGGCAGGCCCGCGAAGCCGGCTTTACTGGGCCATTCACGAAATTCGGCGGCTTCGATGTCGCGGAAATCGTCCGCACCGCGGGCGCGGAGAATGCCGAAGGTATCGTCGGCACATTGCTGGCCGATCCCGACAGCGAGGTCTGGGCCCGTCTGAAGACCGCCTATGCGAGCTATCAGAAGAACGAGCCGAGCGATTTCGTGATCCTCTTCTATGACGCCGCACGCATTCTTTTTGCCGGCATCGAGAAGGCCGGCACCATCGACGATCCCGAAAAGGTGAAGACGGCCATCGAAGGGCTGTCGCCATTCGCCGGATCGCTCGGCGCCTTGAAGTGGGGCGGCAAGGAGAATTACGGCGTCGATCATCAGCTCTACACACCGGTCTTCCTCACCGAGATCCGCGGAGGCAAGGGGCATGTGATCAAGAAGGTCGAGACGGCCTGATCCGCAGACCAAGGATATTGTCGTGATCACTCAGGTCGTGAGCATCGCCGTGTTGTCGGCGATGCTCTATATGCTCATCGCGCTTGGCTTCACGCTGGTGTTCGGCGTCATGCGCATCGTGAATTTCGCGCATGGCGAATTCCTGATGCTTGGTGCCTATGCGCTCTATGTGTTCAGCAGCGTAGCTGGCCTCCCTTTCGCACTGGCCCTGCCATGTGCTGCGCTGACAGTGGGCGCGCTGGGCGTGATCGCCGAACAGGCGATCTTCCGTCGCTTCACCGATGACGAACTCGGCGCGATGATTGCGTCGCTGGCACTGGCCATCGCCTTGCAGGGCGTCGTCGTCGCCATTTTCGGCGTCGATGAGCTCGCGGTGGAACGGCCTGTCAGCGGTGTCATCAAGCTCGGCACCCTGCAGCTGCCGAAAGACCAGTTGCTCGCAGCGACGGTCGCACTGGCACTGGTCGCGGCGGTCTATGTGCTGCTGCAGCGAAGTTCGCTCGGTCTTGCCATGCGGGCGGTGGCGCAGGATCGCGATATCGCGCGCCTGCAGCGGATCCGGCCGCATCGCATCTATCCGATCGCGTTCGGCCTGAGCTGTGCCCTGGCTGGCGCCGCAGGTGCGTTGATCGCGCCGCTTTACACGATCGAGCCCTATATGGGCGAAGCGCCGCTGATGAAGGCGTTCATCGTGGTGGTGCTGGGTGGCCTGGGCAGCATTCCCGGCGCAATGATTGCCGCCGGCATTCTCGGCTTCGTGGAAGCCATCGTGTCGGTGGCAGCCGGCCCCACAGCCGCCACGCTGGTGCAGTTCGGCGCTGTGCTGGTCCTGTTGCTGATCCGCCCGGCCGGGTTGATGGGGCGGGCATGAGCGAGCGATGGTCCGTCATCGGCGCTGTCGGCCTGGTCGCGACAGCCGCGCTGCCTTTGCTGCTCAAGGATGCCTTCCTTTATCACCTCGGCATCCTGATCTGCATCCAGGCGATCCTTGGCGTCAGCCTGCACCTGATGCTGCGCATCCGTCAGCTCTCACTGGCGCAGGCGGGCTTCATGGGCATCGGCGCTTATACGTCGGCGTTGCTCAGCCGCGATCTCGGCTTTGCGTTTCCTGTGGCCCTGCTGGCGGCCATCATCGTGCCGGCGGTGATTGCCGGTCTGGTCGGCTCGATCATCCTGCGCATCAAAGGCGTCTATTTCGTCTTGTTGACCTTCGCGCTCGGCGAGTCGATCCGGCTCGTCTTCGTCGAATGGATCGTTCCCTTCGGCGGCAATAACGGCCTGACCTCGATCCCGGGCATTGCGGTGTTCGGACTGGCGCTGAAGGCGAGATCGGCCGTCTATATCGCGGCACTTGTGGCACTCGGGGGTTCGCTCTTGGCTGCCTATCTGCTGCTCAGCCGCGATCAGGGGCGGGTGCTGTCGGGCATCGCGCATAACGAGATGCTGCTGCAGTCGTTGGGCACCGACGTCACCGCCTATCGCCGTGTGACATTTGCCGTCAGTGCTGCGATCGCCGGTTTCGCCGGTTCGCTCTATGCGCATTATCTCGGCTACATCTCGCCGCCCGCCTTCAATGTCACCGCGAGTGTCGGCGCGCTGGTCTTCAATGTGGTGGGTGGAGCGGGTTTTCTGCTCGGTCCAGTCGCCGGAGCGCTGTTGCTGGTGCCGCTGCCCGAACTGTTCCGGGACGCGGCGATCTATCAGAGCCTGTTCTATGGCGTCGCCCTGTTGCTGCTGATGCTGTTTCTGCCGCGCGGTCTGATCGGCCTGCTGGTCGGGAGGAAGCCATGACGGCGTCATTCCTTGAGTTGCAGAATGTCAGCAAGCGTTTTGGCGGCATTCGTGCGGTGCATGATGTCTCGCTGACGATCCCGAAAGGCGAAATCACAAGCCTCATCGGGCCGAACGGTGCCGGCAAAACGACCTTGTTCAATCTGATCGCGGGCCAGATCAGGCCGAGCGCCGGCACGATCCGCTTCGAGGGCGACCGTATCGACCGGCGCAGCCTGGATGCGATTGCCCGCCGCGGTATCATGCGCAGCTTCCAGAACACGATGATCCTGCCCGGGTTGACCGTGCAGGAGCATATCGAGACAGCCGCATTGCTCGCGACGATCGGACGGCCGATCGATCTTCTGTGGCGGCGAAACATCACCCGCGCCAAGCTTGCAGCCGTCGATACGACGGAGACCGTGCTGGACTTCACCGGCCTTGCCTCGCAGCGCGGTACAGTTGCCGAAACCTTGTCTTACGGCTTGCAGAAAATTCTCGGCATCGGCATGGCGATGGCCGCGAAACCGCGTCTGCTGCTGTCTGACGAGCCGGCCGCCGGATTGAACGGTGCCGAGACGGAGCGCATGGAGGAATTGCTGCGCGCCGTGCATGCCAGCGGCGTCAGCATTATTCTTGTGGAGCATGATCTGCGACTGGTGATGCGGCTTTCGCGGCACGTGGTGGTGCTGGGGCAGGGCGAGTTGCTTCTGGAGGGTACCCCGGATCAGGTGCGTCACGATCCGCGTTTCATCGACATCTATCTCGGAGGCGAGGCCGATGCTGCTTGAAGTGGCCGGGCTCTCGGTGAGGTATGGTGCGGTGCGGGCATTGCGCAAGGTCAGTATCTCCATCGCAGCCGGCGCGGTGACCACGGTGATCGGCGCCAATGGTGCGGGAAAGTCAACTCTCCTCAACGCCATTGCCGGGCTTGTGCCTGTGGGAGATGGACAGATCCTGCTCGAAGGTCGCGATATCGCGCGGCTGCCGGCCGAGGAGCGTGTCGGTCTCGGCATCACGCTGTCGCCCGAAGGGCGGCGCCTGTTTCCAGACATGACGGTGCATGAAAATCTACTGGTTGGCGCTTATGGCCGCACAGGTGGACGCCGCGGCCAGATCCAGCGCGATCTCGATCGCATTTATGCATTGTTCGGCGGGCTCGCGCGCCGGCGCGGAAGTCTCGGCCGCATGCTGTCCGGCGGCGAACAGCAGATGTGCGCGATCGGGCGGGCGCTGATGGCCGAGCCAACGATCCTGTTGCTCGACGAGCCGACGCTGGGCCTGGCCCCCGTAGTGGTCAAGGAACTCGCCCGTGCCATTCGCGAGATCCATGCGGATGGAACGACCGTGGTGCTGGTCGAGCAGAATTCCCGCTTGGCGCTGTCGCTTGCCGATACCGGTTATGTGCTCGAATCCGGCCGCGTTGCATTGTCCGGAACGGCGCGTGCGCTGCTGGACGATCCCAGCGTTCAGGCTGCCTATCTCGGCGGGTAACACGATGCCGAAGTGACGGGATAAATGACCTCTTTCGTTCCGTCTTCGCCGAAGAAGTTTGTCGAAGTGCGCTGCACTATGTGTGCATTCTCTCCGCGATCCATGCTCTGATGACATCGCGTCCAACAAGATAGGAGATCATCGATATGGCCATTATTCTCCAGGTGAACTACACGCCGAGCGCGCAGCAGGAACAGCTGAGCGACGCGGCCCGTCTCGAATCCGCGGACAATATCGCGAAGAACGTGTCCGGCCTGCAGTGGAAGGTCTGGATTTCGAATGCGGAATCCAAATTGCGCGGCGGCATCTATCTGTTCGACGATCTCGACAGCGCCAAGAAATGGGGCGAGGGCAATCTCCGCGGGCGGCTGGCTGCCAATGGCGGGACCAATATTTCGATCACCTATTTCGAGGTGGACGAGAAACTGAGCGCCATCACGCGCGCGACGCTGTCCAGCGCCAGATTGGCGGCCTGATCGCCGCATGACATCGCCAGATCATTCCGCCGCCTTGAAAGGTCTGGCGAAGTTCCCGCTGCTCGATGCTTTGTTCGGGCGGCGTTCGCGTCGCTTCGGCGTCGGCATGTCGATCCCCGACGGTCCGCTTGCCTATACGTCGAAGCTGCCGCCACAGCCATTAAGCGAAATTGAACGCGCCGTGCTGGTCGCGGTCGGCACCGGCATCAGCGGCTGGAATCTCGGAATTCCCTATACGGAAGCAGGCGAGGCCGATACCGGCTGCAACTACACGGTCCGGCCGATCGGCCGCACCTATCCGAGCGGCGCTGCGGCGCATGGTTCGGAAATTCTGATCAATGACGATAGTGGCGCCTATATCACGCGCTTTCGCGATCTCGATGCGGGCGCGATCCAGGAATATGGCGGCGTCGAAGATCTCGAGCGCCTCACCGAATTCCTGCGCCCGCATATCATCCAGCTGAGCGATCGCAGGATCGAGTTTCCGCCGGAATATCCTTATGTCGCCTCGCATAATCGCTGGGTGGCCAACAAGCCCGGCAGTACGCTGATCATCCCGATCAGCGATCAGGTGGAATCGACCTTCAACCAGCTCTGGATACGGACCGGTGAAGGCGCTGTGATCACCGATCCGAAAAAGGGGCGGGTGCTCGGCGATCCCGGCGAGCTGATTGCGGCTGGTGTCATCAAGCCTGGGCGCTCGGCGCCATTGTCGGTGATCGAAGGCAATTCACGCACCAGTACGACAGCAGAACTGTCGATCGCTTCCTATAATGTCCATCTGGTCATGCAGGCCATGGGTCTCGGCGGCTGGTTATTCTCGGGCATCAATACGCAGGCCATCCTCGGCGCGTTTGCAGCGAAAGGCGTTAATGGCTATGGCTTCCGCTTCGATCGGAAAGACGAATGGGTGCAGCCCAATCCGGTCGGGCTGGACGGTTTTTTTGAGCCGCTGATCCCGCCTTATGTCCCCAACATGCATGTCGCCGCCGAACGCTTCGCCGAGCGGAAGTTTGGTCCGCGCGGCAATCATAATCCGCAGCGGCCCGGGCCCTATGCTGATAATGGTGGCGTGAAAGCGCGTACAGATCGCTACAGCCCGGCTTTCGTGCGCTATCTCGGCACGCTTGCCCAGGACATTTACGACACCTATGGCAAGTTTCCGGCGACGCAGCCGAGCGTCGGTGTTGCCGCCTATACCCAGGCGCATCACATCGATCTCGGCTTCTACGATACGCACTACAAGGAAGGCGCCTATCTCGAAACCCACGCGCAGCATCAGCGCGTCTGGCATGGCGCCGATGGCGAGACGGGCGGCGACTAGCCCGACGATCCTTATCATTAATCAGTCCGAGCGAACGGGCGGCTGGATACCAGCCGCCCGTTTCTTTTGCGGCCGCTTTTCGGGCAGTTTCCAGTCGTTCGAAAAAATTGCGCTGCGACAGGTTGCCACGACCGGAAGGATGTTCCGCGCGCAGGGCGCTGCGCATCGCAAATATTTGCTCCTCATCCCGTTTCTGAGAAACCCATTTTTGGCTGCGACAGGGGCGCAATTGACGTCTTTGCGCCGCAATGACGAGATGCTGCGGACGATGAGAAGCGCCCAAGTCACCGAGCGACGCTGCTATCGAAACGGCATTTCAATCATGGAGATCATATTGTGATTATCAAATCGGTCATGGCAGCAGCCCTGGCGCTGAGCGTGGCAGCGGTCGGATTCACCGCCCCCTCGCATGCGCAGGCCAATGCGAACAGCCCACTGGTGAATGGCGAGTGGCTGGAGAAGAATCTCAGCGATCCAAAAGTGCGGGTCGTGGAAGTCAGCGTCGAGCCCGGCCTGTTCGAGCGCGGCCACATCCCCGGCGCCCAGAACGTCGTCTGGCACACCGATCTCGTAGATACGGTGAAGCGCGACATCGCGTCGAAGGAGAAATTCCAGGAGCTGACCAAAAAGCTCGGCATCAATCAGGACACCACGGTCGTTCTGTATGGCGACAACAACAACTGGTTCGCCGCCTGGGGCGCCTGGGTATTCGACGTCTATGGGGTGAAGAACGTCAAGCTGCTGGATGGCGGCCGCAAGAAGTGGGAAGCCGACAAGCGCCCGCTGGACACCCGTAACGCCAGCGTTGCGCCTGGTTCGCTGGTGATCGGCGAAGCCAATCAGAAGCTGCGTGCGCGTCTCGCAGACGTTACGGCCGCATCCGCAAACAAGAGCGCGACGCTGGTCGATATCCGCTCGGCTGACGAATATTCCGGCAAGATTTTTGCGCCGCCCGGCTCGCAGGAGCTGACCGTCCGCGCCGGTCATGTGCCGAACGCGCTGAACGTGCCGTGGAGCCGTGCAGTTGCTGAGGATGGCACCTTCAAGTCGGCAGCCGACCTGAAGAAGCTCTATGCCGATGCCGGCATCGATGGCACCAAGCCGATCATCGTCTATTGCCGCATCGGCGAGCGTTCCAGCCACACCTGGTTCCTGCTCTCCAAGATTCTTGGCTACGACGTGAAGAACTATGACGGTTCGTGGACCGAATACGGCAACTCTGTCGGTCTGCCCGTGACCAATGTCGCCGGCACCGTATGGGGCGGTAAGTGACCGATCAAGTGATGACGGAGCCCACGGCTCCGTCCATTCATCAGCCCGCACCGGCTTCATCGCCGGTGCGGGCCTTCTTCGTTGAGCGTTGGCCTTCGGTGTCGCTCGCCGCGGGCATCGTGTTCGCGCTTCTTGTTATTGCCTATGTCGTTCATGGCAACGGCCATGCCCGCACGGCGCTGTCGCTGTTGTTCGGTGCAGCTTTCGGCATTGTCCTGCAACGCGCGCGTTTCTGCTTCTTCTGCATGTTCCGTGAATGGTTCGACGAGCGCGACCCCCGCGGCCTGTCCGGCCTGTTGGTGGCGCTGGCCGTCGGTGCCGTCGGCACGTTTCTGGTGTTCGGCGCGTGGCTGCCGGATGCCGCGACTGGACGTTTGCCGCCGGATGCCTTCATCGGCCCGGTCGGTCTTGCACTCGTGCTGGCGGGGCTGGCATTCGGTGCGGGGATGGCCATCTCCGGCTCCTGCGTCAGTGCGCATCTCTACCGGCTGGGCGAGGGCTCGCCGACGGCGCCATTTGCATTGATCGGCGCGTTGCTTGGATTCATCCTTGGCTTCGTCAGCTGGAATCCGATCTATTTCGCGTTGATCGCCGATGCGCCGGTGGTCTGGCTGCCGAAGTATCTCGGCTATGCAGGCGCGCTGATTGCCTCGGCTGCAGCCCTTGCGGTTATCGCCTATGCCATCCATCGCAATCGCGCTGCGCCCCATCTGGTGCCGTCTGCCGATCCGTTCACGGCCATCTTCATCGCACGCTGGCCGGCATGGATCGGCGGCGCCATCATCGGTGTGCTGGCGACTTTGTCCTATCTGCGCGTGGCCCCGCTCGGTGTCACCGCCGAGCTCGGCGCACGCGCGCGTCAACTCGCCGGTGCTGCCGGGATCGCGCCCACCAGGCTCGAAGGGCTCGACAGCCTGCGTGGCTGCATCGCAGTCGTCCGGGATCTGGCTCTGTCCGATAACGGCGTGTTCATCCTCGGCCTGATTGCTGCGTCCTTTGCCGCGGCGCTCGTGGCGGGCCAGTTCAAGCCGGCATGGCCGAGCGCCCGTCAGATCGTGCAGGGTTTGGTCGGGGGCACCTTGCTGGGCTGGGGCGCGATGATCGGGCTCGGCTGCACCGTCGGTACGCTGTTCTCGGGACTCTCTGCCGGTGCGTTGTCCGGCTGGGTGTTTGCGGCGTCGGTGTTCGGCGGCACGGCGATCATGCTGTGGGGCGGCCGGCGCGCCGGACTGCTTCTGCGGCCTCGCTGAGACCACAGAAGGCCAAAACGCTCACGATGTGTGCTGTCCCCAGCGCTCGACGGTTGCGCGGCTGATGGTCTTGAAGACCAGTTCCTCAACGGCAAGTCCGATCAGGATCACCGTGAGCAGACCGGCAAACACGCTGTCCGTTTCGAGTTGCGCCCGGTTCGTATAGATGAACCAGCCGAGGCCGCCCGATCGTGCGCTGACACCGAATACCAGTTCGGCGGCGATCAGCGTTCGCCAGGCAAAGGCCCAGCCGATCCGCAGGCCCGACAGGATATGCGGGAAGGCAGCGGGCATCAGGATCTCGGTGATGAAGCGCCCATGCGACAGGCCGAGATTGCGGCCGACCATGCGCAGCGTCGGCGAGACCGAGAGGAAACCGCTGTGGCAGGCCAGCGCCACCGGCCATAGCACCGAATGGACCGTGACGAAGAGCAGGCTCGGCACGCCGATGCCGAACCACAGCAGCGCCACCGGCAGTAGCGCGATGGCCGGCAGCGGGTTGAACATGGATGTGAGCAGGCCGAGCGCATCGCTGCCCCAGCGCGACATCACCGCAAGGGCCGTGAACACGATGGCAATGGCCACGGCCAGCGCATAGCCTGTGGTCAGCACGCGCAGCGATGTCACCGCCCGATCCGGAAGCTCGCCGGAGAGCGTGGCGCGGGCCAGCGCGCCGAAGGTTGCCGTCAGCGTCGGCAATAGCAGCGAATTGTCGAGCCAGCGTGCATAGAGCTCCCAGATGGCCGCAAGCACGGCCAGGATCACGATCCGTCGCAACGTGCTGGCATTGGCCTGCAAGGAAAATCGAGGGCGCGGACGTGGAGAGACGACATCACGCATGGGCAGCGCTCCCGTCAAAAACGCTGCGCTGGATATCGCGTTCGAGTTCGGCAAAGGCGGCAGAGCCACGGATGCGTTGATCGGCTGTTACGTTGAAACTCGCAGCAAGGCGGCCGGGATGGGCGGTCAATGCCAGGATGCGGGTGCCAACCACGATGGCTTCGTCCATGCCATGCGTCACGAAGAGGGCGGTGCTGCCGGTCTCCTCGCACAGAGCGAGCAGCTCGTCCTGCATCTGCCGGCGCGTCAGCGCATCGAGCGCGGCGAAGGGCTCATCCATCAGCAGCAAACGTGGCTGCAGAGCGAAAGCCCGCGCGATCGCCACGCGCTGCTTCATGCCGCCGGACAGCGTATGCGGATAGGCATCCAGGAAGCGGCCGAGCCCCACCCGTGTCAGCCAGTCGCGCGCGTCCTGCTCGGCCTGCTCGCGCGATAGTTTGCGACCGCGTTCGAGCGCGTAGCGGACATTGCCGAGCGCGGTGCGCCACGGCAGCAACTGGTCGAACTCCTGAAACACGGTCATTCGCTCGGGGGACGGGCGTGTGATCGGCGTGCCGTCAATCAGGATGGTGCCGGTGGTCGGCGCCAGGAAGCCGCCGATGGCGCGCAGCAAGGTCGATTTGCCGGAGCCGGAAGGGCCGATCAGCACCAGCCGTTCACTCGCATGCAGCGCGAATGACACGTCATCGACAGCCGTCAGCGCACCCTCGCGGGTGGGATAATCGATGCCGACATGGTTGACCTGAAGCAGCGGCACGGATTTCACGTCGCTGCGCTCGTTGGGGCACGTCAGGGTGGCTGTGGACACGTCAGCTTCCGGGCTTGTCCTTGAGGCCGGGCCAGAACATGTCCTGCCAGCGTGCCGGGGCCTGCTTGATCAAGCCCACCTTGGCCTCGAAATCGGCGAATTTCTGCGCGCCTTCCGGTGCTGTCGTGAAGCGGACATTCGGATCGCGAATGATGGCCTCGACGAAGTCAGGCGAAAGCTTGGATGCTTCGGCCTTGATATAGAGCGCGGCCGCTTCCTTCGGATTTTCGGCGATCCACGCATTGGCGCGATCGAGGGCGCGGACGAAAGCTTCGATGGTTTTCGGATTGTCGGTGGTGAATTTCGTGGTCGAATAAACCACGTTGAAGGTGTGAGGCCCGCCGAGCACGTCATAGCTGTTCAGGATCGGATGCACCTTGCCGGTGGCGAGCTGCTGTTGCACGAAAGGCGGCGACGTGAAATGCGCCGTGATCTCCGACTTGCCGGACAGGATCGCCGCGGTGGCGTCCGGATGCGGCATGCTGACGGTGAGATCGTCGAGCTTGTCGAACTTCCCGAATGCCTTGTCCGCCGCCATTTGCAGCAGGATCGGCTGAAAGCCGACCTTGACGGAGGGCAACGCGATGCGATCGCGTTCGGTGAGATCGGCGATGCTCTTGATGTTCAGATTATTGGTGGTCAGCACATTGGCCATGGAGCCCAGTGCGGCGATGCCGATGATCTTGGCATTGTTCCGCGTCTTGTCCCAGGTGAGGATCATCGGCGTGATGCCGGCGGTGGCGAAGTCGAGACCGCCGGAGATCAACGCCTCGTTCATCGCTGCCGCACCGGACAGGCGTAGCCATTCGATGGTCGGCGGCTTGATGCCGAGCTTGAGCGCTTCTTCCTCGACGAAGCGTTTCTCGTTCGAGACGATCAGCGGCAGGTAGCCCACGCCGAATTGCTGCGCGATCCGGAGTTTGTCGGTCTCCGATCGAGCGGCCTGGGTGCCGCAGAACGAGACCACGAGCGGCAGGCACGCAATGATCCAGGCACGCAATTTTGCCCGATGGCCGGGGGGATTGCTCATGATGAACTCCGGAAATGATTGAAAATCTGACGTTGTACGAACTCTATTGAAATCCGATCCCGGTTCCAGCGAAGAGTTCTGCCACCGCGAAAATGGAAAGGTTCGTCTCTACGACTGCTATCAAAGAGGTGACATTTATCTCAGCGCGCGCGATGGCAGAAAGCCTAACGCGTGGGAGAAGGCGATCATCCAAACGATGCGGAGCGAAGAACATTCAGGTCGGATCGCGGCGAGATGCAGTGTAGGCCTTGCTATTTTCGCCGAGGCATTGCGGGGAGAATTGGTTGTGCCAGAGTTCCAGCATCTTTCGTTATTATGGAGTGATGTGACGATGTTTGGGTTTCATGCGGCGCCACCGCGTCTCGCGCTACTGGCTGTAGCTATCTCTTTTGTTACGATCATGGGCGCCGGCATGGTGCGTGCCGAGACTATCCGCGTCGGCGTGACAGCCGGCCCGCATGCCGAGGTCATCGATGCCGTTCGCAAGGTTGCTGCCGAGCGCGGGCTCGATATCAAGCCGATCGAATTCACTGACTACGTCTTCCCCAATCAGGCACTGGCCAATAAGGACCTCGAGGCGAATTCGTTTCAGCATGAGCCTTACCTGAAGAACCAGGTCGCCAAGACCGGCTGGAAGATCGTCAAGGTTGCCACCACGACGGCGTCGCCCATGGGCATCTATTCGCGGAAGTACAAGAGTTTTGCGGATGTGCCGGCAGGCGCCACCATCGCCATTCCCAACGATCCCAGCAACGGCGCCCGTTCGCTGCAGATATTGGCGGTGAATGGCATCATCACGTTGAAGGACCCGACCAACACCACGGCCGGCATTGCCGATATCGCGCAGAATGCAAAGAAGCTGAAATTCGTCGAACTCGACGCGGCACAACTGGCGCGCTCGCTTGGCGACGTCGATGCTGCGGCGGTCAACAACAATTACGCGGTGCAGGCCGGGCTCGATCCGGTCAAGGACAGCCTGATCAAGGAGCCGGCGGAAACCCCGTGGGTCAACATCATCGCCGTCCGTGAGGAAGACAAGGACAAGCCCTGGGTCAAGACCCTGATCGAATCCTATCGCTCCGAACCGGTGAAGCAGTTCATCCTGACGCGGTTCAAGGGCGCCTATGTGCCGAGCTGGTGACCAAGGGCTAACCCGAAACGCAAAAGCAGGCCGGCGGGCCTGCTTTTTTCTTTGACGCCTTGTGTGGCCAGCTAGAAGAATCCCTTCGCCGGCAGCGCCGTCGCATTGACCTCGAAGGCGCCGATGGCTTGGGCCTTGACGGTGACCGGATTGTGCGACGACAGCGTGCGGGCGTTGCGCCAGTGTCGGTCGAGATTGTCCGAGGTTTTCGTCGCCGATGCGCCGCCGGCATCGAACAACAGGCTGCCGCTGCGGATGGCGAGGTCGTCGGTGATGACTTTTGCCTGCGCCGAGTGAAGTGCGGCTTCGTGGGCAAGACGCGTATCCGCGCTGTCGCCGGCGCGGCTGGCGGCATCCAGCGCGTCGGCCGCAGCCAGCACAACGGCTTCTGCGGCAAAGGCATTGCTGGAGATCTGCCCTACGGTCTGCTGCAGGATCGGGTCCTCGCGCGGATTAAGCGATGGTGAATAATAAAAATTTCGCGCGCGCCGGCGGACGAGATCGGCGGCGTCGCGTCGGATCGCGGCGACGATGCCGGCATTGATGGCCGTCAGGAACAGCTGGGCGAATGTGTTGGAGTAGGCAGCGCCATAACCGACATGGGGTGCGTCGAAGATCAGTTCCGATGCCTCGACGCGGACATTGCGGAAGTGCGTCGTGCCGCTGCCGGTGAGGCGTTGGCCGCTGCCGTCCCAGTCATCGACGATGTCGATGCCGTCGCGCTTCACCGGAATGACGGTGGTCGCGAGCCGCTTGTCGGAATCGGCCACACGCACCAGCACGTAATCGGAATACAGCGTGCCAGTGCTGTAATATTTCGTACCGTTCAGGCGGTAGCCGTCGCCGTCGGGGGTGACGGTTGTCGCAGGCGCGATGTCGCCGACCTGCGAACTGCCGAGCTCTGTCGTGGCAAGGCCAATGAGAGCACCGCCGACCACGTCATCGCGCCATTTGCGGCTCTGGTCGCTCAGCGGCGTCAAGGCGAGGCGTTCCACCACGCTGAAATGATTGCGCAGGATATGCGCCACATTGGCATCGGCCGTGCCGAGCCTAATGACCACGGAGAACAGCTCGCGCAGTGAGACGCCGCCGCCGCCATCGGCCGTCGGGATCCGCAGCGCGCCGATCCGCGATTGCCGGATTAGGTCGACGATATCGTGGGGCAGGGTGCGTTCGCGTTCGCGCGTGGCTTCGTCCTGCGCGATGTAGTCGAACAGCGCGGTGACGGAGGGCGAGTCGATGCGGAGCGGTTGCGGATCGCCCGGAAACTGTGGTGCGGCTGCTGTGTTCATGGCTGTCTCACGAGAGGGCTGCGTGGCGCTCACTGCGCGGTGGATTGAACGAAAATGATCGGCCGGATTGCGGGATCCGGGCGGGTCGCCGATTGATAGACCGAGGCGGCGATCGCGATGGCGAGCGCGGCCGATACGGCAACAGCGAATACGGGGGGATGCGACATGACTGACTCCAACGCAGTCATTAAAAACGTGGTCGCATCCTCTTTTGAATTCCAAAGTTCAGGCGATTGCGACGGGATCGTCCTGCCAGATCGCGCGTCGTCAGTGCGTTGGTTTCAGGCCGATGCCGCGGCCGCTTCGCGATCGGCAAAGCGGCTCGGCGGATGCGCGAGGCCGAGATGGTCGCGCAATGTGGTGCCTTCATAGTCGCACCTGAAAATGCCGCGTTTCTGCAGCAGCGGAACCACTTCATCGACGAAGGTGGCAAGGCCGCTCGGCAGCACATCGGGCATCAGATTGAAGCCATCGGCCGCGCCGGCCGCAAACCAGGTAGCGATGTCGTCGGCGATCTGTTCGGGCGTGCCGACAATGATGCGATGGCCGACACCGCCGCCGAGCGCCTTCAGCAATTCACGGACGGTGAGGTTGCCTTTGCGCGCGAGGTTCACGGTGCCGTTGAACATGGTCTGGTTGGCATTGACCGGTACGGGCAAATCGGGGAGCGGCTTGTCCAGTTCGAGCAGATCCGGGGAGATCTGCAAGGTGCCGGCAAGGCGCGACAGGCTGTACTGGATCGGCACGAGGTCCCACAATTCGTCCTGCCGCCTTTTGGCTTCGGCCTCGGTGCCGCCGATGACGGTGGCGAGGCCGGGCAGGATGACGATGGAATCCGATGACCGCCCATAGGTGGCGGCACGCGAGCGAAGGTCGCGGGCATAAGCGACACCGTCCTCGATGGATTGCGACAGCGTGAACACCGCTTCTGCCTGCGCGGCAGCCAGATCGCGGCCGTCGCTCGAACCGCCGGCCTGCACGGTCACTGGCCGTCCTTGCGGCGAGCGTGGCACATTGAGTGGGCCCTCGACATTGTAATACGCGCCGCGATGCTGGATGGCGTGGACCTTGGACGTATCGACGAAGCGCGCCGCCGCCTTGTCGCCGACAAAGGCATCGTCTTCCCAGCTGTCCCACAGCGCGTGGACGACCTCGACGAATTCCTTGGCACGATCGTAGCGCGCCTTGTGTTCCAGCACTTGCGGCAGGCCGAAATTGCGACCGGCAGCGGCATCCGCCGTCGTCACCGCATTCCAGCCGACACGGCCGTGGCTGGCATGATCCAGTGTCGCAAAGCGGCGGGCGATATTGTAGGGCTCGTTGTAGGTCGTCGATGCCGTCGCGATCAGGCCGATATGGGTGGTCGCCGCCGTGACCGATGCGAGAACGATGGTCGGCTCCATGGAGAGGAACGGCCGCAGATCTATGCGATCGGTCACCGCCGGCGTGTCGGCCAGGAAGATCGCATCGAATTTGCCGCGCTCGGCGATCTTCGCGACATCGATGTAATGTCCGACATCGTAGAACGCGCCAGGATTGCTCTCCGGCAGCCGCCACGCCGACGCATAGACGCCGGAATGAAGCAGGTTCACATTGAGGTGCAGTTTGCGCTGGCTCATGGGTCCTCGTGGCGCTGATCTCGGCGTGGGTTATTCGGCGGCAAGCGCTGGTGTATGCGCATGCCGGAATGTCGTTGCTGGATGCGGAGCTGCGAGCCGGGCGTGTCCTGCGCCGAACAGCTTTTCGCGTAGCGTTCCAGCCGCGTAATCGGCCTTGTAAAGCCCACGGCGTGTCAGTTCGGGGACGAGCAGATCGACGACATCCTCGAAGGTGCCCGGCGAGATGGCGAAAGCCAGATTGAGGCCATCGACATCGGTCTCGCGCACCCAGGCTTCGATCGCGTCTGCGGCCTGGGCAGGCGTTCCGATGATGATCGGCCCGATGCCGCCGATGCCGACATGTTCGGCGACTTCGCGCACGGTCCAGACGCGGTCGGGATCGGCGCGGGTGATATTGTCCATAGCCGTGCGGCCGGCGTCGTTGAGCACATGCTGGACTTTCTGGTCGAGGTCGTAGGTCGAGAAATCGACACCGGTCCAGCCGGACATCAGGGTCAGCGCGCCCTCGTGATTGATGTAGCGGCGATAGTCCGCATGTTTGGCGCGCGCTTCGTCCTCGGTGCGGCCGAGAATGACGGTCATCATGCTGAAGATCAGGATGTTTGACGGATCGCGGCCGATCTCCGCCGTCAGAGCCCGAAGCGATGCCACGCGCGGTGCGATCACCTTGGCTGATGGACCGGAGATAAAGACGCATTCGGCATGCCGGGCTGCGAACAGTTTTCCACGCAACGATGAGCCGGCCTGATAGAGGACGGGCGTTCGCTGCGGCGACGGTTCGGCAAGATGGATGGCATCGACCGTATAATGCTCGCCATCATGCTGGACGCGATGCACGCGCGAGGGATCGGTGAAGACGCCGGCTGCCTTGTCGCGCAGCACCGCATCGTCTTCCCAGCTGCCTTCCCACAGCCTGTAGACGACCTCCATGTATTCTTCGGCGACATCATAGCGATCGTCATGGGCGGTCTGCTGCGCCTTGCCCATGCCGCGGGCGGCGCTGTCGAGATAACCGGTAACGATGTTCCAGCCGATCCGGCCATCGGTGAGATGGTCGAGGGTCGACATGCGTCGCGCGAATGTATAGGGCGGCTCATAGGACAGCGTGCAGGTGACGCCGAAACCGAGATGCTCCGTGACTGACGCCATGGCGGACACCAGCATCAGCGGATCATTGACGGGGACCTGAGCGGCATTGCGCAAGGCTGCATCGACATTGCCGCCATAGACGTCATAGACGCCGAGCACGTCAGCGAGAAACAGGCCGTCGAACCGCCCGCGCTCCAGTGTCCTGGCCAGATCGAGCCAGTAGCTCAGGCGATTATACTGGCTGGAGCGATCGTCGGGATGGGTCCATAAGCCCGGTGATTGATGTGCCACGCAATTCATCGCGAAAGCGTTGAGACGGATCTGCTTCGTCATGCTGATCTCCGTTGGCCCATGCGACGCTAGGCCTGCGCCGAGGGCTTGCGTCCGCCAAGCGGCTCGCCGAACGGGCCGGTATTGGCTGTCGCGCGCGGCGCTCCGGAATGCGGCGTCAGGTTCAGCAGCGGGAATACGAGTTCGGCAAACCGGTAGGCTTCCTCGAGATGCGGATAGCCGGACAGGATGAATGTATCGATGCCGAGCGCCTGATATTCGCGTATGCGCGCGGCCACCGTTTCGGGATCGCCGACCAGCGCGGTCCCCGCGCCGCCGCGGACCAGACCGACACCAGCCCACAGATTTGGGCTGACTTCGAGCTTGTCGCGCCGGCCGCCATGCAATTGCGACATGCGCTGCTGGCCCACGGAATCCATACGACCGAGAATGCTCTGGGCGGATGCGATCGTCTCGTCGGTGAGATGTTCGATCAGTTCATCCGCAGCCTCCCATGCGGCTTCGTTGGTGTGGCGGACGATGACGTGTAGCCGGATGCCAAAACTGATCGTGCGGCCGCGCTGCTCTGCCAGCTTGCGCACACGGCCGATCTTTTCGGCAACCTGGTCCGGTGGCTCGCCCCAGGTGAGATATTTATCGACCGTATCGACGGCGACATCGATCCCGGCCTCGGACGATCCGCCGAAATAGAATGCCGGGCGCGGATCCTGCGCCGGCGGATAGAGGATGCGGCCGTCCTCGATGGCGATATGCTTGCCTTTCACATTGACCGACTCGCCCTTGAGCAGGTCGCCATAGATGTCGAGAAATTCGCGCGTCACCTCGTAGCGCTCGTCGTGATCGAGAAACACGCCGTCGCCGCGATTTTCGACCGCGTCGCCGCCGGTCACGACATTGATCAAGAGGCGCCCGTCGGTGAGGCGATCCAGGGTCGCTGTCATCCGCGCCGCGACGGTGGGGGACTGCAAGCCCGGCCTGACGGCGACGAGATAGCGCAGGCGCTTGGTCCACGGCGCGACAGCCGACGCGATTACCCAGGAGTCCTCGCAGTTCCGGCCGGTGGGTAGCAACACGCCATAATAACCGAGGCGGTCGGTGGCTTGTGCGATCTCCCGCAGATAGTTGAAATCGACGTCGCGCGCGCCGATCGTCGTGCCGAGATGATGGCCGTCACCGCTGGTGGGCAGGAACCAGAGAATCTTCAGATCGTCATTGGCAGCGGTCATGGGGCGAGTGGTCCTGCAGCATCGGCGATGGAGATTGCTTTTGGAATGAGACCGAGCGCGTGGAACGTGTCCGCCACTTGCTGTTGTTCGATGATCACCTGCTTGGTGATCGGCTTGATGCCGTAGGACTGGCGCTTCAGCGCAAGCTCCAGTACGGGGACGGGGAGGCCCACCGACGGGCTCAACTGTTCTGCGACGGCCTTGATGTCGGTCTTCGCCCAGTCGTCGACTTCGCGCAGGCTATCGAGGATCGCGTCGACCAGCTTTGGTTCACTGGCGAGAAATGTCTGCGAAGCGAGGTAGAACTGATAGTTCGATACGGTATCAGTGCCGTCAGCGAGCGTGCGTGCGCTGATGGCTGTTTCCGCTGCTGCCTGGAACGGGTCCCAGATCACCCACGCGTCGACGGCGCCGCGCTCGAAGGCGGCGCGCGCATCGGCAGGTGCCAGAAACACCGGTGTGATATCGGTATATTTGACGCCAGCCTTCTCCAGCGCCTTTACCAGCAGATAATGGACATTCGAGCCCTTGTTGAGCGCGACTTTCCTGCCTTTGAGATCCGCGACGGATTTCAGCGGGCTGTCCTTCGGAACGAGGATGGCCTCACCTTTCGGTGCTGGCGGCTCAAAGGCCACGTAGCGGATCGGTGCGCCGGCAGCTTGCGCGAAGATCGGCGGCGCTTCGCCGGTATTACCGAAATCGAGCGCGCCGACATTGATGGCTTCCAGCAAAGCGGGCCCTGCGTTGAACTCGCTCCATTTGACGGTGTAGCCGAGCGCTTTCAGCTTTGGCTCAAGGCTTCCCTTGCTCTTCAGAAGAACGAGCTTGCCGTATTTCTGAAAGCCGATGCGGACCGTCTTGTCCTGCGCATGTGCGCCGGTAAAGGTCATCGACGCCGCGAAGCCGATCGCAACTGCCAGCCCAGCCTTGGCAAATATCTTCGTCAAACCTTTGCAGTTGATCATTTCGGTGCTCTCCCGTGGCCTCGACATGCGGCACGACAGGCACCATTACAGCCTTGATCGACGACTTCAGGGAATTCCAAAAGAGGCAGTCATGTCGGTGCGATCGGACTGTGTGGTGGGGTGGTCGAGAGAAGGTTGTACTCCCGACTCCTGTCAAAAAGCGATCGCGGCATCTGCTTCGCGCAACGCTGATGGTTCAGCCATGCAGCCGAGCTGCCGCCTCGGCTTTCAGCTTGGAACGATCGATCTTCTGGGTGCTGGCCAGTGGCAGTGCATCGACGAACCAGACGCGCCGCGGATGCTGATAGGCGGGGGCGTGATCGAGAGCATGGGCCTTGATGTCATCCTCGCTCGGCGATGTGCCAGCGCGTAGCACGACAAAAGCCACGGGCTTCTGTCCCTTGATGTCGTCATCGATCGGCACTACGCATGCGTGGGCGACCGCGGGGTGATGTTCGAGAACGGCCTCGACCTCGCCGGGATAGATGTTTTCGCCGCCGCTGACGAACATGTCGTCGCGTCGGCCGACGAATGAATAGAATCCATCGCCATCGCGGTGGAAGACGTCGCCGGTGACGTAATAGCCGTCGGCCGTGAACACGGCCTTGAGTTCGGGACGGTTGTGATACTGGTTCATCAAGGCCGGGCTCTTGATCTCGAGCACGCCCTTGTCGCCGATCGCGCCCGCTTGGTCTCGGAGGCGAAGCTGCACTTTGGGATGCGCGGTGCCGAGTGCGGGCGGTGGCGTCGGCCGTCCGTCCGGATGCGGGGCGAAGGTCACGGGACCGGACTCGGTCGTGCCATAGGCGTTCATGACGCGAGCATTCGGAAGCAACGTGCGGATCTGCTTCAGCAGGCTCTCGCTGACGGGAGCCGAGCCCATCCGGATCACATGGACCGACGAGAGGTCTGCCGTCGTCAGCGTCTCGCGCTCGCGCAGCATCATGGCGATCATCGGCGGAACGGCGGTCAGCCAGGTGCAGCGATAGCGATCGATGGCGCGGATATAGGGGATCGCGGAGAACTGCCAGAGCAGCACGGTGGTGGCGCGCGAAGTCAGGGCCAGGAAGGCCAGCGCCAGCGCGTTCATGTGATAGAGTGGCGCGGCGATCAGTACCCGCTCGCTGGTCAGCGGTTCCCGCTCCCGCCGGGTCTGTGCTGTCCACAGATGGGCGGCATGGCTGAGCACGACGCCTTTCGGTCGTCCGGTCGATCCGGAAGTGTAGAGGATCAGTGCGGGTTCATTCGCGGTGGGCGCGAAAGCCACGAACGGGCCATGATCGAGCAGATCCGCCAGGCTGCCGGCGCCGCTGCGCGTCAGTCCGATCCGCTCGACGCCGTCCGGTGCCGCGGCGGCATGGTCCTCGTCGCAGAACAGAAGGCGTGCGCCACTATCCGTCGCCACGAACTGGATCAACTCCTTGGGAAAGCGGTAATTGATCGGCACCGCCACCAGCCCGGCGCGCATGATGCCGAGAATGACGGCGATGAATTCGACCGAATTGGCAGCGAGAATGGCGATCCGGTCGCCTTGGCTATAGCCGCGCTTCGTCAAACCGCGTGCCACGGCATTGGCGAGATCGTCCAGCTCGCCATAGGTGCAGGCCGTCTCGGTCAAATGGGCATCGAGGCCGACGAAAGCGAGCTGCCCGCGATCCTGCGTCGGATCGAACAGCTCTCCGAGATTGGTGGAGGTCGTCACTTGATCACCTCGATCAGGGATCCGAAGGCCGGCAATGCGACGACCACACGATCACTTGTTGAAACATGGGGCAGGCCGAGGGCTGCGGCACGCTCCGCCACGCGTTGCGGCTCCGGGCTACGCAAGGTCACGGCGGCAGACCGTTCCGAACGTTCGCTGCCGATGACCGCGAGGTCGCCAAACCGTTGCGCCAGTGTGGCGGCGTCCACCACGGACAAAGCGAAACCGGTGTCGATGCTGCCGAGCCGACGATAGCGTGCCGCGGTGGCTTCCGGATCAGCGCTGGCAATCGTCAGCTCGACGATCCCGGTGACGCCATTCGCATGGCTGAGCCAGTCGCGGCGCCAGATCAGCTCGCGCGTATGATGCTGGCAGTAATAGACGCGTCCGGCATCGAAGGAATCCAGTGCGAGGCGGACCGCGGAGAAACGTGCTTCATGGTTCTTGCCGTCGATCTGCAGCGGCCGGGCAAAATGCTGCACGGGCTGTGCATCAAAACCTGCGCTGATCAGATGGTTTCGCGTCGCCTCGGCATCGCTGCTGGCGAAGACGAGACCGTTGAGACCGACCGGGCTGTCGATCAGCTCCTGCCGCACCTTGTCGCCGCCGGGCGGCAGTCCGATCAGCTCGAGATAGGCATGCTCGAACACCATCAGATGGTTGATCGAGCCAAGCGTCGGATGAAAGCCGCGCGGCGTCAGCTGGAAGCCAAGGCCCGCAAACAGCTCGGCCGCGAGATCGGTCTCATAGCGCGTATTGATCACCACATGGTCGAGCTGCAGAGACATTTAGCGCTCCTGTGGCTGCGTCAGATAGACGCCGCGGCCGCTGGCGACCAGTTTGCCGGCACTGTCATAAATCTTTGCTTCGGCGACGGAGAACTGCTTGCCGAGCTTGATCGCCTTGCCAACGGCGCGTAGATCGCCGCGGGCGGGGCTGTGATAGTCGACGCGCAGGTCGATGGTCGGCACGCCCCGGCCATTGCTCGACACCAACGCCCAGTCGGCAGTGAGGTCCACCAATGTGGCGAGGATGCCGCCATGGGTGTAGCCGCCCTCGACATTGACAACCCACTCTTCGCGCCATTTGGCGGTCAGCTCGATCTCGCCGTCACCGACCGAGGTGACGTCGAGGCCGAGCCATTTGTGATAGGGCGCCTTCTGGATGCGCGCACGGACATCGTCGATGGATGGAATGTCAGCCATGTCTGGCTCCTTCGAAAACAGATTGATGCCGGTTACGGCGTGACGACGACCTTGCCGAGCACGGCGCGGTCGCGGATCAGAGCAAGGCCTTCGGCAGCCTGTTCCAGCGGCACGGCGCGATCGATGATCGGATCGATCTTGCCTTGCGCGATCAGGTCGAGCAGGGAGACGAGGTCTTCCTCATAGAAGCTGTTCGAGCCGCGGATATTGAGTTCGAAGCTCCAGACATAGCGCAGGTCTTCCTTGGGATCGTAGCCGGCAGTGGCGCCGCAGACCAGCAGCGTGCCGCCGCGCTTGAGGCACTTCAGCGAGGGAAGCCAGGTGTCGCCGCCGGTGAAATTGATCACCACATCGACACCGCCGTCATGGGTGCGCCGTTCTGGCTTGCCATATTGGCCGATCGCCCATTTAGAGAAATCCGTGGTCTGGTAATTCACCGTGTGATCGGCACCGAGCGCCTTGAGGCGTTCGCACTTCTCGTCGCTACCGGCGCAAGCGATGACCTCGGCGCCGAGAAGTTTGGCGAGAATGATGCTGGCAGTGCCGACGCCGCCGCTGGCGCCGAGGATCAGCACCTTGTCGCCGGCCTTGACCGTGCGATGGGTGATCAGCATGCGATGTGCTGTGCCATATGCGACGGGCAGCGAGGCCGCTTGTTCAAAGCTCACGGCATCGGGCACGCGGATCAGCTGGCG
>Ga0209564_1000963_pt1 | contig 36464 bp, 20 predicted proteins | sample AraplaCol_mMF_r2_FD_184272 | JGI IMG/M metagenome (GOLD analysis project Ga0209564, IMG submission 184272) | Arabidopsis root microbial communities from North Carolina, USA - plate scrape MF_Col_mMF_r2 (SPAdes) (version 3) | ecosystem: Host-associated > Plants > Roots > Endosphere | place: USA...
AAGCGTTGTCCGGGAATTAGCGGAAATGCTGTCCCGGATTTAGTGAAATCGCTGTCCGGGATTTAATGGAATCCATGTCCGCGAATTACCGAAACCCGCAGACAAACTTACGCCGGTGATCGATGCGATGACGCCCGGCCCAGGATAAAGCGGGGATTTGGTGTCGTTGTCGACGTCGTGCAGGTGGTAGTTTTTGATCGCTCCGATTGCCGAAGCGAGATAGATGATGTTGGTCACGTTTGGGTCCTTCGTGTCCAGAGTGGATGTTGAAGGAATGCGCTCACCACTATAGGACCCCTCAGGCTTCCGCTCGCCCTCGATCCCCATCATCTAATGCCTGTAAAGCCACCACACGGAAAAGGTGACACAGGCTGGGCATGCTCTGCAGGACGGTTCCGCACCGGCCAGAGCCTCTGTAAAAATCGGTACGACGCTCGATCATCGGAGTCACGAGCGCGCCAGGAGTCCTCTCTTGCAAGATTGTCCCGGTTGGCCAAACGCTAATCATAAACCAGTTTCCACCATGCAAGGGCTTCCACTGATCGCATTCCCACTGAACCGCTAACTTCTGCCGCTCTTGAAAGCAATGGCATGCTCCCTGCGAAGCCGCCTTTATCTGAAAATCTGCCTATCGACCGCTTAATCAGATCGGTTGCATTTTATCGAATGAAGTGAGTGCCGTCGCTGCGTGGCGCCGCCATCGTGCTGCAATAGAGGGCTGGCCAACGATGGTGATCGTGAGGACCTGTCCCGACGTTCAGCCAGCGCAAACCCTCTGGAAAACCGATTCAGGAATCAAACGGCGTTTAACCGAGTAATGGGGGGAGAAAGCGTAGAGAGTGCAAACGCCGTAAGGCGTTCCGATGGCATCAAAGGATGATCAGGATCGGAACCGCTGCAACAAGTCTAAACTGAACCCGTCACCCTTTCTCATCGGCGCCATCAGGATAGAGCAGGTGGGGCTTGCGCCGGAACGGCCAGTCGCCATCCCGGTACTTCTCGACGAGTCCATCGAAGACGGTGCGGGATTCGTGCTCGTCGAAGCCCTGTTTGACCAGCATCCTGACCACCCGCTTTTTAAACTTCTCCAGCGTTTCTGTTGCTCCGTAGGCTGCCATGGCGGAGATCGCCATGAACAGCGCCGTTCGGGCTACGTCGTCGCGTCCGGGGCGTTTGGCCTTTCGGTCGGCATCGCGCAGTTCCTGCTGTCGCGCGCGCTGTTTGCGATTGCGGATCTCTTCGGACTTAGCTGGCATTCACTCTTCCCTATCAGGCCTTCGGCTACCGATGCCAGACCGCTTCCCAACCGGCAACGCCGTTTGCCAGGAATCGGAAATCCCGGTTTATGAATCGTTTGTCCGAAGTTCTGAATCAAATGAGCGCAACTTGAGATGCATTGCGGGCACGTTGAAACTGGTCGAGATGACTTGGCGAGGGGCAAACGGCGGTCGTGAATCAAATGAGCAGTGTTCGGAATCGGAAATCTCCAATCCGGAATCAAATGAGCGCAATTTGTCTCAATTTGTAGGCACGTCGAGATAACGTGCGCGCAACCTGACGGAACTCGCCATCGGTTTGCGGTCACCGCTTGCTCGTGCTCCGCCATCTGCCTTGCGCAACAATCGGCGGCGGGCCGAACTCTTCTCCGTTCCATTCATCCAGGAAGCCGGGTTGTGCACGTCCCTGCCGGCGGTGCGGAACCTGCCTTCTCGGGAAAGCGATGGAGTGGCCTTTTGGAGAGGGCGATACGGGGCGTCGTAATTACTTGGTCGTGCGTTTCCCTGACCGCAAGAGTTCTTCGGGAGGGCCATGAATGCGCGAGGTCGCGATATGCGGCTCGGCTGTTGGATTGTGACCCTAAATAACTATTAATGGACGTAAAGCTTAGAATATTATATTGGAATGTATAGATTGATATAATATAGTTAATTATTGATTTATTTGTAAATGTAATTGAGGAAATCACATCGAATCAGAAGATTAAATTGCCGACGTTGCTTTGACTGAGTTTTACTTTGATTTGCATTGTTGGCGTATTGGCGCGATCATGTAGTCATTCGATGCGGATTGCATCGGATGCATTGTAAACGCGTCACACGGAGACTTCCATGCGCACCAAGATCACCAAACCGCCTGCGACCGCCGCCTTCTCCTACAACTACGAAGAAGAGGGAATCGGGCACACGATGCGCGAACAGCTCGAAACGAGCGCCGCCAACATCTTCGACCTCGGCCGCCGCACTACCGAGCAGACTTTCGAGCTCGGCGATCATCTGGCTCGAGCCGCGGACCTGCTGGCCGACGGCCGGTTCGACAAATGGGTAAAGATGCGCTGCGGCCTCTCCGCGCGCAGCGGCCGCAACTATATGGCGGTGTTCCGCAACCTCGGCCATGTTCGTGATGAACTGGTCGATCTGTCGGTCGGAGCAACGGCGCTGTTCCATCTGAGTTCGGCAACGACCGACCAAATCAAGGCGGCCATTGCCTTCGCCGAGGAGAACGGGCGTTTGCAGGTCGCCGATGTGAAGGCCCTTCTGGTCAGCGGTGAAGAGGGCGACGACAAGCCGGAGAAGGATGACGCGTACCATGTCGGCGGTGTTGGCGGACTGAAGGCGCTGATTGCTATCAAGAGCCGCGAGGGTCTGAAGGCGTTCGTCACCCATGTCGCCGCAATCTGCCAGGCGATTGAGGCCGCGTTGGCCAAGAGCCGGGTGATCAAGGAAGCGCTGGCAAAGGAAATCCAGGACATCGCCCGTGTCGCCCGCCAGGAACTCGAAAGCCTGGCCTTGTTCATCGAACCGGAGCTCGATTGGGGCCGTAACACCAAGCCGACCAAGTTCCCGAAGAAGACCGGCTGGGCTGAGGTCAATGACACGCTCTATACATTGGGTGGCGTCGATAGCTGGCCGAAGTCGAAGGAGATGCGGGATTGGCTTGCACTGCATGTGCTTCCGGTGCTTGGCTGGGCGCTGTCGAAGGAGCGGGCGCCGGAATGGCCGCTTGCGGCGCCGGATGCGCCGACTTCCGAACCGGCGGTTGCCGCAGAGGCGGATAGCCACGGCGATCGTCAGGATGCCGAACCTGCAATGCCGGACGAGGTCTCGAATGATGCCGATGTCTCGGATGCGGCGATCGAGCGGTTCGGCGCGGCGCTGGAAGAGGCGACCGGCGGCTTCATGACGGTCAGTCGTGAGGCGCCGCGAAACCGCAAGCAGATTGCGAAGGTGCCGCCGCTTGCGGACGACGCTGTTGCCGAGGTCGAACCCGTGCCCGCCGTCACGCCTTAAGATGCAGTTTGGCGGGAAGGCCGGTGAACCGGCCTTCCCGCCAAACTCGAAAGGGCCGCATGTCGGCCCTTTTCCTTTTGATTGCCGTTGGCGAGTCCAAACCCGCTTGTCGGCAATGTCGATCAACTAGCGGGTTCGTGGGTCTCGCGCTTCGTGAGCCCGCCGTTAACTATGTACCGGCTTTGTTCTTTTTTGCTCTCCCGGGTCCTTGAGCCCGGCTCCCGGTCCTGCCAGGGTAAGGCGGTTCGGAAGACCGGACACAAAACGGCCCAAGGCAGCGCGCCAACGCTACCAAGGGCCTGACCCTCAGCCTTCGCGAAAAGGAATCGGGCTATGACCACGCATACTCTCTCTGTCCCCGCCGGGGAAGTTCTCCGTTCGACCGCAGCCGCGGCATCTGTCTTCTCCCAGCGCTCGTTCGGCCCCCGGATCGGCATTGGCGAACCGGCCGCGCTGCGCCGCCATCCGCATATCGTTCGCTTCGCTGAGGTCGAGGCCGATCTTGATGTCCTGATCGATCGCGCTATCGCGGCGATTGCCGAAGGCGAACCGGTCGAAGACGAAATCCTCGGGCACTATGTACACATCGCCTCGCTCGTCCGCGCCGTCTCGTTCAGGGAAGGCAAGCTCTTGGAGCAGGCGGTCGAGCGTCTGGCGAAAGCCAATCCCAACATTGTTGTCTTGACGCAGTCGCTGAAACTGCCGCTGGTGAAAGCCGCGCTCGAGGCCGTCTCCGGTAACGACTGGTCGAACCTCGATGGTGTGAAGCTCGATTGCGAGACGCCGGCCAAGGGCAGCTACACGCCCGACCTCATCCTTGTGAACCGCGTGCGACACACGGCCTATATCCTCGACTTGAAACGTTCGCTCGCCTCTTACGGCGACACCAGCCGTCTTGAGGAATTGAAGCTCAAGATGATGGCATCGGCGATGGTCCTGCCGGACTGGCTCTACAAGAATCACAAGCGCCTGATGGTTGACACGGTCGAGGTTGCCATTGTCGATGGCGCCAGCCGTCCGAGCGATCATGCCACCGGCATCTGGGCCCTGTCCGAGATCGACGATCTTCTGGAAATTGACGGTGTCGCGGCCTGCATGGCTGAACTGCGTCTGCGCTTCGGCCGCCGTGTTCAGCAGCTCCTCGAAGCGGAAGCGCGCAAGGCGCTCGGTGTGGTGGTGGCGGTCGTCGCGGATGCGGTGCCTGCTATGAGCATGCCCGGCAAGCCGCTGGTCGGGCTAAACGGTCCGGCCTGCACTTACGAAGAAGAGCGGGCGATGGCTGCGGAGGAAGAGGACGATGGTCGCTACGATCTCGGCTGCTTCGATGATCAGGACGACGAGCCGGAACCGGTTCGCATTCGCGTTGGCTTTGCCCGCCGTCCTCGTCGGCACTGATTAGCCGCTAGCGCAACGGCACTGATCGCGGCCGCGCCGAGTGCGTGACCGGCTTCCCCATCCTTCCATTCCGAAAACGCTGGATGCCCATGGCTCCGGCGAGGAGACAGTCATGTCAATCGATACCCACAGCCCGTCTATGCCCGGCTTCGTCTGCGAAGCGGTCACGACCGATACCGTCGCGTTGCCCTGTCTTCACGGCGGGCTGACGAATATGTTCCTCCAATCTGCTGACGTAAATCGTGGCTTGAGCCATCGCGACGATCCCGCCGTGCTGATCGGCCTGGCACTCGCCTTCGTCCGGCAAGGCCCTCTTCTGGATGGCCTTGTGCCGGGACCCTTGACGTTGCGGCTGAATGCACTTGCCACCGGCGGCAATGCGACATGCCGTCTGCTGCTCGACTGGCTACGGAACCGCAACCGGGATCTCGGCCGGTCCCCGAGCGAGCATTTGACCAGGCCAGCCCCGATCATCGCTGCGGCGATTGATACCGGCAGGTCCCGGCGTTCGCCGCGCGAGCGTGTGTTGGCGAAGGTCACGAAACCCGGTCCCATCGACGGGCGGCGGCGGGGCCGGATGCGGCCGCGCGATCCGGTGCGGAGCGCCAAAACGGCAATTATTGCCGCGGAGACCGGAGGGCGGATTGATGGATAAGCTCGCCCGACTGTTCGTTCGCCGGCTTCGGCATCTTACCCGTCGCGAGGCGCGGCGGATCGCGCTGCGCAACGGTCTGCTGGAAAGCAAGATCGTCGACGTCGACGGTCATCTGCTCTTTCGATATAGCCCGGCCTTCGACACGACAAGGCTGACTGGCGACCAGGTTCGGGATGGCGCCTGGTTCCGACGGAATTTTGGCACGGGGCTTATGCCATCGAAGGAGAACAGCAATCCGACGCCCGGCTCGGGTGACGATGGCGTCGTGACCGCCGGGATCGTTCATCCGCCGTTCGCCTCGCAACTCATGGCTCTCCCTCAGGCGCGTCGCGGCGCAATCGCGCAGGACGCCGTGCCGGGCAACGGTATCGATCGGCGTGCCTATGCCGTCGGTCTCGTCGATCGGGCAGCGGCTATGCCACCGGTCAGTCACATTGTTGCAACCCTGGTTCTGGCACGCGCGGCCGAGAGTGGAAGGCGTTCTCTTCGGGAGCTTGTCTATACGCTGACCCGTGTGACGCCGGTGATCACCCTCCATGCGCCGCTCGATGGCTTCGAGCGGGAAGTGCTTCGGCTCCTGGAAAAATCCCGGCTGGTGCCTGGCGGCCCGTTTGCGATCGTCGAGGCGGACCACATGTTCAACGACGATTACTTCGACGTCGTGGAAGGCGAGACACGCAGGCGTCTTATGACGTTCTCGGGCGCCGGCGTGCATCGCGTCACCGGCAATGCCCTGCGCCGGCGGATGATTAGTGCACTGTCGCGCGACTTTCCCATCCTCGCCGTCGCGGAGAAGCAATCAGACATTCCATCCCTGCTGCGAATCTCGGCCGACCTGTCGTTGGAGACGGGAAAGCTCGATCGCCGCTTCGTCGCCGATCTGGTCGAGGTGCTCTATCCCGGTACGGCAATCGAGACGCTCGGCCTGCCATCGGATTCCGACGCGCGCTGGCTGTCGCTCGAGGATCTCGTCCTTGCCTTCCGCCGGGGACGTCATATCAGGGACGTGCTGCACGTCCTTGCGACGCTGATCGACCGCAATCGCGGAGACTTCGAAGAGCAGGATGGCGGTGAGGGTGGCGACGACGCATCCGGATCGGCATCTTCCGGCACCTCCCCCGAGAAACCCCAGGGATCGGACAAGAAGCCGTCCGACACTGAAAGCAGCGGCCGTTGGAAGAAGGACAAGCCATCGGGCGCCGAGGTGATCCAGCCGGAACCTTTGCCGACGGCCGATGAGTCCGACCGCAAGCCGCCCGTGACCGTCGAAACGCTTTCCGGATATGGCAAGGCGAAGGACTGGGCGCTCGATCTCAAGGTCGATCTCGACGATTACCGGGCGAGCATCCTCACCTGGTCTGATATGAGCACCAGGCTGCTGCTGTCCGGCCCGCCCGGAACCGGCAAGACGACGTTTGCCCGGGCGCTCTGCAACAGCCTGCAGATTCCGCTGGTGGTCAGCTCGGTCTCGACCTGGCTGCAGGGCGGACATTTGAACGATGTCATCGACAGGATGGCGAAGACGTTTATCGAGGCACGGGCCATGGCGCCGGCGATCCTGTTCATCGACGAGATCGACGGCATCGGCAAGCGGCAACCGGCCGAGCGGGAATATTCCGACTACTGGAATGCCGTCGTCAACAAGGCACTGGAGCTGCTTGACGGCGCCGTCAGGAACGAGGGGCTGATCGTCGTCGGCGCCACCAACCGGCCCGACCATATCGACGAGGCGATCAAGCGCTCCGGACGGCTGGAGACTCATGTCGAAATCCTCAAGCCCGATGTGCCGACGCTGGCTGACATTCTGGCTCACCATCTCGGTGACGATGTGATGGCGCTGATCGCCGAGCCGGTAGAGGACGCCCGGGCGGAAGCCGATGACGGATTCTCGCTGAGGAAGATCGTCGCCGACCATCTGAAGGAAGAAGCGGAGAGTGAAACGAAAGGAGCAGGCCGATGACCGCGACGGGCAACATCAACACCACGGCGACGCCGACAGCCGCACAGCGGGTCAATGCAGTCGATGACATTCTTCGGCGTCTCGCCACGCGCGCCATGGGGCTGACGGGGGCGGATATCGAACGCATTGTCCGGGAAGCTCGACTGAAGGCGCGTCGCGGTAAACGGGCGATCCGCTACGAGGACATCGAAGAGGGCATTCGCGGCAATCGTCCGCCGGTGCCCTATAATCTCCGCTGGCGCTGGGCATTCCATGAAGCGGGACACGCGGTTGTCCATCACGCGCTCGATCTCGGCCCCGTTCGCGGGCTCAATATCGACACGGGGCAGGGTGGTTACAATCTCGTCGGCTTCCATCTCTGGGCCACCGACACGCGCGACTGGTACGAAAACATGCTCACCATGTTGATGGCCGGGCGGGCCGCCGAGCAACTGGTGCTCAAGCGCGTCTCGGCTGGCTCCGGTGGCGCCGACGATAGTGATCTGGCACGGGCCACGCGGATCGCCTTAGATATGGAGCGCACTCTTGGCTTCGGCAGCGAGCATCCGCTGCTCTATCGCCCGCATCGCGATCCAGGCGCGGTGTTCGATCGTGACCTCGACCTGGCAGCACGCGTTCATGGCAGGCTGGAAGCGGCGCTCGACCGGGCAGCAGCGATCCTCAGAGGGCGCAGGCCAATCTTCAATGCACTGTCGAATGCCCTGTTCGAGGCGCAGGCAATGGATGAGGACGCGGTGCTGCAAATCCTGAAAGACGGTGAGCTGCCGCGCCGAAGCTGACGATTATGCGGTCGAGACGCAGACCGCTCCCATCCTTCGTTAACCCGCATCGCTTAGCTCGGCCGACCCTTCGCATAGAAGGTCCGAGTAACAAACATCATGAAGAGAAATGACCAAGCTAACTGCAATCAACGCCTTTCAACGTAAGATCGATGCCTATTGCGAACTACGCCTTTCGACGGCCTTCTCCGGCGACGAGGCCGAAGCCCTTAGGGCCTATATGCGGCGGCTCATCGAGCGAAGGTGTGGGCCGCCCAGAACGGGAGGTCGCACCGAATGGGATGTCGTTGCGCGTATGACCGGAATCGATGCTCGATCGCTTGCATCGCATCACCTTTTGATCGAGCCCGGTTTTGACGCAATCGTTCGTTGGAACAAGGATGGCGGGAAGACCGCCGGAGAGGCGAAAGTGGGGTCTAACAAGCCTGGAGGCGCGAAGAGGGCAAAAAAGATCGGTGCCGAGAAAACGAAACCGACAATCAAAGCCACTCCTCCGGAAACTGCACGTCCTCACCTTGCCACGGCGGTACGTAAGCCTCCCGTGAAGGTCGATTTTCCGGAACCCTTGTTTCACAATTGGGACGACCCCGCGGATTTCGCCGGCGCGTTCCAACTTCACATGCGGCGGCACGGAGAAACCTACTGGGTTCTCTATCGATCGATAGTGCGGGCTGACGAGCCCATGGACAAGAATACGCTGCTCAGTTGGATCGAAGGCCGGCGTGTGCCGCGCAGCACCGACAGCTTCAATGTCCTTGGTCGTATTGAGCGCCGATACCGTCTCCCGGAAGGCTATTTCAAAGCGAAGCTGCCGCATCAGTCGCGATCGGCGTCCGGATTCAATCTCTCGGGTATCGAGCCTGCGGAACGACGTCGGATCGCCTGGCATCTACCAGATGACTTCAATTCGCTTCCATTCGCCAAACGCGAGGAGATCCTGGATTGGGTCCGTCGCGTGATCATCAGTGGGTCGACGGATTATCGCAAATTCCAGGCTGCCGCGGTTAAGCAGCGCTACGCCATCCGTTTTCCCGGCGTATCCTACGGTGGACGCGCGCCGCGTGATGGAAGGATCGCGGTTCCGGCGAACTATGAAGAGAGCTGGATCGAGGACCCCGACCTGTTGTCAGGCGTCATCGATGCGCCGCCGACGCTTGCCATGGAGATGGCTGATCTGGTCCGCTTTAAGACATCCGCACTGACCTCGATTGGATTTCAGCGAAACGGTGTCTGGGGCGAGGAAACGGCCTCCCAGAAGATCGAGCATCTCGGCCTGATGTTTGGCGCACTTGCGGCGTCAAAGGCGGGAGAGATCAAGGGATACGGGGTGCCGCTCCGTCAACTGACGTTCGGACTTCTTATCTTTCCGGGTGTGTGGGATTGGTATCTGCAATGGCGCGAGAGCCGCAGGGGTTTCTATACGGCGTGGGAAGTCGACATGCTGCGGATCGCGCTGGCAATCACCAAGGAAGGCACTGGATGGCTTCGACAGCATCCGGAACTCCTAGGGCGTGTCCAACCTATTGCCGGTCTCGTCTCGCAGAATGAGATCGACTACGCCCGTGAGGATTGGCACGGAGCCTGCGACGATTTCCACAAACACGCAGCCCACCGGGTCAAAGAGATCCAGCGTATCGCCCGTGTCCATCGCGATCCCTTCGAACCGATCATGCCGGTCCTCGAAGCTGACAGTCCGGTCGGCGAATATCGGAAGATCACCGAGGAGATCATCAGGCTGATGCCTGACGAGGAGCGCTATCCACGTCCAGCCGCGGAAGCAGTTCGCTCGTTCCTGATGCTCCGCCTGGGACTGCATCTCGGACTTCGCCAGAAAAACCTTCGGCAATTGATGCTATGCCCACGCGGGCAGATGCCGCGCCCGGAACGCGTGCTCGAAAAGCTCAAGCGCGGCGAAATCCGCTGGAGTGATCGAGATGGTGGCTGGGAGGTGCTGATCCCGGCGGTAGCTTTCAAGAACGCCCATTCGTCGTTTTTTGGAGACAAACCATTTCGGCTGCTGCTGCCCGATCTGCTCGACCTCTATCGCCATATCAATGACTATGTCGAACGCCATCGCTCGGTCCTTCTTAAAGGTGCCGCCGACCCAGGGACGTTTTTCGTAAAGACGGTCAAGACGACAAGTACCGACGCAGCCTACGACGTCACCAGCTTCTATGAGGCATGGCGGCTCACCATCCAGCGCTATGGAATCTACAACCCATATACCGGGCGAGGAGCGATCAAAGGCCTGCTGCCCCATGGTCCTCACAATGTTCGTGATGTTCTCGCCACGCACATCCTGAAACAGACCGGCTCATATGAGCAGGCTAGCTACGCCATCCAGGATACCGCAGACATGGTCGCCAAGCACTACGGTCGGTTCCTTCCGCAGGACAAGGCGGCGTTGGCCGCCCGCATTCTCAACCAGGTATGGGAAGCGGCCTGATTTTGACCGAGGCGCCGGAATTTAATTCCGGCGTCGTGTGGCCGAAGCTAAATTTCCCAGGGTTTCGCTAGCCCGTCATCACTTGCCCCAATCCTCGATTGCTAATTCGATTCCCTGTGGTGTAAATCCAGACAAGCATAGGGCTTTGCGAGTCACGGAGATATGGTTCTCAGGAATCCTGTCCAGCTTTGGCAATATACGGTCGGCGGGGAATGAAATGCTTGGACTGACAATACGAGAAGAGTTCCGAGGTAAGCGCCTCAAGGGTACGGCGATCGAGTTGTCGAACGATCAGCAAACGGGCGCCACCCAGATTGCGGCCGCGCAGTTCCTCGAAATTACATATCCCACGCATGACCTACTGAAGGGCATTGAGGCCGTCGGTCCCAATCAAGGCCGCCCTGTGGTCGTCATCGGCGAGCGCGGTCTCGGTAAGTCGCACTTGATGGCCGCGCTCTACCATGCGGTGACCAATCCTGTCTCGACCGGGGCGTGGCTCAAGGAGTGGGCCAGCAAGCTGGCTGACTCGAACATCGGCAACATCGCGTTGCGTGACGGGATGCACGTCATCGGCGAGAGCCTACACCGTCAACGCTACAAGTTTCTATGGGACGTGCTGTTCGAGAACCATCCCCATGGCTCTTTCATCAAGGGCAAGTGGGAAGGTCAGGGCGCATCCAAGACCGAAATCCCATCCGACAAGCTCATCATCGAGCTGTTGGAGCACAAGCCGACAATGCTGCTGCTGGATGAGTTCCAGACGTGGTATGACGGCCTGACGAACACCAAGCAATACCCATGGAAACACTGGGCGTTCAACTTCATTCAGATCCTTTCGGAAATCGCCAAGGAGCGCCCCGATCTTCTGGTGTTGGTGATCTCGGTTCGGAATGGGGGCAGCGATGCCTACCAGCAGGTCCATCGCGTCAACCCCGTCGCCATTGATTTCAAAGCAGGTGGTAGCGCAGAACGCATCCAGCAGGATCGTCGCCGGATGCTACTGCACCGCTTGTTTGATAACCGTCTTCAGATCGCCAGCGGCACCATTGAATCGCTGGTCGCGCAGCATGTCTCCGAATCTTTCCGCCTACTCGAAGTGCCGCCTGCCGAGCAGGAACGCAAACGTCAGGAGTTCACCGAATCGTGGCCCTATGCGCCGCACCTGCTGCGGTTGCTCGAGGAGCAGGTGCTGATCGCTACCGACGCGCAGGAAACGCGCGATCTGATCCGGATCCTTGCAAACTTGTTCAAGAGTCGTGGTGAAAATGCCCCGTTGCTCACCGCGGCGGATTTCCGGCTGGACGATGACGCGTCGGGCATCGGCGCCCTGCTCGAGGCTGTCGCCAATCAGCATCACCGCACGCTGCGCGAAAAGGCGCAGCAGAATATCATCTCGGTGACGGAGGCGAGGCACGACCACGCCAGCGTCGCACCGCATATCCAAGAAATCATCGGCGCGCTGTGGCTACGCTCGATTGCGGTGGGCAACCTTGCTGGCGCGGAGCCGGCCACACTGCAACTGGACATTACCCGCAATAAGCCGGTCGATGACAACGCTTTCCAGGTCGAGCTGTCGACCATCGTTGAGAACAGTTTCAACATCCACCAGGAAGGCAACAAGCTGCTGTTCCGGGAGGAGGAGAACCCGCGTGCCAAACTGATTGCCTATGCGCGCAACGACAAGCTGTTCGCGGATGGGGCCGATCACGCACAGCTCGCGAAACAGGTTCGCTATGTCATTGCAGGCAGCGACGAGGTCGCCAAAACCTTTCGCGTCATCGCCCTACCGCGAGCTTGGACCAGGGACCCGTGGACTCTGCTCGACGATGTTGAGCATCCCGACAAGTGGGATGATCGCCTTCCGATTCTTGTGCTTCCCGAGGAACCGGATAAGCTCGACGCAACCTTGGGTCGGTGGCTCAAAGACCAATTGCAGAAGCGCCGGAACACCGTGCGGTTCCTGTTGCCGCGCGCCGGTAGCCCCAATGCTTTTCTGGACCGCGATCTGCTTATCCTCACTCGAGCCGAAATGAAAGCGCAGGAGTGGGCCGGCCAAAATCCTGAATACCGGAAGCTGCATAAGGAATTTGAGAGCACCCTGCGCGATAATCTCAAGAAGCGGTTCGATCGCTTCGCGGTCCTTTTGCGCTGGAATTTTGCTGACCCCACGCAGTGCAAATTCAGCGTCGAGCGCCTTGATAAACAAGGATCGCAAATTCCCGAGGCCATCGAAGAGGCATTAACCAGCGATCTTTTTGTGCCGGAGGACTTTGAGGAGTTGGTGATCGAGTTCGCCAACAATAACGAAGCGGTTGGCAAGTTGTTGCGGGAGCTTCAAGAGCCGCGTCCCGCCGGGCAGGATTGCATTCCGTGGCTGGGTGAAACCGCGATGAAAGAGCGCCTGCTGCGCCTGTGCGCTAAGGGCAAGGTCGCTCTCAACGTGCGTGGGATGGAATATCTGCAAACCCATCCGGGCGAAGATGAGGATTCGGCATGGCGGCGCCTGCGCCCCAAGCTCTCGCTCACGGGGCGGCATCTCGACGATGTGTTTGTGATGTTGCCCTCCGCCGTGCCTGCGACGGGCGGGGCTATTCAGGCACCGGCACCGACGACGGTAGGAGGCGGGCTTTTCGGTGGCGACGGTACGGTTGCGCCTACACCTCTCACACCGCCTACGCCGGGGGGCGATGGAACGACCAGTTCTCCCCCCGGTCCCGTGCCGGGGGGCATCTTTGGCGGCGGCCCCGCCGCTCCATTGCGCACTCCGCTCGCCAATCCGGCCACGTCACCCTTGAACCTGATCGGCAAGATCGAAAGTTGGGGTATCGGGCCGGCAACGCGCGTTGCCGACGTGTCGATCAAGGTGTCGGCCGCCACCGGCGCGCAGCTCAAGGAACTGCTCAGGAAGCTGCCCGAAGGCATGACCTTCGAGCTGAATCTTGAGAAAGAGGGCGATTAATGGCCCTAACCATCAGTGCACTGCACACTCTCGCACAAGGCACGGATACCGATGCCTGGCGCGTTATTGTTGATCATGCTGTCGAAGTCGCATCCAAAACCTTAGCCACAGCCAATGCGTCGAGTGAGGTCGTCAGGCGCGACCGTGAAATCGGTGAGCTGGACCTGTTCCTTTCCTCCAGCGGTTGGGATTTGTGGCACTCCTTCGGAAGCAGCGTCGAACGGACTTCGGATCGACTGGTACGTTGGTGGGCAGAACCTTTCAGCGCCAAGGCGCTGCTGATCCTTGATGGGCTTTCGCTGCGCGAACTGCCATGGCTGTTGCAGGGGGCCAAGGAACGCGGCTTTACCCTTCACGAGGTTGGCGCCCACGCCTCCGAACTCCCGGGGGAAACCAACGAATTTGCGCGCGCACTCGGCTTTGCCAGTCGCAGCAAGCTCCAGAACAATGGCGGCGGCCTGGCCCACCGGCTTCAACCGGCGCAGACGGAAACCGTCGACCTGCCGTGGAAGGACTGTGAGGCGCTGATCGGTAATGCGCCCAATCAGGTGTTCTGGCATCATTGGCCCGACGCGAAGTTGCACGATGGCTCCGGCGCCGGCCAAGGGCTGGAACCATTGACGAAGGATGCGGCCGATCAGCTTACCAGCGATGATTTCTGGGCGTTCATGGAACGCCTCGCCACCGGGCGTCGGTTGGTCATCACTTCCGATCACGGCTATGCCGCCACAGGATACTTCCCAGATGCGGACGGCGACGTCGGCCAGTTTCTAAAACAGACATTTTCTAGCGGGCGCAGCAAGCCGGGGACAGGTGATACCGGCCCCTTCGTGCCGCCGGTAGCATTACAGATCGACAGTCCGCATGGCGCGCACCTGCTGGCCCTGGGCCGGAGGAAATGGCGCAGCTCAGGCGGCTACCCGACGCTCACGCATGGAGGTCTATCGCTGCTGGAGGTGTTGTCGCCCTTCGTCGAGCTGACCAAGTAAGGATTACGGTTATGGCCACCAAGAAAGAAATACTCGCACAAGAGGTCGCCAGGGCCGTCAGCGCAGGCAAGGCTGTTGCGCTCGAAACCGTCGATTTCAACGATTCGAACCGCCCCAAGACTTGCCTGGAGGTTGATTTCCCGATTTTGCCGGTCAACCAGGTCGCGGTGATCGAAGGCAATGCAGGCAAGCCGATCTACCAGATGTCGAAGTGGTGGGCGCGGCGGCGCTCCAGCGTGTTTCGCTCGATGTTGATTGCCGCAGCGACCAAGGCACCCGAAGACCCTTCCCATGCCGCCAAGCTGGTGTGGGACAACTATTACGCCAATCACCAGAAGAAGGGGGCGTTCAAGAATCTCAAGGTCGCCGACATTTTCATGGGTGGCGGCACGACGCTGGTGGAGGGTTCGCGCCTTGGGATGCAGATGTTCGGCAACGACTTGAACCCGGTGGCGTGGTTCGTGGTCAAACAGGAACTGGCTGATGTCGATCTGGACGAGGTGAAGAAGCTCCTCGCAGACATCGAGGCCGAAGTTAAGCCGCAGATCATGCCGTACTATTATTGCGACGGTCCTGACGGTGAAAAGGGAACATGGACGCATCTGCTTACAAACAAGGCGATGCCCGCCGATTTCGATCCGCTCTCGATCCCACGTGAAGAGCGCAAGGACTACAAGTATGAGGGCCCAGAGGCGATCTACACCTTCTGGGCCAAGCATGGGCCGTGTCAGGTGACGGGCTGCGGCCATCGTACTCCGATCATGGCCAGCCCAGTGATGGCGGTTAAGACGCTAAGTGTTAGATATTGGGAGTATGACTGCGGCGAGTGCGGTGTCGAATTTCATGTCGAAGAAGAAGCCGCGCGAATGGCACCTGACGTACCGCTATATGTGGCTCCTTCCGAACAACCTTTCTCTGTGCTTGATCGGCGCAAGGGTGCCGTGTGTCCGCACTGCGGCCATGTGGCGCTCGTTAATCTTGGCAAAAGCAAGAGCAAGAGGGTTAATTTCAGCTTGCTCGTCCATCCAGAATGGCTCGCGGGTAGTGCCAAGCAGGATGCTAAAGGGCAACCGTTTGGCGGTTCTGCTCAAGACGATGCCGACTCCTCTGCGCGTTGGAATGAGGAACGCGCATCAAAGGTTCGTTTATTGGAAGTACGTGGCGAACTGCCGGATGAAGTGACGTGCCCTCTGACGAAGGTAACTTTCGGATCGGGGGTCGGTAATGTCCCTAAAACAGGAAATTTCACGTGCTCCGCTTGTGGCACGGTGCAGCCTATAGTTACTTCGATTGAAGCAACCAAAAAAACCGCCCCAGCAAGTGTTTATGCGTTACAGGGGTACTCGCCAAAACTTCAAGCATCAGGGAATCCCTATGGGGGGCGGTTTTTCCTTCCAGTTACCGACGCTCGCGCGTTAGACGCCGCGCAGACGGAATGGGAGCAGCGCAAAAACACAGATCTCGCAGAGTATTGGCCTAGAAGCGAGATTCCCTTCGGTCACATGACCCATCAACGCCAACCCTTGCCTCAGCATGGCTACCTGAACTGGTCAGACATGTTCAATCCCAGACAGCTATTAGTTCACGCGCAGATTTTGAAAGCAATTTTGAACGCTGGTGATCATCTGTGGGATGTTCGCGAATACGTACTTGGTGCGTTTCAGCAATATGTTCGCAACCAAAATATGTTTTCATTCTGGCACATGACCAAGGACCACTATGCGCCAGCGCTTTCGAACAACAATTTCCATCCAAAACCAACCGTAATTGAAGTGGGGGTCTTCTCTCCGACTGGATATGGGCCTTGGCGGTCGGTGGTGACGCCGATTATCGAAGGGGGCGAATGGGCCAAAAATCCATGGGAACTGGTCGCGATAGAGAGTTTAAAAAAGTCCAAGCCGGAGTTGATCGCCGTCGGGAAGAGCGAAAAAGTTTATCCCGGCGACCATTTATCTGGTGCTCAAGTTCAGCAATGCTCGTCGACTGATCTTGAGCATATTGCCGACAGATCCGTGGATCTTGTGATCACCGATCCGCCTTTTGGCGGATTGCTTCATTACTCTGAGCTATCGGAATTTTTCTATGTTTGGCTTAGACTAGCACTTAAAGGAGTATATCCGGATGGATTTTCTGCGCCATCCGTTCCTAAGTCACTCGAAGCTGTCGCAAATAAAGCCCGAGAGCCTGAAGACGCGGATGGCTTTTATCAACGTCTGCTTACCGAATGCTGGCGTGAGGCGTATCGTGTTCTAAAGCCAGGCGGCATTCTCGCATTCACCTTTCACCACAGTGAAGACGAACCTTGGGTGGCGGTATTGGAATCGCTATTCGACGCGGGCTACTACCTCGAAGCGACCTATCCGATCCGATCCGACGAAACAAAGGGCGACGGCGAGTTTGGATCGAAGACCATCGAGTACGACATCATCCACGTCTGCCGCAAACGTACGGAGGAACCCAAGCCGGTGAGCTGGGGTCGGATGCGGCGGGAGGTGATGGGCGACGTGCGCCAATTGCAGGCCATGCTGGAAAACCATGCCAAAGAGGGTTTGCCCGCTGCGGATCTTCAGGTCATCAGGCGTGGCAAGGCACTGGAATATTTCTCGCGCCACTACGGCAAGGTCTATGTTGATGAGGGGCGGGCTATTTCCGTCAAGGATGCGCTGGTCGGCATCAATCAACTCATCGACGAGGACGCCGACAAAGGCAAGGAGCCGCCGCCGGTCAACGCCGAGCCGATTACGCGCCAGTTTCTGCGCACCTTCGGCAGCGCGGTTGATCTCCAGCGCGATCAGTTGCAGAAGTTTCTTAAGGGGTCGATCACCACGCCGGACGAGTTCGTGCAGCGCGGCTGGTGTGCAGAGAAGAACAAGATATTCACCCGTGCTGATCCGCTGGAGTTCGCGCGAGAATGGTCGGGCAAACACCGACGCCGCCTGACCTCCGATCTGGACCAGGCGCTGGTGCTGATCGGCGCGTGCAGCGACAACAGCGGAATCAATGCCTCGGACACCTTGAGGAACGAAAACTTCAAGCCGCATGTCGCCCTAAGACCGCTGTTGGAATGGTTTCATCGCAATGGCCCAGACCAGACCGCCCGCAATGCGGCCTCTCGGGCCGTGTCGATCTACAAGACTTGGCAATCCAGTCAGGCGCCTCAGCCCGTTCAGGGATCGCTGTTCGGTGACGATGAGGACTATGTGCGATGAGGCAACTGCTGGATACGGTATGGCAGCGGCGCGGCGCCAGTTGGGTCTGGGACGAGGAAGCCCGCAACCAGATTTGCGCGGCCAGCGAGGTCTGGAGCCTGCGGCAGTTTCTGCGAGCGGTCGGCAACTGGCCGGATGATCTGCCAAGCAATGGAGGCAGGACGCTGGTGGTTGCGGGGCTGGATGGCAGCCTCGACCTGCTTACGCCGGCGGATGCTGAGGCATGGCTGGGCGACGCAATCAAGCCCGCGATCCTCTCCTTTCAGGACGAATACGAAGGTGACGCTGCGCTGGCGTTCTGGTTGCCAGGCGGCCACAACCGCATCAGAGCGCAGGCGGCCTCCGATGAGGTGAGCTGGTTGTGCCATGCGCCCCATGGCTATCAGATCGACTTCGGCCGCGTCCTGTGGGGACAGGCAAACGAATATCCGCAAGAGATCCTGCTGCGCGATGGCGGCAAGCCCGCGGGCTTGTTCCACCTGCGAATAACGTGAGGTGGTGGCGTGACGGAAAAGTTTCAGCCCGGCGAACGCATTACTCACCACGAGCACGGCCAGGGCGTCGTTCTTGAGCATGCCCGCGATGGCTACCTGCGTGCCTTCTTCGGCGTCGGCGAACGCCTTGTCCCCGTTGCGTCACTGCGGCGTGAGCTTACGCGCACCGAGCGCATCCTGCGCGCTGTGGATGGCAGCACGGAACGCGGTCGCAGGGCGTGGCTGTCTTACGAGGCTCACGCGCTTCCGGTGATGGAAAGTGCCTCGGCGCTGACCTCGGCCAAGATTGACCTACTACCGCATCAGGTGGTTCTGACCCATCGCATTGCCACGGCTTCACCGCGGCGCTACCTGATCGCCGACGAGGTGGGCTTGGGAAAAACGATCGAAACCGCGCTGATTTTGCGTGAACTTGCCAGTCGGGGCGAATTGAACCGCGCGTTGATGGTCGTGCCCGCCGGCCTCGTGAACAACTGGCACCGCGAATTGAACGAGGTCTTTAATCTTGATTTCGAGGTCTTCGGGTCCGAGGGCGACATCACCGACCGCAAGACCAACGCCTTTGCCAAGCACGACCGGCTGATCGCTAGCATTGATACGTTGAAGCGTCCGGTACGTATCAAGCGGCTGCTGGATGCGCCGCGATGGGATTTGGTGGTGTTCGACGAAGCACATCACCTGACAGCCTATCGTACCGGCGGCAAGGTGCGAAAAACGGAGAATTACAAGCTGGCGGAGGCGCTCAAGGACCATTCGCGCGACCTCCTTCTGCTCTCGGCCACACCACACCAGGGCAATCATTTCCAGTTCTGGATGCTGGCGCAGTTGCTGAACCCAACGTTGTTCCGCAGCCCCGAGGAGATGGTGGACAACCGTCATCGGCTCAACACGGTGATGTTCCGCCGCACCAAGGCCGATGCTTGCCAGCCGGATGGCTCACCGTTGTTCGCGCGACGTTGGGTACATACTGAATCATTCGTCATGGCGCAGGGCGAGCGGTTGTTTTACGAAAAGCTGCGTGAATATCTCGAGGACGGTTTCGACCTTGCGCGCCGTCAGGGCAACCAAGGGCGCGCGCTGGGCTTCCTGATGGCGATCTTCCAGAAGATCGCCGCATCGAGCTTCGCGGCCGTGCGCCGCACGTTGAAGCGCCGTCTACTAATGCTGACCCTTCATGAAGCGTTGCTGCGCGACAAGGAGTTGGACATTGAGGGTCGGGAACGGCTGATCGAGGAAGCGCGTGAGCTGATTCACCAGGAATTCGGCCTGGCGCGCGACAGCGTTGGGCGCAGCGAGGTGGATCGTGTGCTAGCCGATTTGAAATATCGGCTGGTAAAGAAGCTGGACGAGGAGGTGCTGGAGATGGCCTCCGATCCCTACGACAGCGAATACTCAGCCTCGCACGCGGAAGAAGCTGCCTCTGCGGTTGTCAATCTGCATCTGCCAGAGGAGCGCCTGCGTATTGGCGGTCTGTTGGGCGTGTTTCCGCCTCAGCGCGAAACTAAAATGCAGAAGTTGCTCGACGGCTTGGGAACGCTTTGGCGGCAGAACCAGAACGAGAAGATCGTGATCTTCGCCACCTATCTTGGCACGGTGGACATGATCGCCCGCGAGATCGAGCAGACCTTCCCCGGCCAAGGCGTGGTGGTGCTACGCGGCGGAGATCACGGTGCCAAGGTGGCGGCGGAACGTCGCTTCCGGCAGAAGGATGGGCCTCGCGTGCTGGTCTGCACTGCGGCGGGCCGTGAAGGTATCAACCTGCAATTCGCACGAATCCTGTTTAACTTCGACCTGCCGTGGAACCCGATGGATATGGAGCAGCGCATCGGACGCATCCACCGCTACGGCCAGAACCATACAGCGCAGGTTTATAATCTTGTTCTCTCTGACACCATCGAGGGGCGCATCTTTCTACTGCTGGACGAGAAACTGACCGAGATTGCCCGGACAGTGGGTAAGGTAGATGAGCAAGGCAATGTTGCCGAAGATTTGCGGGCGCAGATTCTTGGGCAGTTGTCCGAACGGCTAAATTATGACCGCCTGTACCAAGAGGCGCTGTCTGATCCAGAACTGAAGCGCACCCAAGTGGAATTGGAGGCGGCGCTCTCCAACTCTCGTGAGGCGCGGCAGGTTGTCTTCGATCTTTTCCAAGACCTCGACGGGTTCAGTTTGGATGACTACAAGCCGTTCTCGGATGTGTCATCCAGCTTGGATCGACTGTTGCGTTTCCTTGCCGCAGCGGTCGTGGACCGCCAGCAAAAACTGATAAAGGTGGATGATGCTACCTACGATCTAGTCACTTCTGAAGGAATCCGCGGCGCTCGCTTTACCCTCAACCGCGAGGCCGCGACGAACCAGGACGATTTGCAACTGATGGGCCTGGACCATCCGTTGGTCCGGGCGGAGCTAGGACGTTGGCGTAATGTACCGCCGGAGGAAATCGGCATTGCCGTGTCTGGTGACGTCGACGAGCCGGTGCTGTTGTCTCTGTGGATAGTGGAAACGTCCGCTGGCAACGGTGAGCGTCGCTTGGTGGTGCAGCCCATTGCAGTCAAACAGGACGGAATGCGTCTACCGGCAATTGAGCGTTCCGCTGAAAAATATCTACGTGCACCTGCAGCCACACCAGTTCTACAGCCCGAGCAGCGAGCTGATTTGTTTGTCCACACGATCGAACCAGCCTTGCAACGTGAGCTGAGACAGAAGGGGGCCGTGAACGGTGATGGCAGCTATTCGGCGGAGTTGATCGGGTACGCTGAGATCATTTGAGGTGCCACGTCGCGATGGTGCTAACTAAGTCGATCGCGCGGTTGTCCATTTCGAGCACAGTATCGTAGTGCTTGTTCCCCTCATGGCGCAATGCCTGTGGGCGGGGTTGGATCAGGCAAGCCCTCATTCAGAAGGACATCGAGCCGTCCGCTCGTTTGCCTCACCCTAGAAACGTGGCGTGGGTACCGGTAGAGTTCTAAGGTGTTTTGCTGTCGGGGCGGGTTTCGATATACTCAGTGCCGACGCGCTCAAGCCTTGCTTCCTGCCTGTCGAGATTCCACCGGCGGTCCGCGTAAAACTCCATGGCCTTGCGCGTCTCGACTACCAGAACGTCGCCGTCAAACGCGTATTCACGGCGTACAGCGGCTGCCTGCTCTTTGGAAAGATTGCTGCGCGGGCGGAGGGTAATACGGGCGACTGTGTGCCAGTCGCGGTCGAACGGCAGGTCCTCTTCCAGATTCCTTGTCTCAAAGCTGCTATCAGGCGCAATCCGTTCCGGAACATAATCGCGGTATTCGCCATGCTTGAAACTGTAAGCGCGCACATGGATGCGCGAGCCATCCGAGGCAAACCGCGTCGGCGCGATCCATTGGGGCGTCTGATCGCCGGTCGTCATGGAGATGTACTGCACTTCGACGGCCTGCCGGTTCTCAGAAGCCCGGCTTAACAGCGCGAGCATGGCGGGATCGCTCCGCCGGGTCAGCGAGGGAAGTGCATCGAAGCGATCGGTGACGCTTGCCCGCAGCACCCGCTCCCAGTCGCCGAACGAGAATTCGGGGGTGATGGGACGATGGTTCGCCTGGGCGATATAGACCTTCCTGACGGCATCGTAGCGCGGCGCGTCCTTTCCGGCCTCGGCCAGATAGGCCCTGAAATCCAGCGCCGCCTGCGCCGTCGAAACCCCGAAACGATCCATCAGGTCGCGACGGTTGGCCGTGCCGCGCCAGGTGAAGCACTGATCCAGAAAAACCAGCCGTTCGCGCTGCGGATGTTTGAGGGTTTCCAGGCTCATAACAAGGGCTTGACTCTGATTGCAATATACGTCTAATTTTTATACATGTAATTTTTAGATGGATCAATGGCTATGAAGATTTTACACACAGGGGACTGGCATCTGGGGCGCCAATTTTATGGGCAATCGCTTGAGGCCGATCACGGCTCAGTCCTGGATCAGGTGCTCGGGGCGGTAAGGGCGCATTCTCCCGATGTCCTGGTTATTGCAGGGGACGTATTCGATCGCGCCTCGCCACCCGCCACGGCGGTTCGCCAGTTCAATAATTTCATCCGGACGGTTCACGCCGATTGCGACACCTCGATCGTACTGATCGCCGGCAATCACGACTCCGGGGACAGGATCGCTTCCTACGCGTCTTTTGCCGATCCGAAGCGGCTGCTGATACGCGGGCCGCTTTCGCCCGAGGAGCGCCCCTTGATCCTCGAAGACGAACACGGGCCTGTCGCGTTCTCCGGCCTGCCTTTCGGCAATGAGTTCTCGGCGCGGGAGTGCTACGGGGACAACTCGATCGCATGCCCTGCCGACGTTTTGGCCGCGCAGGTGGCATGCGCCCGCACTTACGTGCCGGGCAATGCCCGCTGGGTCGTCGCGGCCCACGTCTTTGTCGCCAACGCGACCCCGAGCGAGAGCGAGCGCCCTCTGCAAATAGGCGGCATCGAGACTGTCCCATCCAGCGTCTTCGACGGCGCGCACTATGTCGCACTGGGCCATCTGCACCGGCAGCAGAGCGCCGGCGGCGATCATATCCGGTACAGCGGCTCGCCGCTGGCCTTCGGCTTCGACGAAGCGGGCAGCACCAAATCGCTCACCATGGTCGATCTTGCCGGGGACGGATCGGTGACCCTTCGGCAACTCCCGATCAATCCGCCTCGCGCCGTTCGCGTCCTGAAAGGGGAGTTCGATAAGCTCCTGGACAAAGGCAGCCGCGAGCCGTCGGAGGATTTCATCAAGCTCGTGCTGACCGACAAGAAGCTCCTGATCGATCCGATGGGCAGGATCAGGGAACATTATCCCAACGCCCTTGCGCTCACCTACGAGCGTGACGAGAGCGCGGAACCGATTTTGTTGCGCGGCAGCTCGCAGGCCAAGCTCGACGATCCTGTTGCAGTGGTTGGCGAGTTTCTGAATCAGGTGCGCGGCGAACAGGGGACGGATGAAGAGATGGCGCTGGTGGGCTCCGCCCTGAAGCAACTGAATAACGTGGAGGAGCGGGCATGAGACCGATGCGGCTTACACTGCGGGCATTCGGCCCGTACGCGGGCGAGCAGATTGTCGATTTCAGGGGCGCTCTCGGTGCCGGGCTCTTCGGCATTTATGGCCCGACTGGATCGGGGAAGTCATCGATATTCAGCGCGATTTCGTTCGCGTTGTTCGGGGAGCCCGCCCGTGACGACCAGGATCCATCGACCTTGAGGTCGGATCACGCGGATCCCCATTGCCTCACGGAAGTCGAGCTCATCTTCGAGCTCGGCGGGAAGAAATATCTCGTGCGGCGCAGGCCGGAACAGATGCGGCCGGCCCAGCGCGGCGGCAAGGAGACGAAGGAGGCGCATTGCGCCTGGCTTTTCGATGTCACCGACATCCCCCTTGATGAAATCACGCTGGAGAACCAGGGTACCCCAATCGCGGAGAAGAAAGTCTCCGAAGTGCGGGACGAGCTTGAGCGAAGGCTTGGCTACGGGAAGGAGCAGTTCCGCCAGATCGTGCTTCTTCCCCAGGGGCGTTTCGAGAAATTCCTGGCGGCGAACACCAACGACCGCCTCGCGATCCTTCGCGACCTTTTCGACGTGTCGCTCTACAAGCGACTGACCCAGAAGATGAAGGACGAGGCGAAGGCCGCCGAGGAAAAAATCAGGGCCGATCGCCGAGTCTGTGACAGCATGCTTGAGCAGGCAGGCTTCGCGACGCTCGAAGAGCTTTCGGCGGGTGCGCAGCAGGCGCAGGAAGAGCAGAAAGCCGAGGCTGCTGCGGCGGAGGCGGCAAAGACCAATGCGGTGCTGGCAGAGCAGACGCTCGCGGCAGCCCATGAAGTTGAGAATGCCTTTGCCGAGAACGAAGCGGCGGCGCGGGCGCTGGGATTGATGGAGGCCAAAGACAAGGAAATCGAAAAGGACAAGTCTGTCCTGGACGGCGCGCGTGTGGCTAAGAGCTTGCACGATGTCGATGTCGCCATGCAGCGCGCGCGCACCGATCTGTCCGCAGCAAGTGTGAAATGCACGGAGGCGCAGACCGCGCGCGCGGTGGCAGAGGAGGCAATGGAGAAAGCGGCCGCAGCGCTGGCGGCGGAACAGGCAAGACGCGGTGAATCCGAAACCCTGCGGGCGCAGAGCGCAGACCTGAAGCGTCATCGCGAGACGCTGGGTCACGCTGGCAGGAAGAAGGCGGCCAAGGAGGAGGCGGCGCGTATCGAGCGCGACGCGATAGCGGCCTTCGAGACGGCGCAGAATAACCATAGCGCGTTGATTCGGGAACAAGCCGACACAGCAGCACAGATCAAGACGGCGGAAACGGCGGCCGGGCGGCGGGCGACCCTGTCGGCTGCGGCCCAGGAGCTGAAATCAAAGCTCGACGCAGTGGTCGGCTATGTTCGGGCGCTCAAGGCGGTCAACGATGCGCGGGCTCATGTTGCCGGTGCTCGCGAGGATCACGAGAAGAATTGCCGGGCGCAGGAAGATGCTCAGCGGAGCGTTGACGAGGCAGAGGCGGCGCTCGCGGGGGCGCAGGCGCAGCATCTTGCCGAAAAGCTGCGGCCTGGACAGGCATGTCCTGTCTGCGGTTCGCACGAGCACCCGGCGCCTGCACATGGGCGGGCGGAGAGCGCAGGGCGCAACGATGCCTTTACCGTTGCCCGCGAGGCGCTCGATAGCGCCCGAAAGGCGAGCACTGGCAGCGGCCAGACGCTTGCTGCAAAAGAGGCGACGCTTTCGGAAAGGGAAGCTCATCTTGCGGCACTGACGAAGCCGGAGAACACTGTCGCCGAACTTCAGGAGCATAGCGCCAAGGTTCACAATGATATTGAGGCTCTTGGCCCCGCAATCGATCTCGCAGCGTTGCGTGGCGCATTGGAGCGGGTCGAAGGCAGGTTGCCGGAAGCGGGCGCGGCCGAAGAGGCTGCGCGCGCAAGCCGCGATCAGGCGGTAACCGGGCATGCCCTTGCAACGCAGGCTCTGGAGGATGCCCTCGCGTCGGTTCCCGGAAATCTCAGGATGACGGAGGCACTTGAGGCCGCGATTGCCGATGCGGAAGAAGAGATCAGAAAGCGCGATCTTGCCTTTGATCATGCGGTCAAGACCGAGCGCGACGCCGGGGAGAAGCAGATCGCCGCGCGCAAGGACGGAGAAAGCGCGGCGAATGCCCGCGGGTCTGCGCTCGCCAAGCTGCAAGAAGCGGAGCAGACTTTTGGCGGCCGTCTCGCAACGAACGGATTCACCCAGGAACAATACGAAGCCCACAAGGCAAATATCGGCCGCATCGAGGAGTTGCAGGCTTCTATCGAGCGTTTTGGACAGCATCTCCATGCCGCTCGCGACAGGGTGGGCCGTGCCGCCACCAATGTCGAAGGAAGGGAACGTCCTGACGTTGCCGGGCTTAGTGCCGTAAGCGAAGAAGCTACGCGGCTCAGGGATGAGGCCTATCGGAGGGAAGCTTCCGCAGTTGCTCGCGCGGAATCCCTGGCAAAGCTTGCCGACAGCATTGCCGGTGCATTGAGTGGCATCAAGAAGGCCGAGGATGCCTATGCGCCGCTCGCGGCGGTCGCCCACGCGTTCAGCGGCAAGAACAACGCGAATATGGAGCTGGAGGCTTTCGCCATCGCCGCCATGTTCGACCTTGTGCTCGCTTCGGCAAACGCGAGATTCAAGCCGATGAGTGGAGGCCAGTACAGCCTGGAGCGCGAACGTGACGTTTCCAAGGGCGCCGGCAAGAAGGGCCTCGATATAGTGGTGCACGACGTACATACCGGACGTACTCGCCCAACGGCGACGCTTTCGGGCGGCGAGACGTTCATGGCGGCACTGGCGCTCGCCCTCGGGCTTTCCGACGTGGTGGAGAGCGTAAACGGGGGCGTCCACCTCAACACGATCTTTATCGACGAGGGCTTCGGAACGCTCGACATGGAGACCCTGGATCAGGCGCTTCAGACCCTTCAGGACATTGTCGGCGAGAGCCGGGCGGTCGGGCTCATCTCGCACGTCGAACTTGTCCAGCAGGCAATTCCGTTCGGGTTCCAGATCAGCAAGACGACGGGCGGCAGCCACATCAGCCAACGCTTTGCGTAGCCAAACAAGGGGTTGCGATAACATGATCGCGGGCTAACATCGTCGGCCTGGGCGGGAGGTTTTATAAGGAAGGACTGAGATATAAATAAGTAAGAATGTGGCAATGACAACATGGATATTGTAGTTACTTGAGTGGTTCGTGAAATACTGTGCGAGGGGCACTATGACGGGCGTAATACAGCAAGAAGAGCCAGCCGGCTGGAACCCGGAAACGAGCGGGACGCGGGTTCGGCTCCGCGATAATCCGGGCAGGCAGGGAACGACGACCGGAAGGGTCAAGAAGGCAGGCACTTTCCTGTTGGTCGAAGTGGACTTCGGCCCGAACGAAAAGCAATACAAGCGCTACGAGCTGCTGGAGCCCATCGCGGAGGAGGTGCAGATTTTTGATCTGCTTGAGGGCGGTTCATTCGGCGGCCCCAGCGACCTCAGGCGGGTCTTGACCTTTGAGAAGATCAAAGGTGAATTGACCAACGTCTTTTATTCGATGGAAGCCAGCAACACCGACTTCTATCCGCACCAGTTCAAGCCGGTCATGCGGTTTATCGAATCCCCGATCGGCCGGATGCTGATCGCCGATGAAGTCGGTCTCGGGAAAACCATTGAAGCAACGTATATCTGGAAGGAAATCCAGGCCCGTCATTCAGCCAGACGGCTGTTGATTATCAGTCCTGCCATGCTGCGCGAGAAGTGGCGTGAGGATCTGCGCAAGCGTTTCAACATAACCGGCGAAGTCGTTTCCGCGAGCACCCTTTATGAACGGGTCAAGGACATCGCCAGCTACAGGAGCGCGGAGTCGTTCGTCTATATCACCAGCTTGGAAGGATTGCGTCCCCCCGCGAATTATGACGACGAGAATGTTGGCGGCGTCAGGGCGCAGTTCGCCCGCATCCTTGACCAGAACACAGCCAGTGAGGAGTTTGCCCTCTTCGATCACGTCATTATCGACGAGGCTCACTATCTCAGGAACCCCTCGACCGCGAACAACCGGCTTGCCCGCCTCCTAAGAGAGGCAGCGCATCACCTTGTGCTGCTGACCGCAACGCCAATCCAGATCGGCAGCGACAATCTTTACCAGCTTTTGCGCCTGATCGACCCCGATCAGTTCTACGATTCATACCTGTTTGGGGAAATGCTTTCGGCGAACTCCTGCATAGTGCGCGCGCAAAGGGCGTTATGGCAGCAGCCGGCCGATATTCCCGCAGCACTGAAGGCGATTTCTGAGGCGGAGAAGTCAGACTATTTCAAAAATGACGCCGTCCTTGCCCGCATCAAGGAACATCTTCGCGATGACGACACCGATGCCGAACGGCGCGTAGAGATTCTCAGGCTTCTGGAATCGCGCTCGCTTCTTTCCCAATACATGACCCGAAGCAGGAAGCGCGAAGTTCTGGAGCGCCGCGTCGAGCGGGCGCCCCAGGTTCTCAGCGTCAGGTTCAGTGCGGACGAAAAGCAGCTCTACGACCATGTTACCAGCCGCCTGCGCGATGAAGCGGCGGGCAAAACCGGCGTGTCGCTATTCTCGCTCATCGCTCGTCAGAGACAGATGGCGAGTTCGATTGTCGGCGCGCTCGAAAGCTGGGGCGACAAGGGCCTCATTGAAGAGCTTCTGTGGGAAGACTTCGGGATTTCGCCGCAGCTCCGTTCAGAGCCGCAGGGCAATAAAGATGGCGACGATGCGGTCGATGTCGCCCCGCCCGACATGGCCTTCAAGTACGAGCTTGGCGCGCTGGAAAAAGGCGATGAAAAGTATCGCGCGCTCCAGCAGTTTCTTGCGAATGAGCTGAAACGGAATCCGCGCGAGAAGTTCGTCATCTTCGCCTTCTATCGCGGCACCCTCAAATACCTGGCGCGCCGTCTGAAGGCCGACGGGATCAATGCGGCGCTGATCATGGGGGATATGGGGAAAGAAAAGGACGATCTGATCCGCGCCTTCGCCCGATCCGACGGGCCGTCAGTCCTACTCTCTTCCGAAGTCGGTAGCGAGGGTATCGACCTTCAATTCTGCCGCTTTATCGTGAACTACGATCTTCCCTGGAACCCCATGAGGGTGGAACAGAGGATCGGCCGTCTCGACCGCTTGGGGCAAAAAGCGGAACGCATCTCGATCATCAATATGGTCGTCGAGAACACCATCGAAGACCGCATCCTGATGAGGCTGTATGATCGCATCAACGTGTTCCGCGAGAGTATCGGCGATCTCGAAGACATTCTCGGGGAAGTGACCGAGCAGTTGCTCGTCAACCTGCTCGATCCGACCCTGACGGACGAGGAGCGCGAGCGAAAATCCGTCGAGGCGGAGCTGGCAATCTGCAATACGCAGCGCGAGCAGCAGCGCCTAGAGGAAGAGGCGGTCAACCTTGTCGGGTTTTCCGACTACATCCTCGACCATATCAGTGATAGTCGCGAAAAGGGCCGGTGGCTGAGCGCAAGCGAGCTCCAGTCCCTCGTGGAGGATTTTTTCGCGCGCAATTTCCCCGGCACCAAATTTGAGGCCGTCGCGGGCGCGGAGTATGCCCTGCGCATCACTCTCTCGGAGGAAGCGCGGCGCTCGCTGGGCTACTTTATATCGGAGGCGCGGCCATCGACGAGAACGCAGCTTCATCGAAGCGGCAGACCGATCCTGTGCATTTTCGACCCTCGGCGCGTTGACGAGGTTTCCAGCGACGCGGAGTTCATCGAGCCAAGCCATCCGCTCATACAGTGGATACGCTTCAGCTATGAGGACGACCAACGCCAGCTCCATCGCGTCACCGCAATAAAAGTCCCGGCGCAGGAAGCCGGCGTGCCTCCAGGAGACTATGTATTCAGCGCCCACCGCTGGTCGTTCAACGGCCTAAAGTCCGATCAGTCGCTTGCCTTCAGGGTGAAGCCGCTGGGAAGCGACCGTACGCTGGGGGCCTCGGAGGCCGAGGCGCTGATTACCGTTGCCTCGCGCGTGGGTGAGAAGCTGCCGAATGCGGTCAATGTGCTTCCGGACATCGAGATCATCTGCGAGGCCGCCGTGACATGCGAAGAGGCGTTGGGGGACTCCTTTTCGGAGCGCCTTTCCGATTTTGAGGCGGAGAACACGGTGCGCTGCGAACAGCAGCGAACCAGCGCCGAAAAGCTCGCGAGCCGCCGCATCGAGGGCCTGAAGGCCCGCGTCGCCCGGTTTCGCGCGGAAGGGAATCTGCGCCCCGTTGCGATGACGGAAGGTCTCATAAGGAAAGAGGAGGAGCAGTTGAAGACCAAGCTTGATCGCATTTCACGGCGGCAACAGGTCGATCCCACCATGATCCCGCTTGTGGCGGGCGTTGTGAGGGTCGTCTGACATGGCAAGCTGGCGTGACAGGCTTAAATCACTCCACGAGCGCGTGTTTGGCAGGGCGGAAGTTTCGCCATCCTCTTCCGAACCGGATGAAAGCGTGGCATCAGACGACGAACAGCCCGGCGTTACAGTGTCTCCTGTGCCTGCCGTTGCGGAGAAGGCGCCCGCAAGCCGGGTAAGAGCCCGTACGGGCAAAGCTCCGGGAACCCTCGAGACACAAGGCAAGCGGGCGGCGGTCGCATCGAATGACACTCCGCCACGGAGCGCGCCCAAAGCAAGGCCGCTTGCCATCAATCTCGGCATCGATTTTGGCACGAGCTTCACGAAAGTCTGCTTTCGCGACCTCGGCAGTGAAGTATCGGGAACTGTTGCGGCCGGCAAGGGCGGCAAGGAAGCGCTTGTACCCTCGATTGTCGCAATCGGTTCCGATGGACGGCTGTTCCTTGGCGACAGCGTTTCCGGCAAACAGCCCGTAGTCATCGTCCCTTACCTGAAGATGCGCCTTGCGGGCGGTCCGATTGGCGAACGCCTGCCCAAGTTCGAGGGCATCGACTTGAACAAGGCCGAATCCGTCAAGGCGCTTGCCGCGTGGTTTCTTGCGTCGGTGATCCAGCGCAGCCAGCAATGGCTTGCCGTCCATGAAGCCGACAGGCTGAAGAATCGCATTCCGGTCTGGTCGGCGAATGTGGGAGTCCCTGTCGAGCACTACGATTCACAGGCGCTTGCGACGTTTGAAGAAGTACTTGGCGTCGCCTGGCTGTGGGTCAAGGACGATCAGGTGCCGAAAATGGTCCAGCAGGCGCTATCTTCGTATGGGCTCACCCAGCCGCGCCTTGTGGCCGAGGTTACGGACTTTCATGCAGTGCCGGAAATTGCTGCGGCGGTGCAGTCGTTCGTCATGTCCCGTGAAGCCGTGCCGGGCATCTATGTTTATTTCGACGTTGGCGGCGGTACGGTCGATGGCGTCGCGTTCAATTTTCTGAACTTCCGGGGGGAGCGCCGCATCAACTTCTATTCCGGCAAGGTCGAGCCTTTGGGCGTCTCTGCGATTGGAACCGCCCTCGCGGAAGGCGCCACAGGTGAAATCGACGCTGTGGCACTGGAGAAGCTGCTGAAGAACTGCGCGCCATCGACACTGGCCGAGTTCGTTCAGAGAATTCGCAGGCTCGTCGGTTACGTCATCATGACCGCGCGGCAGAAAGACGGCCGGAACTGGCAGGAAGACGCCTTCCAGAGCGCCGACTATGAGCGGAAGTTTATCGGTAGACTATCGGCTTCCCGCATGCGCCCCCTGGTGGTTTTCATAGGCGGTGGCGGCTCGAACTCCGATTGGTATACGCAATCGATAGAGTCCACCTATAAGGCTTTTCAGCACCACAATGCGGGCGTTCCGCCGTATAAGCTGGTGGAGGTTCCCCGGCCAAAGGACTTCATCGTGCCGAAAGGCAGCGCCGATGAGTTTATTCGCTTTGCCATCTCCTACGGCCTGTCGTTTCCCTTCGGGGAGGGGCCTGACATAGGATTGCCGAGCCAGTTTGGCGAAGCCGAAAAGCCCCGCCAGTGGAAGCCTCCCGGTGCGGTCGATTATGCGGACAGCAAGGATTACTGTTGATCGGGAAGTAATAACGGCCCTGAGCTTCTGCCATGGGTTGGGCGCCAAGTGCTGACAGGGGTGCTCGATACGTGTCGATCAAATATTCAGAGCGGCTGGCAGAGGCAGGCATCGAGCCGTTAGCGATAGTTACGACAATGCGACCACCGAAACGGCAAACGACCTCAGCCAAAGCCGGTGCGGTTCAGCGCAAAGTGAATTGATACGAAATTGTTGCAACGTGGGACGTATTTAATGATAGAGGGCGCGCGCAAGCTACCGACACAGCACATCTCAATTCGTGTGCCGTGGCATGATTCTGGTTGGTCCGGTCGCGTTTGCGCGAATCCGTTGAAAAACACCCATTGCGTTGCGCTTCCGCGCATCGGCGACACTCGCGACGATGCCTGGGAGGCGTCAGTTCGGGCGGAGTTATTCGATACGGAAGGTGTCCGCCTCCCTGCCTGCGCTGCCGAGCGCGGAGCTTTCATGGCGGATTTCGCGTACGAGCGCCGTTTTCCGCATCCCTATGAGCACCATGCGCTCTACACGCATTTTCGGAGAACAAGATATGTTCACACGCCGCGATCGGCGTCGGCCATTCCCTTCGCATGGATGATGAAGGGTGATGATGGCTTGCCGGAAATCGCCACCCGGCTGGCGCTCGGTTTCCGGCCGGAGCTGGAGCCTGAACTCGGCTTCGAGAGCATCTGGGTTCAGGAGCGTCGCAATCAGCTCGTCATGCTGGACACCTTCTTCGGTGCGATTGAACCGAATGTGTCGCTGGTTTTCTTCTACGCGAAGAAGACCCCTCTCACCGAAGATCCGCGTCGCGTTATCGTCGGGATCGGTCGGGCGAGGAGCGTCGGCGACGCTACTGAATATAACTATGAGGACGCGCCCAAGAATGCTCTGCGCTCAATGGTGTGGGAGCGCAATATCGGCCACTCGATCGAGCCGGAAATCGGCGACGGCTTCCTTTTGCCCTATCGCGAGTTGTTGGAGCACGCCGAAAGCGATCCCGGCTTAGATATTCAGCCGTTTGTGCTGCACGCACCAAGCGAAAGCTTCGACGCATTCTCGATGGGCTCCGAACACGTCAGCCATGACCAAGCTGTAGCTGTGCTATTGGCCGCAGCCACAGTAGTGGGTCGCTATGAGACATTGCTACCTGGTGACTGGGGCGCAGCGCGCCGCTGGATCGATGCGGAACTTAACCGGCTCTGGCGGTTACGCGGTGCATATCCCGGTCTTGGATCGGCGCTTGGTGCTCTGGGACTCCCGAATGGCACTCTGCTCGCGCACGCTGTCGGCAATCTGCTGCACGCCGACGGCGGAGAGAATGTTCGTGATCCCTGGCCTGTCGTTGAGACCGTGCTTCGCGATCCGAAGCGCCTGCCACCGGAGCTCACTGGCTCAGTCGGCCCTGTCGCTGCGAAGCTATGGGACAGCTTGCGGCCCGAACGCCGTGACCTTCTCAAGCTACTCGCACGTTTCGAGCTATCCGCCGACCAGACGCAGCGGTGGTGGATTCGGGAAGAGCGCGCAGAAGCCGATATTGAGCTCGACGACGCCACAATCCTTGCCAATCCCTATCTCTGCTTCGAGGCGGATCGTGGACGCGTGGACAGTATCCCCCTGTCCGTTGTCGACAGAGGATTGTTTCCTGATCCGCATGTGCTTGCGGCCATCCCCATTCCAGAACCGTCCGTATGTGCGGAAGCGATCGATCCGCGCCGAGGTAGGGCGCTTATGATCCAGGCTCTCGAATCCGCTGCTGTCGAGAATGGTCATACGATGCTTCCGCAGGATTGGCTGGTGGAGCGGGTTCGGGCTGCTGAAGTCTCCCCGCCTTGCGCCATCACCGGGGATTGGATTGCCGCCTTCGACGACAATCTCATCCCCCAGCTCAAACGAGTGGAAACTGCAAACGGGGCGCCCGCTTGGCAACTCGATCGTTACGCAACTACACGCGCATTGATCGGCACGCGGCTCAAGCGACGTCTCGGGGGTACGCGACACGCTGGCGAACATGACTGGCGTGCTCTGATCGATAAGGCTCTGGGAGGACCTGCCAAGCAAGCCGATTCTACGGAGGAGATGGCGCGCGCGGAAAAGGCTTCGGCACTCGAAGAACTCTTCCGTTCCCGTGCCTCGGTGCTGATTGGCCCCGCCGGCACCGGCAAAACCACGCTTCTCCTGGCCCTATTGTCGCTCGATCAGGTTCGCAAAGGCGGTGTGCTGCTGCTGGCTCCAACAGGCAAGGCGCGGGTTCAAATGCAGAAGAAGGCCGGAGACGTGAAGGCATTCACGTTGGCGCAGTTTCTGCTCGGTTTCAATCGCTATGACGGGCAGACCGGCGCTTACCTCGTGACGGACACTCCAGATCGCGAGAATGGCTTTGCTACGGTCGTCATCGACGAAGCCTCGATGCTCACGGAAGATCAACTCGCGGCCACACTCGATGCCCTTGATCCGTCGAGTGTCCAGCGGCTCATCCTCGTGGGCGATCCTCGTCAGCTTCCACCGATCGGCGCGGGGCGCCCGTTCGTGGATGTGATCCGGCTTCTTCGGGAGCAGGACGCCAAACCGCTTCGCGGCCTGGCCGAACTGACAGTGGTGCGCCGTCAGGCCGGAAGCTCTGAAGATCCTGAATCTCCCCGAGACGATGTGCTTCTCTCACGCTGGTTCAGTGGTGAAGCGCCTGACGCGGGGGCGGACGAGGTGTGGGATCGGTTGACGACTGGCTCAGCGCGCGGCATCCGCGCGATAGCTTGGGACAGTGACACTGATCTGCAAACCAAGCTCCTACAGGAGCTGACCACCCACATCCGTTCGGACGTGGATGCCTCGGTTAGCGACGAGACGGCCTTCGAAATCAGCCTCGGCGGTTCGGAATGGAACGGTCGCGCCTATTTCAACCCTTCGCGCGAAGGCGCAGATGGGCGACGCCAAGGAGGTGGTGCCGGCGTTGAGGCATGGCAAATCCTCGCGCCGATGCGCGCAGGAGAAAGCGGCGTTGACGGTCTCAATCGCTGGATCAAGCGGCAGTTTCGTGTCTCGGTTCGGGATTGGACTGAGGTAGAGCCGCATTGGTATCGCAAGATCGCCAAGCCGATGGGAAGTCAGGCAATTCTCTACGGCGATAAGGTCATCAATCTCTCGAATGGCCGTCGCCGTGATGTCTATCCTGATATGGAGAGGGCATATCTCGCAAATGGCGAGATCGGCCTCGTTATTGGTCAGTACAAAGGCAAGAACTGGAAGCCGAAGAGGCTGCCGTGGAAGCTGGAGGTCGAGTTTTCGACCCAGCTCGGATTCAAGTTCGGATTTGGCGGGTCGGATTTTGGCGAGGATGGTGACGAGCGCCTGGAACTTGCTTACGCGCTGACGATTCATAAATCTCAGGGCAGCGAATTCGGCACAACCTTCGTAATCATGCCGAATCCTTGTCGACCGCTCTCGCGCGAGTTGCTCTATACAGCTTTGACGCGGCAGCAGCGCGAGGTGGTCCTGTTCCATCAGGGTGATTTGCATGACTTGATAAAGCTGTCGGGTGCCGATCACTCTGAGACGGCCCGCCGGCTCACGAACCTTTTCCGCGAGCCGAAGCTTGTTGCCTATAGTGGTTCTTTCCTGGAGGAGGGTCTCATTCATCGCACAACGCGCGGCGAACTCGTGCGATCAAAATCCGAGGTCATTATCGCCGACCTGCTCCATGGCCTGGGCCTTCCCTACGGTTACGAGCAACCGTTCACGGGCCTGGATGGTTCGGTGCGGTATCCCGACTTCACGATTGATGACGCGGAGACTGGCCGCCGGATTTTGATCGAACACCTCGGGATGATGGATCGCCCGGATTATGTCCGACGCTGGAAGGCGAAGGAGGCGTGGTATCGGAACGCTGGCGTCGTGCCGATCGCGGAAGGTGAGGCTGAGGTTGGATTGCTGACAACCACCGAGGTTGGAGGGTTCGATGCAGCGGCGATCAAGGTGCAGATTGTTGCGGCGTTCGGGCTCTGATTGGTCCGCTAGGATTGGAAAGCTTAGGGGGTCATCGAGCCCCACAACGGCTGGAAAGACGACACAGGCCTGATCCGCCGAGTTGCAAGTCTCCGCGTCATCAGGCCCGAGGCTTGCAACTGGAATCATCACACGGGATCGGAAGTTATTTTCGAACTCGGCCGCACGGAGAGGTCGACATGACGGCAACTCTCCGCTTCAGCAGGATATGTAGACGATAATAACTAAAGCTGTGTTCCGGCGTGCAAAGTTGACAGAGCCAGCCCCTGCTTTCTAGCCACTGCGCTGGTGTAACGTCCTCCGGTTCGACCCGTCTCAAGGCGACATAAAACGAAAGTGCGCCTATACCGGAGAACTAGCGTCCTCTTCTGATCGGGCGGTTAGGGTTGCGACGATTGGAGGCCGGCCTGCGGCTGCTGTTTCGAGGTGCACGCAGCGCCACTGTACCGGCAAACATCAACTTGGCGGCACGGTTGGAACGAGGCTGTGCAAAGCTGTTGCAATACCGGTTTGCTGCGACCATTATCCGCGCGCATGCATCCGGACGACGGTCGTGTCGTCTCGAACTTTGTCGTCCAGGCGCTTACCTACGCGGGAGAGGCTGCATGAAGAACGTCCACAACACCATCGATGAAGCCCGCCTCGGCATCATGCTGAATGAACTGAGGCTGCCGACCATCAAGACGCTGTGGCCGCAATTTGCCGAGCAGGCCGATCGGGAGGGATGGCCAGCCGCCCGCTTCCTCTCGGCCATCGCCGAACACGAGTTGGCCGAGCGAGCGCATCGCAGGATCGAACGCCACCTCGCCGAGGCGCATCTGCCGCCCGGAAAGACGCTCGACAGCTTCGCTTTCGACGCCGTGCCCATGGTCTCCAAGGCCCAGGCCATGGCCATTGCCGCCGGCGATAGCTGGCTCGCCAAAGGTGCCAATATCCTCATGTTCGGTCCGCCGGGCGGCGGAAAGAGCCATCTCGCTGCAGCCATCGGCCTCGCTCTGATCGAGAACGGTTGGCGCGTGCTGTTCACGCGCACGACCGACCTCGTCCAGAAGCTTCAGCTCGCACGGCGTGAACTCCAGCTCGAATCCGCCATCGCAAAGCTCGACAAGTTCGATCTGCTCATCCTCGACGATCTCGCCTACGTGACCAAGGACCAGGCTGAGACCAGCGTGCTCTTCGAACTCATCTCCGTGGAGTTGCCCCCAAAAGACCGGACGTGCTCAGGTTTGAGATTGCGAGCTGATGAACTCGCGGGGTGATTGATATCCTAATGCCTTATGCGGGTGAAGATCGTTGTAATGATCGAACC
>Ga0209564_1000974_pt1 | contig 36203 bp, 31 predicted proteins | sample AraplaCol_mMF_r2_FD_184272 | JGI IMG/M metagenome (GOLD analysis project Ga0209564, IMG submission 184272) | Arabidopsis root microbial communities from North Carolina, USA - plate scrape MF_Col_mMF_r2 (SPAdes) (version 3) | ecosystem: Host-associated > Plants > Roots > Endosphere | place: USA...
CGACAGTGTTGCAAACATCACCCGCCATCAGCGTCGTTTGGGCAATCTATCGACGAGATCAGGACGGACAATCGGCTTCTGCCGCTAAGCTTGATGCGCCCGTAGCCCAGCGATCCGGAACCGATCAGACTGCCGCAAACCCGAACGCACCGTTCTCGCAAACATATTCGTCTTAGGGTGCAACAACTCTTTCATCGCGATGTTGCGTCAGTCATCGGAGGAACGATCATGATGATGGGTTTGGACGCGACAACGGAATTGAAGGAGCATGTTGGTTACGCCGCCCGATTGAGGGCGATGATAGCGAACCAGCCGGACAGGGACGAGCGCGCGAAGCTCGAAATCATGGTTTGCCACATCGAGAAGCGAATACAGACGTTGACCCGGCCTCGATTGCCCCCTGCGAACAACATGGCGGGTTCGGAGGGAGCGGATGTGTGCGCGGTGCAATGACATCGACCGCCAGCTTTTGCACTATTGGAAATTGGCCCGCACGGACCCTGATCCGCTTACCGTCGCCGCCGCGGCGATGGTGGTAGCCGATCTCAATGCAGAGAAGCTGGCCCTTCATCCTGACGTTGCAAACGATCCGTGACAGGGATGGACTTACACCCATCCCAGCTCCAGGGCGCATCACTCGCGCCAGAGAAGGGCGCCGCCGTTCGCGATCGGCGGTAGCTTGGAAATAATCTCAGGCGAACAGAAATTCGCACGCGATGGACGTATCCTCCAGATTCCGAGAAGCCGTACACCCCAGTCGGGTGTGAGGATCGCCAACTTTGACCCGCCGAACCTTTGTCTCAGTGAATTGGTCACCAGCGCCATGAGCGAAATGGCAAGGCGTCCGGTAGCCCGCTCGGGTCGTCGTACGCTGTCGCATCCGCTCTCTCATCCCGCCATGTCTCAAGGCGTTCTGGAACCACCGATACGCAGCTTTGTTGCCTTGCCAACATGCCGCATGGAAGCCTCGTTAAATGACCAATAGCCCCGAGACCGCCGCCCGATCCGACAAGGGGCATATCGACACCGTCAATCGCGACATGTCGGACGATCACAATTCGATATTCTTCGCGGCTGTCAAAACAACCCGGATGCCGATGATCGTGACCGATCCTAACGCAGCGGATAACCCGATCGTCTTCGCGAACCCGGCATTCCTCAGCATGACTGGTTACACCTGGGATGAACTGATTGGGCGCAACTGTCGCCTGTTACAAGGCGCGGACACCGACTTGGACACCATTGCTGAGGTTCGCGAGGCGATTGCGCAACGCCGCGAGACCTCGGTCGAGGTCCTCAATTATAAGAAAAACGGGGCGGCGTTCTGGAACGCGCTTTTCATTTCGCCTGTATATGACAGCGCAGGCCGCCTTATCTATTTCTTCGCTTCGCAACTCGACGTCACGCGCCGCCGGGATGCGGAGGATGGTTTGCGGCAGGCGCAGAAAATGGAAGCCGTCGGCCAACTGACGGGCGGCGTCGCTCACGACTTCAACAATCTGCTGACGGTCATCCAGGGCTTCGCCGACATCCTGCTGAACAATCTCGAGAACGGTACGGACTTCAACCGCGAGCGCGCGGCGCGTTCGGTACGCGCGATCCTTCAAGCCTCCGATCGCGGAGCCACCCTCACCCAGCAGCTTCTGGCATTCTCACGAAAGCAAAAGCTTCACGGCCGGATCGTCAATCTCGTCGATCTCATCAGCCAATTTCAGCCGCTAATCGAGCGAACGGCGGGTGGGACGATCAACATCGAATTCACGCACGATGACCACGTCTGCAACGCGCGTATCGACTCGACGCAGGCGGAGCTGGCGATCATCAATATCTTGCTGAACGCTCGTGACGCGATGCCGGAAGGCGGCACAATCAAGATCGAGGTCAAAGGCCGTACCGTGGATGCGGGCGACAAAGGTTTCGGCGAGCTGAAGCCCGGGCACTACGTGATGATTTCGATCACCGATCAGGGTACGGGTATGCCGGAGGAAATCCGCGCTCGTGCGATGGAGCCGTTCTTCACGACGAAAGAGCAAGGCAAAGGCACGGGCCTCGGTCTGTCGATGGCCTATGGCTTTATGAAACAATCAGGCGGCGCGTTGAACATTTACTCCGAGGAAGGGCTCGGCACCACCGTCCGCATGGTTTTTCCGTGCGAGAATTCGAAGCCAGATCCGGTTGGATCGCGGCCGCCCCGCTCGGATCAGGACAAGCGCGGCAACGAGACGGTTCTCGTGGTCGAGGATCAGATCGACGTCGGCGACTATGCGGAAGCCGTCCTTACTGAGTTTGGCTACACGGTTCTACGGGCTGATAACGCCGATGCGGCTTTGACGTTGCTCGACGGGGCTGGTGCGATCGACCTCCTGTTCAGCGATCTTATCATGCCGGGCGGCATGAACGGCGTCATGCTGGCGCGCGAGATCAAGCGACGCCGTCCGCGTATGCGGGTTCTGTTGACGACCGGTTATGCAGAGTCGTCGATTGAACGGGTGGATGCGCGAGGCGCGGAGTTCGAGCTGATCCAGAAGCCCTATAAGCGCATCGACCTCGCCGCGAAGGTACGTCAGGTGATCGACGGTCCGACGGGTGTCAGTTGAAGATCAACGCGAGGTGCGTACTCTTATGAGCGGAAGCATCGCTTCCGACAGGTACGGTTTCATCAGAAAAAAACTTTGCGGCGGCAGTTCGGTAGGCAAAGGTTCTCGTTTGCCGCTCGAAACCACAACATGCAAACAAGGATACATCGCCCGTGCAGCGCTTGCCAAATGCAGTCCGTCCCGCTCTCCTGGCATGTTAATGTCAGTCAACAGAACGTCGAAATCGTCATCGCACTGAAGCAACGAGATCGCGGCGTCCGCGGAGTGGCAGCTTATGACGGCGTGTCCCGCATCCTCGAGAATATCTTCAAGCCAAAGTCTGGTCCAAGCATCGTCCTCAGCAATCAGAACACGCGCCATAGTTGCCCCCGTCCCTCACCCGCGTCATCAAAGCTTTTGAGCTGGAATAAGTTCCACAAAACAGACAGCTCCGTGACGGAAGCTCTCGTGTCCTGATTTTGATCGGGAGAAAATGTGTTTTGCTCTCCGCCTCACATTATGGCGATGCAGATCCCCCCAATTAGACCTGATGGCAAGGCCGTCCGCCTAACGCCGCCGTAATGGCGGAGATTTATCGATGGTCGCGAGCTACGTCTGTGCTAGCCTATAAAGACGCGGCCAGCTCAAACCTGACCCCTTCTGGAAGGAAGCGGATTTCCGAACGGCCGTTGACGTAGCTTTGCAAAACTCGCTCGATCATGCGCGTTCCGAAGCCATTTCTCCTCGGTGTTTCGACAGGCGGTCCGCCCCGCTCCGTCCAAGCGAATCTCAATTCTCGTCCAGGCGAAGTATCGAGCGCCCATTCCACCGCGACGTGCCCCTCCGGCGTCGAGAGCGCTCCGTATTTGATCGCATTCGTGACGAGCTCGTAAAGCGCCATCGACAGCGCGAGGGTGACTTGCGGCGTCAGGCGAATCGTTGGCCCGTCGATGGAGAAACGGGCACCGTTGGAATCAATGAATGGCGAGAGAACGCCTCTAACGATGTCATCGATGCTCGCGCCGTCGGCCTCCTCCCTCAACAGAAGATCGTGCGCGGCGGCCATTGAGGCGATCCGGCCTTGAACGGCCGCGATGCCAGACTTCATGTCCGGTGCGTCGCGCAGTGTTTGCGAGACCACTGCTCCTACCGTCGCGAGCGTATTCTTAACCCGATGCGACAATTCACCTGCAAGCACCGAGCGATGCTCCTCGGCAAATTTGCGCTCGGAGATATCGGTCGAGAAACCGGACATCGCCAACGGGCTACCATCGGCTCGATATTGAACCTCTCCCTGAACGGTAACCCATCGTTGTTCGCCGGCCGGCGTCAAAATACGGTATTCGATACTGTACGGCTGTCCGGTCTCGAGCGTCTTTTCGACTTCGGACCGCATTCGGGGCCGATCGTCAGGATGAATTGCGTCCACCAACTGATCGTAGGTAAATGGCTCATCATCGGGGCGGCCGAAGTTTCGCTTACAACCATTGGATGCCTGCAAGTCCATCGACGGAATGCTCAACGTCCAGATGCCCAAGCCTCCCGCCTTCAAGGCAAGCTGAAGACGCAGGTCTTGCTCGGCGAGCGTCGCCTCGCGCGCTGCGACCTCGGCGCTCAATACTTCACGGTCTCCGACCAGCAAAGGCACATGATGGCGCTCGATCGTGACATCGAGTTGAGTTGCCACGAAATAGCGCGGTTGCCCGTCTGCTTCCCCGACAGGAGCAATCATCAGCCTATTCCAGAACGCGGTACCGTTTGCTTTGTGGTTCAGCAGATCGAGCTGGATTGGCTCCGCACGCCGGATCGCCCTTCGAATTTTCTCAATATCGTCCGGATCGGTATCGGGGCCTTGCATAAAACGGCAATTGCGCCCTAGCACTTCCGACATCGGAAATCCGGTCAAGCGTTCGAAGGCCTCGTTTGCGTAGATAATCGGTGTATCGGGAAGCCTTGGATCACACACGACCATGGCGGTATGGCTCATACGAAACGCCACGACAAACGGATCGTTGCCTTCGATTTTCCGCGCAAATTCGTTGATCGCCGCCGCCACGGCGTGGTCCACATTCATTCCTTTTATCCGAGGCGATAGTTCGAGGGTCAAAGCGTGAACACTTTACTTAACGCCGGTTTGCGCTGCAAGCTTCGCATTGGTTCGGCAGTTCCTTGCCGGATCCCGGAAAAAGCCTGTTCTTCCAAGCTGGGATTTCGCGCAGCCTTCTTTTCAAACGTCACGTCGAGTGAGGTACAGCGCTTTGGACGTCATCGCGCAGTCACTCGCGTCGGTCTGCGCTTGAGACTCTTGCCAAAACGCTATGGTGGCATAGGCTCATGCTTGGAAAGGCAGCACATGTGCATGCACGAAAAGCTTCTGATCGGACTAGGAATCGGAGCAATTGCCTCCGGTCTGGGCTCGACGACGATGCTGGCATGGAGGCTTCTCGGTTAATCGCCGTGGCGATGTTTGGACAGGCCGTTTGAAGACGCTTACGCTGCGTCCATACGCTTCAGCCTTCACCGTTGGATGACACACGCACCGATGCCCCCCGTCCTGCCATAAAAAGTGACGCCGGCCGGGTCCCGCCTAGCGAGGCCTAAACGCGGCAGAACGGAACAAACTGTTCATCTGGCTGTCGTAATCGCACGATCTTTCCAAACGGTGATTTCTCCGAATGCGATCAAGAGTGGCAATAATCGGGACAGGCCCGACGGGTATTTACACGCTTGCTGGTTTGGTTGGGCATACGTTGCCTATGTCGATCACCATTTTCGAGGTGGAGTTGGAGCCTGGAAAGGGGACCCCGTACCATCCCGACGCGAACGATCGAACGATGTTGGCAAACATCGCGAGCATCGAGCTACCACCAATCACGCAATCCTTGACTGAATGGCTTAAGAGCCTTCCGGACGAAGAACTCAATCGTTTGGGTCTCGTCCGTACCATGATCGACGAGCGCGAATTTTACCCCCGTATCGTCCTTGGGGAGTTTCTGCAGACGCAATTTCGAGCGCTGGTCGCTATCGGCTTGGCTAACGGCCACGAAATCCTGGTTCGATCCGGTCATCGTGTCACGGACCTTCGGTTACAACCGGAGGACGTCGCTTTGACCGCACAAACAATGGTCGGGGACCAGAAAGACTATGCTTTCGACCACGTGGTCATGGCGACCGGGCACAATTGGCCGGAGCGGACCGAGGTGAAGCCCGGCTATTTCGTCTCGCCATGGCCCGCAGGTGACCTCAAGGCGATCGCGCCCGGTCCTGTCGGCATCCTCGGTACTTCGCTGAGCGCGATCGACGCACTCATGACCGTCTCTACGGCCCACGGCGTGTTTTTCCGCGACGAGGCTGGCCAGCTTCAATATGCGCCTTCGGCGGGATCGGAGGATTTGCATGTGACCATGATGTCGCGGAAGGGACTGCTTCCGGAAGCGGACTTCTATTGCGACTACCCGTATCGACCGCTGACGTTCTGTACGCCCGCGGCCGTTGCAGACGCCATTGCGCTCGGAAGCTCAACGCTGCTGGATAGGACTTTCGATCTGTTCGCGCGCGAGCTCACGGCATGCGATCCGGAATATGCGGCGCATATCTCCCTCTCCTCGCTGAACGCCGACAATTTCGCCGACGCCTACTTCGCGGATCGCGATCGGTCGGACCCGTTTACATGGGCGGCGCGCAATCTTGCCGAGGCCGAGCACAACAAGCGGTCCAGGACCGTCGTCGAGTGGCGTTATGCCATCCTGCGGATGCACGAAGTGATCGCGCAGATCGTTCCGCATCTCGACGCGGACGATCTGAAGCGGTTTGGCAAAAAGCTCAAGACGATCTTTATCGACGACTATGCAACGGTTCCCCATCTTTCCATCGAGCGCATGCTTGCGCTACATCGCGCCGGTAAGCTTGATATCCTTCGGCTGGGACCACGCTATAAGCTCGACACAGATAGCGTCATCACCGGTGCGCGCGTTTCGGTAGAGGACAGAGAGGTATGGTTCGGGGCCTTTATCGACGCAACCGGACAGTCATCCTTGTCGGTGCGGGACCTTCCGTTCCCCGGTTTGCGGTCGCAAGGTGTGGTCGAAGCGGCCCAGACATTGACATCGTCCGGACGAGGGGACCTCGGTGATCCGACATATAAATCGACCGGCGGCCTCGAGCTGGACGCGCAGTTCCGGCCTGTCGTCACCGCGCCGTTGTGCCGAAATCTGTATTGTGCCGCTATCCCGTTTCTCCTTCACAAGATGCCGTTCGTCCAGGGCATCACCAGCGCCAAAGAGATCGGCGACATCGTCTCGAGAACGATCAAGGGCGATGCAACGGGCGAGCCTACGTCTCTCATCCTGGTGAGCGCGTAGTTTCAAATCAGCTCGAACCGGTCACCAAGCGCGAGCGTTCCGGCTTTCTCGACGGAGCAGTACGCGCCAAAACGCCGTCGGTTTTTTCTCAGGATCGTGCGCAGGACTTCAGGGTCATCTTCGATGCCGGGCTGCGGAATGATTGTTATTCCGCATCGCGTCGCCTCATCTTCGATTGCGAGTGAAACACTGCCAATTCGTGCGTGATGGCCGACCCAAAGCGTTTCTTCAAACGACGGTTCATCCTCGATGATCATTTCACGCTCCAGGAGAACATTGGGTCGAAACCGTCGTACGTCGACTTTCGCTACGCCCTGCAATTTTGCCAGAAAGCCAAGCGAGCCAGCCGTCAGCACGTGAAGCGGGAAATGCTTGTGGCGATGTTCGATGAGTGGATAACGCTGGAGACCGCTGTTGGGATCGACCCGGCCAATACCGACATGAAACCCAAAATAGTCCGACAAATATGCGCACGTCCGATCGTCTTCGACACTAAGGACACTGCCATCCGGAAAATGAATCAGCGGAATAACGCTGCTGGCCGAGGTGGCGCTCAGCATCAACGCCTTGTGCCATCGCCGATCTTTTTCAGGAGCGGCGGGGGTGCCGGACGTCGCGTCGAAGAGACCGTGCGTTCTGTCGCCCAAAATCCCCTCGGTACCGATATTTGCCGAAGAAACATTTTCTCCGCCGATCGACGCAATGGGATATCGCCAAAGCTGGGTGATACGGTGTGCCGTTTGCAAACCACGAAACTCCTGATCCCGCAGACAACCCCGCCGCCATCATCGCGTTCCGTTAGATGCTGCGTGCGTCAAGCAGCGCGGTCAGCGCCAAAGCCGATCTTTTCCCGCTTTGCATTCATCAGATTGAGCAATCCGACAGTCGCGCGTGCATCGCTCAATGCCCGGTGATGCCTCGTCAGTTCGATACCGAAGGTCCGGCTCAGGTTTCCGAGCCCATATGAGGCCAGGCCCGGATAGCTCCGCCGCATCCCGGCGCAAGTGCAGACTTTCGGAAACCGAAACCGACGCCCGACCTTTTCGAACTCGCTCGCGATGAAGCCGTAGTCGAAATTGACGCTGTGCGCGACAAAGATGCCGTCCCCCATGAAGTCCATGAAGCTTTCTGCGACCTCTGCAAACAAGGGTGCTCCGCAGACCATGTCGTTGGTGATGCCGGTGAGCTGGACGATGCGGCCCGGTATCGCCTTTTGCGGATTGATCAGCGAATGCCATTCGGCAATCACCTGATGATTTCGAACCTTGACGGCGCCGATCTCGGTGATGCGATCGAATGGAGGTCTGCCGCCCGTGGTTTCGACGTCCACGACGATGTAGTCTTGGTCGGGATCGAATGCGTACGCGACGCGGCTGACCTCGACGGCAATGCCTGCGTTGCCGAGTTGACGAAACCGGGTCAGTTGGTTGCGGCGTATGACGTCGCCTTCCGCCTTCACCTCCGTGAAGGACACCTGCCCGTCCTTGGCAAGCATAAGATCGGGGAAGCCATCTCTCATCGTCCGGAAGTCACGGCACATCGCTTCGAGGATGGTGGCCAATCCTTCGCGCCCGGAACCAGCGAGAATGAGCTGTGCGGCCTCGATCTGGAAGCGGTCCCATCCGAATAGCCCGTTCGGCCTGCCCCATTTGCCAGCGATGGTTTGCAGGATGATCGGCATGGCCGCCCCCGACCGCACCGCGTCGAGCTTCGCGCGCATTTGCTCTTCGAAACGGCGCGCAAAGCTGCCGTCCCTGAGGCATCGTGGCAACCAATCGAAACCGCTGTTCATCTCGTCCGATTCGAACAGCTCATCCCAGAACAGCAACCCGAACAGCGAGAGCCAGAGCGAGTTCTCGGTGAAGAACACGCGATAGCCCTCGCGCCGCTTGAGAGTTGCGACACCGGCTTCCGGATTATTGCGGTGAGCGTCATCGATCGTGATCGTCTTTGAGGCGCGCAGCATCTGTGTGCAGGCGCTCGTCCGGGTCTTCCTGAATTTCCGGGCGTGGAAGTCGATCGCGAAAGTAAGCTCATCATCGGTGAGGGGATCGTCGATGATCTGGTGCAAAAGCGCCTCTGCTTCCGCCTTTGCGCCGGACGAATAGACGAGACGAACGAGGCGCTCGCGGCATTCCGCCGAGCCGCCGACGCGGTAGAGCGATTGTGCAAGATCGAGATCGCCAAGCTTTTCGAAGAATTGACCCACGCGGCAAGCGGCGCGCCCGCGCAATTCGGCGGCGTAGTCGGTCGGCGCCACCGGACCGGAAAGGATATCGTCCGAAGCGCGTCGATAAACATCGATGGTTTTTTCGTCGGTGCGATCCAGTACCTGGCTGTAGTGGAAACACGCCCTCGCTTCGTCGCCGTCGTCGAACCGCGCCTTGAACGACGTTGCGCCATTGGTCCGGATCAGACCGAGATCGCGGAGTGCGAAATTCTTGAGATCGACTTCTGTCTTCCCGAAATAGAGGTAGAGCTGAAATTCGATTGGCTGAGTGTTGCAAAGAACGACGAAGCGATCGCCGTTGCAGAACTCGACCGCGCTGTCGAAGGGTATGCGCATCGTAAAGAAGTCGATTAACCGAGGCTTCGGCCACGATGATCGTATTTCGGCATATCCTGCCGCCTTTCCGCCTGTCACGAGATCGGTTTTGGAAAGGCAGGCGAGGAAACTTGGATAATCCTCCATCTCGAGTTTGCGGAGATGCGAGGCATCGTCCAATTCGGTCAAGGCGGACGGAACGTCCTGAATCTCGCCGTATCGAAAGTGGCCTTTGTTGAAGATCGCGCCGCGTCGATTGATCATTCGTACCAGCAGGCATTGCGCGTCGCGCGACATACCGCGGAAGCGTCGGACGAAGGCAATCTGCTCTTCGGTGAGAATGCTTCCGTAAGTCTTGCCGACGAAGGACAGCATTTCCGAAAAATGGTCGAGATAATAGAAGACCGGGAGGGTGGGAAGGGGCATGGCCGACGCCTGTTCTGGAAAGCGAGACGGCGCCCGACATCCAAATCAAATCGTTCCCCATTTGTTCGGAATGGGTGATTTTGTCAAGCGTAGCTTTCGCGTCGGTCATACGGCGACTGCATCCCGGTTCAGCGTCCAGATCCTCGCGTTGAGCGCCGTTGCGAAAATGGTCCAGGCGAGGTACGGCAACAACAAAAACGACGTCCATCGCTGAACGTCCCACGACATCCAAATCGTTGCGACGATGGCGGCGTCCAACAAGACGATGACGACAAGGCCTGCGAGGATGCGATGGGCGGCGAAGAATACCGGTGACCAGACGGCATTGAGCGCCAGTTGAACTGCGAAGGCTATGAGTGCCGCCGTCCGGAGGTCTGAAGACGGAGCCTCCCACAGGCGCCAACCGGCGACAGCGATCATCGCGTAGAGGATAGGCCATACGATCGGGAAAGCGAGCCTTGGTGGCGTCCAGGAAGGCTTATTGATCCGTGCGTACCAGTGCGGGATCTCGGGCGTCGTCGCCTTCGCCCCGATGAAGGCGATCATCGTGCAGATGGCGGCAAAGGCGAGGAAAACGAGTGTGGAGCGCATGCATCATCCATAGTCATGGCAATTGCGACATTGTTCGCGTTTCACAGACGTGAACGGTATCGCCTGACGTCCCAGTGAGATAATGCGCACAACCGTCATGTGCAATTGCCAGCTCCAGGCCTGATCGAACAGAAGCATGTCACTGGAAATTCCGTGGCTTGATGCGGAGGCTGTCGATGTGGAGATCGGGGATGTAGATATCCCGCGTGCGCAGTCCCTTCGGCGGCAGATCGCGGGCATCCGGTGATCCGCCGCGATGTGCTTCGTCGCCCCGGCCGTGCGGCAGCGGAAAGCTCTCGTCGCGATCGCCGACGCCGACGAGATCGGCCGACATGTCGGTCAGTTGCCGAGCCACGAGGTGGACAACATCCCCTTCCCGCTGAACACGGCCCTGCACCCCAATCATCGAGGAGCCGAGGATGACACGGCGTTGCCGTTCGTAATGAGACGGCCAGATCACAAGGTTGGCGACGCCGCTTTCGTCCTCGATGGTGATGAACATGACGCCCTTCGCAGAACCGGGTTTTTGGCGCACGAGAACGATCCCCGCCGTGGTCAGCCATTTGCCGTCACGCGCCGACATCGCCTCCTCACAAGACACTATGCGGCGAGCCGTCAATTCCTGCCGCAGGAAGGAGACCGGGTGCGAACGCAACGTCAATCCGACGTGGCGATAATCCTCGACGACTTCGCTTCCGGACGTCATCGGGCGTAATGTGACCTCGGGCTCGTTGAGTTCGGCAATGGTGCGTCGTTCGCGCTCGGCTGCGGCCGCAAACAACTCCAGCGGCTCGTCGCGCAGGGCCTTAATTGCCCACAGCGCCTCGCGCCTTGCGAGGCCGAGACTGTCCCGCATCCCGTCGGCCTCGGCGATCTCTACAAGCGACGATACGGAGACGGCCGTGCGCCGCCACATGTCGTCGATCGACGTGAACGGATCATCGGCTCGAGCGGCGACGATGGCGGCGGCATCCTTGTTGGCGAGACCGCGCACCATGCGCAGACCCAACCGAACCGCGAAGCGCCCGTCCTCCGCTTCTTCCAGCGTGCAATCCCAACGGGACGCGTTGACGCAAACGGGGCGAATTTCGACGCCGTGGTCTTTCGCATCGCGTACGATCTGCGCCGGGGCGTAGAACCCCATTGGCTGGGCATTCAACAGCGAGGCACAGAACACGTCCGGATGGTGACACTTCATCCAGGACGATGCATAGGCGATCAGCGCGAACGATGCCGCGTGGCTTTCCGGAAAGCCGTAGCTTCCAAATCCTTCGAGCTGACCGAAGGTCCGCTCGGCGAATTCCTTGTCGTAACCGCGCGCGACCATGCCGTCGATCAGCATCGTCTTGAACTTCGACACGCCTCCGGTGAACTTGAACGTCGCCATGGCGCGGCGCAACTGATCGGCCTCTCCCGGCGTAAATCCGGCGCATTCGATCGCGACCCGCATCGCCTGCTCCTGAAACAGCGGCACGCCGAGCGTTTTGCCAAGCACCTTTTCGAGTTCGGGTTTGGGGTACACCACCTGCTCCTTGCCCTCGCGTCGGCGCAGATAAGGATGGACCATATCGCCCTGAATCGGACCCGGACGAACGATGGCGACTTCGATAACGAGGTCGTAGAAGGTGCGCGGCTTCATGCGCGGGAGCATTGCCATCTGCGCACGGCTCTCGATCTGGAACGTGCCGAGCGTGTCAGCCCGCCGGATCATTGCATAGGTTTGCGGCTCCTCGGACGGGATCGAAGACAGATCGTGATCGACGCCTTTGTGCTCGCGCAGAAAATCGAAAGCGCGCTTCATGCAGGTCAGCATGCCGAGTGCCAGGCAATCGACTTTCATGAATTTGAGCGAGTCGATATCGTCCTTGTCCCACTCGATCACCTGGCGATCGACCATGGCGGCGGGCTCGATCGGCACGAGTTCGTCCAGCCGATCGTGGGTCAGAACGAACCCTCCGGGATGTTGTGAGAGATGGCGCGGCGTCCCGATCAGTTCCCGTGCGAGTTCCAGTGCGAGACGTAAGCGCCGATCTCCGAGATTGAGGTTGAGGTCTTCGGCATGCTTGGCCTCGACGCCCTCCTCCGACCATCCCCAGACCTGCGACGACAGCATCTTGATGAGGTCTTCGGTCAGGCCCAGCGCCTTGCCGACGTCGCGGAGCGCGCCCTTCGCGCGATAGCGGATCACGGTGGAACACAAGGCGGCATGATTGCGACCGTAGGTGTCGTAAATCCACTGCATGACAATCTCGCGTCGCTCGTGTTCGAAATCGACGTCGATATCCGGCGGCTCCCGCCGCTCCTCCGACACGAAGCGCTCGAAAAGAAGATCGTTGCGACCGGGATCGATCGACGTGATACCCAGCACGAAGCAGACGGCGGAGTTCGCCGCAGAGCCTCGCCCCTGGCAGAGAATGTCCCTGCTTCGCGCAAAGCGAACGATCGAGTTCACGGTCAGGAAGTATGGCGCGTATTCGAGACGCTCGATAAGTCGCAGTTCATGTTCGAGCTTTTCGATCACCTCATCGGGCAGACCTTCCGGATAACGCTCGCTCGCGCCCTCCCATGTCAGCTTCTCCAGTGCCTGTTGCGGGGAGAGGCCGGGTAACGTGCGCTCTTCGGGATACTGATAGGCGAGCTCGTCGAGGCTGAAGCGACATCGGTCGGCAATCTCGACCGAGCGCGCCACGGCTTCCGGGTAGCGCGTGAACAGGCGCGCCATCTCCTCCGGGGGCTTGAGGTAGCGGTCGGCGTGCCGCTCGCGACGGAAGCCAGCATCATCGATGGTGACGCCGTGCCGGATGCAGGTGACGACGTCCTGCAGGATGCGCCGCGACGGTTCGTGGAACAGCACGTCGTTGGTGACGACGGTCAAGATGCGATGCTGCTGGGCCATGGTCGCAAGCTCATGGATGCGCAACTGATCATTCGGACGTCTTCGCAAAGTCAGCGCCAGATATCCGCGCTCGCCGAACGCCTTGCGAAGCCGCAGCAGGTGACCTGCGCACGCATCATCGGCAACGTCGGGGACCAGAACGGCGATGAGGCCTTCCTGCCAGTCCACCACGTCGTCCCATTCGAGAACGCATTTCGCCTTGCCACCGCGTTTTTTGCCGATGGACAGAAGGCGGCAGAGGCGTGAATAAGCCGGGCGATCCGTCGGATAGACGAGAAGCGACATGCCGTCCTCAAGGTCGAGGCGACATCCGACGATCAACCGGACGCCCGTAGCCTTTGCGGCCTCGTGGGCGCGAACGATACCGGACAGGCTGTTGCGATCCGCGACCGCAAGTGCGTCAAAGCCGAGAAGTGCCGCTTGCGCGAACAGTTCTTCCGCAGAACTCGCGCCTTGAAGGAAACTGAAATGCGATGTGCATTGTATTTCGGCGTAACCCGCGTTCATCCGAAGATCCCATGCATGAACCAGTGATGCGAACCCGTTGCGGCGTTCTCGCCGTCGCCAGCACGGAAGATCCAGAACCGCTCGCCAGCCTCGTCTTCGACGCGAAAGTAATCGCGGACAGCGATCAGTTCGGCATCCGTTTTCCACCACTCGCCGAAGACGCGTTCGGGACCGTCGGCACGTTTGACCCGGCGGCGTGCGCCGCGCCACGTGAAGCTGACCGGGGGATTGTCCGGAAGCAGAGCCACCGTCTGGATCTGCTCCGGCGAGTTGAGCAGACGCGAAGGACGCGGCCAGTCGGTCGGCCATGAAGATCCTGTGTCCGGCGCGGTCGGCGCGACCTTGATGAAGGAGCGTTCCGGAACGTCGCTCTGCGCAGGCGCCAGTCTGTACAATGCGCTCTTGCCCAGCCGATTGATCAGGATATCGACGAGGTCCGTAACGTCGGCTTCGGCGGTCTCAAGCAGCGATGTCGCGCTTTGAGCAGGCGTGACCGATTGAACGAGGGTCGCCGCAAGCCTGAGGCTTTCGATGCCGAAACCGGGGTCGATGGTCTCGATCTTGTCGCACAGGAGTCGCGTCAACCGTTTGATGTCCCGCAGAGGCTTGGCGGTGCCGACCCGCACAGCCTGTACGCGGCCATCGACCAATTGGCAGACAAGGTCGGCACGCAGCACGCCCTGCCCCTTCTCCTCCAGGATTGCGCAAAGTTCGGTGACGAGTTTGCCGACATAGCGCGCGATGGTTTCCGCTGCCCCGATGGGTTCGACGAATGTTCGTCGCACCTCGATCATGTCGGCCGGGCGCAAGGGATCGATGGGATCGCCGGCGTCTCCCAAGGCTTGATCCAGGCGCCGGCCGACGATCGGACCGAACCGGAGCGCCAGCGGTGCGCGCGGCGTTGCGCAGAGATCGGAGACCCGATCAAAACCGAGGCGACGTAGATCATGGACCATGGATGCCGGGAGCCGCAGTGCCGCCACCGGCATCGAAGTGATCGCGGCCAATGGCCTTCCGGAAGGCGCGATCGTCGCGGGATCGGCGGAATGGCGCGCCAAGGCGTGGGAAGCCCCCCTGGTGTCGGAGATTGCCACGCGGGCGGTGATGCCCGCATCGTTCAGGCGCTGAACGATATCGTTCAGCATGGCCCGCTCGCCGCCGTGCAGGTGGTCTGCACCCGCCGTATCGAGGACGAGGCCGTCCGGCGCATCGGTTGCCACGATCGGGGTATATCGCAAAGCCCACACAGCGAGACGCTCCAGCGCCTTGGCATCGGCTTCCGGGTCGGCCTGATGGACGACAAGCTCCGGGACCAGCGCCTGCGCCTTCGTAGCGGGCATTCCGGGACGAAGGCCGAGCCTATGGGCTTCGGCGTTTGCCGCCGTCACCAACTGCTGCGAACCATGTCGTGCGACGAGAATGATCGCCGTCGTCGCTTTAGGCGCGTCGGCGCCCATCGCGCGCGTCAAGCGATCGATCGGCCAGGTCGGAAGAAATACGCAGACGACCCTCGCCATCACAGGCTTCCACAAAGAAATCCGCGCTTTCTCCGGCGCGACATCGGATCAGTTCGAGATGCCATCGGGCGCGGCCTATGCCGGGGACCGGGAGCGGTTCGGACGGAAGCGCGGAGACGCGCCACCGGGTTGCCGCGGCCGTTGGTTGGCCGAAGTCGGCCGCCTCGGTTTGTCGCCGCCATCGTCGTACCGCGATGGCCATTGTTCCCGACGTTTCGGCGGCCAAGTGAAGACGCCGCGAAGCCGTCATGGAGAGCTTCGCAACCTCCGCCACCACCGCGCCGAGACAGCCGTGCCGGGCGCCTTCCTCGAAGCTCGCCAGCAGGGATTTCTCGTCACCCGCCTCCAGATAAATCACCCGGTCGGGACCAAGCCCGGCCTGAGCGAGTGCTGCGGCAAACAGGTCCCGGCGCGTCATGCACCACAGCACCTTTCCCGACGTGCGAGCGGCTATGCCCGCCGCAAATAAGGCTGCCGTTGCCCCATCGACAACGCCGTTTCCGCCGCCAGCCACCTCGTGCAAGGCGCCGACGGCCAATCCGCCATTGGGAAGCCTCGCGTCGATGGTGGGATCGCCGAATGGCAACACCGCTTGGACGCGGTGCGCCGTGCAGTCCAGCTTCGCCACCCTTGCCCGAAGGTCCTGCAGGACATCGCTCGTTGCTTGCTCCATGCCCGACCCGCCTTGAGAATGTTCCTCTTTTGTTCTAAATGGCAGGTTGAGTCAATCGTGAGCGAATCACCGTGAGGTTGCCAACAAAGTGGGAAACGTCGATATGCCAAGGACATTGCACGGACTCTTCCGGTCCGCCTGAAGCAGAAATATTTTCGGACAGCATCGATGCAGGTGTCGATTTAAAACCCAAACCCGAGTTGCTCTGCCTTTGGCTTGAACCGTTCAATCAACTGCGCGCTGTCGAGTTGAGCAATAGCCGGACGGTGATCCGGCAGGACGATGAACGGCATTGCCTTCTTAGAGGGCACGTGGAGTCGCGCCAGATCGCCGGTTCGGATCGAGCTGATCCGCCGCGTCTCGATGATCCGCTGAACCGTGCGGGCGCCGAAACCAGGCACACGCAGCAGTTCTTCCCGACTGGCCCGGTTGACGTCCAGCGGAAAGCGCTCGCGGTTGCGTAAAGCCCAAGCAAGCTTCGGGTCCATGTCGAGAGGCAGCATCCCGCCCTTACCGTCCACGATCTCGTCGGCGTCGAAACCATAGAACCGCATCAACCAATCGGCCTGGTAGAGGCGATGCTCGCGCATCAGGGGCGGCGCTCGGAGCGGCAAAGCGCGACTGGCATCAGGAATTGGACTGAAGGCCGAGTAATAGACGCGTTTCAGGTTGTACGAGCCGTAAAGATTGGCCGACGTCTTGATGATCGTCGCGTCGTTGGCGCTGTCCGCCCCTACGATCATCTGAGTGCTCTGTCCGCCCGGTGCAAAGCGCGGTGCCGTGCGGCCGCGCGGCGTTGGCTTCGCTCCTTCCTTGGCTTCGTCAAGCTTCAGCCGAAGACGGCCCATCGTGCGCCGGATCGCGCGGACGTCCTTTTCCGGAGCCAGGTTCTTCAAACTGCCCTCTTCCGGAACCTCGATATTGATCGAAAGTCGATCGGCATACTTGCCAGCTTCCGTGATCAATGCGTCATCAGCTTCCGGAATGGTCTTCAGGTGGATGTATCCGCGGAAATGATGCTCTTCGCGGAGCTTCCGAGCCACCGCAACCACCTGCTCCATCGTGTAATCCGGGCTTCTGATGATGCCGGACGAAAGGAATAGGCCCTCGATGTAATTCCGGCGATAGAAGTCCAGCGTGAGCTTGACGACCTCATCCACCGTGAAGCGGGCTCGCGGGACATTGCTCGAGGCGCGATTGACGCAATAGAGGCAATCGAAATTGCACGCGTTCGTCAGCAGAATTTTCAGCAAAGAAATGCAACGGCCATCCGGCGCGTAGGAATGACAGATGCCCATCCCCTCGGTCGATCCGACGCCCTTGCCGTCGCGCGAGTCTCGCTTCTCCGTGCCGCTCGACGCGCAGGAAGCATCGTACTTGGCGGCGTCGGCGAGTATTTCAAGTTTACGACGGACGTCCACGGGAAAACCAATCAAGCGTATGAGACGCCAAGGTCGCGGTGTCCGCGATGCCCATGCACCTACTTGTTTCCTTGCTTCGCCTCGGGGACTTCGTCCCATGGGCGATAATACAATTCTGCGCATTCATCCCGCAGGACGCCGCCGATGATTTCGATATCGTCCCGGTAGGCGTCAGCGACGAAATCGAGCGTGTTCACGTGCCGCGCTTCGAAATACATAGGATGCACGTCGTCGCGACCTGCGCCGTAGACGATCTTGCCGACCTTGCTCCAGATCGATGCCATCGTACACATGCCGCATGGCTGCAGTGTGGTGTAGAGGACGGCGCCGCGCATCTCGCCGTTCTCGAATGAAAGTCCGGCAGATCTGATGGCCTCGATCTCCGCATGCGCCGTGGCGTCATGCTTTTCGGCAACGTGATTGCGCTCGGTCGCAACAATGCGCCCATCGAGCACAATCACGCATCCGATCGGTGAGAGGTCCGGATGGCGGCCGCGCTCGGTGGCGACCTCTATCGCCATTCGCATGAAGTGCTCGTCCGACTTATGATCCGAATCCGGCAACGCTTCCGCCTAAGTGAATTTCGCCGCACTCTGTCTCAAAACGCCTGCTCGCGCAAGAACATAGTGCGAACACGCGATCGCGGCGCTTATTGAGGTACCGCCATGATTGGAGAGTGCAGATCGCTCGTTTCAGAATCCTGGCGGTTCGTTCAAACAGCATATTCGGTGAGAAGACCATTACTGCGCGCAAGTTGTCTCGTCGCAATCCCGTTGTGAGAGATTGGCCCAGCACGAGACCGGATTGGTCAATGTTTGCTCGGCCCGATGACGCGTTCGACAACTTCGTGAGTGTCCCTATAGTCCTCGGCGCCGAGCATTCGCACAATCTCCGAGAAGTCCGAACCGTTGTCGCCACGCCGGAAGGCGCTTGTGGACCCTGCCTCTTCCCGCACAACATCGCCGAACAGCAGCTTAATCAACATTTGAAATCTCCGTCTTTTTCCGTCGATGTAAATAAAGCGCGCCGAGTTTGTTCCCGCTGGACAAAGCGGATGCGCTCAGTCGGAACGTTCGGTTCTCGACGCAATTGTTTGGTTCGGCTGGAGCTAGGCGAAATCGCCAGACCCTGCCTTTCACGGGCAGTCGATCGACCAAGGCTCGCGCCTCCCGGCCGACAAACCAGATCGGGAAAAAGCTATGAAAATCGGCAAGGCGCAATCGGTTGAGGACGTTGCGGGGCTTGTGGGCGCCTGCGCGGTGACCATCCTCGCAGTGATAATCGTAGCGACGCTTTACGTCGGCCGTGAAGTTTTCGTTCCGATGGCGCTGGCGATCCTCCTGAGTTTCGTCCTGGCGCGACCGGTCGAGTGGCTCGAGGACGTCCGCCTGCCTCGAGCGATCGCCGCCATCATTTCCGTGCTGTGCGCATTCGCGGTCATTTTTGCTCTCGGAAGCCTCATCGCGTCCCAGGCCACCCGCCTTGCGGGGGATCTGCCGAAGTACCAGTCCACCATCCAGGGGAAGATCACGTCCCTTCGGGGCGTCGCCGGCGGCTCGACCACGATGGAGCGTGCCGAGGGGATGCTGCAGGAACTGAGCAAGGAGCTGAACAAACCGAAAGGCGCGCCGTCTCCGTCGCTCACGCAGGCCGATGTCCAAACCGACGGCAAAACGCGCACCCCTGTCCCTGTCGAAGTCTTGCAGCCCGATCCGGGCACCCTAAGCAATCTCAGGTCATTGATCGCACCGTTGATATCGCCGCTGGCGACGACGGGCATCATTGTCATCTTCGTGATCTTCATTCTCCTGCAAAAAGAAGACCTCCGAAACCGTTTGATCAGACTGGCGGGGACGCATGATCTTCAGCGCACGACGGCTGCGCTGGACGACGCCGCACGTCGTTTGAGCCGTCTCTTTCTCAATCAGCTCCTCATCAATTCCGGTTTCGGCATCCTGATCGGCGTTGGCCTTTGGATCATTGGCGTGCCCAGCCCCGCGCTGTGGGGCATCCTGGCGGCCGTCCTTCGTTTCGTCCCGTATATTGGGTCGATCATTGCGGCCGCCTTCCCGCTGACGCTCGCCCTCGCCGTCGATCCGGGGTGGTCGATGCTTATCTGGACCGTGATCCTGTTCTTTGTGATCGAACCCGGCATCGGACAGGTCATCGAACCACTCGTCTACGGTCGCAGCACCGGGCTGTCTCCAGTCGCCGTCGTCGTTTCGGCGACGTTCTGGACGGCATTGTGGGGACCGATCGGCCTGATCCTGGCGACGCCGCTCACCGTGTGTCTCGTCGTCCTTGGCCGCCACGTCGATCGGCTCGAATTCCTCGATGTGATGTTCGGAGACCGGCCTGCGCTTTCGCCGCCGGAAATTTTCTATCAACGCATGCTCGCAGGCGACCCCACCGAAGCGGCCGAAAAGGCCGAGCAGTTCCTCAAGGAGCGTTCGCTAAGTGCTTATTACGACGACGTTGCACTTCCAGGCCTGCTGCTTGCTCAGGCTGACCTGGACCGCGAAGCGCTCGATAATGCCCGGTTGGAGCGGATCAGCGAGACAGTCACCGAGTTCACCGAGGATCTCTCTGACCAGGTACTGCGAAAAACGGATAAGGCCGAAGCCATCACCGACCCGGAATCCGCCGCTGCTGTCGCGCACGCTCCGCCGGAGAAGCAGCTCCCTATCATCGCCAAGGAAGAGTTGCTTCCGGAATGGCAGGGCGACGCACCGATCCTTTTTATTGCCGGAAGAACGCAGTTGGATGAAGCGAGTGCGGCAATGCTGGCGCATCTCTGCCGCGCGCATGGCGTCGGTGCTAGGTTCGAGGCCTCAAGCGCACTCGCAACGAAGAACATCTTCTCGCTGAATGTCGGCGGCGTTCTGCTCGTGTGCCTCTCTTACATCGATTGGAAGAACTCCGCGCACATACGGTACGCCGTCCGGCGCGTCCGCCGAAAAGTGCCGGGTGCATGCGTTATCCTATCGGCGATTGCAGCAACGGAGACTGATCGGCAGGAATTGAGACAAGCGACTGAGGTGGACGCAGTCTGCTCGACCTTGCACGATGTCGGCGAGTTTTGCCTCGGCAGTGCCGTGGGAGCGCGTAGGTTCGAAACGGAAATCGTCAAACCCGCGATCCTGCAAACGTAACGAAGTGCCGAATCCAATCGTCACTGATGTAAGCGACGACGTCGCCGCAACAACATAAAAAGAGGCTCAAGATGAGGAAGTACATTATGATCGGCGTGTTGGTCGCGATGTCGCTTACAGGTGCTCGCGCAGATCAACCCGGCGCCGACTGGATGCCGAAGGAGACCGTCAAGCAGAAGCTGATAGACGCCGGATATGAGCGCATCACTGAGCTCGAAGCCGACGACGGCCACTGGGAGGGCGAAGGCTTCAAAGCGGGTAGGAAGATGCAATTTCATGCCGACCCGAAAACCGGGGCGATTACGGCCGAGAAACCGGACGATTGAGAGAACGCGACCACAAGGGCAGCGATTGAGAGGAACCTGGCACGACGCCCTTACCCCGCTTCGCGCATATCAAGGAATTCTTTGTTTTCGATCCGCACCAACGGTTCTCCGACCTGCTCGACCGACGGGAGTCGAGCACCCAGATATCCTTGCACCTCGGTGCATCCGTCCTTCATGAGCAGAAGGAAAGGATTAGTGCAGAAACAGATACCACCATACGCGGTATTTGGTTCTCAACTCCCAGACGTCCGATCGCGATCGGCGTTTGGGATCGCGGCAAAACGCCCTCTGAAACGACCAAGCGGAACCGGAATAACGGTGGTCGAGTTTTCACTCCATTGCAACGGAGATGAGCCATGAGCGGAACGACCGACAAGATCAAGGGTACGGCGAACGAGGCGATCGGCAAGGCCAAACAGGGCATCGGCGAAGTGACCGGGTCCGACAAGATGAAAGCCGATGGCGCAGCGCAGGAGGCCAAGGGTGGTGCCCAAAAGGCCATGGGCGACGCGAAGAATGCGGCGAAAGACGCGGTCGACAAGACTGCCGATACGCTCAAGAAGCCTCTTTGAGGGTACGACGAGTGGCCCCGTGGGTGGAAGGCTCACGAGGCTAATTGACGCGTTGAAAGGTCATGAACCGGGTTATGCCGCCTGACGGCATAACCCGGTTTGCTGTCGAGAAACTACCCATTTTGGACGCTCAATGTCGTCTGTGGGTTGCGCCACCCTGCCTGATACCGTTTCTTACCCGCGTGGTGGCGCATCCCTCCAAGATTCCCCCTCCGCGTCCCCACCAGTTCGGCCCTCGCGTGGGGGGCCAAACTTTGGATCGTGTTGAAAGCTGGTGCGGCTCGCTGATCGCGATCCGAGTTCCCACGCCGCGTCGAGTTGCGCGCCCGTTTCTTCGGAATCCGTCATGCCCACATACAAGATCGAACTCGAGAATGAGCTTCACGTCGTTTACGCGGATGGCGAGCCGATTTTGTCCATCTACTCTCGGACCGATGCCGAGCTTGCCATCCCGGAAGCCAGTACGCTCCTGCGGAGTGGCGTTGGTGCATCCCGAGAACCCGTTGGATCACCGCGCTCTCATCGAGTGAGCCTGAGCCCTGTCCTGAACCAATTCAGGAGGACGCGCAAAGCCTGATCGCGTCGTCGCGATCGTCATCCCTGCAACTTTCCATTTCCGTAAGTGTTTTTCCGTTCTTTCACGATGGAGAAATGCATGAAGACGACGATGATGATCGCGGCCGCTGCCATTGGCGCAACGATGTTGAGCGCTCCAGCCGAAGCGCACGGATGGCGTCATGGTGGTTGGGGCGGCGGATGGGGTGCAGGACCGGCGATCGGTTTCGGCCTTGCCGCAGGGGCTCTCGCGGCTGCAGCCTCGGGGCCTGCTTATGGCTACGGCTACGCGCCCGCCTATTACGGCTACGGTCCCCGCTACTATGGCGGCGGCTATGGATACTATGGCCCTCGGTACCGCTATCGCCCAGCCTACTACGGCGGTTACGTGGGTGGCCCGCGTTACGGCTGGGGACGACCCGCCTATGACTGGGGCGGGCCGGCGTATGGTTGGGGCGGACGGCCTTGGGGCGGCCGCGTCTACCGCGCCTACGGCTATTGGTGAACTCAGACGGCCCGGAGAAAATCCGGGCCGTCTGTCCTTAGTAATCATCCCCATTGGGCGAATGCACGGAAATGACGCAGAACGAGCCAACATGTGGCAAATAAGTGACGGACCTCGCACTGGAACTGCGCAATTGGCCCTCTCCGATTTGTTTGGAGAGAACCATGAAGAACGTCCTGCTCGGCACCGCCGCCGCTATCGCGATCCTTTCAGCGTCGGCCGCATCCGCTGCCGATCTTGCGGCGCGCCCGTACACAAAGGCCCCGATGGCCGCCCCTTCTCTCGTCTATGACTGGACCGGCTTCTACATTGGCGGCCACGTCGGCGGAGCCTTCCGCGGAAATTCCAACAATGCCGTCGGCGGCGGCAACGACGGTCGCTTCATGGGCGGTGGTCAGATCGGTTGGGACACCCAATTCGGCGGCAACTGGGTCTTCGGTCTTGAAGCCAACTACTCCTTCCTCGACACCAGCAGCAGCTTCGCCAACCGCGGCCTTGGATCGGTCACCGGCCGTCTCGGCTCGGCATGGGGTCCCACCCTGCTCTACGTGAAGGGCGGTTACGCCTGGGCCGACTCGCGCTTCACCAACGGTTTCACCGGTGACGCGGGCCGCAACGGTTACACCGTCGGCGGCGGTATCGAATACATGTTCAGCCGTAGTTGGTCGGGCAAGATCGAATACCAGTACTATGACTTCGGCAACTCGACGGTCATCGTTCCGGGCTTCGTTCGCACCGATTTCCGCAACGACGAGCACACCATCAAGGCTGGCCTGAACTACCGGTTCAACTGGGGCAGCACCGGTTTCGCGGCCTACTAAGCGATCCCTCGACACTCCGGCCATCGAACTTCGCTCCGGCGGGCTCGATGGCCGTTTTCTTTTCGGGTTTATAGGCACAGTGGCCGCCACCGTTTCGAGGTCTATGCGAATGCTGCATTCGCTTCGGAATGGTTCGCTTGCGTGGATTTGTCCTATGCGCATCGCCCATTAGGCGGTTTCGGCCAAGTTTGAGAAGGCATGCGCTCTACCGCGGATCAGCACGCATGGGCTGAAGGACATGCCGCCCGCAAATACGCTGAATCCTTAGCCGCCGAGCTTTCAGGTTTACCGGATGATATTATCCGTTCCGGAACGAACGTATCCATGTCCAAACTCCAGCGATCCCGTGTGTCGCAAGATGCATCATCCGCCCTTCTCGCCAATGTCCGGGAAGAAGCGTCGAACCTCTCGTTCCCGCCGAAGAACGTAATGCGTTGCTCCGGCGCGTCGATTTTCAGAACACAGGCGGCACGCGATGTCGGTTGTCTCCTCGATGTCGATCCATCCGTTACGTTGTGGCAGTGTCTGCCGGATGTCCTGACGCATCGGGGTCGCCACCACGTCCCCGACTTCGCCGTGCATCGGGCCTCGAGCAGCACGCTGATCGACGTCGTGTCGCCGATGCGCCGCCCGCCCCCCGCTTGGGCACGGATGGCGGCGGAGAAGCTTGGGTTCGCCTACGAAATCCTGCGCGAAGCCGATCTTTGCGGCGATGTCCGGCTCGAGAACGCGCGCGATCTTCTGCAATATGCCCACTACCGCGCGACTCTCGGCGACCGCGTCCGCATTCTCGGTCTTATCGAAGAACACGGCTCCCAGCCGCTCTCCGCCTGTTTGCTGATGGTCCGCAACAGTCATGACGCCATAGGGGTAGTCGCCGCGCTGACGCTGCGCCGCTTCATCGAGATGGACCTCGACGAAGCACGCATCGGTCCCCACACCCGCGTGTCCGCCTTTAAAGGCTGATCGCACTTCTCCTCACAAACCTTGGTTCGCGGGCGGCGCTATCTGAACGACCTTCTCAAGGCCATGCGCGGTGCGTTCGACGTCGCGCGAAGCGACGCGCCCTGCATCTTGTTCATCGACGAACTCGACAGCTTCGGCGACCGCAATACGGCATCCGGAAAAACGAAGATTACATCCGTGAGGTCATCAACGCCTTTCTTGAGTGTCTCGACGGTGTCGATGGACGCGAAGGCGTCGTAGTCGTTGGCGCAACTAACCTTCCCGACAAAATCGACGCCGCCATCCTCAGGCCCGGTCGCCTCGGCAAGCACATCAGGATCGAGCTTCCGGATGTGAAGGCGCGCCTTGGAATCCTGAGGCACCACCTGCGTGACGATTGCCACCTGACCGGTTTGATGGACATCGCCATCCGCCTCAAGGGCGCGTCCGGCGCCGTCATCGAACAAGTCGTGCGCGATGCCAGGCGCAAGGCACGGTCGGAGCATCGCTCATTGACGGTTGCCGATCTTGAATACGGCCTGCCCGCCCGTGTTCGGCTCTCCGACGAGGATTTCCGCAAAGCCTGCGTCCATGAAGCCGGACACGTTGTCGTCGGATATCTGCTCGCTGCCGAAACGCGCCGGAACGTGATCGACGCGCGCGTTTTCCGGGAGGTGACCAAGACCGGCGACGGCGGCTGGACGGTCTTTCACCAGATTCCGAGCGTCAATTTCACGAAGAAGGCGTACCTCGCGCAGATCACCGTGCTCCTGGCAGGAGAATCGGCGCCGAGGCTCAAGTCTATGGTGAACACGGTGACGGCGGTGACGGCGGTGGCGGCAGTGACGACTGCGACCTCAGGCACGCCACGCTAGTCGTCGCGAAGATGCACGTTTCCTACGGTCTCGGAGACGATCTCGTTTACGTCGCGCCAAGCAAATCCTCGCCGTAGAGCGATTCGATTTCGCGTCCTTGCGCAGCAAAACCTATAAGGCTGGAAAAAAGGTTCCGAGTTGCCGCGTCGGCCTCGGTGTCAATGTAAACAGCCACGTCTTCCAGAAGAGTGGAAAGCACCGAGATGCTTCGGCTTTCTGCGGAATATTCCAGAGCGCCGATTACGTGAGGTGCGATTTCGCGGAGAGAACCGACCTCTCCCGTCGCCGATCCAACCAAGGTCTTGCTCATCGTCAGCCAATGCTCCCCGTTCTCTCTTGAATGTTGAGGGAGCGGTCCCACCGGCGCAAAGCGGCGCCGGGTGGCCAGCTTCATGTCGAAGCCGCTTCCAATGGGTAGCGGCTTTTCCACCTGCTGCCGCAAATTTCGAAACCCAATGCAACCTGAAATCGGCGCATACCGCGCCATGGCGGCCTTCAAAACCGTACCGAAAAAATATGCCGGTCTTATGTGGGGGAACGTACAGATATGCCAATCTTATGAGGGGGATGGCGCGATCTTATGTGGGAAAGCGGCACCGAATTTATTGAGGAATTTTCAATTCGGTGTCGGACTTATGTGGGGGCCAACAGATGATGATTGTATGTAAAGCCCCGAGCGTGCGCTGGTAATCACCTTTCTTGAAGTATGCTAGCGCCGCGTTGTTAGCCCGGGCAACGGAAGCATTATTTTCCGGCACCGGGCGGATCGTCTGAGCACTCGAAGACGAGCATATCGGCGCGAGTGCGAGCGTCGCCGCGGCTACCAGCCCCGCAAATTTCGTGCAGATCATAGGCCCCTCTACTGCCGCTATTCCGTTCTGTTCGAACCCTTCGACATTGCTGGCAGATTCCTAGAGCGACGAGACAAACACCGAGAAGCCAACGTCATCTCCTAAAGAAATCAATCACTTACATCGGAGAAGCTCGAAAATGACTGGATTCAGGGACTAACTATGCCCCCCATCCGCGGACAAAAACAGTGATTCCTGCGAAGTGTATGCTAGCGTTTTCAGATACTTAGATCACCCCGTAGCGGACCAACTATGGTTGTGCCCACAATCCCGTGACCGGCATAATAGACCACCGCCCAGTCGGCCTTGGATGCCTCTACGGAGAAAGCGTTCAGCTTCTCGCGCATCGCGGCAGCATCGAGGTCGTTGTCGAGATGCACGGTCCTGAAGCCGGCGGCACGGAGTGAATCCGCGACCGCTTTGGCGTCGCTGCCCGGGTTGGGCAGCTTCGGCACGGAAGCATAGGCGCCATTGCCGATCACCAGCGCGACCCGGACTTCGCCGCCCGGCGCGTCCTGGGCAATGACGGTCGGCGCGACAGGGCTCGGCGCGGGATCGGACGCCGCGGTGACAACGGCTGGCGGAGACTTTGGGGCGGGCGCGGACAGCGGCCCGCCCGCGCGCTCGCGCGCCTCGGCCATTTCACGCGGCGTCACGGAGGACGGATCAACGCGCCTCGCCTGCGCAAAATCGGCAGCAGCCTTGTCGGTCTGCCCGACCTGCTCATAGGCCAGGCCACGCGCAACAAAGGTCTTGCCCGCACGCGGATCCATGCGCGCCGACTCGTTCAGATTGGTGAAAGCGCGCTCGACATCACCCTTGCCCTGATAAGCCACGCCGCAGACCCGATAGGCCACGGCGTTGCGCGGATTGACGCGGATGATCGCATTGCAGTCATCGAGCGCCTTGTCGAATTCGCCGTTCTTCGAATAGGCCGATGCGCGGTTCAGCACCGTGACCGTGTCGTTCTGGCCAAGGCCGATCGCCTGCGTGTAATCCTTGACCGCCTCGTCATATTTCTTGAGCTGAAAGTAGACCGCGCCACGCGTGGAATAGGTGAGCGCAGAGTTGGGGCTGCGCCTGATCGCGTCGTCAAGGGCCGTCAGCGCGCGGGCATAGTCGCCCTTCTTGAACAGCGCCACCGCTGCATTGTTGGCGCGTGCAACGGAGGCACTGCTTTCCGGGACATTGCGGATGGTCTGGGCGCCGGCGGGAGCAATAACAGGCGACAGCGCGATGACCGCCGCGATGACCAATCGTCGAAATCTCGAATACGTCATTGGCTCCCCTGCCCATGTTGCCAGCCTGTATCGGCATAATCGAAAATTCATGGCATAGTCAGGGCATATGGACGCGCCCGCCAGTGGCTGGCGATTGCGCTGGATGTCATGCGCCGACGAATTGACAGACGCGCCATCGGCCGATTTAGTTCATGCAATGGGGACCAGCGATCTCCCCATCAGGCAACATGTCCAAGAATCTTGCCCAAGCATCGCGTCCTGTTGTTCACCAAGGGCGCCGCATGTCTGCCAATAATCCGAACCGTCCCGACGTCACGTCGGGCGATTCCATCAACGCTCCAATTCCCAGCCACGGTATTTCATTCGCCGACGCGTTTCACGTCTGGCTGCGTATCGCCCTGCTCTCCTTCGGTGGACCGGCAGGCCAGATCGCGGTGATGCATCGCATCGTGGTCGAGGAGAAAAAATGGATCTCCGAAGCGCGGTTTCTGCATGCGCTCAACTACTGCATGCTGCTGCCCGGCCCCGAGGCTCAGCAGATGGCCACCTATATGGGCTGGCTGCTGCACCGGACGCTTGGCGGGCTCGTCGCCGGCGCGCTGTTCGTGCTGCCCGGCGTCATCGCCATCATGGGCCTGAGCTATATCTATGCGGCCTATGGCAATGTCGGATTCGTCGCGGCGCTGTTCTTTGGATTGAAATCTGCGGTGCTCGCGATCGTCATCGAAGCCGTGATCCGCGTCGGCCGGCGCGCGCTCGGCAATCCGGTGATGTATGCGATCGCGGGCATTGCGTTCGTCGCGATCTTCTTCTTTGCGGTGCCATTCCCGGTCATCGTGCTGACGGCCGGTATCGCCGGGCTGATCGGTGTGCGCCTCGGCTATCCCCAATTCGCCGCGGTGCCTCATGGCGGTACATCGCAGGCCGCCATCGACAGCATGCTCGGGGATGGCATTCCCGATCACGCGCGCCCAAGTCTGCCGCGCACACTGCGTGTTCTGGCGATCTGGCTGGCGGTGTGGCTCGTTCCGGTGGCGGTCATTGTCGTAAGCCTTGGCTGGACCAGCGTGTTCAGCCAGATCGCCATCTTCTTCAGCAAGCTGGCCATGGTCACCTTTGGCGGCGCCTATGCGGTGCTGGCCTATGTGGCCCAGCAGGCAGCCGACCACTATCACTGGGTCACGGCCCGCGAGATGCTCGACGGGCTCGGCATGGCGGAAACGACGCCGGGGCCGCTGATCATGGTGGTGCAGTTCGTGGCCTTCATGGCCGCGTTCCGCGATGCCAGCGGGTTATCGCCAATGCTCGCCGGAACGCTCGGGGGGCTGCTGGCGACCTGGGTGACGTTTGCTCCCTGCTTTCTGTGGATCTTCGTCGGCGCGCCCTACATTGAAGCCCTGCGCGGCAACCGCGCGCTCGCCGGCGCCCTGGCTGCGATCACGGCGGCCGTCGTCGGGGTCATCCTCAATCTGTCGATCTGGTTCGCGCTGCATACGCTGTTCCGGCAGAGTTTTGCGGTCGAGCGCTACGGCTTCAATTTCGATGCACCGGTGCTGGCCAGCGTCGATCCCGCCGCGGTAGCGCTATCCGCAGCCGCAGCCATCGCCATCCTGCGGTTCAAGCTGGGCATGCTGCCGGTGCTGGGTGCGTCGTGCGTGGCGGGGGTGCTGCTGAAGATGCTCGGGCTGATTTAACCGGCGCCGCCTGTCTCATCACGCATCCCGACTTCGTGACAGGTAGCGGTGAACCATCCGGAGGTTGCGGAGCCTAATGGGTTCTCCGCCGGCTTGCCGACCTCGGCCAGACGCCGGCCAGTCACAATCCAAGAGGATGACGAAATGATCGGATCGCTGATGATCTGCGTGAGCGCTGTCGTGTTGCTGGTCGGGATGGTTGCCGGGATCGCCATGGGGATCAAACAGGACTTCCTGCTGTCGCCCGCCCATGCCCATCTCAATCTGGTCGGCGGTGTGCTGCTATTTCTGTTCGGGCTGTATTATCGCGTGGTGCCCGCGGTCGGCCGCAGCCTGCTGGCGCGGATTCAGGGCTGGCTGCATATCATCGGCGGGCTGATGTTCCCGATCGGGATTGGCGTTACCCTTCTGGCCAACCACGCCTATATGGCGGTTCCCATCATCGGTTCGCTGATCATGCTCGCGGCCATGGCGCTTTTCGTGGTGATCGTGCTACGCACCGAGCGCGCCGCCGCCGGGGCTTGAGCCCGGCGCTGCCGGCCGGTTAGCCCATGGACAGTCCAGTCGTGGCATAGTCATCGCAACGATTCGCCGCGGAACGCCGCGGCGACACATGAGACAAGACTTCAAGACACATGGCCAAGGCACTGAAACCGAAAGATAAAGCCGATCTCTTTGGATCGGCCGCCACGAAATCCGCCACGCCCGCCAAGGCGCCTGCGAAGGCTGCCAATGCGGAAGCCGGCTACACCGCTGCCGATATCGAGGTCCTCGAAGGACTCGAACCGGTACGTCGTCGGCCGGGCATGTATATCGGCGGGACGGACGAAAAGGCACTTCACCACCTGTTCGCCGAAGTGATCGACAACTCGATGGACGAGGCGCTGGCGGGCCATGCGACCTTCATCGAGGTGGAACTCACTGCCGACGGCTTCCTCACGGTCTCCGACAACGGCCGCGGCATCCCGGTGGATCCGCATCCGAAGCAGCCGAAGAAATCGGCGCTTGAAGTCATCATGTGCACGCTGCACGCAGGCGGCAAATTCGACTCCAAGGTCTACGAGACCTCGGGCGGTTTGCACGGCGTCGGCGTCTCCGTGGTCAACGCCCTCTCCTCGCTGCTCGAGGTCGAGGTCGCGCGCAACCAGCAGCTCTACAAGATGACCTTTGCCCGCGGCATCCCGCAGGGCAAGCTGCAGGAACTCGGCAAGGTCCATAACCGCCGCGGCACCCGCGTGCGCTTCAAGCCAGACACCGACATCTTCGGAGCCAAGGCACATTTCAAGCCGCAGCGCCTGTTCAAGATGGCGCGCTCGAAAGCCTATCTGTTCGGCGGCGTCGAGATCCGCTGGAAATGCGATCCCGAACTGCTCAAGGGCATCGAGGACACCCCGCCGGAAGCGACCTTCCATTTCCCCGGCGGCCTGAAGGACTATCTGGCGGCAGCTATCCATGCCGACACGCCGGTGCATCCGGAGATTTTCTCCGGCCGCTCGGGCCGTAACGGCTCGCACGGCGCCTGCGAATGGGCTGTTGCCTGGACCGCGGATGCCGACGGCTTCATGGCCTCCTATACCAACACCGTGCCGACACCCGATGGCGGCACCCATGAATCAGGCATGCGCAGCGCCATGCTGCGTGGCCTTAAGGACCACGCCGAGCGCGTCGGCCAGGGCAAGCGCGCCGGCACCATCACCTCGGAAGACGTGATGGTCGGCGCCGCCGTGATGCTGTCGGTGTTCGTGCGCGAGCCGGAATTCCAGGGCCAGACCAAGGACCGCCTCGCCACCGCCGAAGCGCAGAAGATCGTCGAACAGGCCATCAAGGACCCGTTCGATCACTGGCTGTCCGGCAATCCCGTGCAGGCCAACAAGCTGCTCGACTTCGTGCTGGAGCGTGCTGACGAGCGCCTGCGCCGCCGTGCCGAGAAGGAAACCTCGCGCAAGACCGCGGTAAAGAAGCTGCGCCTGCCCGGCAAGCTGGCCGACTGCACCAATACCGCGACCGAAGGCTCGGAGCTGTTCATCGTCGAGGGTGACTCGGCAGGCGGCAGCGCCAAGCAGGCACGTGATCGCAAGACCCAGGCGATCCTCCCCCTGCGCGGCAAGATCCTGAACGTCGCCTCGGCGACCAAGGACAAGCTGACCGCCAACACCCAGCTGGCCGACCTCATGCAGGCGATCGGCTGCGGCACAGGACCTCAGTATCGCGAAGAAGACCTGCGCTATTCGCGCGTGATCATCATGACCGACGCCGACGTCGACGGCGCGCATATCGCATCATTGCTGATCACCTTCTTCTACCGGCAGATGCCGAAGCTGATCGATGAGGGCCACCTCTATCTGGCCGTGCCGCCGCTCTATCGCCTCACCCATGGCAGCAAGACCGTCTATGCCCGCGACGAGGCCCATCGCGATGCGCTCCTGAAGAGCGAATTCAACGCCAATGCCAAGGTCGATATCGGCCGCTTCAAAGGCCTCGGCGAAATGATGCCGGCGCAGCTGAAGGAAACCACCATGGATCCGTCGCGCCGCACGCTCCTGCGCGTGCAGCTGCTACCGGACGATCGCGAAGGCACCGCGGATTCCGTCGAGCGCCTGATGGGCACCAAGGCCGAAGCGCGCTTTGCCTTCATCTCGGACAAGGCCGAATTCGCCAGCGACGAGATGCTGGACGTCTGAGGCTTTCGCCTGACGTCACGAAACCGGTTGCGGGGACGCGCGTATATCACATATGCGCGCACCCCTGCTCACCCTTGGCATTCTCTCGATCCTGGTCGGCCTGCTCTGGATCGGCCAGGGCACGGGTGTCGTGCCCTGGCCGCGGTCGAGCTTCATGATCAACCAGATGCCCTGGGCCTATTACGGCGCGGCAGTGGCCGCGATCGGCATCGGATTGACCGGCTACGCATTGTCGCGCCCTTAACCGCATAGCCCCTTTCCTCCCGCGCGCCCTCTTGCGATGATCCCCGTCAGGCGCACCGCAGAATGCGCCGGCAACGAATGGGGTGGATCGCGTGACAAACCAGCTATTCGATCTCAAGGGCCACGTGGCCATCGTCACCGGCGGCAATGCCGGCATCGGGTTCGCCATGGCGCGCGGACTGGCAGAGGCTGGTGCGGCGGTCACGATCGCCGATCGCAATGCCGATAACTCCGCCGCCGCGAAAGCATCGCTCGAAGGCGACGGCCATCAGGTCCTCGCCTGCGTAACCGACGTGACCGATCCCGCTTCCGTGGCACAGATGGTCACCGCGACGCGCGAGCGGTTCGGGCGCATCGACATCCTCATCAACAATGCGGGCATCAGCATCTCGGCACCGCTCGAGGAGATGGCTCTCGCCGACTGGCAGACGGTGATCGACGTCAACATGACGGCGCCCTTCATCTGCGCGCAGGCCGTCTACCCCGCCATGAAGGCGGCCGGGCGCGGCAAGATCATCAATATCGCGTCGGTGCTCGCCCAGCTTGGCTCCGGCGGCGCGGCGAACTACGCCACCAGCAAAGGCGGCATCCTGCAATTCACGCGGTCGCTCGCGACCGCCTGGGCCGCAGACAACATCCAGAGCAATGCGATCCTGCCCGGTTGGATCGACACGGACCTCACAAGCCGCGCCAAGGAACGCATCCCCGAACTGCACGATCGTATCGTTTCGCGCGTGCCGGCGGCGCGTTGGGGCCGGCCGGACGATCTTGTCGGCGCTGCAGTGTTTCTTGCCAGCAGCGCATCCGACTTCGTCAATGGCGCAGCGCTCACCGTCGACGGCGGGTTTTCCATTCAAGGCTGACAGTGTGAAGAGGACGACACCATGAACAAGGGACTGTTCGATCTCGCCGGCCGCGTGGCGATCGTCACCGGCGGCAATGGGGGCATCGGCCTCGGTATGGCACGCGGCCTCGCGGCAGCCGGCGCATCGATCGTCATCGCCGGGCGCAATCAGGCGAAATCGGAAGCGGCGGTCACTGAGCTCGCCACAAGCGGCGTGAAAGCGATCGCGCTGACCGTCGATGTCAACGACTCCGCCACCGTGAAGGCCATGGTTGCCGACACGCTGAAGGCATTCGGCCGCATCGACATCCTCATCAACAATGCCGGCATCAATATCCGCAAGCCGCCGCACGAGATCTCGCTCGAAGAGTGGAATGACGTGATCAAGACCAATCTCACCAGCGCCTTCGTCGCATCACAGGCGGTGCAACCGGCGATGAAACAAACCGGTGGCGGCAAGATCATCAATATCGGCTCGATGCTGTCGATCTTCGGCGCGAGTTTCGCGCCGGCCTATGCGGCCAGCAAAGGCGGCATCGTGCAATTCACACGCTCCTGCGCCATCGCCTGGGCACCGGACAACATCCAGTGCAACGCGGTTCTGCCCGGCTGGATCGATACCGAGCTGACGCAGAATGCGCGGCGGGAGGTGGACGGCCTGTATGATCGCGTGCTGGCGAGGTCGCCGTCCGGGCGTTGGGGAGCACCGGGCGACTTTGCCGGAATCGCCGTCTTCCTCGCCTCGCGCGCGTCGGATTTCGTGACCGGCGCCGCCATTCCGGTAGATGGCGGCTTCTCGGTTCAGGGCTGATAGCGAAACGTGCGCTACTTCTCGGCGAACAGCGCCCTTGCATTGCCATGGGCGATTTTCTTCGCGATCGCGGGCGGCAGTTGCGCCAGCCAGGCGCGATACCCGGCCATGATGTCGTCATAACTCGCCCAGCGCTCCGGCACCCAGGTGTCGGAACCGACGAGGAAGCGATCGGGATAGGTCTCGAACAGGCGGCGCCATTCCGGCGTCAGCTTGCCACCGCCATCGACGATGCCGCTGCGATAGGACAGCTCACCCCACAGTTTCGGATATTTCGCCAGCATCGCGGCGACGCGGTCGGGCGCGAGGCTGAAACCGGTGTGGGCCCAGATGATCTGCGCCTTCGGATTGTGACGCATCAGGATATCGACGGCCTCGGCATCCGCATGGGCGTGCAGATAGAGGTTCTTCTCGACGGCGAAATCGACGGTCTTCTTCACCATCTCGGTGTCGGCAGCCTTGCCGGTGAGGTGGAATTCGCCGACGCCGCGATAGTAGCCGCGCTTGTATTCGTCCTGAACGAGATCGAAGATCACGGGATCGTTAAACCAAGATCCGATATCGGCACGAATGCGATAGGGCCGGATGAACGGCACCACCTGCACGCCGCCGGCCTTGCCTTCGGCCTGCTTGTCCATCAGCGCATGGGTACCGGTGTTCGGGCGGCTGGTCGCGAGAATGCCCGTGACGCGGTTGCGCTTGAAGACTTCAAGCACTTCGTCGGGCTGGTAATAGGGTTTCGGTTCCCAGTTGTAATGCATGTGGGCGTCGAAGATTTCGATACGGTCGTCGGCGCGGGCGGATGCGGCGAGCAACATGGCGAATGCCGTAGCGGCACAGAGAGCCTTGATCGACATGGTCATGCTCCTACTCCGCTGCAACGGCGCGCGGGCGTCCGTCCAACTCATCGTCCTCGATCTGCGGCTGCAGCTTGCGCTTCAGTTTGCGATCGATGCGATCGAGATAGATGTAGATCACCGGCGTGATGTAGAGCGTCAGCAACTGCGAGAGGCAGAGACCGCCGACCACGGCAACGCCGAGCGGCTGCCGCAGTTCGGCGCCGGCACCGGCTCCGATGGCGATCGGCAGCGTGCCGAAAATCGCGGCGAAGGTCGTCATCATGATCGGCCGGAAGCGCAGCAGCGCCGCTTCGCGGATCGCATGCTCGGCGGAGAGACCGACGCGGCGACGCTCCAGCGCGAAGTCCACCATCATGATCGCGTTCTTCTTGACGATGCCCACCAGCATCACGATGCCGATCATGGCGATGACCGACATTTCCATCTTGAACAGCATCAGCGTCAGGATCGCGCCGATGCCGGCCGAAGGCAGGCCGGAGATGATCGTGATCGGATGGATGAAGCTCTCGTAGAGAATGCCGAGGATCACGAAGGCCGCGAACACGGCGGCGAGGATCAACACGCCCTGCCCGCGCAATGAATCCTGGAATACCTGCGCGGTGCCCGAGAATCCGGTCGCGATCGTCACCGGCAGCTTGCTGTCGCTTTCGATTTTCGTGATCTGGTCCACCGCATAGCCCAGCGAATAGCCGGGTTGGAGATTGAACGAGATCGTCACCGCGGGCTGCTGGCCCTGATGGTTGATCTGCAGCGGGCCGACCGTGGGCACCAGTTTCGCCACCGCCGACAGCGGGATGGTCTGGTTGGCCGAAGTCTTCATATACAGCTTGGACAGATCGCTGGGATCGACGCGGAAATGCGGCTGCGCCTCCAAGATGATCTGGTAGTCATTGGTCGGCGTGTAGATGGTACCGATCTGGCGTGCGCCGAAGGCGTTGTAGAGCTGGTTACGCACCTGATCGACGGTGATGCCGTAGACCGCCGCTTTCTCGCGGTCGATATCGACCGTCATCTGCGGGTTCTTGATGTAGAGATCGGTCGTCACGTCGAGCAGGCCCGGCACCTTCGCGATGGCATCGCGCATCTCCGGTGCAAGGCGATAGAGCTGCTCGGTATCGCTGCTCTGCAGAACATATTGATACTGGCTCTTCGATGGACGGCCGCCAATATTCAGGTTCTGGATGCTCTGGAAAAAGGCCTGCAGGCCAGGCACCGCCGTCGCCTTCTGGCGCAGGCGCGCCATCACGATCGGCGCCGCCTCACGCTCCTTCTTCGGCTTCAGGGCCACGAACAGGCGGCCGTAATTGGCCGTCGCGTTCGGGCCGCCGGAACCGACGGTGGAGTTGATATAATCGACGGCAGGATCGGACTTGAGCACATCGACCAGCGCCGCCTGCCGTGCCTTCATCGCCTCGAAGGACGTGTCGGTGGCGGCTTCGGTGATACCGGTGAGGAAGCCCGTATCCTCCTGCGGGAAGAAGCCCTTCGGCACGATCATGTAGAGCCACACGGTGCCCGCAAGCGTGGCGAAGGTCACCGCCAGCATCACGGACTTGTAGGCGAGCACCCGGTCGAGTGTCCATTCATAGGCGCGCAGCCAGCCTGCAAACATGCGTTCGAACAGGCGCAGGACGACGTTTTCCTTGTGGTTCGGATCATGCGCCCGGAGCACGCGCGCGCACAGCATCGGCGTCAATGTCAGCGACACGAAGCC